>WNFQ01000034.1_pt1 | contig 170197 bp, 154 predicted proteins | sample 5400171 | NCBI WGS metagenome assembly WNFQ01 (sample SAMN13153356, study PRJNA577476) | soil metagenome | isolation source: 20 cm soil under Madrone tree | place: USA:California | collected 2016-06-14
CGCTACTCCGACTCGTGCAGAGCGCGCGCCGCAATGACGCGCGCGATCGGCAAGGCTGCGGTGGCTGCGGGTGACGGGGCGTTGAGCACGTGCACCACGCGCGGCGTGTCGGCAAACAGGAAGTCGTGCACCAGGGTACCGTCGCCGAGCACCGCTTGTGCGCGGATTCCGGCGGGGTAGGGCTGCAGATCCTGCAGCGTGAGCTCCGGGCAGTACTTACGGCATTCCTGCAGGTAGCGGCTCCGTATCAGCGAGCCACCGAGTTCGCTGAGCGCCGAGCGCCAGTGCTTGCGCAATACGCGCCAGAACCCCGGGAAACCCAGAGTCTCGGCGGTATCCCGCAGATTGAAGGAAAAGTGAGGATAGCCCTCGCGCGCAAACCCGAGCACCGCGTTCGGTCCCACCGTCACGCGGCCGCTTATCATCCGGGTCAGGTGCACGCCGAGAAAGGGCAGGTCAGGGTCGGGTACGGGATAGATCAAGTGGCGTACGACGTTCGACTTCGCCGCAGGCAGTTGAAAATATTCGCCGCGAAACGGGATGATCCGGAGCTGCACGTCGAGCCCTGCGCTGCGCGCCAACCGGTCCGCCTGCAGACCGGCGCAAACGATGAGCTGGCCCGCCAGAATGGGCTCGCCTTCAGCCGGCGAAATCTCCACTTCGACGGATCCCTCGGCGATGCCGTGCACGCATGTGCGCACTCGCGTTTCGCCACCGAGCTTGCGGATCTCCTCGGCCAGCGCCAGCGCGACGCGGCGGTAGTCGACGATGCCGGTGCTGGGTACCAGCAGCGCCGCAAGCCCGGCAATGCGCGGCTCGAGCGTGACCAGATCCGCGCCGGCGACCTCGTGCGCGACTATATCATTGGCCTCGCAACGCTTTCGCAGATCCGCGAGACGTCGCACCTCGGTGGGCGTGGTTGCGACGATGAGTTTGCCGCACTCTTCTACCGGAATGCCGTGCTCGGCGCAGAATTGCTTGGTTTGCCGATTGCCGGCGCGGCACAGGCGCGCTTTCAGGGAGCCGGGTGGGTAGTAGACGCCGGCATGAATGACGCCGCTGTTGTGGCCGGTCTGGTGCGCGGCAAGGTCTGCCTCCTTCTCGAGAAGCACCAGGCCGGCGCCGGGCCGGCGCTCGAGTATTTCACGAGCGGTTGCCAGGCCGACGATGCCGCCGCCCACAACGCAGAAGTCATAACGCATCTGGCGCCGCGAGGTGGCGATCGAGAAAGCTTCTCATCGCGAAGCTGTAGGCCTGCGGATTATCGAGATTACAGAGATGGTGAGCCATGGAAATCTCTGCGCGCTCCGCATGGGGAAGCCGACGTGCGAGTTCGATCGCGGCCTGTCTCCTGCTGGGAAGGTCATATTCACCGCTTATCAGCAGGACAGGCACCGATAGCGATTCAAGTGCCGACGGCGACGATGGTAACTCAGGTGGCTGCGGGTCGTCGGTAAGGTCCTTGCCGGGATACCGGGCGACCATGCGAGCCAGCAAATCGCGAGTCGGTTTGTGTTCGGTTGTGAGCCTGACCAAAGGATTGCTGAGCCATTCCTCGCGGAAGACAGGCATGCCGCGGGTTCGCGCGAGCTCCCGATAGTGCTGAAACGGTAATTCCTTGGATTCGTTCGCGGTGGGTGCGCCCTCGAGTTTGGGCACACCGTCCAAAACGAGACTGGCGACCAACGCCGGGTAGATCTCAGCGACTCGGAGTACTACGCGCGCGCCTTGCGACGTGCCTGCCAGTGCAACCCGGTTCAGTCCAAGCAGGCGGCAGAGCGCGACCAGATCTTCGACATCGTCCGCGAGTGACGGCAGTCCCGACGACAATCCGAAACCGCGCCGGTCAAACCGAATGACCCGATAGTCCCGGGCCAACTCGGCGACCTGCGGCTCCCATATCTCCAGGTCCAGGGTCCAGCCATGGACGCAGATGACCACCGGTCCCAGCCCATCATCGCGAAAACGCAGTCGAGCGCCGCGGATTTCTGCATAGAGATCCTTGCCGTCCATTGTTGATGCTGCTTCCGCGTACCGCCGGCAGGCGTCAAGCGCCCGCGCTGAGCGACAAGCCGGGGACACTCGCAAGATCCGCTGATATTTCCCGGCTTACCTGTTGCAGCATGGTGAAACGCTCGCGAATCAGTTTAGCCTTGGTGACGCGCCGCGAGTGTCCGGAGCTGTTGAGCGCGGCTACCACCCGCCGGTGTTGATCGAATACCGGTACGGCAAGTGCCACGACTCCGTAGGCAAGTTCGTCCTCGACCGCGGAATACCCGGTGCGCCGGCAATCCTCGATGAGTTGCCGCAGTTTGACGGGGTCTGTCACCGTGCGATCGGTCAATGCCTCGAGCTTGGCCATGGCGAAGTACCTTTCAAGCCGATCGGTGCTGAGTCCCGCCAGCAATACGCGGCCCGTGGAGGTGGCGTGCGCGGGAAATCGGCTTCCGACGTGGGCCTCGAGACGCAGAAGGGTTCGTATGGAGGCGCGCGCCACGTAAACGATCTCGGCACCCTCGAGCACGCAGAGTGCCGCAGAATCGCCCGTGTTGCGGGCGAGCTCCTCCAGATGCGTCTTCGTGAGCGACTCGATGTTCATCGACTCCAGATACGCGGCACCCAATTCCAGGACTTTGGGACGCAGGAGAAATTGCCGGCCGTTGCGTGTGACATAGCCCAGCTCTTCGAGCGTGAGCAAACAGCGTCGTGCCGTCGCCGCCGGCATTTCTGTAATTTCCCCGATCTCGCTGAGACTCAAGGCCGCTCGATCGCGGCTGAATGCGCGTATGACGGCCAGTCCTTTCGCCAGGCCGCCCATCGCTTCGGGGGGGCGTTGGTTGGTTTTTGCTTTTACCATGGGAGTCAGTCTATTTCGATATGCGAAATCAAGGAACGGGTTTCTTCGCGAACTTGACGGATTCGAAATCCGCGCCCAACATATTCGGTATTCGAAACAATTTTCGTTATCCGAAGCAAATTCTGAAGACATTGGGGAGTCGAATTCTTGAAAATCGGGCCGCAAGCTCACCGCAGCACGTCAATCTCGACATCGGGCAACGATTCTCGTTCCCGGCCGCTCGCGACCGACACGCGACTCGGGGAAAAACACTGATTTGAGAATAGTGCCGACTATCACATACTATAGCGCGCGCCTACCCACGAATTCCTTCGCGCCTACGACAACGCATGACCTTAATGACCGCAATGAAAGTCCGAAACTCCGAGAAGCCAGTTGGCGCAGCTCTGCTTTTTGCGCGCAATTTCTTGCACCACCCCAAAATGTTGGGCTCAATCGTGCCAAGTTCCCGCTTCCTGATCAGGCGGCTCCTCGCGCCCATCGACTGGTCGCAGGCGCGGGTAATCGTCGAATATGGCCCCGGCGTCGGTGTGGTCACCCGGCAAATACTGCGTAACATGCGTCCCGATGCAGCCCTGATAGTGATTGAAACGAATCCGGAGTTCGTTGCGTTTCTACGGTCGGCGATTGCCGATGTGCGCCTGAAAGTGGTCGAGGGGCCCGCGGATGAGGTCATCGAGATTCTGGGTGAATCCGGGTATACAAAGGCCGACTACATCATCTCCGGTATTCCTTTCAGCACCATGGCTCCCGACGTGCGGGAGCGCACGCTGCGCGATACGTATATTGCGTTGGCGCCCGGAGGCGCATTCCTAGTCTTTCAATTTTCCACGCGCGTGCTGCGTGATTTGCGGCGCATCTTTCGCGACGTGCGGCGACGGTTTGAATTTCTCAACGTGCTGCCCGCGCATCTTTTTATTTGTCGCGCGGCGCAGTCGTGACACGGTTGTTATCCATGGTTGGATGCGCCTGGTCCTAGTGCATCCGTGGAGTTGCCATGACGTACTGCCTCGGGATCAAGCTCGACGCGGGCCTGGTGTTTGCGAGTGACTCGCGCATCACGGCGGGCATCGACTACATTAGTACGTATCGCAAACTCCATGCCTTCCAGCCGGCCAGCGACCGGTTTTTCGTAGTGCTGACCTCCGGGAACCTCGGCACCACCCAGGAACTGCTCGACTGCCTGCGCCGGGACTTGGACGGGGGCCCCGGGCGGGTGAGTTTGCGTTCGGTCGCCTACGTGTTCGAGGCCGCGCGCTACATCGGCGATACCCTGTTCGGAATCGAGCAGGTCCACGATGCGGCGTTTCGCAGCGGCGGCGTCAGCGGCAGTGCGACCTTGATTTTGGGAGGCCAGATCGCCGGCCGGGCGCCGGAGCTGTTCCTGATACACCCCGAAGGCAACTACGTGGCGGCCAGTCCGGAGACGCCTTTTTTGCAGCTCGGCGAGTTTAAGTACGGCAAGCCGATCCTATCCCGGATCGCCACCAATACCCTGTCGCTCAACGACGCGGCGCGCCTGGCCCTGATTTCATTCGACGCCGCGCTCAAGTCGAACCTATCGGTCGGACCGCCCATTGAGCTGGCAATCCTGCCGCGCGACACGCTGCAATTCTCCCAGCAGATGGTGCTCGACGAGGGGTCGGCGCTGTTCCGCCAGATCAGCGGGGATTGGGATACCGCAATGCATACCGCCTTTGGGAAACTGCCGCGTTTTTCATGGGAGATCTGAGCGGCAGAGGCGCGCGTCACGGCCGTCACCGCCGACGGACAGAATGTCCCTGTCCGGATGGAGAATGGCGATAAAGCAGCCATGTTGTTGTGGGCGCTGTGGCTGGCTTTCGCTCTGGTGCGTTGGCTGCCAATCGCCTGGAAGGCGCTAGGGTTAGGCGGCTTCTGGCGCAAAAGGCAGCGCTCCGCAACGCCGCCTCCGGCAGTCGCCGGGTGATGCGGTATTGCTCGTTAAGCGTCGTGGATGGCACTATTCAATGTCGGGAATGGACGTCGTACGCCGTTATACTTGGTAAGGCTTGCCGCACTGCGGGGCCTGCATGGGACGCGCATGGGTGATATCGTCTGCGAGCAGCTCAAGAGACCTTGGGATTACGCCGAAAACGGTAAGGAGCTATTCATGAAAAATCAAACCAATGTTAATGACGGGGCATCGCCCGAGCTTCAGGCTATGGGGGATCCAGCATCAAAGGACATCAGCGGGCAGGGACCCGCGGCCGATTCGTTGACAGGCACACCGGTCCCCGCCGACGGCGCCAACCAGAGTGGCGCGCCAGGCCCGATGGCTCCAGATAGTGCGAAGGGTGGGCATGTTTGAGGCGACCCATCAGGCTTAGGATTGAATCGGACTTGCCTTCTGTTTCGCAAGTGAAACCGTGGCGTTGGGCTGCGGCATTCTTACCTGAAGCGACAAGGAGTCACGCGTGAGTTATAAAATCGGATTCGATGGCATCGTCACGGCCGAGCTTGAAAAACTGCTCCAGTCCGTAGAAAAGCAGGTGAACGGGTATGGCATGAACGGATTTGGCCTACATGTAGAGGCCTCGGACATGGTGGCGTCCACGGTCGCGAGCGGATCCACACCGCCTCCTTGTTCGGCCGACCACCCGTGCTCCGATAGCCCCAAGGGCGGCCACTACATCATCGTCGCCGCTATCGCGCTTGTGGCGGGGGCTGTGGCCGGTTACGTGGCGGGCAAAAAGGCTGCCCAGCGGGTGCTCGAAAGCGCGAAGGGCGGGCATGTTTGACTCGATTCAGGTGTAGTGACCGCTGTTTTGAATGCGCCGCGTCGTTGCACTAACGGAGCGAGGCGCGAGTGGCGATGTTCCGCAACATCGCCTCGGCTTCGATGCGCGACGCGGCGTCAGCCGCATAGTACGTTGACGCCGCGTCGCGCGCTTTTTGTGCCAGCTCGCGGGCGGCCTCGGGCTCGCCGGCCAACAACAACGATTGCGCGCGAATGCCCCAGACGTAGGGCTCAATACGAATATCGTAGTACCCCTCGAGGTGAGCGAGTTGATCCACGGCGTTCTGGCTTGCCGACAGTGCGGCAGCTGCGTCGCTGCGCGACACAGCGATCGCCGCCAATCCTGCTTGTGACAGGACAGCGGAGTCGGTAGCGTGTCCGCCGGACATCTGCAGAGCTTCGTCAAATGCCGCGGCGGCTCGGCTCGGGTCTTTTTGAGTCAACAGGAAACGTCCCCAGCGCTCGAGGGCGCTCGCGAGCCTCGATGAGGATGCCTTCTGGGCTTTCCAGTCAGTCAACGCGGCCCAAAATGCCTTGCGAGCTTCCGCGATGCGGCCGGCGCCTTGGTAGGCGGTGCCGAGGTCGAGCTGCAATCGGCCGGAATCGAAGGCGTGCGGTGCGGATTTAGTCAGGAGAGCCTGAGCCTGCTCCAATAGCTGAACGGCCCGCACGGCTTCGCCATCGATGGCAAGGCAGTAGCCGTATTTGCGCAGAACATGCGCCGCCTCCATGGCATCCGTGGCATTTCGAAATTCAGCCTGTCCCCGGGGTAGATTCTGTAGCAGCGCGTCAAATGCGGCCAAAGCTGCCTGGCGTTCGCCGCGCTCGTAGCGGAATTGCATCCAATCGGAAGCGATCCTCCAATAACGTTCCGTTTCGCGGCCGTAGGTGCGCTCGGCGATCTCGGTCCCGCGTGCAAACGCCGTCGCCGCACCTTCGAAGTCGCCCAGGCGTCCCCGTGCCAAGGCGAGGCCCGCGTACGGGTTCAATAGGTCGCCTTCCAACTGCGAGGTCGCTTGAGCAACGGCGATCGCTTGTTGATAGTAATCCGCCGCCGAGTGAAATCGTGATTGCTCGAGCGACAGCGATCCCAGACCGAGCAATGCTTCCACATGACGCGGGTCCCGCGGCGCAACGGCCTTGAACAAGGCGGCAGAATCCTCGAGCGATGCTCGTGCTTCATCGGCTTTCGCAGCATCGCCGAACAGCGACTCGCCGCGAATCAGCAGCCAACGCGCGCGGATCGGCGACTTCTCGAGATGCGCACGGCGTATGAGCGGATCGGCTTGCGACAACAGCGCCAGCGCTCGAACGTCGTCGCCATCGTTGTCGGCGACGTCCGCCTGGCCGATCAACCCATCGATGGAGTGGGCATCGGCTGAGCCGTAGTAGCGGCCTGCGAGCTCTGTCTCGCGCGCGTACAGTGCATTGGATCTTTGTGTCTCCTCCAATTCACGGTAGATATCGGCCGTGACGCCGAGCAGCTCGATTTGCGTGGCAGGTTCCTGTGCAAAGCTGCTTTCGATCCGTTTGGCGCTGGCGTCCAGCAGGGCGCGGGCGGTGATCTCGCCCCGCGGTTTGTCCGCGGCAATCCGCGGATCAGTGGCACGGAATACGCCGATGAGAAAGTCCTTGATGGTGGTGGCGCGCCGCGCTTCGCGTTCGGCGCGCACGGCCTGCCAGGCGATGCCGGCGCTGCCGCCGATGAGCAGGACGAGAAAGGCGGCGGTCATGGCGGTGCCGATCCAATGCCGGCGCACGAATTTCAGCGCCAGCGTCGCGGTGCCGATGCGCAAGGCGGAAATCGGCCGGTGCTCCCGGCTGCTGCGAATGTCCTGGGCGAAAGCCTCGGCCGAGGAATAGCGGCGCGTGGGCTCGACCTCGAGTGCCTTGGCGATGATCGCATCGAGGTCGCCGGTGAGCGCCCGGCGCAGCTGTGTGGCGTCGAGTCCGCCGACATACTCGGCGTAGCCGGACGCGATGCGCGTGGAGGCGCGTCTGGCATCGGTCCGCTCGGCGGATGTTTTGCGATTGTCGCGAAACGGTCGCTGTCCCGTGAGCATTTCATGGAGGATGACGCCCAGTGCATAGAGATCGACGGCGGCGGTGATGGGTTCGCCGGCCAGCTGTTCCGGCGCCGCGTATGCCGGCGTCGCAATGCAGGCACCGACCCGCGTCATTTGGGTCGCGCCTCGTTCCGCGTCGCCGTCGATCAGCTTCGCGATGCCGAAGTCGAGCAGTTTCACTCGTTCATCCGGGGTCACGAGAATATTCGACGGCTTCAAGTCGCGATGCGCGATCAGGCGGCCGTGTGCATGACCGACCGCATCGAGTACTTGCAGAAACAAGTTGAGGCGCCGCTCGAGCGACACTTTCGCATTCCGGCAATAGTCGTTGATCGCAATGCCGTCGACCCATTCCATCGCCAGGTAGGGATTCTGGGCCGCGTCGACGCCCGCATCGTAGAGATGGGCGATGCGCGGATGGGACAGCGCGGCCAGAATATCGCGCTCGCGCTCGAAGCGGCGGCGCGCAACGCCGGCGAGTAGATGGATATGGGGCAGCTTCAGCGCAATCTGGCGCGTCAGTGTTCCGTCGCTGCGCGAGGCCAGCCAGACCTCGCCCATGCCGCCGGTGCCCAGCCGCTTCTTGAGCTGGTACGGTCCAACCAACTGTCCCGCCACGAACTCGGGTTCCACGTCATCCATCACCAGCGCATTCAGGAGACCGGTCTCGCGCGTAGCCGCGTCCGTGGCGAGCACCTTCATCAGCCACGGCCGGACTTCCGCATGTTCAGCGCCCAGCGACGCCAGCCAATGGTTTCGGCCGGCTTCCGGGACATCGAGGGCCTCGTCGAGCAAGGCCGAGAAGGCCGGCCACAACTCAGGCGGGCAGGGCAGCTTGGCCATTGTGGAATATTGTGATTGAGTTACAGGTCAAGACGGATTCCATCGGAAATCCCGACATCGGCTCAAGCGGAATCCGACAGCATGGCCTGCAGCAGCACCCGGGCCTTTTTCCAATCGCGCTGCACCGTCCGCGTCGTGATGCCGAGCGCTTCGGCGACTTCTTCCTCCTTGTAGCCGCCGAAATACCGCATTTCAACGACTTGCGCCAACCGAGGTTCGCGCTTTGCGAGTTCGGCCAGCGCATCGTCGACGCGCAGCGGTTCGTCCGCGGCCGCCAACGATTCGCCGATGTCCGTGTTCAGGGTGATTTTTCGCTCGCCGCCGCCGCGTCGCTCGGCGTTCTTCTCGCGCACCAGATCGATGATTACCGATCGCATGATGCGCGAGCAGTAGCCAAGAAAGTGAGCACGGTTTTCGATGCGCAGGTTGTGCTGCAGTGCCAGGCGCCGGTAGGTGTCACTGACCAGGCCCGCGGTGTCAAGTAAGGTCAGGGGTCCATTGGATCGCAGCCGAGCCCGTGCCAGCCCTCGAAGCTCATTGTAGGCCGCCACGCTCAGCGCTGCGATATCCATTCCGCTACCCGGCGTGGGGGGCGGTGCCTCGGGCAATTCGTCCGACACGCTATCTCCCAGTCTGGCGCTGCGGATTTAAGTATATGCCCTCCAGCCCGCCATTTTCGCTACTCTTTGCAGTATGCGCATCCATGTCCTTCCGACCCCGGAATTGGCGGCCGAGCGTGCCGCCGACTGGCTGCGCACCGAGATCGGGCGTGCCTGTGCGCAGCGCGGTCGCTGCCTCCTCGCCCTGAGCGGCGGCCGCACGCCGTGGCGGATGCTGCGCGATCTGCGCCGCCTGCGCGTCCATTGGCACGACCTGCAGGTGTTTCAGGTGGATGAGCGAGTCGTGCCGGAGAACGATGAACGGCGCAACGCGCGCCAGATCGCCGATCTGCTCATCGGACCCGCGACGCTGCGCGCCGCGCAGTTCCACGCAATGCCGGTCGAGCGGCGCAATCTTGCGTCGGGCGCCGAGGACTACGCTCAGCTACTCAACGAACATTGCGGGACGCCGCCGGTTCTCGATGTAGTCCAGCTTGGGATGGGCGACGACGGACATACGGCCTCGCTGGTGCCGGGCGATCGGCTCCTCGAGGCGCAGGACCGCGATGTGGGAATCAGCATGCCCTACAAAGGCGTGGCGAGAATGACGCTGACCTTGCGAGTGCTGGATGCGGCGCGACACCGCTTGTGGCTGGTCACCGGCGCTGACAAGGCGTCGGCGCTGCACAAATTGTGGGTCGGCGACGCCTCGGTGCCTGCCGGGCGCGTGGTGCGCGAATCGGCGTTCGTATTCACCGATTCGGCGGCGGCAGTCGAATTGCCGGCGGAGATCCGTTCTCCCCACTGAGTTTTGACGCACCGCGTCATTGGCGGCGCATTGCGGGGGTACAATAGCCGCGACCAGGGAGGGCCGACATGAACAACAGCCCGCGGTACGTGCCGGTATGATCCGGCGTCTGCTTCCGGCGGCGGTCGATTGGACACTGATTGCCTATGCCATCGCTTTGTGCGCCGGCGTCTGGATCTTCGCGCTCCAGCACATTCAGAACGATCGAGTCGCACCGGCAGCGAATCAAAGGCAAGATCAATTTGCGCAACGGCACTCAGCTAGTGCAGTTCGCCGTCAACTGGCTCGTTGGCGGGACTGACGGCGCACTATCGCGGGGCAACCCGGAGGAAGGCCGCGCCGCTCAGCCATAGCTGCGGCTGACGAACCAGTAGGTTCCGACCGCGACCAACCCCGCGGCGACCGCGTCGACCACGATCGGGCGCGGCAACGAGAGCTTGGCGCGTACCGCAAGGCTTACCAATCCCATCAGCGTCAACACCAGCGACAGCTGGCCGATTTCAACGCCGATATTGAAGCCGACCAGGATCTGCGCGAGCTTCTGTGCCGGCAGCTGCATCTCGAGCAGCGTGGCAGCGAATCCAAAGCCGTGTATCAGGCCGAATACCAGCGTGACCACCAGGCGCAGCCGGCCCGCGTCACGCATATGTCCCGAGAGCATCAGGTAATTGGCGCAGAACAGCGCCGCACCGAACAGCAGCAGCGGGGGCAGCGTACCGATGCCCGCAAAGCTCACCGCCGCCATGGCGAACAGCGGCAGGCCAATCCCCACGGCAACCGTGCCGGGCCGATGGGTCGCGACGGCGATGTTTTCGGCACCGATCATGGCGATGGTCAGCGCCACCAGCGCATCGATGTATTCCGCGTGGGGCCGCAAGATCCCGGTCACCGCCAGCGCCAGAGTGATGCTGTGACCGATGGTGAAGCCGGTGACCACGAATACCAGGTCACGCAGGCGTCGCGAAATCAGCACCAATCCCAGGAGAAATGACATGTGATCCGGGCCGGTCAGGATGTGCAAGATGCCGAGCTGGACGTACTCGAGGAAACCGGCATCGCGCAGCCGCGCATCGCCGGCGGAAGCGTCGAGTTCCTGTTGATCGCGAGTGAATATTTGCTCGATGAATTGGCCGTCACCGGTCTCGATCTGCGCAAACGTCACGTGCGAGGGCACCAGTTCGAAGAAAGCCGAAGAACGGAGCTTGATGTCCGCGCCGCTGGGGCAGGTGAACGTCGTCTCGAAGCGTCGAAACTGCGAAGTCGCGGCGAGCGCGCGCCCGGGCGCCGCACCGCAGGAGCCTCCCGCGCTGCCCACTGACACGTGTAGCCGCAGATATTCCAGCACGCGAGCGTCCGGCGGCTGATCCTCATCGGACCTTGCCAGCCGCTTGGACTCGGGCAATGGAATCGTGAACGCCAGACGGACCACGGTGCCCGCGATCTGCCAAACCGAGTGGGTTTCGCTCTTGGTGTGCGCCTGTGCGCTCGCGCCCCATAGCCCGAGCAGCGTGGCGCAGCACCATAGCAGTGTCAGCGTCCTCACTTGGATTTACTCGCTTGGATCGTTTCTCGAGTGGATCGTTCCTCGAGCTCGCGTGCCTCCGGGGAATAGAGGATTTCGGCGCGGCCGCGCAAATAGCGAACATTGGCTTCCCGCACCCGCGCCTGGGCCTCGTTCTTGTATTCTGTCCATACCTTGTCGGCGGCGGCGTCGTAGTCCTCCTGCAGCGGCATGCGATGCTCGAGCATCACGACCACGTGGACGCCATCGCCCTGCGGTAGCGGTTCGGATACCTGGCCACCCTGCAGAGTGGCTGCGGCGGCATAGATCTCCTTGGGAAGTTTCGCCCGGGCGGCAAACTCGAAGATTTCACCGGTATCGACGCGACCTGCAGCCATGAAGGCGCCGGAGTCTTCAAGCCCGTAGCGCTGCACCGCCTGCTCCACCGGCATACCGGCGCGCAGCGCCGTCACCGCCCGCTGCGCGTTCGCCGCGACCTGGTCGGCCGTGACAGCAGGGCCGCTCTTGGCAACCAGGTCGCGCAGCCGCAGCACCCCTTCGCCGACGTATCGCTCCTTGTGCGCCTCGTAGTAGGCGCGCAACTCCTGCTCGGTGGGTTGCTGCGCCATGACATCGGCGCTGACCTCGAGCTGCACCCCGGCCACCAATGCGTTTCGCACGTCCGGATCAAAACTAGGCAGATCGATCTCAAGCCCGCGCTGCACCTGGAGCTCTTCGGCCACCATATCCTGGAGTACTTTCGCCCGCTGCTCCGGCGTGGACTCTGCGAACGGCGTTGCGAACTCCGTCTGCACCTGTGTCATGAAATCGCTGCGCAGAATAGGGCGATTGTTGACGAGCGCCAGGTCTTCCGGTGGTACTGACCGCGAGCGCGTGCCCTTCGCGGTGAACAGCCCATAGCCGGCAATGGCCAGCCCGAGCAGCGCCCCGAGCGCCAAAACTACCATCGAACGGCGGACGTGCGGCTTCGAGAGATCGAAGAAATCCTCGCGCGACTGTTCAAGAGTCACGAGAGTCACGGAAGTTTTGCGGTGATGTTTTCCCGGATTCGACGTAGAGATAAACCGCGAGGGCCCGAATCTGCGCCGGCGTCAGCACCAGGATCCAGGCCGGGCACCGGCCGTGGCGGCCGCTGTAGATGGTCTGTCGCAGAGTCTGCCGGTCGCCGCCGTAGTTCCAACTCGGACCGAGCAGCGGCGGGGCTCCATAGTCGGTATTGCCCATGGCGTCGCCTGCATGGCAATCGAAGCAATTGCCTTTGTCGTAGAACAGCTTGCGGCCGCGCTCCGCCGCCGCCGCAACATGCGGCTGCCGACTCAGAGCGAGCACGAACTCAACCACGTCATCCACCTCGTGTGCGGACAGTTGATGCAAGCGGCCTTCGCCCGGCATATCGGTGACATTGTGAGCCTTGGGATGTCCCGACCGGACGCCATAGAGAATCGTGTGCTCGATGTCGCCGATGCCGCCGTCGCCGTAGAGCCAGACGGAGTCGGCCAGATGGGGAGCGCCGGTCGCGTGATTGCCGCGCAGGTTCACGCCATGACAGGACGCGCAATGCCTGGCATATACCGGCCGCGCCAGCGACACGGCGAAACGTATCATCCGGGGGTCCTGCACCAGTTCGGCGGGCCAATGATGCACCAACGAGGCTTCCATCGAGCGCAGATGCAGCCGGTAGCACAGGCCGGAGAGCAGCGCGACGGCCGTCGCAATCCCCCAGATCAGGCCCCGGCGCCTCACGTCGTAAAGCCGACCCAGCGGCCGAAAAACACCACGCCCGCCCACAGCAACAGCGACAGCGCCCCGGCCATCTTCGCGCTCATCGGCGGCTCGCCCTCATCCCAGCGCATGACCTCTCGATACACCCCGAGATGAAAGACGAGCATATTCAACGCGGCCAGACCCATGCACGCAAATTTCAGGAGAAACTGTAAATTCCCCGCATAAGTCCCGGCCTTGGCCATGAACATCAACGTTCCAAATACGGCCGCAACCGACCAGGCGGTCCAGGTCCAGGGCAGCACTTCGGCCGAGAGCCGGGAAACTGCAGTGTCGCGCGAGGCGATCCCGAGCAGGCGCAAGTCCACCATCGCAATCGAACCGACCACGATGGTCAGAGCCATGACGTGCAGGGTCTCAATGATCGGAAACAGCCACTCCGAGCCGGGCAGCTCGCCGCGCATTGCTGCCGAGATTGGCCAGGCCTCTACGCTGGCGAGCAGCTGCGCGATGGTCATGCGTAGAATGACCATGTGTAGCCGATAAACCTGCCGCAGACGATGATCGCCAGCCACAGCAGCGTGGAAGCGACCGCGAATATCCTTGCCGGCCAGGGGCGGGACGAGGCGGCATCCCACAGCGCCGCATGACGGCGCACCGCGCTCGCGTACACGGCGGTAATCGTCGCGACAAGGATGATCATCAGCATTTTGGCCCAGAACATCGGCGTCACGAATTGCCGTACGGGCTCCGCGACGGTCTGGACCAGGCCGGTCAATAGCAGCACAGCGAGGCCGCGCCACATCCAGGGAACCACGGTATTGCTCAGCTGCGAGATGCTGCGCCCCGACCGCCCCACGCCCAACAGCCGTAGATTGACCATGCAGGCCGAGCCGAAGACGATCGACACCGCGAGGATGTGAATCGACTGCGACGTCGGCACCACCCACGAGTGCTCCTGCAGGGTCTTGCTCAGCGGCGTATCGGCAAGCCAATCAGCAAACGGACGGAACATGTGAACCTCGGCAATTACCTCGCGCTGGGAATTGTGCTTGTCCGGGCGCCCGCGGAGCAAGTTCACCGTGGGTGCTCGAGCAGCCGTTATACTCTAGAGATGACCAATCGATTGGCGGGCAAAATCGCGCTGGTGACCGGGATAGGTGCAGGCATCGGGCGCGAGTGCGCCCTGGTGTTCGCCCGCGAAGGCGCGGCCGTGTTCGGTTGCGATATCGATGCCGCGCGGGCGTCGGCCACTGTAGCGGCCGCGCACTCGGCCGGTCTTGCGGTGGAAGCCATCCATCCGATTGATTTGACCAAACCGCCCGATGTGCAACGCTACGTCGATCAGGCGATCGAGCGCCATGGGCGCATCGACGTGCTGGTCAATGCTGGCGCCATCAATCCCCAGTTCGCACCGATTTCAGAAATGAGCTACGAACGGCTGTGGGTACCCACGATGGTGGGCGAAGTGGACCTCGTTTTTCTGATGTGCAAGGCGGTCTGGCCGCACCTGATGGCCGGCGGCGGCGGATCGATCATCAATTTCGCGTCGGTGGCCGCGCTGCGCGGCGCCGAGTTCGCCGGCATGCTGGCGCACAGCGCCGGGAAGGGCGCCGTGCTGGCGATGACCCGTCAACTTGCCGTTGAAGGAGGTGCACACAACATTCGCGCCAACACCATCGCGCCTGGCCTGGTCGCAACGATGGCAACTTCCTCGCAGGGATTCACCGAAGGCGAAAAGCGCGACCGCATTGCCGCGAGCATTCCGCTGCGGCGTATCGGCAGGCCCGAGGATATTGCCTACTGTGCGCTTTATCTGGCTTCGGACGAAGCAAGTTGGGTCACGGGCATCAACATCCCGGTCGATGGGGGCACGACTGCGGCGTGAAGAGTGTATCGCCGTTCCACGGTGCCAGCGCGTCCATGGGTCTCCGTTGAAAGATACAGATTTGCTAATATCAGCCGTCTCGCCACCTCGGCCCTGTCGATTACGCGCATATTGTGAACTATCCTAGCGCTGTTACGGGTAGCGCTGTTACGGGCAGGTTCCAATGACCTTGGCGGTAACGGTTTGGGAGAATGTCATGTTCTTGCCGCCCAATTTCACGTCGAGGCGTCCCCGGATTCGCTGCTTGTCAATATGCCAAACCGCCGTCCCGGTGGTTCCATGCCCGGTGTCGCAGCTCAAACCAAATTTAACAATATCGCCTTGCCGGGCCTCGCCGCTCAACGAGCAGCCGGCGAGCGAGGGATGCTTGAGGATGGGAAATTCGGTGGCGAGTTCCTTCGAGGAGATGCAGCTTCGCTGATGCGTCGTCGTGTAGCGTAGGTTTTCCTCGAGATGCGGCATCCCGGTTTCTATGGTGACGTCGAACAGGCGGGTCCGAAACAATTCCGCGGCTTGAACGTGCGGCGGGAGAATTGCCGGGATCAGCAACCAACGCGTTATCGAACGGCTGCAAGCGAATTTAAGTGTCATAGTTGTCTCCTCTCAAAAAATGTGTGAGCGAGTCGACAGCCCGTTCACGCATTCATGACACAGGATTGATGAATTGACACTCCGATTCTTGCGCGCGTACTCTCCGTCACAACCATTTAGGGACGGGGGGATGCCGCGTGGGAGAACTTCTGCGGAACGCGGGGCCGGCCGGCCGCTCATTTTCGGGAGAACAACGATGATTTCTTTCATTCTTCATAAGGATTTGGGGCGAGGAGATCACGGCCGGAGGGACCTCACGGGGGCTTTCCTGCTGGTCGTCTCGGCATTGTTGGTCGCGTGTGGCGGCGGCGGCGGAGGCGGCTACTCACCGCCACCGATGGTGACACTCACGTCGATCGCCATCACCCCGGCCAGCCCCAGCATCGCGCTGGGTACGACGACCCAGTTGACGGCGACCGGAACTTACAGTGACAGCACGAAAAAGGACCTTTCATCGCAGGTGACGTGGGCTTCCGGCACCACCGCGGTTGCGACCATCAGTCCAGCGGGGCTCGCAACCTCGCACGCCGTGGGCACGTCCGCGATCACCGCCATGTTGAGCGGCGTGACCGGAAATGACACCTTGACGGTGACCGCGGCGACCGTAGTCTCGATTGCCATCACGCCCGCCAAACCTACCATCGCGCCCGGCAAAACGGTGCAGTTCACTGCGACCGGAACATATACCGATAAAACGACCAAGGATCTGACCACCACGGTGGCCTGGACGTCATCCAATTCGGCCGTGGCGGCGATCGGTCCCACCACCGGGTTGGCCTCCGCCGTCGGCGCGGGGACGACGATGATCGGCGGCACCTACACCGGCGGTCCTGCAATCACACCGGTGACATTGGCCGTCGATGCGACGGTGTATGCCTATGCCACTAATTTCAACGCGGGCACGGTGTCGCAATACAAGATTGGGCCGACGGGTGCATTGTTGGCTCTGACGCCTGCCACAGTTGCCGCCGGAGCGAGTCCCTTCTCGGTGTCCGCCGAGCCCTCCGGTGAATTCGTGTACGTGGCGAATTACAACGCCGACACGGTGTCGCAGTACTCCATTGGAAGCGGCGGTGTGCTCACTGCGGTGGGAAGTGGATCGGTGGCGACCGGAAGTCATCCAAACGGCGTCACCATCGACCCCGCGAACAAACATGCGTATGTTGCCAATTTCGGCGCGAACACCGTCTCCCAATACGACATCAGTACCACCGGCGCCCTGGCGCCGATGAGTACGCCCACGGTTCCCACCGGTTCCTACCCGGCCTCCATCGTGATCTCACCCAACGGCAAATACGCCTATGTGGCCGACTTTGCCTGCGCCGGTCCGGGCTGCGCCGCAGGCCAGGGAACCGTTTCGCAGTACACGGTCGGCGCCGACGGCGCTCTTACCCCCATGAGCCCGGCAACGGTGAATACGGGGAGCGGAGCTAGCCAACCCAACTCGCTGATCGTCGATCCGACGAGCGCATACCTGTATGTGGCCAACGCCGGCGACAACACCGTGTCGGAGTTCAACATCGGGCCGGGGGGCGCACTGTCCCTCGCGGCGGGTTCTCCGGTTGGCACCGGCGGCACGTACCCGTTCTCAGTGACGGTCGATCCATCGGGAAAATACGTCTATGTCGCGAACACCGGCTCTGTCCCGAACACCCCGGTCGTTGCCGGTACGATTTCCCAATTCTCCATCGGCGCGGGAGGAGCATTGAGTGTCATCGTACCGGGACCCGTGGCTGCGGGACTGGGGGTGAGCTCCGTGACCGTCGATCCTACGGGCTCGTACGCCTATGCGACGAATCGCGGGGAATCCAGCTTGTCGCAGTACGCCATCGGCATCAATGGCGCGCTGACGCCAATGGTTCCCACCGCGCTCGTGCCCGCCGGATTGCATCCCACCTCCATTGCGACGGGTTACTAGAGGCATGTTATCCCAGGCGGGTCATACCCGGGGCTGCGCGCCTACAAACGGACCCTTCTGGGCGGGAGGAACCGGCTCGCGCCGCGACTTGCGCCACAGATCGTAGATCGCCAGGACACCGGTGAGCGCCGCCAGCGTCGCGAAATACGCGCGCGGCCCGAAGGTCGCCATGAGGCCGCCGGCAAGCACGGGTCCGATGGCCGCGGCGGTCCCATTGAGAAGCAGCAGCGCGCTGCTCGCGGCGACCATCTGTGTGGGTTCGAGCTTGTCGTTGACGTGCGAGACGCAAAGAGAATAGAGCGTCAGTACGAGTCCGCTGAACAGGGCCGCGAGCGTCAGGAATGGAGCATGAGGCATCGCTGGAAATGCGACGATGGAGCCCGCAACCAGAGTTGCAAGCGTGCAAACGGCGGCGATGACGGTGCGGCGATCCATGCGATCCGAAAGCCGGCCGACGGGGTATTGGGTCACTGCGGCGGCGAGAATGCTGACCGCCATGAAAATCGCGACCTGGGTCGTCGTAAGGCCATTGAGCCGTGCGTACACGGGGCCCATCGAAAAGATGGTGGCGGAAATCAGGCCCGACACGGTGACTCCCACCATGCCAAGAGGTGAATTGCGATACAAGGCGGGGAGGCTGACTTTTCGCGGCACAGAACGCTCCGGCAGTTGCTGGGCGGAAACCATGATGGGAACCATGGCCAGGGAGATCAGCACCGAGACCAGCATGAACGGACCGGGTGTGAGCGGGTTCGAAACAATCAAGAGGAACTGAGCTGCGCCGAGACCCAAGTACAGGATGAGCATGTAGACCGCAAACAATCTGCCGCGGTTCGCTCGGCTTGCGCGATCGTTGAGCCAGCTTTCCGCGACGACGTAAATGCCCGCGAAGCATATGCCGGAGACCAGACGCATCGCCCCCCACACCAACGGGTTGACGAAGCTGCCCTGGACCAGAATCGACATTGAAGCGCCAGCGGCGAGGGCGGCGAATACGCGGATGTGGCCGATTTGCCGCACCAACGGCAGCGCGATCACGGTTCCGAGGACATACCCCACGTAGTAGCACGACATGATGGCGCCGGTGAGCAGCGCTGGGAAGCCTTCGAGAGTGGCCCGGAGGCCGAGGAGGGTGCCTTGCAGACCGGCGCCCAGCATGAGCACCGCCATGCCGAGCAGCAATGGCCAGGTCGAAGTGATTGCGCTAAGCGGCACGCTGCGCCCTGTGGGTATTTTTCATGGAGATTTAGTGCGGTAGTCAACCATACCACATCGCACTGTGGCCCTTTCGACTGCCTTGACTATAATGACCGTCGAATACAAGCCTCTGCGGCAGCTCCGACGAAGGACATTCCATGGCGCACGTTACCGTAACCAGTGAATTCAAGCTCGCCCAAACGATCGTGTCGGGGCATCATCGGCTGACGGCCGACGAACCGATCGCACGCGGGGGAAGCGACTCGGGCGCCTCACCCCATGAACTGCTATTGGCGAGTCTTGGTGCCTGCACGTCGATGACGCTGCGAATGTACGCCGGCCGCAAGGGATGGGAACTTGGGAAAATCACGGTGGGACTCCGCTACACCACCGCCGAAAATCAGCCGGACCACATCGATCGGCGGCTTTCGTTCTCCAAACCCTTGAGCAGCGAACAAACCGACCGCCTGTTGGAAATCGCCGCCAAGACGCCGATAACCCGCACGTTGATGACGGGCGTCAAGATTGATACGAAAATAATTCTGCATGGCGCGGACCACGCCGCAAGCACGGCATAGGAGATTACTCAGTCAGATTCCTGGTCGAGATCGGCGCTCAAGGAATCGCGCACGGCCGGCGGCACCGGGCTGATCGTGTGATGGTAATTCTCGTGGTCGACTCCGGCACTCAAGGGCGCGCCGCTCTTTACCGCCTTCACCATGCCGGGCGTGAGTTCAAAGCGCAGAAAGTGCACGGCTGACGTTTTTTCGTCGTTTGCGCGTTCCAGATCCTCGTCGGCTATCGCAAAGATCCGCTCCATCTCATTCACCTGTATCCAACATCGATCCTCGACTCCCATCAGCTTGCCGAGCGCCACGCGCCGCGCTTCCGGATCCGAATACTCGATCAGCATGGTCGCCTTCCAGTTCTTGCCATCCGGAATCAATGGGTTATAGGCGTCGAGTTCGTCCTCAATACCTGCACTTTCGAAGATGCGTTCGACGCGCAGCATTTCCAGGATTTGGTAGCGAATCGTGACGCGATCCTCGAAGGACCAGGTCATGTGCGGCCCGACCTGCAGTTTGCGGATCAGCTTGTGCGCGATGACCTCGCTGCGCAGGCGCTTGCGCTCGACTGCGTACTGTTCCAAGCTCATGAGGTCCGCTCGCGCCAATTTCTGCATGTGAGCTCCTACAAGCCATACGCCATTTTGAGCAAGGTCAATGGATGCGTGGGCGGTGGATGGTTCTCCAAGCCGCTCTCGATTTGATGGCCCGCCATCGGGCAATCGCTCGCATAGTAGTCGGCGCCGCCGGCGTGGACGCGCTGCATGACCGGTTTTCCGATCTTCAGCGACTTGTCGCGAAATTCACGTTTGACTCCATATGTGCCGTTGTGGCCGGAGCAGCGTTCGATCGGCTCCACGGCGGTGCCGGGTATGAGTTGGAGCACGTCACGGGTCTTCAGGCCGATGTTCTGAACCCGCAGATGGCAGGCTACGTGGTAAGACACCTTGCCCAGCGGCCGTGCAAAGTCCAAGCGCAGCAGTCCCGCCTTGTGGCGCAAGGCGAGATATTCGAATGGATCGAACATGTGGTCGCGAACCCTGGCGACGTCCGCATCGCCGGGAAACATCAGCGGCAACTCCTGCTTGAACATCAATACGCAGGAGGGGATCGGTGCGACGATGTCGTAACCGCGATCTATCATCGCGAGCAGCTGCGGAACGTTGTTGTCCTTCAACCGCTCGACGGCTTGCAGGTCTCCCAGCTCGAGTTTGGGCATTCCGCAGCACGTTTCCCGCTGTGCGAGCGCCAACTCGATGCCGTTGTGCTCAAAGACGCGGGCGAGATCCAGCCCGATTTGCGGTTCGTTGCGATTGACGTAGCAAGTGGCAAACAGCGCCACTTTTCCGCTCGTGCCGCCGGCCGGTTGCGCAACGATATCGGCCGGACGATGCGCGAGTTGTTTGCGCGCCGTCTTCGACACATACGTGGGCACGGGGGCATCGGGATGCACGTGCAGGACGGAATCCAACAATTTGCGCCCCAAGGGGCTTTTGTTGACCGCGTTGACGACCTCCACGACGACGGGTATGCCCGCGATGGCGCCCACGGTATCGGTGGAACTTAAGACCCGATCGCGCCAGCGTGTGCCGCCGCCGTGATGTTTCACCGCTTTGGCGCGCAGCATGAGATGCGGAAAATCGACATTCCACGGGTGCGGGGGCACATATGGACACTTCGTCATGTAGCACATGTCGCAGAGGTAACACTGGTCCACCACCTGCCCAAAGTCCTTCTTATTCACGCCGTCGACTTCGCCGGTCTTCGAGGCGTCAATCAGGTCGAATAGCGTCGGAAAGGCGTTGCACAAATTGAAACAGCGGCGGCACCCGTGACAGATGTCGAATACCCGGTCAAGTTCCTTTTCGAGCGCCGTTGAGTCGTAGAAGGTAGGTTCTTGCCAGCCGAGAGCATGCCGGGTAGGCGCTTGCAGACCGCCTTCTTGACCTGATTTGATTGCATCGTCCGCCACGCCTTTCTCCTCAACGAAACGACAGCGGGCTCCGCTACGGAGCCCGCCTGCCGTTTGCCCCACACGCGGGCGGTACTCTCCGGCTACATCGTATCGAGCGCCTTTTGAAACCGGTTCGCATGCGACCGTTCCGCCTTCGCCAACGTTTCGAACCAGTCGGCTATTTCGCTGAAACCCTCCTCTCGGGCCATCTTCGCCATCCCCGGATACATGTCCGTATACTCGTGCGTCTCGCCGGCGATGGCGGCCTTGAGATTCTGCGCAGTCGGACCGATGGGCAATCCGGTCGCCGGGTCGCCGGAGACTTCCAGATATTCCAGATGGCCGTGAGCATGTCCGGTTTCACCCTCGGCAGTTGAACGAAATACGGCCGACACATCGTTGAAGCCTTCGACGTCCGCCTTGGCCGCGAAGTACAAATATCGGCGGTTCGCCTGCGATTCGCCCGCAAAGGCGTCCTTCAAATTCTTTTCCGTCTTGCTACCTTTCAAATTCACCGTCCCCTCCTTCCGATTGACATTTCCAGAACAATTTCACTCAGGAGGACGTTAGACCTGCATACCACGCGAAGTCAATCGGTAGTCCCGGCCGCCCCGAGCGGGAGACTCGCCCACGTCCCCCGACTTCGCAGGGTTGACATTTCGGCACCGAGCAGCGGACGGCCGGGGTGGTATCGGCTCACCGCGGCCACCGGCCGATGTGGCGCGACGCACTGGACAACTCCGCGTATGCGTCGACCACTTCCTGCCTCGGTTTGTAGCACTCCGTGAACTCACGCGGGAACCTGCAGGGCTTGCCGGTATCGAGGTTCATGCTGAAAAAATCAATTTCGGCTTCCAACACCCGCCTGCCGTCGGCTACGCGCAGGATCTCGAAGCGGCGCGTACACCGCAGCCGATGATCGCTGGCAACTATCCACGTGGCGAGAACCAGAATGTCGTCCAGCAGCGCAGCCTCCAGGTAGTCCACCCGCGTGTGCCGAACGGCCATGCCGCAGCGAATGGCAAGGCAGCGTTCCAGGGGCAGGCCGAGTTCCGCGGAGTGCGCCCAGGCGATCCTGTCCAACCATTGCAGGTACACGGCGTTGTTGACGTGTGCATATTCGTCGATTTCCTCGACGACCACACGGTGCGTGCCGGTAAAGGCGGCCGGCAACCGGAAGAGCTGTACTGGCAATGCCGTCCTTCGTGACGAAACAGGGCGGTTCTTAGAATCGCTGGTTGGCGCGGCGCGGCGATCAGCCGAATCGGGCAGCGGACCTGGCCTTGGCTCGTGCCGCTTCAATTTCCCGGTCGCGCGGATCGGCCGTCGTCACCAGGGACTCGATCAACTGACGCGCGGCACCCGCGACCTGCTCGACCGCCCGATCGAAGGCAACCTGGTTGGCCTTCGACGGGTGGGTGAATCCACTGAGCTTTCTAACGAACTGAAGGGATGATGCCTTGATCTCTTCCTCCGTCGCCGGCGGCTCGAAATTGAACAACGTCTTGATGTTTCTGCACATCGCTACTCTGCCTTCAGCCCACGTGTTTAGTCAAAAATCCGAGCGTCACTTCGTTGAACGCGGCGACAATCATACCCCGTTGGGTTGTTGGTGAGGGCTCCGCTTTTCGTGGTGGATTCATCAGTTTTGTCGCTTGACGTTCGCGGCGCGGATGGGGGATATATGCTGTTGGTCGGCCACTGCTCTTGCGCGACAAATCAAAGAGGAAAACTTCGTTGGATCGAAGCGAACTGACTGATTCGCTCCTCTAATGCGAGACACCAACGTGTTCGGTGTTCTCTCCGTCTACCAGGCGATGTTGCCGATATTGCGTGCAACGCGCGGCGCCCGCATCGTCAACGTATCGAGCGGCGTTGGATCACTGACCGCGACCTCAGACCCGGCCTACCCCTACCGCGCGATTTCTGGTCCCGTCTATCCCGCGTCCAAAACGGCGCTCAACGCCTTGACCGTCGCCATGGCGCTGGAACTGGCGCCGGAAGGAATCAAGGTCAACGCCGTTTCCCCTGGCTATACCAAAACGAACCTCAATGGATATTCAGGCACGGAGACGGTCGAGGAAGGCGCACGTGAGGCTGTGCGCGTTGCACTGCTCGGACCGGACGGTCCGACAGGCAAGTTCACACGTTGGGAAAACGAAACGATCCCGTGGTGATGTAGTCTCGAGCTCAAGCTTATCACTACGTGGATGGCTTCTCGGGCCCGGGTCTAGTAGTCGCTCGCCAATCTCGCAGCGCTCGTTGAGCGGGCTAGAATGCGCCGGCTGACTCAACTTTGCCTCGCTTCGGAGGTTGCTTGGGCATCGCGATACGTGTAGGCGTCATTTCGGATACGCATGGTCTCCTGCGGCCACAGGCGGTCGACTTCTTACGCAGCAGTGATTTCATCATTCACGCCGGCGACATCTGTGGCCCGACGATCATTGAAGATCTCGCGCGCATAGCACCGGTCACGGCGGTACGAGGCAACAACGACGCGGGAGCATGGGCCCGCGCACTTAAGAAAACTGAATTGGTCAAGATCGGCGGGATTTACATCTATGTGATTCACGATCTTGCGGAACTCGATATCGATCCAATTGCCGCCGGAGTCCAAGTCGTGGTTTCCGGCCACTCGCACAAGCCGGTCATCGAGCACCGAGACGGCGTTGTTTTTGTGAATCCCGGCAGTGCGGGTCCACGGCGGTTCAAATTGCCAATCTCGGTTGCCGAACTTATCATCGCGGGACTCTCAGTGTCGGCCCGGATCGTCGAACTAACGAACGAGTGCGTCGCCTTACCACGACGGCCATAAGCCAAGGAGTTTTCATGAGATACGTCACGCTCGGATTCGTTACTGCCGCATTGTTGAACATCTCCGCAATCGCGCAAGATTCGCAGTCCGTCGCGCAAGCCCAGACGGCTCGTGGCATGTGTCGGGCTACTTCGTGAAGTGATGGCGGCGATGGCGCGTTACACCGGTGGCTGTCTTTGCGGCGCAGTGCGATACGAAGCCAACGGGGAACCGACCGCGTCGGGCCACTGCTATTGCGCGGATTGTCGAAAGGCATCCGGCTCCGGCTTCATCCCCTTCATGGGGTTCCCACGCGCTGCGGTGAGGTTTAGCGGGGAGATTCTCAAGTTTCGATCGAAGGCGGCAAGCGGCGGCGATGCTGTGCGCAACTCGTGCGCCGTGTGCGGCGGCCTCGTATTCGGCGGAGAAATCGAGAGTTCGGACAGTTTCACGATTTATGCGGGCTCGCTGGACGAACCGCTGGCTTTCCATCCGACGATCGCGATCTTTACCCGCAATCGTCCGGCATGGGCCGTAATCCCGCCGGGCCTGACGATCTTCGAAGACATGCCGCCATGAGCCTGCGTCGTCTTGCAATAGGGCGCGGCGTCGTGTGTCACCTGCGCTTGTTTTGCCGGTCCATCGCCTGTTGACCGGCATAGGCGCCAATCAACCGGTCGACGGGCTCGTCGAGCTCCGCGAGCGACGTTTCGATGAATTCAACCACGCGCCGCAATGAGACCGGCGGGTCACTTTCCGTCAGCGCCATGCGCCCGTGACGCAACACAGTCGCGGCCTTCGTGATTCCGATGACGGTAAAGGCCGCCTCCGCCGCCCGCAACTGGGCGGGGGGCTCCCGGCGCAGTTGGTCCATCAGGGAACCGTTCCGCGCGGCCGCCCAGAACTCGCAAGCCGTGAAGAGCACGCGGTCGGCCCGGGAGATTTTCGCTGAACCCGTGGTCGCCGTGGTAAGCACATTGAGCAGCAAGGCGCTCGTATCGCGCTCGTGACCGCTCCAATCCGGGGTCTCGCAAGTCCTTTTCCCACGCTCAGCCATGACTCGTTTATTAGCATGAGCGCGGTGGAATATTCCGTGCGACAGCGTACAGACGGCCCGATTTTCTGCGCCGCGGTGCGGATCGTCATTCCGTCGGTTTGCCGGGGAGCAGTCGATCGTATTCCCTCTTGACGACGGCATAGCATTCGCAGGAGCGGCGTTCGAGCTGGGCGCGGTCGATCACCGTGATATGGCCTCTGCGGTATGTAATGAGCCCGGCCGCGTGCAATCGGCCTGCGGCTTCCGTGACACCCTCTCTGCGGACGCCCAGCAAGTTGGCGATGAGTTCCTGCGTCACGGCCAATTCGTTGGATCTCAGCCGGTCCATGCTCAGAAGCAGCCAGCGGCAGAGCTGTTGGTCGAGTGAATGATGCCGATTGCATACGGCCGTCTGCGCCATTTGCGTGATGAGCGCCTGGGTATAACGCAGCAGCAGGTTCATTGCGGGCCCGGTCCGGTTGAATTCCTCCATCATGTGGGGTGCTTTCAGCCGATAGCCCAGTCCCGCGCTTTGCACGACCGCGTGGCTCGTCGTCGATTCACCGCCCATGAAAAGCGTAACGCCGACGACGCCATCGCTGCCGACGATCGCGATCTCGGTCGTCGCGCCAGTGTCCATGACGTAAATCAAGGAGACGATCGCCGTCGTCGGGAAAAACACATGGGTCAGCCTGTTGCCGGCTTCATAAAGAACCGCGCCCAACGGCAACTCCACCGGCTCCAGGTGCGGCAGCCAGCGCGCGAGCGCGGCATCCGGCAGCGCCCCCAGCAGAGCGTTTTCTCGGAATTCAACGGCCACCGCGTCTAATCGCTGCCGGTCATGACTGCGGCGTCCGGCGCAGAGTCGACTCCAGCTCTTTGGTCGCGGTAATGTCGACAAAGGTGATCACGATGCCGTCGATGACATTGTCCACCCTGCGATAGGGCATGATGCGCACCGAAAACCATTTGCTCCCAAGGTCACGGATCTGCTTCTCGCAGAAAATGAGCGTGCGCAGGGTCTCTTGCGCGTCCTCATGCAGCGCCGGATATTGCAGGGTGGTGGTGATGTCGCTCAGCGGCCGGCCGACATCGCTTTCGCGTAAATTGATGATCTTCGATGCCCGCTCGGTATAGCGCCTGACGTTCAACCCCTTGTCGAGAAACAGCATGGCGATATCGGTGCTGTTGAGCAGGTTTTTCATGTCGCTCTGCGCGAGCGCCAGATCGTCGAGCTTCCTCTGCATCTCGGCGTTGATCGTCTGCAGTTCCTCGTTCATCGACTGCATTTCCTCCTTGGAGGTCGTCAGTTCTTCGTTGGCCGACTGCAGCTCCTCATTGGTCGATTGCAGCTCCTCGTTGGCCGACTGCAGCTCTTCCCGGGATGCACGTGTCTCGTCGCGCAGCTTTTGAATTTCATCCCGGTACTGCTGCAGCGCTGCTTCGTGCGATTCGTCCGCCGCGGCGCCGTTGGTCTTGCGGCGGGCGCGTCGCGCGAGAGGTGCCGGAACTTCGTTGAACACGATCATTACCATGCCTTGCATCGCGGCGGGCTTCTCCAGAGCCTGAAGCGTCACGTCGACGCGGTGATTGCCTCCCGGCGCTTGCACCTGCAGGCCACGCACGTGGACCGGATCGCGACAACCGGCGATCAGCCTCAGAGCATCGGCGAGCGGCTCGCGGAGTCCCGGTCGCGCCATGGCATGAAAGTTCCAATTGGTTTTGCCCGCTGCGGGCTCCAGATATTTCCCCGTGCTGCCGCTGATGAAGACGACATCGCCGTCCGCATTGACCACCACGGCGGGGGGCGCGTGCGCCTGCAATATCAAGTGTTCGGCCGCCGCTTGGAGACTCTCGCCGGGCGGTTCGGAGTTGCCTAAAGGAGGCATAGTGGGATCTCGCTTTGCTTTGGAGGATAGAGGAAAGGGCGTTATCAGGAAATCGGGGGCAAGGCGGGGCACGTTCTCCTGGCGCACGTACAGGCGCAACTTCGATTCGGTTGCGGCGAACAGATTGCTCATCCGCCCGACAGTCTCCGAACTGCCCAGCAGGAGGACGCCGCCGGTCCGCATGCTGTAGTGGAACAGCGGCAACAGCTTGCGTTGCAAGGTCGCGTCGAAATAGATCATCAAGTTGCGGCAGGACAGTACGTCGAGCTTGGTGAAGGGCGGATCAAGAAGGACGTTGTGCTGGGCGAACAGCATCATGTCGCGAATCTCCTTGGTGACCCGGTACTGATTCTCGTGGCCGGTGAAAAATCTGGCGAGCCTTTCCGGAGATACGACCGTGCCGATCGATCCGGGATACTGGCCGAGACGTGCGATTGCGAGGGCTTCCGCGCTCAAGTCCGATGCGAAGATCTGCATCGTACAGTCCTGGTATTGCGGCAGACGCTTCACGGTCTCGGCGAATGTCATGGCCAGGGAATATGCCTCCTCTCCGGTCGAGCAGCCGATTACCCAGGCGCGCAGCTTCTTATCCGCGACCCGGCGCGCCAGCAATTCGGGCAGAGTGACGTCGGCCAGCTGCTGCCATACCGCCGGATCGCGAAAGAAGCCTGTGACGCCGATCAGAAGCTCCTTGAACAGCAGATCGACCTCTTGGGTATTCTGGCGCAGAAAATCCGCGTACTCCGCGAGCGCGGCGATCCCGTGGATTGCCATGCGCCGCTCGATGCGACGGCGCAGGGTGCTCGGCTTGTAGTGGGAGAAATCGTGCCGCGTGTGCTGCCGCAAATGCAGGAAAATGAGTTGCAAGGGATCCGCAGCCGTGGCGGACGTTGCGTCGCCGCCGAGGATGCTCTGCAATTCCGGTGTCCCGACCACCTGTTTGATGTAGGCCAGGATGCGCGCCGGCAGCTCGGCCGGCGGCGCGACAATGTCCGCGCCCGCGGCAACGGCGCTGCGGGGCATGGAATCGAATTGCGCAGACGCAGGTTCTTGAGCGGCCGACAATCCACCGACAGCGCCTACCGCCTGCAACCCCAGCATACCGTCGGATCCCATGCCGGATAGAACTACGGCGATGGCCCGGTCACCTTGATCGCGCGCCAGCGAGGAGAAAAGCACATTGATCGGCAAGCGCAGACCGCGCGGTTCGGCGGGCTTTTCCAGTGAGAGTATGCCGCCGCCGACGCTGAGTTCCGTGTTGGGCGGGATCACATACGCATGGTTGGGCTCGATGGGCATCCCGTGCTCCGCCTCGCGTACCGGAATGGCCGCAACTCGCTGCAGCAACTCCGCCAACCGGGCCTTGTGCGTGGGATCGAGATGTTGCACTACGATATAGGCCAGGCCGCTGCGCAGCGGAACGTGCTCCAGGAATTGCTCCAGTGCCGCCAGGCCGCCCGCCGAAGCACCGATCCCCACGACGCGCGTCTTTGTCGGCTCAGTGTCTGAACGATTGACGGTTGCCAAAGTGACCATCAGGTGATTATGCGCGAAGCCGATTGCGCCCGCTTCAATGCGCATGCAGTTGGGCGCACACCATTGGGTAGCGCACCATTGAAGCGGCGCACCATTGAAGCGGCGCACCATTGAGGCCGCGCGCCCTCGACGGCGACTTGCCTTTGAGGCGGTGCGCCCGACACCGGGTCGTACGCGCCAAGAGAAGACGCCGCCTTTCCGCTGGCGCTATGCTGGTTAAGCTCGTGCCGCGTCGTCGCGAATGGACGTAAACGTCACGTAGAGAAATCGTGTTCGGGGCGCCGCTTTCCCAACGACCTGCAGCAGACGTCGCGGCCGGCCGGCCGGCTCGGCGTACACCTCGCAGGCTTCACTGGGGCCGTTCTTGCGCAGCCGGTCGAGCAGCGCGCGCAGGGCGTCGCGGCTGTCGGCCGCAACGAGACTCTCGATGGATCGGCCGGGCAACTCGGCGCGGTCGACTGCGAACAGGTCGGCGGCGGCCAGGTTTCCTTCGATGATCCCACCGTCCGGCTCGAGGGTGAAGTATCCCACCGGTGCGAAATCGAAACGCTCAATATAGCGCTCCAACGATTCGGCTACCTCGGCTCGGCTTTGCTCCATCTGTTCGTGCTGCATCGCCAGCTCGACCTGATGGACCTGTAATTCATGGAGTAATTTGAGGGCATCTCCGGCGCTCTCAGGGGATCCGGCCAAATTATGCAGGACGTTGAGCGCGTCCAGACCCGTCGCCCACCCACCATGCGCGGGAGGCGGAACGCCGTCCCTCAGCCGCTCTTCAGCCACGTGACGCAGCGGGGCCGGAGCATTCAAGTTGATCGTGGAGATGTTGGACATTAAGGCCCCCTAGGGACACTCGGCCCCCTTAAATCGCGCAGCACCCCGTAGTGTAGGTCAAGGCGGCGGCCAATGAAAACGGTAACGCAAAGGTTCCGGGGAAGCAGCTTCAGTTCCCCGGTCGCAGGTCAGTCGGCTGCCGGCTCCCGGGCCGCATGCTTTCCAGCATGGCTACGACGGCGCCACGCGCGATCTGGGAGTGCATCGGAAACACGAGAACGTCGCCCGGGCGAGCCCAGTCGAGTGCGTAGCGTGCCGCCTCGACTTCGGTGTTGCACACCGGCAGGGCAGACTCCGGGAGCCCGGAGCGCTTTAGTGTATTGCGGATGATCCGGGGCACTTCGCCGGGCGCGCGGCCGCGCAATTGCGCCTCGTTCTCCTTCACCACCACGAGATCGGGCCGAAACCGGGCGGCGACCTGGGCCAATTCCTCGATGTCGGCGTCCTTGCGATTGCCCGCGTGCCCCAGCAACACACAGAGGCGGCCGGCCCCGCCGCGCAAATGCTGGGCCACGGACAGAAGTCCGCGCAGGCCATCGGGATTGTGTGCATAGTCGATCAGCACCCGCGCCCCCGCGACATCGAAGCGCATCATACGGCCCGGATTGTCCGTGAGCTGGGCCCCGAACCGCGCGAATACGGACGAGATCACCGCCGCCGGTATTCCGAGCGTTACTGCGCCAAGCGCAGCGGCGGCGAGATTGGCCACGTTGTAGGCCGCAACCCCGCCGATGGTCAAGGGCATGGCCGAGACGGCTCCGAGGTCGTGTTCGCCGCCCCGGTGACTCAGCGACAATCGCCCATGCCGCACTCCGCAGGTCGACGCTCCGTCCGCGCGCGCGTCGACCAGGGTGGCCTGGTCCGCATCCAGGGCGAACCACCCGAAAGGCGGACACCGGCCGAACCGCTGTGCGAGACCGCCGGCGCGCGCACGCAATTGTGGATCATCGGCGTTCAGCACCAGCATGCCCTGCGGCGCAACCACTGCCGCCACGCTGAGCTTGGTGTCTGCCAGGCCGGCAAGATCGTCGATGCCGTACTCGCCGAAGTGATCCGAGCTCACGTTGGTAACGACGGCGACGTCGGCCTGCGACACCGCGATTCCACGGCGCAAGATGCCGCCCCGCGCAGTTTCAATGATGGCCGCCTGCGTGCGCGGCTCGCGCAGCACCATGCGCGCGCCGGCGGGTCCTGAGTAATCCCCGGTCGCGAGCACGTCGTCATCGATGAATACCCCATCGGTGCAGTTGTAGCCTGCCTGCCACCCGTTGGCCCGTGCGCACGCGGCGAGCAGTCTGACCGTCGTCGTTTTGCCGTTGGAACCCGTGACCATCGCCGTCGGGATGTCGCGCATCCCGTCCCACCCTACATCGGCCACGGCCGGCAAATCCGTGAGCGGAAAGCTGCGCCCGCCCACGCCGGTGCCCAGAGTCAGTTCCGAGTCATCGAGCACCAGCCGCAGCCCGTGAGACGCGGCTGCTTCGACGAGCGCGCGCAGCCTCGGGCGGCATTCCAAAGAGCCAAGGCGTTCGAAACGCGCGAACGCCGCGGATTCCTCGATGACCGGTTGAGGCGCGGGCGCGGGGCCCGCGCCCTCCTCATCGGCCGCCGCCGCTGCAACGAGGGCCTCTTGAAGTCCGCTCCACCGCTTGGGGTCGCGCTCGACGAGACTTGCGCACAGGGCCCACTCGTTGACTTCGGTGGCCGAGAATAAGAGGTCGAGAGGCGCGGTGATCGCCAGCAACACCCCGCCCGCATGCCGGCGCGCAATCGCCTGCCGGACCGGCCATCCCAGGCGCGCTCCGGCCCGGAGGGCACGCTCGCGCCACGCGACGAGGAGAGCATCGTCGATCGGTGTTCCAACCACGTCGAGCACGGCACCCGTGGCGGCAAAGAACAGATTGGCCCCGGTCAGGCGCCTTGAATCCTCGAAGGGCAGCGCAGCCGGAACGTTCAGTCTTCGCTCTCCGGCGCCATGCGGACGCCACGCTCATCGCGGATCAGTCCTTCGAGGCTGAACTCGGGCGCAGGGGTGGAAGGCCGGCCCCCGCCGCCGTTGGTCGGCGCCGAGCTTGTTTGGTCCATGGCCGCCGGCGCGCGCGCCGGCGACGGTGCCGGACGCGAGTCGGAGCGCGTGGGCGCGGCGCCGCTCGGACTGAATTTGGTGATCTGTTTCCAGGACCGCGTCAGCGCGTCGGCGAAGACAAGGATCAGATCGCCGGGTTCGCCCATGCGCAATGCCGCCTCGATCGCCTCCTGCTCGTCGGGAATGATCGAGATCGAGCTTTCCGGTACTCCGCGGGCGCGCAACGCCTGAGCTTGCATGCGCGGCACCTCGTCCGGCGCGCGATCACGCAGATTGTCGTCGCGCCGGCATATATAGTGATCGAAGCGGCCCGCCACGGCGTGTGCGATCGCCACCAGGTCCTCATCGCGCCGGTCGCCCGGACCCGCGAGCACCACGATGCGCCGGCCGGTCACGTCGAGGCGCAGCGCCAGGTCGGCCATCATCCCGACGGCGTGTGCATTGTGTCCGTAGTCGAACAGCACCTTGAACGGGTGCTCATTGAACACATTCATGCGGCCCGGCGCCTGGTAGAACGTCGAGTCGAAAGTGCGCAGCGCCTGGCGGATCGCATCCAGCTTGATGCCCAGGGAAAATCCCATGGCCGCGGCGAACATCGCATTCTGCACGTTGTGCGTCGCCCGGCCCTCGAGCGTCGCCGGGATCAGGTGCGTCCAGAGCAGCGGAATATGGCCGCCGCGATCGTACAGCGTAATCATCTGGCCATTGACGCCGGCCTCGAGCGCACAGGCCCGTCCGCCCGCGCGAACGTGCTCACGGACCAGCGTGTGATTCGGGTTCATCGTCACGTAGCAGATATTCTTGGCCTCGGTATAGCCCGCCATCTTCAGCACGAGCGGATCATCGGCGTTGAGCACCGCACAGTCGGTCGCGACTTCAACGACGATGCGCTTCAATTCGCTCAACTGTTCGAGGGTGTCGATGCCCTTCAGCCCGAGATGGTCGGCCTGAACGTTCAACACGCCGCCGACGTTGACCTCGGTGACGCCCATGCCCGCACGCAACAAGCCGCCCCGGGCGGTTTCCAGTACGGCGATGTCGATCTGCGGGTCGGCCAGCACCATGCGGGCCGAGACCGGACCCGTCATGTCGCCTTGCACGGTCCGCTGCCCATCGATGTAAACGCCATCGGTCGTGGTCAATCCGGGCGTATAGCCGCCCATTTTGGCGATGTGCGCGAGCATGCGGGCGGTCGTGGTCTTGCCATTGGTGCCGGTGATCGCCGCAATCGGGACCCGCGCCGACGCGCCCACGGGGAACAGCATGTCGATTACCGGTGCGGCAACGTCCCGCGGGGTGCCTTCGCTCGGCGCCACATGCATGCGGAAACCGGGTGCCGCGTTCACTTCGCAGATGCCGCCGCCGATCTGGCGGTAGCTTTCGGTGATGTTCTTGGAGAGAAAATCCACGCCGCCGACATCGAGGCCGATTGCCCGCACGGCGCGCTCCGCCATTTCACGATTGTCGGGATGTATCACGTCCGTCACGTCGGTGGCCGTGCCGCCGGTGGATAAATTTGCCGTGGAACGAAGGAAAACCACCCGACCTGCCTCGGGGACTGACTCGGGGTTCAGATTCATGTGCTCGAGCATCTTCTGGGCCTGCGCATCGAGTTCAAGACGCGTCAGGACCTTTTCATGACCGACGCCGCGGCGCGGGTCCTGGTTCACGATCTCGATCAACTGGGCGACGGTGTGGCTGCCGTCGCCGACGACATGTCCGGGCGTCCGGCGCGTCGCCGCGACCAGTTCGCCGTTGACGACCAACAGTCGATGGTCATCGCCCTCCAAGAACGTCTCGACGATGACCGATCGCGAATGCTCGCGGGCGACCAGGTAGCCTTGCGCGACTTCTTCGTCCGTCGTGAGCCGAATGGAGATTCCGCGGCCGTGATTGCCATTGTACGGTTTGGTCACGACGGGGAATCCAATGCGCCGCGCGGCACGGACGGCCTGTGTTTCACTTTGGACCAATTCCTGCTTGGGGACCGGCAGCCCGAGCAGGCCCAGAATCTTGTTGGTTTCCTCCTTGTCGCTGGCCAGTTCGACCGCAATGTGCGGCGTGCGGCTGGTGACTGTCGCTTGGATGCGTTGTTGGTACTTGCCATGACCCAATTGCACCAGCGATTGATCGTTGAGCCGAAGCCAGGGAATGCCGCGGTGTTCCGCCGCGCGTACCAGTGAAGCCGTCGAGGGCCCGAGCGCGCGACGCTGCGCGAAACGAATGAACTCATCGCGTGCCTCTTGCCAGTTCCATCCCTCGGGCACCGTCCCGTCCGGCCGGATGGCGGCAGGCAGCAGCGAACAAAGCAGCCGCAGGCCTAGATCGCCGGCCGCGATGCCTTCGTCGCGTTGCGCGTACTCGTAGACGACGGTATAGACGCCGGGACGGCCGGCGCCGCGCGTCTTGCCGAAGGTGACCTCCTCGCCGGCAATATTCTGAAGTTCGATGGCGACGTGCTCGAGGACATGTCCGAGCCACGTGCCGTCATCTTCGCGCATGCGTCGAAAGAAACCGCCCGGCTCCCGATAGGAGCATCCATGTTCGACCAGGCCGGGCAGCGCTGCCGCCAGCGCATCGACAAACTCGCCGCCGAGGCGGCCGGTCGGCCAAGCCTCGAGATCGCCCAGGTCGAGATCGAGGCGAATGACCGGAAAATGCGCGTGCAGCGAGGGACCAACATAGATGGAACGGTCGAGAATGCGCATGGCGTGTTGCTATTCCTTAGCGTGGGCGAGTCCACCTGCCTGGGCTAAACGTGTGTGCAAGTTGAATGTCGCACCAGCGACGAGAATGTGCAACCGGAGTCCGAGCACGCAGACCGGCTGGCCCTCGCCGACCTCGCCGATCGATGAATAGGAGACATCGGACGCATCGACGACGGTCACTCCGCCGGTGCCCTCGACCTCGATGGTCTCGTCCGGTCCGATGAAGGCGGCCGTGTCCTCATCCAGGCCGATGCCGACGGCAAACGGGTTATAGGCCAGCGCCGTAATCAAACGCCCCAGGCGGTCGCGCTGCCGGAAGTGCTGATCGATGATGAAGCGATTCGTGAGGCCGAGGCCCGGCGCGAGGCGCACGCTGCCCGAGATGACGGAGGAACCCTCGTCGCCGAACGCGATCATGTGCTCGCTCAGGATGCTGGCCCCCGCGCTGGTCCCGCCGACCGTGACGCCGTGCGCATTGCGTACGCGAATGAGCTTGGCGACCGGCGTGCCGCCGAGCAACGTCGTGAGCCGCAATTGGTTCCCGCCGGTAAAGAAGATTCCGGTCGCCGCCTCGAGCCGCCGCAGGCGGCCGGTTTCCTGGCAGTCGCGGCGCGTATCGAAATCCATCACCGTCACCCTCGCGGCGCCCAAGTCCGAGAAGAGTTCCTCGTACCGGGCCCCCGTCTCGTGCATCCGACTGGCTGTGGGGATGACGACGATATCCGCGTCGGCGCCGCCCGAGACGCGTACGAAGCGTTCCAGAATATGGCGGTCGTTCTCCTTGTTTTCGGCGCCGCCGATCGGCACGATCCAGCCGCGACTCTCGCCAGGGGGAATTTTACTTGGCATTCGGCAGCGCCTCCTCCAGCGCCAAAGTGGCATATCCGAGCCCTACGATTCAACGGGTTACGACAGGGCGACTGATCCTCATCCAGCTGCATTGTATACGATCTGCAGCGCCGACAGCCGCGGTGCAACAGACGGGTGCCTCATGAGGAATTTGAGTTTGAGCGGAGCGCTCATGAAGTCGGCGCCTCTGATATTGTCGGTCCCAAGGTTGCGTTACAGGGACCGTATGTGAATGGCGTGAAATCCCCTATCGACTGGCGTCTGGCGCGCGAAATCATTTGGCGGGCCTCGATTTTCATCGTTGCCGTCGGCATTTTGCTCGTGGTCGTCACCCGGTGGAACTACTGGCAGGGAAATGCCGAGTGGCAGGTCACGGACGATGCCTACCTGCAGTCGGACGTCACCCCCATCGCGACCAAGGTGGCTGGATATATCCGCGATCTGCCGATGCAGGACTACGAGCACGTGCGTGCCGGACAGCTCCTGGCGCAGATCGTCGATGACGATTATCGTGCAGTGGTCGCGCAGGCGGAGGCCAACATAGCCGCCGCAGTGGCGCAGTCCAAGGCGCTGCTGGCGCAGCGCGAGTTCCAAGCGGCCAATGTTCAGGCGGCCAACGCGGTGGTGAATGCCACCTTGGCTGCGCTCGATCAAAACAGCCGTGACCTGACGCGCCAGCGGCGCCTTCTCGAGACGGGATCGTCCTCCACCGAAGCGGCGGAAAAGCTCGAGACCACCCACGCGCAGCTCGGCGCGCAGCTGGCGCAGAACCGCGCTCAGGCCGACGCGGCGGTGAAGCAACTCGGGGTGCTCGCCGCGCAGCTGGCGCAAATCGAGGCTGCGATCGGCGGTCAGCGCGCGAATCTGCAAGTCGCGTCGTTGAATTTGAGCTACACCCGCATCGTCGCGCCCGAGGACGGCGTCATCGGCCAGCGTCAAGTCAAACCCGGCCAATATGTCGGAACCGGGGCTCAAATAACCACGCTCACGCCTCTGCCGCATGTCTGGGTCATCGCCAACTACAAGGAAACTCAGCTGACGCACATGGCCGTGGGTCAGAAAGCGGAGGTCGCGGTGGATTCCTTCCCCGGCCACACGCTTCGCGGCCACCTGCTTGCCTTCGCGCCGGCTTCGGGATCGCAGTTCGCGCTTTTGCCGCCGGATAATGCCACCGGCAACTTCACGAAGGTCGTGCAGCGGGTGGCAGTCAAGATTGCCATCGACGATGCCGATGGAATCGCCGATCGGCTGTTGCCGGGGCTGTCGGTGGTGTCGAAGATCGATACGCGCAGCGGCCGGCAGCGGTGAGCGACGCGCCCGAACTCCCACCCGGGAACGCCGTCACCGCCCCGCCTGCGGCAGCTGGGACACCCGCGGCCCCGGCAGCAGCTGCGGCACCCGCGGCTCCTGTAGCCGCTGGGACACCACCAGGTTTTCCTCCGGCTCCGACCCAAATTCCGTGGCTTGGCCTTCTGGGCGTGCTCATGGGCACATTCATCTCGACGTTGAATGGACGGCTGTCGACGTTCGGGTTGGCGGACATCCGCGGCGCCGTCCATGCGGGATTCGATGAGGGCGCCTGGATCACCACGGCACAAGCCACCGCACAGATGCTGGTCGCCCCCGCGGCCGTGTGGATGGGCGCTGCATTTGGTCCGAGACGGGTCTTGATTGCCGCGGCGCTGGCTTTCGGCGTGATCTCCTTGCTGGTACCCATGTCGAACAGCCTGACGGCGTTGCTGACACTGCAGTTTGCGGGCGGCCTCGCGTCCGGCTTCTTCGTCCCGCTGACGTTGAGCTTCGTATTGCTCAACACTCCGCCGAAGTACTGGGCTTACGGCATCGCCATTTATGCGCTGAATCTCGAACTCTCGCTGAATATCTCCGCGTCCCTGGAAGGATGGTATGTGGAGCACCTTTCCTGGCGATGGATCTTCTGGCAGAACGCACCCCTCGCAGCGCTCATGGCGGTGTGCCTGCACTATGGCGTTCGCGCCAGACCCGCCGCGGCCATCCGGCCGCCGGGCGATGTGTTCGGTCTCCTGTCCGGTGGTTTGGGATTGGCGTTGCTCTATGCGGCGTTGGATCAAGGGAATCGGCTGGATTGGCTGAATTCCGGCCTGGTGTGGGGTCTCTTGCTCGCAGGCGCGCTATTGCTCGTGGGCTTTTTGGTCCACGAAGCGCGGATCGCGAATCCCTTGGTCAATTTCAAGGTAGCTTTTGCGGCCCCGCTGCCGAAGCTGTTGGTGCTGATAGCCCTGTTGCGGTTGACCATTCTGTCCACCGCCTACCTCATTCCGCTCTACCTGGGCGCCGTGCGCAGCTTTCGCGCCCTGGAGGTTGGACACACCTTGATTTGGATCGCGGCGCCTCAGCTCATCTTCTGCCCCTTGGCCGGATTGATGCTGCGCCGGTCCGATCCGCGCCTCGTGGCATCGATCGGTTTCATATTCGTCAGTGTGGCCTGTCTGATGGTGGCCTACGGCCTCACTCCGATCTGGGGTTCCGAGCAGTTCCTTCCTTCGCAACTGCTGCAGGCGGTGGGTCAGAGCTTCGCGCTGTCCGGAGTTGTTTTTTTCGCCATCTTGCATCTTCGGCCGCAGGATGCGCTGACATTCGGCGCCTCGGTTCAGGTGGCCCGGCTGCTGGGCGGCGAAATAGGTCTGGCGTTGGTCACCACATTCGCCCGGGTTCGCGAGCAGGTGGCCTCGAATCTCATCGGCCTGCACGTGCAGAGCGGCAGTGGCGAGGTGCTGCAGCGATTGCAAGGCTACGCCGCGGCTACTGCGAAGGCTGTCGGACCGGCGGCTGGCGACCCGGCGTCGGGAGCGGCTCGTGCCGCGGGCGTATTGGGCAATGTGGTCCGCGGCATGGCAACGACTCAGGCGGTGATCGACACCTTCGTCGCCGTCGGTGCGCTTACCGCGGTTGCATTGCTGCTGGCCATCACGCACAAGCCGGCGCCGCTCGGTCCCGCCTCCGCGCGGCCGCTGTTTGGGACGCGGCCGGGATCATCGTCGTGACGCCGCGCCGACTGGCCATCCTGTCGCTCCTGCTGACGCTCGCGGCGGGATGCCGCGTGGGTCCCGAGTACCGGAAACCCGCGCTGCCGATGGGAGCGGAGGCGCCGCTCGTCTCGATGAATGCGCAAGCCGAGAGCGCGGCCGAGCCGCCGGATGATTGGTGGAAGCTCTACAGCGACTCCCGCCTGGACGCGTTGCTGCAGGAGGCGTTTACCGCCAACGCGGACCTTACGGCGGCCGAAGCGAACTTCTCCGCGGCGCGCAGCGGTCTCGCGGGGGCACGGGCCGCGCGCTACCCGGAGACCGCCGCCAAGGCGAGCGGCATCTATGGCCGCGACGCCATCACTGACGAGATTCTCGAACTGGGCGGACATCCTCCGCAAACGATCTGGCTGCTCGAGGACATTCTGGAGGTGTCGTACGAAGTCGATCTGTTCGGCCGCGTGCATCGGTCCATAGAGGCATCGCGCGCCAATGCCCAGGCTGTGGCCGCCGCGCGCGACAGTGTCAGGGTCGTGGTTGCGGCCGAGACCGCACGCGCCTATGCCCAAATCTGCGCCCTGGGTGAACAGCTCGTGGTCGCGAACCATTCGTTGGAGGTGGTGAGCCGCGAAGCCGAGATTACGCAGCATCGACACGAGGCCGGCGCCAACTCCGAATTCGACGTGGTCCGAGCCCAAGGATTGGTTGCTCAAACGCGCTCCGCCATTCCACCGCTGCAGGGTCAACGCCGCGCCGCCTTGTTCCAACTCGCCGCGCTTTTGGGCCGTACTCCCGTCAACGCACCGAAGGACCTCGAGAACTGCGCGGCGCCGCCGGTGCTCGGCGCGCTGATTCCGGTCGGGGATGGAGCGGCGCTGCTGAAGCGGCGACCGGATGTGCGTCAGGCCGAGCGCTTGCTGGCGGCCGCGACCGCGCGTATCGGGATCGCGACGGCCGATCTTTATCCCAGGATCAGCCTGGTCGGTTTCTATGGCGGCGTCGGGACGACATCATCCGAGCTCACGACGAACCAAGGGCTGACCTGGGGAATCGGCCCCAGCGTCAGCTGGAGCTTCCCGAACCAGGCCCTGCCGCGCGCCCGGGTGCGCCAGGCCAAGTCAAGCACGGCCGCTGCCTTGGCGGGGTTCGATTCCGTGGTCTTGAACGCGCTGAAGGAAACCGAACAGTCGCTCGCCCTCTATGGGGCCGCGCTCGACAACCGTCAGGCGCTGGCCGATGCGCAGTCTCGAGCTCACACTGCGTTCACGATGGCCCACGATCAGTTTCTCGCCGGCTCGCTCAGCAGCCTCGATCTCCTGACCACCGAACAGGCTCTGGTCGCGGCCGACGCAGCCGTGGCCGCGTCCGATTCGGTCCTGATCCAGGACCAAATCGCAGTCTTCAAGGCACTGGGCGGGGGGTGGCGGAGTCCGGAGACTCCAGCCACGCCCCTCCATGGAAACAACGTCCGCGCAGCCAGCGAACCGTAGCGAACCCGCGGTCAATCGGAATCGAGCAGCTCGAGAGACCGGCTCAAGATCTTGTCGAAGTCCGGAGTTCCCCATGCCGTGGCCAGGTCCCAGCCGCGGGTCGCCGCGTATCCCGGCACCCCGGCGCGGGCGCAATACTATAAACCGTCGATACGTATAATCCTTTTCGCCCGGAAAGCTTTCTGCATCCGAGTACGGGAACCACCAAAAATCGTGCGGGTTCGCCGCGGGGTCGATCATCGAAAATTTGGTATGGCGGAAGGTATCCAACCCCTCTGCGCCCAATTGCCGGCCCATTCCCGACTGCTTGCGGCCGCCGAAGGGGCCCGCGTCGTTGTCGAGCAGCGGCGCATTGACCCACACCATCCCCGCTTCGATTTCCTCGACTGCGCGCATGGTTTCATTCAAGTCCGTCGTGTAGACCGTCGATCCGAGCGCATACATCGATCAGATGATGACCGTCGAGACGGTTGAAGGCATCGAGGGCGTTCAAGCGAAAATTCCTTTGATGTGAGACAAGGCGGGATTATCGCGTGCGTCCCTGCGGCAAGTCTCGCTTATTTCAGCCCCGGTGTTCCAACTCTTGCCGATTTTGCGCTTCGCGCGAATCGCGGTGATAATGGGGCCAGGTACGGTGTCAGCGCCGTACGGCATACAAGGGAGAGTAGTAAAGAAAATGAGTATGACCCTGCCCACCGCTTCCGTAAATCGCCGGCTGATTCGCTTACTCGCCGCCGCTGCCGCAACCGCCGCCGCCGTGACCGCGGTGTATGCCGACACGAATCAGCCGCCCCAGATTCCAACCTGCGACAAGAAGATCGGCACTCTGGCCGTCAACGAACCTCAGGATCCCTGGTGGACCGCGATGCAGCTCGACTCGCCGGCCGCGCTCATCAAGGTTTACGTCGCGCAGTCCAAGTGCTTTACCCTGGTTGACCGCGGTAAGGGTCTGGCAGCCGCGCAAGCCGAGCGCGCCCTGGCGGCCAGCGGCGAAGAGCGCGCCGGTTCCAACATCGGCAAGGGGCAGATGAAGGCGGCCGACTATGTCCTGGTGCCGGATATCGCCAATCGCAACCGCAACTCCGGCGGGACCAACGTCGGCGGCATGCTGGGGGGCCTGCTGCCGCATGGGATCGGTGCATTGGCGGGCGGCATCAGCCTCAAGAGCAAGACCGCCGATGTCGTGCTGACGCTCACCGACGTGCGATCAACCGAGCAGGTAGCGCTCGAGCAAGGGCACGCCAAGAAGACCGATCTGGGCTGGATGGGCGGGGGTGGCGGCGTCGGATTTTTCGGGGGATTCGCCGCGGCGGGCGCCAGCAGCTATGCAAACACCGAGATTGGTCAGGTGGTTGCGACGGCCTACGCGGAGGCGTACAGCAAGTTGGTCGCGGATGTGAAGGCGCAGGCGCCTGATGCCAAGGCGGACAACGTGCAGCAGGCCGTGTCCATGGCCAAGTCGGGCAAGATGTACGCCAACTCCGATTTGAAGTCCGCCGTGGTGCGCGATTTGGACCCGGGCATGATGCTGTATCCGACCGGCGATAAGATGGGGGTTTGGTGGAAGGTCACCGACGAACTCGGCAACGCGGGTTGGGTCGTGTCCACCAATTTCAGGCTGGCCCATTGAAGGTTGGCGCTCGGCGGAGGGGTCATCTGTTTAAAGAGTGACGTTATGACGTCACTCGCCGTAGCGTCAAAACGTCACGTCGAAAAGTTGTGACCCCTTCGGGGGCGGGGCAATGCCCTTCTTCGTCACGGTCGCAACCAGAAACGAAGCAACAGGCTGACCACCCCCAAGGCCAGGACGCTCGCCGCCCAGATGGCAATCATCCACGCGAGCCTTTTCCAAAGCGAAATGAGCTGCCTCCGGGAGCCTGTCTGACTCCTAGTGATAGCCGTGGGCGCCGGCTTTGCCGCGAAACACCCAGTAGGCCCAGGCTGTGTACCCGATGATGATCGGGAAAATCACCGCGGTTCCGATCAGCATGAATAGCTGACTCTGGGGCGGCGCCGCGGCATCCCAGATCGTGACTGCGCGGGGCACGAGATACGGATAGACGCTCACCCCCAAGCCGATAAAGTTCAGAAAGAACAGCGCCAGCACCATCAAGAAGGGGACGTGCTCGCTGCCGCGACGCAAGCTCCAGAAAAACACCGCGGCCGTGATCAGAACCAGCAATGGGATCTGAGCGGTCAGAAAAACGCCCGGCAGCGAAAACCAGCGCTGCCAATAGTCATAGTGCAGAAACGGCGTCGCAGCGCTCACGGCCGCCATCGCAATCAGGGTCGCGATGCCGAGGACGAATGCCATGCGCCGAGCGTGCGCCTGCGCTGCGCCGACCGTCTTCCAAATCAGCCAGCATGCGCCCAAGAGCGCATACCCGAGAACCAATGATGCACCCGTCAGCAGGCTGAAGGGACTCAGCCAGTCGAGCCATCCGCCGGCGTAGGCGTTGTCCGCGACGCGAATACCCTGCAGAACCGCGCCCAGCGTGATGCCTTGGGCGATGGTCGCGGTCAACGAACCCAAGGTGAAAGCCGCGTCCCAGTAAACCCGGTGCGCCGGATCGCGCCAGCGGAATTCGAATGCCACGCCGCGAAACACCAGACCCAGCAACATCGCGATCATGAGCGGATAGGTGGCGGGCAGGATGATGGCGTACGCCAGCGGGAAGGCCGCGAGCAGGCCCCCGCCGCCGAGCACCAGCCATGTTTCATTGCCATCCCACACGGGTGCGATGGAGTTCATGGCTTGATCGCGCTCTTCGCCGACCGCAAACACCGGGAAGAGGATGCCGATGCCTAGATCGAACCCGTCCATCAACACGTAGGCAAACACCGCGAAGGCGATGATTCCGGCCCAAACGACGGTCAGGTCGATGTGATTCATGGCGCCTCCGGCTTGACGCCATGGGCCGGGGTGAATCCCGCGTGATGCGGAGTGTGGGGCAGTTCGTCTTCGTGCGGCATCGGCGGCCGCCCCATCATCTTCACCAGATAACCGGTGCCGGCGCCGAAGACGGTGAAGTAAACCACGATGAACACCACCAGCGAAGTGGCCACCGCCGGTGCGGCGAGCGGTGAATGCGAATCCGCCGTGAGAAGCTGGCCATAGACGGTATACGGCTGGCGGCCGACTTCGCTCGTTACCCACCCCGCGATGACGGCGAAGAAGCCGGCGGGTCCCATGAGCACTGCGGCGCGGTGCAACCAGGACCAATCGTAGAGCCGGTGCCGGGCGCGGGCGACCAGGCTCCACAGCCCGAGCCCGAAGATGGCCAGCCCCAAGCCCACCATGATTCGAAATGACCAGAACACCACCGGCACGGGCGGCCACTTATCGCGCGCGAAATCCTTCAGCCCGGGGAGGGCGGCGTGTAAATCATGGCGCAGGATGAGCGATCCAATCTTGGGGACCTCGAGCCGATCGTGCACGGAAGCATCCGCGTCGCTGGGCAGGCCGAAGAGAATCAGCGGAGCCCCGTCGGGGCTGGGCTCATAGTCGCCCTCCATGGCCAGCACTTTGACAGGCTGATGTTCGAGCGTATTGAGACCCTGGGTATCTCCGGCCAGAATCTGCAACGGCGCCACCAGGGCGGCCATCCACATCGCCATCGAGAACATGGTGCGTGCATGCGGGTTGGCGCCATCGCGAAGCAGGTGCCAGGCGCCGACGCCGCCGACGGTCAATGCGGTCGTGAGATAGGCGGCGATCACGGTGTGCACCAGCCGATAGGGAAAGCTCGGGTTGAAGACGATCGACCACCACGAGCCGGCGGGCACGAACTGGCCGTCGGCGTTGATGACGAAGCCCACCGGCGTCTGCATCCAACTATTGGCGCTGATGATCCACGTCGCCGAGATCAGGGTGCCGAGCGCGACCATGCAGGTTGCAAAAAAATGCAGGCTCTTGCCGACCTTCGTCATGCCAAAAAGCATGACCCCGAGGAATCCAGCCTCGAGGAAGAATGCGGTGAGCACCTCGTACGCCATGAGCGGCCCGACGATCGGTCCGACCTTTTGCGAATATGCCGACCAGTTCGTGCCGAACTGGTAGGACATCACGATGCCGGAGACCACCCCCATGCCGAAGACCACCGCGAAGATCTTCATCCAATACTTGAATAGATCGAGGTACAGCGACTCCCCGGTCTTGAGCCAGAGGGCCTCGAGCACCGCCAGGTAGCTCGCCAGACCGATCGAGAACGCAGGAAAGATGAAGTGAAAGGACACAGTAAACGCGAACTGTGCGCGGGCCAGGACAAGCGGATCGAGATGGTCGAGCATTGCGGGTAATTATGGCACGCGTCGTCGACGGCGGCGGCTCCTAGTCCGTGGCAACGATGGTGAGCCCCCAGGGTTTTTCTCCCGCCTTGACCGTCGCGACCACGCTCAGCGACACCGTATCAATCACGGATACGTCGTTCGACGGCCCGTTGGCCGTGTACAAAAAGCGGCCATCCGGACTCAAGCCGATGCCCCAGGGCCGCGCGCCGACCGCAATCGAGGCGATGACCTTGAGACTGCCGATGTCGAGGACATCGACGTGGCCGCCCCGGCCCGTGGTTACGTACACGCGGGCGCCGTCGGGCGAGACCGCCACGCCCTTGGGCCTTGCGCCGGAGCTGGTCAGGTGCAGCGTCTGCCGTACCCGGCGTGCGGGCACATCGATCACGGTTATCGAGGCGTCGTTTTCACCCGATACGAACAGCGATTTGCCGTCAGGCGTGAACGCCAGATCGCGAGGTCTCTGGCCTACGGCCAGGCGCGCAATCGACTTCGAATCCGCGAGCGCCAACAGCGTGATCGAATTCGTTTCTTCGGAGGTGACGCCCAGAAGGCCGGCCGCGGCGCTCACGGTGAGGCCCTCGGGTTCGCCGCCGACGTCGACTTTGCTCACGATTTTTCCAGTGCCGACGTTGATCACCGCCGCCACGCCGGTGTCCTCGCTGGCCACGAACAGCCGAGTTCCGTCGGGGCTGAGCGCCACCTGCTCCGGATCGGATACGCCGGTCAAAACCCGTTCCACACGACCGTCGCTCAATCGAACGATGCCGATTCCATCAGCCGCCTTGTCCGCGGGCGGCAGCGACTTCTCATCCACGCCGGGGCCCGCCAGCGGCGAGCCGGTGAGCGCCACATACAGCCGCTGCTTGCCGGGTGCGCCGACCACTCCCCGCGGGCGCTTGCCGAGAGGCCACGTGGCGCTGACGCGGTGGGTGCCTCCGTCGATCACGGTCAGATCGCCGGATCCTTCATTGGTGACGAAAATCCGGTAACCCGCTTCCGCGCTGAACGCGGACGCAGCAACACCCAGGGCGCAGCACGCGATCAGAGATCGGCCGTCGATCATCTTCATTGATGTCCTCGAACTTTGTGGGCGTGCGGAGCACGCGGCCTCCTATTGTGGCCGATTCCCGTCGCAAAGTGCGCGCACGCGGTGTGCCGTGAGTGTGTCAGCCGCTGCGTCACATGTGTCACAAAAACGGGACGCTGCGCCGACAGGTGGTGAGTCCGCGAACCTCGATCGCGGCGCCGGACGGCATGCCGTGTTGTGTCCTGGCAACGTTGCCCTCAGGACCGAGGCGCGCGGTCGATGTGCTCGCGTTCTGCTCGTGGCCGGCGCGCAAAATGAACGCCCTCGCCGTGCTCGGGAGGGTTAACAGCGCAAAAAGGCGGCCGCTCGCGCCGCAGGAAGCCGCAATCGATGCATTTGCACGGTGGATGGCACGCTGTTTGCTGATTCTTCCCGCGGAGCCCGTGAATTGGGAAATAACCCACGCGGAACTTGTGGTAATCATCAGCAAAAACATTGGCATGAGGGGGCGAGATGCAAAACAGCAACAGTGCGGCATTCAGGGCCGGCGTGGCGATTATCGGAGCGCTGGCGGCTTCGGCAGCGGGAGCGTTCGATATCGTGTCGGGTGATTGGAAGTTTTCGGTCGCTGGCAACATCAACGTTCACTATATTTATTCGAGTTGCGAATCGACGGACAAGGCTGTTCCCATTACGACCGTTGGCGGCGCCTGTACGGGGAGCGCCACCGGCAGCAGCGTGTCCAATGTGGGCAACGGCCTCTTGCCGGCCGCGCTCACATTCGGACTCAGCACGACGCAAAATGGATTCGACATCGCGGCACATTTCGGGCTGTATCCGGGAATCGCCAGCAATGATGGCGGTAGTCCCAACCTGCAGGCGACCTCCAGCGCCACCAACGTAGGCTTGGCGACCACCGGTCTCGACGTTCGCCAGGTCTACATGACTTTCGGCAACAAGGAGATCGGCACGTTCACTCTGGGCCGCAACTTCGGCCTGTTTGCCTTCGATGCCATCATCAATGACATGACGTTACCGGGCGTCGGCGTCGCCGGCTCCGCTTCTTCGGCGTCGCCCTCCAATACGACGTTGGGATCCATCGGCTTCGGATACCTGTACCCGGATACCTTGGCGCAGATCGACTACACGACGCCGGACATCGCGGGATTTAACGCCACCATAGGCATCTTCGATCCGCTCAACTCGCTGACCGCACCGCTCAACGTGGCCGGTAACCAAAGCAATGCACCCAAGAAGGCGCCCGGTCTGCAAGCCAAGGTGACGTTCACATACAAGATGTCCGACGACATGAAATTCTACGCATCCGTTGCGGGGCTCACCCAGAAGCAGGACTACACGGGCCTTGCCGCAGCCTTGGGGGGAACGCAGCAATTCACCAGCAGCGCTGGCGATGTGTTCGTCAAGTTCGACTTCGCCGGCTTCGAAGTCGACGCCTCCTACTACCATGGCAAAGGCCTGGGAACTACCGGCCTCTTCTTCCTGGCTGACGACGGCCTTGGCAATGCACGTACTTCCAGTGGCTATCTGCTCCAAGGCACTTATGCCATTGGCGCCGTCAAACTGGGCCTCAATTACGGCGTCAGCAAATTGCAGTATGCCGGCGCGGCCGATGCGACCGCGGTGCCGACCTTGCTGGATAGCAACAACAAAGTGACCGCGGGCGTCTACTACTCGTTGACGAAGAACCTGACCCTGCTCGGCGAAGTAAGCGACGTCTGGACCAAGGCTCATGACGGAGGGGAAAATAAGAGCGTCAACGGCAACATTGGCGCATTCATGTCGTTCTAGGCGAGACCACCCGCTCGCGCGCGACCGAAAGAAAAAGGGCGGGAGTCGTGAGACTCCCGCCCTTTTTAATTTGCCGCCTTCAGGGCTATCGCGACCTTCAGGTCTACCGACCTTCAGGCCTACGACATTGCCGGCTTCGCAACGCCCTTCTGCTTCACGGTGTTGGCCGCCAGCATGTCCATCAACGGCGGCGACAGGGCATCATACGGCTCGAGCTTCAACTCCTTGAGGCGCGCGCGAATCCCGTTCATGTCTTCCGGCTTGGTGCCGGTCTCGATGACGGAAGAAACGAAGGCTGCGAATTCCGGCGCCGCCCAACCTCCCTTGTCAAACCGCTCGGCATGAATGAAGGTCAGGCCGTTGAAGGCGTGCTTTGGGTCCTTGATGGGCCCATGCATGTGCACGCCGCATACCGTGCACGCGTTGCGCTGAATGGTCTTCGACGGATCGACGACTTTGAGTTTCTGGCCGTTGGCAACGACTTCCACCTTGTCGGACGGCACCACCGCGATCATCGACATCAACGCGCCAGCCGGTCTCCAGCACTGCGAGCAGCCGCAGATGTGGTTGAAAAGCACATTGCTTTTGATCGCCACCTTGACCGGATCGCTCGTGCACTTGCACGTCAACGTGCCGCCTGCAAAGCTTGAATCGCCAGCCTTGACGCCGTTGTCTACGGAAGGATGAATTTTTACAGACATATTTGTATCCTCGTTTGGTTAATCCTTGCTCGTCTAATATAGGGCGACGCTACGGATCGACTCACCCGAGTGCATGAGTTCGAAGGCGTCGTTGATTTTTTCCAGCGGCATCGTGTGGGTGATCAGGTCGTCAATGTTGATCTTGCCGTCCATGTACCAGTCCACGATCTTGGGAACTTCGGTGCGCCCGCGTACGCCTCCGAAAGCCGTGCCTTTCCAAACTCGTCCCGTGACCAGCTGGAATGGCCGAGTGCTTATCTCCTTTCCGGCAGCGGCAACGCCGATGATGACCGAGACGCCCCAGCCTCGATGGCAGCATTCGAGAGCCTGACGCATGAGGTCGGTGTTGCCGATGCATTCGAAGCTGTAATCCGCGCCGCCACCGGTCAAATCGACCAGATAGGGCACCAGGTCTCCCTTGATTTCCTTCGGATTGACGAAGTGCGTCATGCCGAATTTCTCGGCAAGCGCCTTGCGCTTCGGATTGATGTCGACTCCGATGATCTTGTCGGCGCCGACCAGTCTGGCGCCCTGGACGACGTTCAAGCCGATGCCGCCCAATCCGAACACCACCACGTTGGCGCCGGGCTCCACCTTCGCCGTTTTGATGACGGCGCCGATTCCGGTGGTCACGCCGCAGCCGATGTAGCACACCTTGTCGAAGGGGGCGTCCTCGCGAATCTTGGCAACGGCAATTTCCGGAAGCACCGTAAAGTTGGAGAACGTGGAACACCCCATGTAGTGGTGGATCATGTCCTTGCCGATGGAGAACCGGCTGGTGCCGTCGGGCATCAGCCCCTTGCCCTGCGTGGCGCGGATCGCGGTGCACAGGTTGGTCTTATGCGAGGTGCAGGATTTGCACTGTCGGCATTCGGGAGTGTAGAGGGGGATCACATGATCGCCCTTCTTCACGGAGGTCACGCCGGGCCCGATATCGACCACGATTCCGGCCCCTTCATGGCCGAAAATCGCGGGGAACAGGCCCTCCGGGTCGGCGCCCGAGCGCGTGAATTCATCGGTGTGGCAGATTCCGGTGGCTTTGATTTCCACCAGGACTTCGCCGGCGCGCGGCCCCGCGAGATCCACCATGGCTATTTCGAGCGGCTTGCCGGCGGCATAACCAATTGCGGCTTTGGTTTTCATAAATTTCCATCTGTAGCAGGAGAACTGACATGACCGGTGGCGTCGACCATCGGGACTTTATAACTCGACAAAATGGAGTCGATTTGCGAATGATGCCCGGCGATCCAGCTGTCCAGAGTCTCCTTCCATTGCTTCTCGCCGTTGCGCAGACCCATGGATATTTCATAATCGAACTTGATCTTGGGATCGGGTTCGAACGGGACGGCCCGCCACTTCGGGCTCTTCGTTCGCTGCGCGACCAGCATGCCGGCGATCGGACCCCAGAGGATGGCCGCATCGAGCTTGCCGTTGTCGAGATCCCGCTCGATGGTGCGCGCCGGGGACTCCTCCGCATCGCCGTTCTGATGGCTGTAGCTGACCGCGTGGTCCACGAGCCCGTTCTTGAGCAGCCAGTCTGACCCCGGCGACTTGGTGAACACGCCGATGCGCAGCGTATCGAGCTTTTCCCGGGGCAGTTTCAGCACATCCTCGGCAGTGCGCAATCCGTTCAGATCGCTGCGCGAGGAGAATATCAGGGCATAGGTCGAGTGCATGTACGGCTGCGTCGTGGCCGTGAGTTCGTAGTCCTTGGGCACCCCGATGATGAGGTCGCACTTGTATTCATGCGATAGCTCGTCCTTGGAGCGAAGGGTATTGCGTATGAAACCGATGCGCTGGGGAAAGAACGTATATTCGACCTTCATCTTCAGATCGCGCGCCAGGGCTTCCGCGATCTTGTTCTCGTAGCCTTCGCCCTTGTCGTTCGACAGAGGGAGATTCGACGGATCGGCGCACACTTTGAGAACGCCGTCCGCCGCCAGGCCGGAATGCGCGCACAACGCAAGTCCGGCGGTCATCAACACCGTGCAGCCGCGCCCCCGGCTAAACCACACCCGCGTCATTGTGCCAGCGGATGCAAGTGGCCGGCGTTGATCTTGCCGTCCGACCGGCCTTTGAGGTACGCATAAAGACCTTCCCAGTTCTTCTGCACCATTTCGCTGGCGCCCCACGGAGGCATGCCCTTGTCGGGGCGGCCGTCGATGACGGTCGTGTGAAATTCCTCCTTGGACAGCGTTTTGAGCGAGGTGATCAACGAGGGTCCTACCAAACCTTCCTGCTCGGCGCCATGGCAGCGTTCGCATGCCAATGCTCGCCACGTTTTCCACCCGTCCAGAGTCTTGGGATCGACTTTGTCGCCGTCCTGTACCGTGTACGGCGCTGCTGAATCCTGGTTTGCCGCCTGGGCGGTGTCAGCGGTCCGGCTCGCCGTCAGGGCGGCTGCGGACAGAATCGCGATCGACATCACAAAATAAACCCGTCGTCTCATTAATCTCTCCAAGTCGAGGCCGTGGGCCCGGGGACGTTTTCACGTCCACGGACACACGGTCTCGGTCGCTTCAATTATATTTTTATTAGTTGGCGCTTGCGGTGCGGCCGGCAGCCGCATCGGGCAGCGAAAACACGAACAGCGACCCACCCAAGGTCGTGTACTTGGCCAAATCCTTGTAGCCACCCACGGCACCCAGGCCCTCATGTGATTCGGTCAAGCCGGCCGCCATGCCGATGCCGGCCCAGCCGCCGATGCCCGAATACACGCCGACGAACTGCTTCCCGTTGTACGAGTAGGTGAACACGTTGCCGATGATTCCGGAGGGCGTCTTGAACTTCCACAGTTCCTTGCCGTCCTTCGTGCTCACCGCCTTGATGTAGCCCTCGAGCGTGCCGTAGAAGGCGACATCACCCGCGGTGGTCAGGGCGCCCGACCATACCGAGAAACGCTCCGGCTTGGACCAGGCGATCTTGCCGGTCGCCGGATCCCAGGCGATGAAATTGCCCATGCCGCCATGACTGTTCGGGGTCGGGAACATGGTCAGGGTGGCGCCCACATAGGGCTGGCCCGCCGTGTACTCGATTTGGAACGGCTCGTAGGTCATGCAGACATGGTTGGTCGGAACGAAGACCAGGCCCGACTTCGGGTCATAGCTCGACGGTTGTTCGTCCTTCGATCCGAGCGCGGCCGGGCAGATGTCCTTCACGTCGACGTCCGGTCCGGTGGTGCCGGGCGAGTACTTCTTGTCGACCACCGGACGGCCGGTTTTCATGTCGACGCCGGTGGACCAGTTGACCTGCGGATCGTACTTCTGCGCGACCAACAGCTCACCCGTGGCCCGGTTCATCGTGTAGCCGAAGCCATTGCGGTCGAAATGCACCAGCGCGGGAACGTCCTTGCCGGCCATCTTGATGTCCGCCAGCACCATTTCGTTCACGCCGTCGAAGTCCCACTCGTCGTGGGGCGTCATCTGGTACACCCACTTCGCGACGCCGGTGTTGAGATCGCGCGCGAAAATGGTCATCGACCACTTGTTGTCGCCGGGGCGCTGATTGGGGTTCCACGTGCTCGGATTACCCGAGCCGTAATACACCAGGTTCAGCTTCGGATCGTAGGAATACCAGCCCCAGGTGGTGCCGCCGCCGATCTTCCACTGATCGCCCTTCCACGTCTTGAGGGATGAGTCCTTGCCGACGGGCGCCATCTTGCCGTTGGTCCAGGTCATGGTCTTGGCCGGGTCGACCAGCATTTCGTCGTCGGGACCCGTGCTGTAACCCCTCCATACCTGTTTGCCGGTCTTGATGTCGTAGGCTATCACGCGGCCGCGTACGCCGAACTCGCCGCCGGAGATGCCGGTCAGAACGAGGTTCCCGAACACGTGCGGTGCATTGGTGTTGGTCTCGCCGATCTTCGGATTGCCGTTCTTCACGGTCCAATCCACCTTGCCGGTCGTGGCATCGAGCGCCACCAACGTGGTGTCGGCCTGTTGCAGGAAAATCTTTCCGTCCCCGAAGGCAAGACCGCGATTCACAGTATCGCAGCACATCACGGGCACCACGGTGGCGTCCTGTTTCGGCTCGTATTTCCACTTGTACGTCTGGTCAGCGAGGTTGATTGCGTAAACGTTGTTGGGAAACGGCGTATGGATGTACATCGTGTTGCCGACGACCAGAGGCGATCCCTCGTGGCCTCGCAGAACGCCGGTGGACATCGTCCAGGCTACCTGCAAGCTCGACACGTTCTTGGCGTTGATCTGATCCAAGGTGCTGTAGCGGTGGTTCGCGTAATCTCCCGCCTGAGACGCCCAGTTGGACGGATTGCTCATGCTTGTTTCGAGGTCCGTCGCCGCAGCGATCCCACTTAGGCATAATGACGTCGATACCGCAACAGCGCCCAGAATGGGAAGGGCGTAAAACTTTTTCATATTGATTCCCTCATCGTGAGTTTCGACATTTAACCAACCAATCTTTCAATCCCCTTAAATTTCAACTTCAAACAAAATCTGTTCACCTCAAAAAAGAGCGCGAGACCATGAAACTGCAATACTTATGCCACATGCCCTCGGTTTTCGTATTGGTTGGCGCCATCGGAATCATCGGCGCCTGTGCCGCGGCCGGCCCCGCATTCGGCGAGACGCCGGGACCCGATGCGCACGGCACCCCGGGGCCCGCGCACGACTATCCTACGGTCGCGCGCGTCGAATACGTCAACGAGTGCATCGGGAAGAACGGCGGCAAACTCGCCGCCCTGTATCAATGTTCCTGCGCCATCGACCGCATTGCGAACGAATTGGCCTACGATGACTACGTGGAGGCATCGACTTTCGCGAAATACGCGACCTTGCCGGGCGAAGCGGGCGGCATTTTTCGGGATTCGGAGCACGCGCGCCAAATGGCCAAGAGTTTTCGCGATTTGGAAGCCAGCGCGCTGCGCGGCTGCGGGATGCCGCATTGATGGCGCGGAGACCCTCGCCTGCACCGTCGCGCTGCGACGGCGGGTTGTGTGCCAGCAATGGCACATGTCGCGACACGGATGCCACCGTTGCTCCATTGCGGCGCCGCTTCATTTGACTTTTAACAGTGAGATCGCGATGCTCCTTCGGTCGGATAATAACTATTCTAAGGATGGAACAGCTGGCTGGCCGTAGGGGAATCCCCGATGTCTAATCATATAGAGTCCAAGCACGCTGCAACGGTGGTGGGGTTCGTGCGCGGTGCTCCCGGCCGATCGGAGCAAGCGGTGGTCAGTTCAGCGATCGGCGCCTCCTGGCGCCGCTGCATGATCGATTATTCGCTGGATCCGGAGCGCCCGCTCGAAGCCTGCGTTCTGGACGGTCGCACCCTCCAGGAATACCGCAACCGGCACGAACACCTCATCCAGGTGGCATCGGCGGAAATCGATTGGCTGTACGACCATATCGCCATGTCCGGGTGCGCGCTGCTGTTGACTGACGCGGGCGGCATCGTCTTGTACGAAAAGGTCGACCCCACCATTCTCGAGACTTTTCGAAACGCAGGATTGCGGCTGGGCGCCGATTGGAGCGAGTCGCGGCAGGGAACCAATGGGATGGGCACCTGCATCGCCGAGAACCGGCCCATCATCGTGCACCGCGACGAGCATTTCCAGTCCTGCCACATCGGCCTATCCTGCACCGCCGCACCCATCCACGATCCGGATGGATCCTTGGTTGCCGTGCTGGATGCGTCCACCATGAACGCGCAGGGGACTCGCGAGACCCAGACCCACATCATGGCGCTCGTCCAGCTGTCGGCGAAATTGATCGAGAAATGTCTGTTCCTCCGGCATTTTCAGCGCGGCAGCGTGCTGCGTTTCCACGCGCGCCCCGAATTCGTCAATTTGCAGCACGATGGCGCGCTGGCTCTGGCCAGCGACGCGACCGTGATCGCGGCGGACGAGATGGCGATGCGGTTGCTCGGCGTGCAGCAGCGGCGCGAACTCATCGGGCGCCGCATCGACGATATATTCGACATGCGCGCCGAAGAGATGACGGACCCGGTCGCCCCCAGCGCCGTGGGTCTGTGGCCGGTGCGCGACGCGGCGCTGGGGAGGCGGTATTTCGCAAGCTTGAGCCACGAATCAACCGACGTCGGGTTTTCGAAGTATCTGGTGCGCAGCGCCCGCGGCCCCGATGTCATGCGGCTCGCACCCGCCCATGGCACGAAGGATTTGCCGGCGCTCGAGGACCTTGCCGGCGACGATTCGCAGATGCTGCGCATTGTGCGCAGCGCGCGTCGCGTCGCCGCCTCGTCGGTATCGGTCATGATCCAAGGCGCCACCGGTACCGGCAAGGAGCTGTTCGCGCGCGCTTTGCACGCAGCCAGCGGCAGGGCGCCGTTCGTCGCGCTCAACTGCGCGGCCATTCCCGAATCCCTCATCGAAAGCGAATTGTTCGGCTACAAGTCGGGCGCGTTCACCGGGGCGCGCCGCGAGGGGATGAAGGGCACCATTCTGCAAGCCTCGGGCGGCACGCTGTTCCTGGATGAAATCGGCGACATGCCTTTGGCACTGCAGACCCGGCTCCTGCGCGTGCTCGAAGAGCACGAGGTGGTTCCCCTGGGCGCGGATAAGCCGATGAAAGTGGATTTGCGGGTGGTGTGCGCGTCGCATCAGAATCTGCGTTCCATGATCGCGCGCGGCCAGTTCCGGGAGGATCTGTACTACCGCCTCAACGGCATAACCCTCGAGTTGCCGCGATTGGCCGAGCGCACCGACAAGGAGCAACTCATACGAAAATTGCTCGGCGCCGAAACCAGCGACGGCCGGCCGGTGGCGATCGAAACGGACGCGTTCCAATGCCTGCTGGAATACGATTGGCCGGGGAATATTCGCGAATTGCGCAATGTCATCCGCACCTCGCTGGCAATTTGCGACGGTGGCGTGGTGCGTCTGCGCGACCTGCCGAGCGAAGTGCGGCATGGTGCGTCGGTCCCGGCGGAGCCGCGGGCGGTGCCTTGCGAAGCCGTCAATGCGGAAGACCCCGACCTCACGCAGGATTTGTCGCCGATCGAAGTGGCCGAGCGGCAAGCGTTGGTTACGGCCATTCGCGATACCGACGGAAACATGGCCCGCGCGGCCACCCTGTTGCAGGTCAGCCGCAGCACGCTGTACCGCCGGTGCCGGCGACTGCGAATCGTTCACCGGGGTCTATAGCCCGGGGAGCCCCTGCCAACGCGGCTCACGCGAAATACTCAGACAGGCTCCAGATGGCATGTAACCTGCTTGGGCTTTGCTGGTTATGGCCCATGTCCGCAACCATGAAAGCTTAAGGTCGGGACGTCACCTCCTCAGACTCGCGCCCGGAATCCGCTTGAGCGGCGATGCGGAATCGCCTGCGGGGACGCTGCTGGTCTCGAGCGCGGGCAAGGTGCGCCTCAACGAACATGCCGTGGCCATCCTGGAACTCTGCGACGGATCCCGCACCCGTGACCGCGTGGTGATGGATGCCATCCTGCGTTCGTCCGGTGCCATGCGCGCCGCCGATGTGGCCGAGTTCCTCGACGCGGCCCAGTCGCGCGGATGGCTCACCGACGGGGACTGAAAAGAATGGTGCGCCGCAGTAACGGCTCCGCCGGCACCCCTTCGTGCCGCGAGGCGAAGTGAACAGGGGTGCGACTTGCTATTTCAGGGGCGCGTCGCGCTCCTCCGGGCATTGGGCGGCGGTCTCGAAGTGGGACTCCGCCGGATAGAGCGCGGCCAGTTTACGCATCACGCCGTTGGTCCAGCCAAAGCCATCCTGCGTCGGATACTCGCCGCCTCCGCCGCTCCGGCCGGTGTCGACGACATCGTACTTCTCCACCAGCTTGCCGGTCTCGCGATACAGGTGATTGACGCCGGCCATCCAGCGGCAGGCAATCGTGGCGGCCAGCGACGGCTGATGATGACGGCGCAGGCCGTCGACGGCTATCCATTGCAGAGGTGCCCAGCCGTTCGGGGAATCCCACTGCTGGCCGGAGTCCAGCGGCGTGGTGACGATGCCGCCGGCTTTGAGCAGAGAGTCCCGGGTGGCGCGGGCAACCGATTGGGCCTGATGCGGCGACGACATGGCCACGAACAGAGGATAAAGAGTGGCCGCGGATATTCCGGGGATGCGCTCGCGGTGCGTCCAGCGATAATCGAGATAGGCGCCGGAACTCGCGTCCCACAGATACCGGTCGACCGCCTTGCGGCGCTGCGCCGCCCGCTGTTCGAATTCCCGCCCGCAATTCAAGTCGCCGGTGCGCCTGCAGCCGGCGCTGATGGCCTGCTCCAGGCCGAACAGCAGGCTGTTGAGATCGATCGGTATGATTTCCGTGGTGTCGAGCGAGGCGCGGGTCCTTGCATCGGCGAACCAGCGCGAACTGAAGTCCCAGCCGCTTTCGGCGGCTGCGCGAATGTCGCGGTACAGCTGGCGCGGCTCGCGCGTGCTGCCCTTCGCCAATTCCGTATCCTCCGCATACGATTCGTCGCGCGGCGTGTCGGCATCATCCCAAAATCGATTGAGTGTCGAGCCGTCATCAAGCATGACGACGTGGAATCGACCCGCACCCCGATGCAGACCGGACGCACCGCGCATCCAGAAAGCGTACTCGCGCTTCAGTTGGGGCAGGTAGCGGCCGAACGCCGCGGGCGGGTCGGCGGCGGACAACAGGCCCACCATCTCGAAAAAGAACGGCGGCTGCGAGCGGCTCAGATAGTAGGTGCGGGCGCCGTTCGGAACATGACCGAAGGTGTCGATCAGGTACGCGAAATCGCGCACCATGTCTTCGGCCAACTCCGGCCGGCCGCTCTGCATCAATCCCAGCATGGTGAAGTACGAGTCCCAGTAATACATTTCGCGAAATCGTCCGCCGGGAACGACGTAGGGGTATGGCAACGTCAGCAGCGAAGAATAGGGCGGCGCGGTCTTGGTGGTGCGGGTCAGCTGATCCCATAGCCGGTCGATATGGGTGAGCAGCGATTCATGGTCCGGTTCCGCGACCGCGGACGCGGCTTCCGGCGGCAACGCGAAATGCGCGTCGACGAAACGTTTCAAAGCTTCGTCGGAGCGCGGCGGCTCGCGGCGGTAGGCCGCAAGGATCCGTTCCGGCGACTCCTTCGGCACCGCGTCGACAAAGGTCTTGCCGTCGGGAAAGATTCGCGCCGACTGCACCGCGACGAACAGCTCCTGAAACACAGCCTGCGGCGGATCTGCGGGAGCGCTCGAGGTTCGCGGTTGGGTCGATGCCGTCGGCAGCAGTGCCAGCCATAGCAACCAGCCAATGCCGTGGGAGCTGCGGCGGGGAGTCACGCTTTGCACCGTCATCAGATATTCGGCACGGAAACCCGAACCTCGAGGCCGGGGAGGAGGTGCCGCTCCTTACGTTGAATTGTCACTGCATCGCTCCTAATGCCCCGCCGACTTGACGGTCACGCGCCGCACGACGCGGCCCGACGGCAGGCGAGAAATCACCACGTCCAGCGCCTTGCCGCGAAACTCAAGATTCACCAGCCTAAGCGGGCCCGAGGCCGGTTTTGGGCGGTTCCGCGGAACGTGCGCGAACGATTCTCCCTTGAACCCGCCGAGCGTGTGACCGTCGTCGGCGGTCACACGCTCAGGAGTGCTTGTGTGTCGGAACTTGCGTATCAGAACTTGTAGCGCAGCTGCACGTTGATCTCGCGTCCGAAGATGGGCCGGGCCATTTCGAAGTTGTTGGCGATGCCGCTGCCCGAACCCAGCGCAATACGGGCATTGCCTTCGGTCAAACCCACCTGGTTGGTGAGATTACTGCCCTGCAGGCGCACCTCGAAGTGGTCGCCGAGCTCAGAGACGATGCCGGCGTCCAGCGTGTAGTAGGACGGAAGGACCTGTTGGTTGGTGTTATCGCTGTAGCGCAGACCCACATGGGTGTATGTCATGAAGACGCGCACAGAACCCCACTCCATCGGCAGCTCGTATGCCGGGGTGAAGCGGAACTGCAGCCGCGGCTGGCGCGCCAGGGTCAAGCCATCGAAGAGCGGATTGTGGGAATACAGGGCGCGCTGCCAATCGCCGCTCAGGTCGAAGCTCAGGTGACGTATGGGTTCCCACCGCGCTTCGATGTTGGCGACCCAGGATTGGGCACCGTACACCGCGGTGATCTGTTGGCCGGTGGCCGTGAACTGCTGAAATGGCACGCCGCTGAAGATCTTGCGCGAGCCGTCGATGACGCCGTAGAACGTCTCAGTCTGGAGGCGGTAGCCGACTTCATAGTTCTTGATGCTCTGGATCTGCGGCTGGCCGCTGCGCAGGTCATCGAAACCGGGGAAGTGAATGCCCTGGTTGATGCGCGCATACGCGGACATGTGCGGAGTGATCTCGTAGTTCGCGCCCAAGCTCCACGAACCTCGGGTGTGCCTAAATTCGGTGCACTCGTTGGTGCCCGACGTATCGCAGCTCACGCCTTGGTTGAAGGTGCCGTTGGGGACGCTGACGCCTTTGTTATAGAGATTCCTGGGATCGCTGTCGAGATTCACGGAAGAGTCATTCTCGATGGTGCCATGATCGCGCTGCTCTTCGACGCGGTAGCCGGCGTCGAAGAGCCACTGGTCGATCTTCCATTGATCGGAGAGGAACAGCGCCGTATTAAAGCCGGTCCAATGCTCATTGAGTGTGAAGAAAGAGGCGCCGAGTAGGCCGGCTGGATTGGTGACATTGACGCCGTTGTTCAGTGTGAGCTCGACCAATTGCGCGTTCGGGGTGGCGGTGATGAGCTCGTTATTGCCTAGATACCAATGATCGTCGGACTTGTAGGCGGCGAGATACCCGCCCACGGTCAGCTTGTTGCCCTCGACCACATCGAAAGTGAAGCGCAGGTCATCGGTGAAGGACTGGATCCGCTTCTGCACGATCCAGAACCCCATCGAGGCTATGGAGGAGTTCGGATTGAGGACTGCGCCCGAGCCGGAGACGCCCGCGGGGCTGACCAATGTCGCAGTGCCGCTGGTCGCGAGACCGTAGGGCCCGGTGATGGCCGGGTTGGCATTCACCGTGGCGATTTCGCTGCTGATGAAGGAACTCAAGCTCTGCGGCGCGAAGTTGTTGATCAGGCAGAAGCAATCCACTTCGCCGGCCGAGTACATGAGCTTGTTGCTCAAGGAGATACCGTCATTAATTTGGACGTCGAGGTCATTGCCGAACGTGTGCAGATCCGCGCCGCGGCCGTTCGCGAGGTCTGCAGTCACGGGCGCCCCGGTGGGAGTTTCCTGCACCGAGATGCCGCGCAAGGCGCTGCCGGCGAAGGTTCCCGTGTGGGGATTGAATCCGGGAAAAGCCGAGACGCTCTGGCCATTGCCGGTACCGCTGACCGTGACCGGAATGTCCGTGATGAAAAGATTCTTGTCGTTGAGTTCCCGCGCGAAGAACATGATCGTTCCATTCTCCAGTGTGTGCGTGATGGTGGCCGTGATCTGGCCGCCGTCATCCGCGGGAAACTGCGAGTCCCGAATGCCGCTCGAGTAGCGATAGAAACCGCCCACGCTCATGTACCAATCCTGGGCCAGCGGTCCGCCGTAAAAGCCGTCGATCCGGTACATGCCTTCATCGCCCCAGGTGACGCCGAGGTCACCACGGGGAGTGGCCGTGCCCTGGCGCAGGATGAAATTCGCGGTGGCGCCCAGCTGGCCGTTGGATAACACCACGCCCGGGCCACCCTGCAGCACCTCGGCGCGCTCGACGCTCTCATCGAGACGAAACTGCGAGGCGTTGTCCATGAAGGACAGGGTCGGCACTGGGAAGATCGGCGAGCCGTTCAACTGGTAGGTGACGTAGGGTGCATCGCTGCTGCCGGGAAAGCCCGCCAGCTCGATATTCGCTCCGGCTTCGCCGCTGCTCGATTCGGCCCAGATGCCCGGCACGATCTTGAGCAGGTCCGCCGAACTCGACGGATTGACGTCCCGAATCTCTTCCAGACTCGCCGTCGTGATCGAGAAGCTGGCGTCGAGTTTCTTGAGGCCCTTGGATTGAGCCGAGCCGGTGACCACGATCTCTTCGAGGGTGCTGGTGTTGGCGGCGCTGGCGTCGGCTGCCGCCGCCGGCGTTGCCGCCGTGTCTTGGGCGCCGGCGTGACCACCGGCCAGCAGGGCGCCGCTCAGCGCGAACAGCCCTGCAATACGCGTGAATAGTCCACGATGATTCATGTTGTCGTCCCCCTTCAGTTGAGTGTCGTTGCCGGCCGCGCCCGCGGTGGCGCCGGGTGCCTTCACCGGCGCAGGCTGCGGAGCGTCCGTCTTACTTGCCACATTGATGGCGATGCTCGTATCGCTCACTTGAGTGAATGTCAGGCCGCTTCCTTCGAGCAATTTGCGCAGTGCATCCTGCACGGTGAAGTCTCCGCGGACGCTCACGGTCTGGTGGTTCTCGACCAGAATCGTCGAGAACACCAGAGTGATGTCCGCTTGTCGGGCGAATTCGGTGAGCGCCGATGCGGCCGGCTGCGCCTGGATATCGAAATGGCGCACTCCGTTGCCCGCGAACGCCGGCGCGCCGATCATCGTCAAAGCCAGGCAACGGAAAATTACCGCGAATCGTCGCTGCATGAATTCCCCCCGAGTTTTCCCTTCGCGCCGTTTGTGGATGTCGACGCGTGACGGGCCTCAAAGGAGTAGACGGTCGTCGCGGAAAAAACCGCTATGAGTTAATTGGAAAAAGTCGCCTGCGGCGCTTTTTGTGCCTGTCCCTTGCGCTACGCTATCCCTGCTGCGCGCAAGCCCTGGGTGGCCATCCTGGCCACCCGTTCGACGCAGTGCGTCTCACCCCTGGACGGCACCCGTCGGGTCGACCTCCGGTCGACCAAACGCGCTCCTGCGCGTTTGTGTGCCTACCCGTCCCTGGACGGCACCCTTCGGGTCGACCTTCGGTCGACCAAACGCGCTCCTGCGCGTTTGTCGGACATCAGGTTCGTTTCCGCTGGCTGCGCGCCCCGGGCAAAAAGCGTGGTTTTTGCCAGCTGCGTAGCAGGGGGAAATGCAAATAGCGAGACGATGCTAGGGGACTGGGATCACTACTCAGGGACGGGGATCGATGTACACCACACCGTTCGATCCGTGACGGATCGAAACGGGAAAGGCCATCTGCAGTGCGTCGAAGAAGGCTTGCACATCGCCGGTGCGGTATCTGCCGCCCACCCTCAAGGCGGCGACTTGCGGGTCGTTCACGATGATACGCGCGTCGGTATAGCGGCCGATTTCGGCGATCGCGTCGGACAGGGATTCACCGTCGAAGACGACGGCGCCGTCGCGCCAGGCGAGCACGCTGGACAAGCGGTGCGTGCTGACCGGCACCACGGAATACTCGTTGCCGGCCGGCGAGAGTTGCTGGCCGGCGGCGAGCGTGTGCATATGGCTTCGTGGCGTCACGCGCGGACCGCGGCCCGGACCCGCAGGTTCGGCGGCGGCCTCCGACCGCACCTCGACGCTGCCCTCGTTGACGACCACATCCACATGCTGGTCGCTGCGCAGGCGGACTTCGAACTGCGTCCCGACCGCCCTCACCACGGCATCGCCCGCGTGCACGAGGAACGGCCTGGAGCGGTCGTGGGCCACCTGGAAATGAGCCTCGCCCTTGCGCAGATAGATCTCCCGGACGCTGCTTTGCAGGTGGGTTTCCACGATGGTGTTGGTGTTGAGCGACACCACGGAGCCGTCCGCCAGCGTTACGCTGCGCTGCTGACCGACCGCCGTTGCGAGGGTCTGCAATTCGCTGCCCATTCGCATCCAAGTCGCGACGGCGACGCCCATGACGATCGCGGCGGCCGCGGCCGTCCACGAGGCGTTGCGACCCGCCAGCCGCGCGCCGGCAGAGGTCCGCGTGAAGGTCGCGATCTTCTCCTCGCGCTTCGCCTCCGCAAGCCCGTTCAATCCCGTCCAGACTCGAGTCAGGTCCTCGTAGGCCTGACGGTGCCGCGAATCCCGGCGCAGCCACGAAGTGAATGCGTCCCGGTTGGCGGTGCTGACGGTGTCGGAATCCATACGCCAGACCCAAACGGCCGCCTCTTCGTCGATATCGGACCGAGTGCGGAATTTGAAAATCTTGCTCATTCGCTTTGCCCGCCGCCTCGCACCCGCGGAGGTGCGGACCGATCGTTCGCATCGCTCGCGCCCATCAAGCCGGATTCACGCAGGTAGTCCCTGCAGCGAAGCAATCCCTTGGCCACATGTTTCTCGATGGTGCTATGGCTGACCCCGAGTACTTCAGCAATCTCGTCATGCGACAGCCGGTATACCTTGCGCAATACGAAGACACGCCGGCACAACGGCGGCAAACGGTCGACCGCGGCACAGAACGACTCGAATCGACGGCGCGCGTCGAGCTGCTCGTCGGCGGGCGCCTCTGTAGAGTAGACGTTTAAGCTGTCGAAATCCCCCACGCTGTCCGTCGTTTGAGCGGCCCGGCGCCGGGCCCTCTCCACGGCGGTATTATGTGCAATTCGAAACAGCAGCGCCTGCGGGGACTCGATCTCGCGAAAGTCCCGCAGCGCGTACATTCGCGCATAGGTTTCCTGCACCAGATCTTCGACATCCTCCGCTCCGGAGGTAAATTTGCGCAGATAGCGGTGCAGTGCCGCCCGATGACGGAAGATCTGATTCAGAAACCAATCATGTCTCTCATCGGCCATGGCAGGCGAGGCTACTCCTCGCCGCGTATGATTCCAACCAGTCTCTAGTTCATTGGAAAAAGTCGCCTGCGGCGCTTTTTGTGCCTGACCAAACGCGCTCCTGCGCGTTTGTCGGACATCAGCTTCGTTTCCGCTGGCAAAAAGCGTGGTTTTTGCCAGCTGCGCAGCAGGGGAAACGCAAGTCCGACAGGCTCCTAGGACGCATGGCAGCGCGGCGCAGGGCGGCGTATCCTTCCAACCGTCCCTCGATGTACGTCATGCACATTCCAGAATCGTTCCATCCTGCCGTTGCCGCGTGGTTTGCGCGCACCCATCCCACGCCCACCGAAGCGCAGGCGCATGCCTGGCCCGCCATTCAGGCGGGACGCGACGTGTTGGTCGCTGCGCCCACCGGTTCCGGCAAGACGCTGGCCGCCTTCCTGGCCGCCATCGACCAACTCGTGCGGGAGGGCGGCGCCGGCGGGCTTCCGGACGAGACGCGCGTTCTGTACATATCCCCGTTGAAGGCGCTGTCGAACGACATCCACCGCAATCTCGAAGCGCCCCTCGAGGGAATTCGCGCGGAACTTGCGGTGCTTGGGCTCCCGGATGTCGACATTCGGACGGTGGTGCGAACCGGCGACACCTCGCAATCCGAACGTGCGCGCATACGCCGCAAGGCTCCGCATATCGTGGTCACCACGCCGGAGTCGTTTTATGTGCTGCTGGGCTCGCAATCCGGCCGCAGCATGCTGGCTACCTGCCGTACCGTCATCGTCGATGAGATCCACGCCGTTGCCGCCAACAAACGCGGCTCCCATCTGGCGCTGTCGCTCGAGCGCCTGCAGGCAATCACCGGCCGCCGGCCGGCGCGGGTGGGACTGTCCGCAACGCAAACCCCCATCGACGAAGTCGCGCGCTTCCTCATCGGCGCAAACCGCCCGTTGAGCGATTGCGTCATCGTCGATTTAGGTGCCGCGCGCAATCGCGATCTGGCGCTGGAATTGCCGCCCGTGCCGCTCGAAGCCGTCATGTCGGGCGAAGTCTGGGTCCAGGTATATGACCGACTTGCGGAACTCATCAGGGAACACCGCACCACTCTGGTCTTCGTCAACACGCGCCGTCTGGCCGAACGGATCGCGCGCCATCTCTCCGAGCGATTGGGCGAGGAATACGTCGCCGCGCACCACGGCAGTCTGGCCCGGGAGCTCCGCTTCAAGGCCGAGCAGCGATTGAAGCGCGGCGAGCTCAAGGCGCTGGTGGCCACGGCTTCGTTGGAGCTGGGTCTCGATATCGGCGATGTAGACCTCGTCTGCCAGATCGGATCGACACGTTCCATCAACGCGTTTCTGCAGCGGGTGGGGCGCGCCGGACATGCCGTCGGCGGAACATCCAAGGGCCGATTGTTTCCGCTCTCGCGCGATGAGCTGGTGGAGTGCGCGGCGTTGCTCGATGCGGTGCGGCGCGGCGAGTTGGACCGGCTCGTGGTCCCCACCAACGCCTTGGACGTGCTCACCCAGCAAATTACCGCCGAGGTCGCGGCGCGGGAGTGGTCCGAGGATGCCTTGTTCGATCTGTTCCGCGGCGCCCATCCGTACCGCGATCTGCAGCGCGCCGACTTCGACGACTGCGTCAACATGCTGGCGCAGGGATTCAGCACGCGCCGCGGACGCCATGGGGCGCTCTTGCATCGCGACGGCGTCACCCGGAGCCTGCGGCCGCGAAAGGGCGCGGCCCTTACCTCCATAACGTCCGGCGGCACGATTCCCGACAACGCCGACTACAAGGTGGTGCTCGAGCCCGAGGGTTTCTCGGTCGGGTCGGTCAACGAAGACTTTGCCGTCGAGAGCCTGCAGGGCGACATATTTCAACTGGGCAATACCTCGTATCGGATACTGCGCGTGGAACGCGGCACCGTGCGTGTCGAAGACGCCCACGGTCAGCCGCCGTCGATTCCGTTCTGGCTGGGTGAAGCGCCGGGACGCTCCGACGAACTGTCGGCGGCGGTCGCGCGCCTTCGGGCTGAGATCGGGCTGCGTCTCGACAGTGATGCCGCCGGGGCGCCGCGCGCCAGGGCATCGCAGTGGCTGATCGAGGCGGTCGGGATCGACGAGATCGCGGCCGCTCAACTGATCGAGTATCTGGCCGCGGGCCGCGCGGCGCTGCAAGGACTGCCGACGCTCGACACGGTCATCTTCGAGCGCTTCTTCGATGAATCCGGCGGCATGCAGCTCGTGATTCATTCATCCTACGGCAGCCGGGTGAATCGGGCCTGGGGGCTGTCGCTGCGCAAGCGCTTCTGCCGCACCTTCAACTTCGAACTGCAGGCGGCCGCGACCGAAGATCACATCGTGCTGTCGCTCACGCACGCGCATAGTTTCGAATTGGCGCAGGCCGCCCGCTACCTGAGTTCGAGCACGGTCCGCCGCGTGCTGGTGCAGGCGCTGTGCGCGGCGCCGATGTTCGGCGTGCGGTGGCGGTGGACCGCGGGTATCGCCCTGGCGCTGCCCCGATTTCGCGGCGGCAAGAAGGTTCCGCCACAGATCGCGCGGATGAACGCGGAGGATTTGCTGGCGTCCGTGTTTCCCGACCAGGTGGCCTGCGCCGAAAATCTGCCCGGCGAAATCGAGATTCCCGATCACCCGTTGGTGCGGCAAACCATCCGCGACTGTCTGGAGAGCGCGATGGATGTCGACACGCTCGAAGAGGTATTGCGGCGCCTGGAAAGCGGCCAGATTCGGATCATTGCGCGCGATCTTACCGAGCCCTCTCCGCTCGCGCTCGAGGCGCTGAACGCCCGTCCCTATGCCTATCTGGATGACGCCCCCCTGGAGGAGAGGCGCACGCAGGCGGTGATGGCCCGGCGCTGGATCGATGCGGCGTCGGCGGCCGATATCGGGCGGCTGGACCCGGAAGCCGTCGCCAGGGTTCGCGGCGAAGCCTGGCCCGATGCCGCTACCGGCGACGAACTGTGCGACGCGTTGTCGTGGCTGACATTCCTGAGCGACGACGAGGTGAGCGAGAATGAGGCATGGCCGCGTTTGATCGGGGAGCTGGTCGCGCAGGGACGGGTGGTGCGTATCGAGGCGCCGGGACATCGGACGCTGTGGGTCAATACCGACCAGCGCGGTCTATTCGAACCGCAAACGCCGTCCTCGGACGAGGCGCTGGTGGCCATCGTTCGCGGCCGGCTCGAGGGGCTCGGGCCGGTAACGGCCGCGCAGCTCGCCCAACCTTTGGGTCTCGCGACGCGATCGGCAACCACGGCGTTGGCCGCGCTCGAATCGGAAGGATTTGCGATGCGGGGCCGATTCACGCCGGATGCCGGCGAGGAACAATGGTGCGAGCGCCGCCTGCTGGCGCGTATCCACCGCTACACCGTCAAGCGGTTGCGCGCTGAAATCGAACCCGTGCAGGCCCGGGACTTTCTGCGCTTTCTGTTCGACTGGCAGCGCGTGCTGCCGGAGGCGCGGCTGCAGGGGTCGGATGCGGTGGCGGCCGTGCTTACGCAGCTCGAGGGCTTCGAGGCGCCGGCGGGTGGGTGGGAGAGCGACATCCTGCCCATGCGAATCGCGGAATACGATCCGCATTGGCTGGACGAGCATTGCCGCGCCGGCCGCTTTGTCTGGGCGCGGCTGCAAGCCCGGCTGCAGGCGCGGCGCGGCGATCAGGACCTGGCGGCCGGGCCCGTACGCTCGACACCCATCACGCTGCTCGCGAGACGCAACGTCAAGGTATGGTTCGAGCTGACCCAGCCCAACGACCCGGCGCAGCTCAGCTACAAGCCGCGGACCGTCCTCGACTTCCTGAAGGTTGGCGGCGCTTCGTTTTTCGATGACATCGCCGACGGCGTGGGAATGCTGCCGGTCGAAGTGGAAGAATCCTTGGGAGAGCTCGTTGCGCTCGGCTTCGTCAATTCCGACAGCTTCGGCGGCCTGCGCGCGCTGCTGGTGCCGTCGAGCCGTCGTACAACCTCGGGCGCGCGCGGTCGCAGGGGCCGGCGGATGGCGATGTTCGGCATGGCGGATGCGGGGCGGTGGGCCATCGTGCGGCGCGATTCGCCGGAAGCGGCCCGACGCCCCGGCGAGGATGCCGGGGCGGCCCATGCGGTCGAGCAGGTTGTCAGGTCGCTGCTGCGCCGGTGGGGAGTCATCTTCTGGAAGCTTCTCGCGCGCGAGGCGGATTGGCTGCCGAGCTGGCGCGATGTGCTGATGTGCTGCCGCCGCCTGGAGGCGAGGGGTGAGATCCGCGGCGGGCGCTTCGTGGCCGGATTCGCGGGCGAGCAGTTTGCGGCTCCCGAGGCAGTCGCGCCGCTGCGCGAGGCGCGCCGCCGGCCGTCGGCCGGCGAGTACGTGTCGCTGTCGGGCGCGGATCCCCTCAATCTGCTCGGCATCGTTACTCCGGGCCCGAGGCTGCCCGCGCTGACCGGCAATCGGCTGCTCTATCGCGACGGGCTTCCGATTGCCGCGTTCGCGGCCGGCGAGGTGAGCTACCTCGAGTCGTTGGATCCAAAAGAACAGTGGCAGGCGCGAAATGTCCTGCTACGGCGGCAGGTCCGCCTCCTTCCAGCCGCCGCCCAAGGCCTCGATGAGGGTGACGCTGGCTTGGAGGCGATTTGAGAACACGGATAGCGCGGTCTCTTCGCTGTTGAGGCGGGTCGTCTGGGCCGTGATGACGCTGCTGTAGGGCACGGTGCCCGCCTTATATTGGTTGAGCGTGAGCTTCTCCGCTTCTCTGGCGGCTGCTACCGCGGCTTCCTCGACCACAGACTGCTGTTCCAGAACATGCAAGGTGACGATTTCGTCCTCAACTTGTTGGAAGCTGGCGAGGACGGTTTGCCGGTAGGCGGCGACATTCGCATCGTAGGCCGCGCGCGCCTGCGCCACCTGCGCACGGCGCAGCCCGCCGTCGAAGAGGGTTTCGGCCAATTGCGGACCCAAGGACCACACGCGGTTCGGTACGCTGATCAAATGGCTGAAGGTGCTGTTCGTGTATTGATCCGAACCGGAGAGGGACAGGGTGGGGAAGTAGGCGGTTTTGGCGACGCCGATTTGCGCGTTGGCCGCGGCCATTTTACGCTCGGCCTCCGCCACGTCCGGCCGTCTCTCCAGCAAGGTCGACGGAACTCCCGCCGGCACCGTCGGAACGTCGAGGCGCAGCGCGGCCGGAGCCAGAGAAAACGAGGCCGGCTGCTGCCCGATCAGAACGGCGATGGCATGCTCGAGGATGCCGCGCTGAATCTTTGCGTTGATTTGCTGCGCCTGGCTGTTCAGAAGCTGCGTCTGGGCGTTTACGACATCGGCTTTGGCGGCCACGCCGAAGTGATAGCGACTTTCCGTGATCTTGAGCGACTGCTGCTCGGCCTCGACGATGTCGTCCAATATGCGCTGCAGTTGATCCTGGGCGCGGAGCGCGAAGTAGTCGATGGCCAGTTCGCCCTGCGCCGAGAGCGTCGCCGCCGCAAGCGCGGCGGCACTCGCCTGGGCGGAGGCGCGATTGCTCTCGACCGTGCGGCGAATCTGGCCCCAGATGTCCAGCGTCCAATTTCCGGACACCCCGGCCGACACGGTGGTGCGCGTTCCGGACCCGCCCGACAGCCCCGGCACCGTGGTGCGCGCCTGGCCCGCGCCTGCGGCACCGCGCTCCGCGCCGACGCTGGCGGATAGTGTCGGCCAAAAGCCGGCCCGCGCCTGCGCCACCAAGGCGCGCGCCTGATCGAACGCCGCAGCGGCCGCTTTGACGTTTTCGTTGGAGACCTCGACCTTGGCTTCGAGCGCCGCCAATTCTTCATCCTTGAAGATGTTCCACCAGGGTCCGCGGGTCATGACATCGTTCGGCTCGCTCGGTTTCCAATCGGTCTGTTCCTTGTAGCTGGAGGCGGTTTCGAAGGCAGGCCGGCGATAGTCCGGTCCCACGGCGCACGAAGCGGCGAGTGCAATCCCGCATGCCAATCCGCAGCATCGAGACAGACGGATCAAGTAGCCGGCTCCGCTGCGCCGTGGCCGGCATCGCGCGCGGTCGGCGTTTCCCTGGGATGTTTTTTCCGCTTCCAGTAGCGGTGGATATACAAGTACACCACGGGCGTGGTGTAGATCGTGAGCAACTGACTGACGATCAAACCGCCGACGATGGAGATGCCCAGCGGCCGGCGCATCTCGGTGCCGTCCCCGGAGGCGATGGCAAGCGGCAGCGCGCCCGCAATGGCCGCACAGGTGGTCATCATGATGGGTCGAAAGCGCAGGGAACAGGCATGGGCGATCGCCGCCATCGGATCCATGCCCAGAGTGCGCTCCGCTTCCAGCGCGAAATCCACCATCATGATCGCATTCTTCTTGACGATGCCGATCAGCAGCAATATGCCGAGGAAGGCGATGAGGCTGAATTCCGTGCCGGTGGCCATGAGGGCGAGAAGCGCGCCGACTCCGGCGGAGGGCAAGGTGGATAGAATCGTCAGAGGCTGGCTATAGCTCTCATATAGAACACCGAGTACGACGTAAATCGCCGACAGCGCCGCCGCCAACATCAGCAGCTGCGAGGTTCCGCTGCTTTGCTGGAACAGCTTGGCGGTTCCGTAGGCGCCGCCGTGAATGGTTGTGGGGACGTGTATCTCGCTCATCTTTCTTTCGATGGCGTCCATCGCCATGCCGATCGATTCCTTTTCGGGAATGTTGTAGGCGATGGCGGTGGAAATCGAAGTTCCGGTGTGGTTCACGGTAACCGGCGTGGTGCCGATGAGAAAGTGGCTGAATGCGGCGAATGGCACGACGGCCTCGGCCGCCACGCTCACGGCTGATCCGGTCGACGTATTGCCCCGCCCGGCATTGGCCAGCGAGTTCGCCGCCAGATTTCGGGCTACGTCCTGGGCGACGGCGGTCGCGCTCGCCGTGCTTGGCGAGCCCGCGAGCTTGGTGGTGCCGGCCACGGCCTGCGTGGCCTGCGTGCCGGTGACCGCGCCGCCCGCGGTGCTGATGTACAGTTCCTTCAGTATTTCCGGGTTTTGCCAGTACTGCGGCGCCACTTCCATCACCACGTGGTACTGCTGCGGGCTGAAGGGATTGTAAATCGTCGACACCTGGGCTTGCGCGAAGGCATCGCCCAACGCGTTGTCGATCTGCACTTCGGTCAAGCCCAACCGCGAAGCGGCGTCGCGGTCGACGATCAAATCGGCCTCGAGACCACCGGGCTGCAAGTCGCTGTCCACATCGGTCACTTCGGGCATGTCCTGAAGCGCGGCCCGCAATCGTTGCGACCAGGTACGGAGCTCGGTGAGATCATCGCCGAGCAGCGTGTATTGATACTGCGCATTGGCGGAACGGCCGCCGCCGCCGCCAATGTCCTGGACCGCCTGCAGGAAGGCCGAGACGCCTTCGACATTGGCCAGCTTCGGCCGCAATCTCGCGATGATCTGATCGGCCGAAATGCGCCGTTCGGCCAGCGGCTTCAGGGCAATGGTCACGTTGGCGCTTGCGCCGCCGCTCCTGGGCCCGAAACCGCCGCCCCCCACCGAGCCGGTCACGGTGCTGATCGCAGGATCCTGCTGAATGATCGCCGCGACTTCCTTCAATTTGCGCTTCATGAACTGAAATGAGCTGGCGGCATCGCCGCGTATGCCCCCCTGTAATTGACCCGTGTCTTGCTGCGGAAAGAAGCCCTTGGGGATGACGATGTAGAGATATGCATTCAGTCCGATGGTTGCGAACAGCAGCAGCATCATGATGCGCCGATGATGCAGGGCCCAGTCGAGGCTTCGTTCGTAGCCGCCGCGCAGTCTGTCGAACCCGCGGTCGAACGCCTTCGCGAATCGCGACGGTTTGCGATGCTCCTGCCGCTCGAACAACCGCGAGCACATCATGGGAGTGGTGGTCAGCGAGATCAGCAAGGAGATCAGAATCGAGACCGACAGGGTGACTGTGAACTCGCGGAAGATCTTGCCCACGATGCCGCCGGCGAACATGAATGGAATGAACACGGCGATCAGCGACAGGCTCATGGAAACCACGGTGAACCCCACTTCGCGGGCGCCAAGGAGCGCGGCGCTCATGCGGCCCATCCCGGCCTCGATGTGCCGGGTGGTGTTCTCCATGACGACGATGGCATCGTCGACCACGAAGCCGGTGGCCACGGTCAGGGCCATCAGTGAAAAATTATCGAGGGTGTAGTGCAGGAGGTACATGGCGCCGAACGTGCCGATCAAGGAGACGGGGACCACCAGGGCCGGAATCAACGCAGCGCGATAACTATTCAGGAAGATGTAGACGACGAGAATTACCATGGCGACCGCCAGCATCAGGGTCTGTTCCACCTGCCGCAGTGAAGCCCGAATGGTGATCGAACGGTCGAAGGTGACCACCAGATCGATCTTCGAATCGATCGAACTCTTGAGTTGGGGAAGTTCCGCCTTCACGGCATCGATCATTTCGATGACGTTCGCGCCCGGCTGCTGGTACACGGTCACAAAGACGGCCGGCTTGCCGTTGTACAGGCCGTAGGTGCGTACGTCCTCCGTCGCGCCATCCTGCATGTCCAGAACCTGGGCGACATCGCCGAGCCGCACCACCGAACCGTTGCGATTGGCAATGATGAGATTCCGGTACGGGTCCGCGTCACGGGCGTTGTCGTTCGTATAGATCTGGTAGCGAAGGTCGGCGGATTCGATCGCGCCCTTCGGCGCATTGGCGTTGGCATTGGAGATTGCAGCGCGCACGTCCTGCAGGCCGATGCCGTACTTGGCCAGGGCCTGGGGATTGATCTCCACGCGCACGGCCGGCAGCGCGCTGCCGTTGACGTTGACTCCGCCCACCCCCTGGATTTGCGACAGGCGCTGCGAAATCACCGCGTCCGCCGCGTCGTAGATCTGCCCCTGCGTGAGCACGTCGGATGTCATGGCGATGGCCATCACCGGAAACAGCGAGCTGTTGATCTTGCGGTAGGAGGGATTGCGCGTGAGTGCGGACGGCAGATCGGCGTGCGCGGCGACGATGGCCGCCTGCACGTCGCGCGCGGCGCCGTCGATATCGCGGTCCACGCCGAACGTGAGCTGAATGTTCGAGGTGCCGACGCCGCTGCTGGACGTCATGTCGTCGACGTCCGCGATCGCCCCCAGATGGCGCTCCAGGGGCGTCGCGACCGTGCTCGCCATGACCTCGGGGCCCGCGCCGGGCAGCGCGGCGGAAACAAAAATCGCGGGTATGTCGATGCGCGGCAACGGGGCCACGGGCAGCAAAACGAATGCCACGGCGCCGCACAGCGCGACGCCCACCGTCAACAACGTGGTTGCAACGGGCCTGCGGATGAACGGCGCCGAAATGTTCACGTTGGCGTGTCCGCAAGGGCGGCGTCGCCGGCGTCGCGCGGCGTACGTCCGCGAAACCGCTCGGCGATCCGATCGAACGCCAGATAGATCACGGGCGTGGTGAACAGGGTCAGCACCTGGCTCACCAGCAGGCCGCCCACGATGCTGATACCCAATGGATGCCGCAGTTCGGAGCCGGTTCCCGTGCCGAACATCAGGGGCAAGGCGCCGAATATGGCGGCCACGGTGGTCATCAAAATCGGGCGGAAACGCAACAAACACGCTTGGAAGATGGCTTCGCGCGGCGAGAGGCCCTCGTCGCGCTGGGCATCCACGGCGAAATCGATCATCAGGATCGCGTTCTTCTTGACGATGCCGATCAGCAAGATGATGCCGATCAGCGCGATGATGGTGAGGTCGTCGCCGGCGAACATCAAAGCGAGCAGCGCGCCGATGCCGGCCGACGGCAGCGTCGACAGAATCGTGATGGGATGGATGAAGCTTTCGTACAAAATGCCGAGCACGATGTACATGACGACCACCGCGGCCAGCAACAGCAGCAGTTCATTGTCGAGATTGCTGCGAAACGCCAGGGCGGCGCCCTGGAACGTGGTGCGGATGCTATTCGGCAATCCGGCGCCGAGTTCAGCCTTCTCGATGGCCGCCACCGCGGCGCCCAGCGAGACGCCGGGGGCCAGATTGAACGATACGGTGGTCGCGGGAAATTGCGCCAGGTGATTGATGAGCAAGGGCCGCGTTTCCACGTCCACTTTGACGATGGCCGACAGCGGTACCTGCCCGCCGTTGGCGGAGGGCACGTAGATTGACGCCAGCGAGTCGACCGTCCGGTACGAGCGCGGATCGGCCTCCAGAATCACGCGATATTGATTCGATTGGGTGAAGATGGTCGAGACGATGCGCTGGCCGAAGGCATCGTAGAGAGCATTGTCCACGGTGCCGACGCTGATTCCGAGACGCGCCGCGCTGTCGCGATCGATGGTGACGAAGGCCGCCAACCCGTTGTCTTCCTGATTGCTGACCACCTCGGCAAGTTCGGGCTGCCGGCGCAGAATCGACACGAGCTTCGGCGTCCAGGTGGACAGGGCGGCGGGGTCGGCGCTCTCCAACGTGAATTGATACTGGGTACGGCTGACCGTGTTGTCGAGCGTCAGGTCTTGCGCCGGCTGCATGTAGAGCGTGACACCGGAGACATCCGCTATTTCGTCGCGGAGCCGGCGGATCACATCGGCGACATTCGCGGTGCGCTGATCGCGCGGCTTCAAATTGATGAGAAAGCGCCCGCTGTTCAAGGTCACGTTGTTGCCGTCGACGCCGATGAAGGAGGATAGGCTCTGGACATCGGGATCGGTGAGAATGGCGGCGGCGAGCGCCTGCTGGCGATCGGCCATTGCGCTGTAGGAAATGTTCTGACCCGCTTCCGACACGCCTTGTATGAGGCCGGTGTCCTGGTCGGGGAAGAATCCTTTCGGAATGAGAATATATAGAAGCGCAGTCACGGCGAGCGTTGCGGTTGCGACCCACAACGTGAGCCTCTGGTGGTCGAGCACCCAGGTGAGCTTGCGGCCGTACCACTCGACCACGGCGGCGAACCAGCGCCCGGATTCACGCTCGCGCGCGTCGTCCGGGAGGCGCTTGAGCAGCTTCGCGCACATCATGGGCACGAGCGTCAGGGACACCACCGCCGAGATCAAAATAGTGACGGCCAACGTGATGGCAAATTCGCGAAACAGCCTTCCCACCACATCCTGCATGAAAATCAGCGGAATCAGAACCGCAATCAGCGAGACCGTCAGCGAAATGATGGTGAAGCCGATTTGTCCGGCGCCTTTGAGCGCGGCCTCCAAGGGGGGATCGCCCGCTTCGATGTAGCGGGAAATGTTCTCGATCATGACGATGGCGTCGTCCACGACGAAGCCGGTGGCAACCGTCAATGCCATCAGCGACAGGTTGTTCAGGCTGAAGCCGGCCATATACATCACGGCGAAGGTGCCGATCAGCGACAGCGGCACCGACAAGCTCGGGATGATGGTGGCCGGCACGTTGCGCAGGAACAAATAAATGACCAGCACCACCAGCACCACGGCCAGCGCGAGTTCGATCTCGACGTCCTTCACCGACGCTCTGATGGTGGTGGTGCGGTCGGTGAGGATGGCGACGTCCACTCCGGACGGCATGGCCGCCTGCAGCGTCGGCAGCAGTTCATGGATTCGATCCACCACATCGACCACATTTGCGCCCGGCTGGCGCTGGACGTTGACGATCAACGCGGGCATCGAATTCATCCAGCCGCCGAGCTTGGCGTTCTCGGCGCCGGCGACCAGGGTGGCCACGTCCTCGAGACGCACCGGAGCGCCGTTCCTGTAGGCAATCACGACGTTGCCGTAATCATCGGCGTTGCGAATCTGGTCGTTGGTGTTGACCGTATAGGCGTTGGCGGGGCCGTCCAGCGTGCCCTTCGGCCCGTTCTGGTTGGCATTGTTGATCGTGGTGCGCAGATCGTCGATGTTCAATCCGTATGCCGCGAGAGCCCGGGGATTCACGACCACCCTCACGGCGGGCCGTTGTCCGCCGCTGATGCTGACGACGCCCACGCCCTTGAGCTGCGAGATCTTCTGTGCGATTCGCGTGTCCGTCATGTCCTCGACCTCGGTGAGCGGCATGACCTTGGAGGTGATGCCCAGCGTCAGCACGGGCGCGTCGGCGGGATTGACCTTGGCGTAGATTGGCGGCGCCGGGAGGTCCTGGGGCAACAGGTTCTGGGCGCCGCTGATGGAGGCCTGCACCTCCTGTTCGGCGACGTCGATGGCGAGCGCCAGATTGAACTGCAGGGTAATGACGGAGGCGCCGGCGGAACTGGTCGAGGACATCTGGTTCAGGCCCGGCATGGTCCCGAGCTGCTTTTCCAGGGGCGCCGTGATGGCCGATGTCACGACTTCGGGACTTGCGCCGGGATAGAAGGTCTGCACCTGGATGGTGGGGTAGGCCACTTCCGGCAGAGCCGACAACGGCAATTGCCGGTAGGCGATCGCGCCCACGATCAGGATGGCGACCATCAGCAATGTGGTCGCCACGGGACGCAGAACGAATATGCGCGACGGATTCACTGTGCGCTGTTGGTCCGCGGACGGCGGTGGGCGCCCGGGGGACGTTTGGCGCCGGCTGCCGCCGGTGTCGCGGATCCTGCGGCAGCCGAAGGGGCGGGCGCCGCAGCCGGCAGTTGGACCGTCGCGCCGTCCCGCAGACGGTCGCCGCCTTCGGTGACCACGACATCGCCGGCGGCGACGCCGGAAGCGACGGCCACGCGCTCACCGTCGACGGCGCCGAGCGTCACCGGCCTCACGGCGACCGTCCGGTCGGCGTTCACGAGATACACGAACGTGCTGACGACGCCGTTCGGGGCGCCGCGCCGCACAGCGGAGTTCGGCATGATGAGCTGGTTCTGCAGCAAGTCGAGGAGCAAAAAGACGTTGACGAATTGATTCGGAAACAGCGAAAAGTCGGCGTTCTCGAATTGCGCGCGCAGCTTGACCGTTCCGGTGGTGGTGTCGATGGTGTTGTCCATGGTCGACAGCTTGCCCTCGGCCAGCTTCACGGCGCCCGGTTTGTCGTACGCCTCGACCGTCATCGCAGCTCCCTGGTGCACCTTCTTCAGCAGCGGGGAGACGTTGTCCTCGGGAATGGAGAAGATGACGCTGATGGGCTGCACCTGGTTGACCACCACGATGCCGTTCGTGTCGCCCGGTGTGACGTAGTTGCCCTGGTCCACTTGACGGATGCCGACCCGGCCGGAGACCGGCGAGACGATGCGTGTATAGGCGAGGTTGACCTGGGCGGTCTTGACCTGTCCTTCATCCGACTCGATGGATCCCACGTACTGGTCAACCAGGGCTCGCTGGGTGTCGAGCTGTTGTTGGGCGATGGAATCCTCCTTGACCAGGCCCTCGTAACGCTTGAGATCCAGCCTCGCGTTCGCCAGCAGCGATTGGTCGCGACGAAGATTGCCCTGCGCCGTCTGCAGCGCCGCCTCGTACGGGCGGGGATCGATCTGGGCAAGGACATCGCCGGAATGAACGAGTTGACCTTCGGTGAACAATATTTTCTGCAGGGTACCGCTGATCTGCGTGCGCACGGTCACGTTGGCCAAGGTCGTGACCGTGCCCAGCGCGGGAATGCGGATCTGGATGTCGCCGGACGTTACCGTCGCAGTGCCCACCGCCACCGGTCCGTTCTGGCCGCCGCGTCCCGCACCGGGGCCGGTCGGCGCGGGCGAGCGGTGCCTGACGATCAGAACGATGACCGCGATCAGAACGGCGACGACGGCGAGCACGAGCAGCGCGACCCGGTTCCTCCGGATGAAACCCCGCTGGCCCTGCGCGGGTGCGGACAGACTGTTATCGCTTTCGTTTACCACATGTTCACCAGGCTTCGGTCCGACGACAACCCACTATCATAAATCACAAGACCATCACTTTACGGCCTTCCCGGCGGCGCAACTACCAATGGCGGGCCAATGTTCGTCCAATTTGTGTGAGGAAGCGTCAAGGCGTACGGGAAGATGGGGCCGCCCGGGCGTTGCCTGGTGATGAATCGGTTAGACTTGCGGTCGTCTTGATTCCATCATGGCATCGCACATCGGACGGAGTCGCTATGCAGGCACATTCCCGTATTCTTCGCGGCATTTTGACCGTGGCCTTGACGCTGGCGCTGACGCCGGCATTGACGAGCGTTACGCACGCTGCCACTGCCTGGACGGAGGGGAAGCATTACTTCCTCATCAATCCGCCGAGGGCCCCCTCGGTCGCTCCCGGCAAGGTGGAGGTGACGGAGGTGTTTTCGTACGGGTGTCCCGCGTGCAATCTGTTCGTTCCCATCATGCACAAATTGCAGAAGGCGCTGCCTCCCAACGCGGTGCTCGACTACCTGCCGGCGTCGTTCAATCCGAGCGAGGATTGGCCGATGTTCCAGCTGGCGTACCTGACCGCGCAGTCGCTTGGCGTCGCGGATCAGTCGCACGATGCCATGTTCGATGCGGTATGGACCACCCGCGAATTGAGCGTGATAGATCCGGCGACCCAGCGCATCAGGGAACACCTGCCGACGATCGACGATGCGGCGCGCTTCTACAACCGCCGCTCCGGCGTGCCCGTCGAAAAGTTCGTGAGTACCGCGAAATCGTTCGCCGTCGATGTCAAGGTGCGCAACGCCGAGGACGCGATACAGGCGTACAAGGTCGACCGTACGCCGACCATCATCGTGAACGGGAAATACCGGCTGTACCCGCAATCCGCCGGCGGCAACGACGACGTGATCGAGTTGGTAAACTGGCTGGTGGCCAAAGAAACCAAGTAGTGAATGCCGGTGTATTGCTCTGGGGGTTGTTGTTCAGCTCGATCGGGCTCGGTTTTTTTCTGTACGGAAAGAAGCAGCGCGCCGTCGTTCCATTGGTGTGCGGTCTGGTGCTGATGATCTATCCCTACTTCATTCCCAACGTCATTGCGCTGGTCGCGATCGGAGTGGTGCTCAGCGCCGTTCCGTATTTTTTCAGGTCATGAGCTGCGCCACGAATCGTGAGGTTGCGGCCGCCACCCATCCGAGACCGCAAGCCACCCATCCGAGACCGCAAGCCACCCATCCGAGACCGCAAGCCACCCATCCGAGACCGTAACTTGTCGTGCCCGGGCTGCGGGTTTACACTCGCCCGGGCTGCGGGTTTACGCTCGATTGTGTGCCTTTTTTGCGGTTTCCTGTACTGCGGTTTACTGTACTGCGGTTTCACGGCGGTCGTCGCAAGGAGAGGGTCATGTCCGAATTGACTAGGCGCCAATTCTTGAAGGTCACCGGCATGTCGCTGGTGGGTTCGAGCTTGGCGGTAATGGGTTTCTCACCCGGGCCGGCGCTCGCGGAGGTGCGCGCATACAAGCTGGCGCGCGCAACCGAGACGCGCAATACCTGCCCCTATTGTTCGGTTGCGTGCGGCATTCTCATGTACGGTCTCGGCGACGCGGCAAAGAATGCGCAGCCGAGCATCTTTCACATCGAGGGGGACCCCGATCATCCGGTCAACCGCGGCACGCTGTGCCCGAAGGGAGCCGGCCTGATCGATTTCATCCACAGCGAGAGCCGTCTCAAGTATCCCGAGTATCGCGCGCCGGGATCGGATCGATGGCAGCGCATGTCCTGGGACGACGCTCTCGATCGTATTGCCAAACTGATGAAGCAGGACCGCGATGCGAACTTCGTCGCGAAGACCCCCGATGGATTGACCGTCAACCGGTGGCTGACCACGGGCATGCTGGCTGCATCGGCGTCGAGCAACGAAGTCGGTTACTTGACCCACAAGGTGGCGCGATCGCTGGGCTTGCTGGCATTCGACAATCAGGCGCGTGTGTGACACGGCCCGACGGTGGCAGGTCTTGCCCCGACGTTTGGCCGTGGAGCGATGACGAATCACTGGGTCGACATCAAAAATGCCGATCTGATTCTCATCATGGGCGGCAATGCCGCCGAGGCTCACCCGTGCGGGTTCAAATGGGTGACCGAAGCCAAGGCGCATAACAAGGCCAAGCTCATCGTCGTCGATCCCCGATTCACGCGGTCAGCATCGGTCGCCGATTACTACGCGCCGATCCGCCCCGGGACCGACATTACGTTTCTGGGCGGCTTGATCAATTACCTGCTGACCAACGACAAGATCCAACACGACTATGTGGTGAATTACACCGACTTGCCCTTCATCGTGAAAGAGGAGTTCGCGTTCACCGACGGCATCTATTCGGGATACAACGCCGAGAAACGCAGCTACGACAAGTCGAGCTGGGATTATGAACTCGGGGCGGACGGCTACGCCAAGGTCGATCCCACGCTCAAGGATCCGCGCTGCGTCTACAATTTACTCAAGCAGCATTACGCGCGTTACGTGCCGGAGATGGTCGAGCGGGTCTGCGGCACACCGAAAGACAGAGTGCTGCACATCTGGGAAATGATCGCCTCGACGGCGACGCCGACCCGCGCGATGACCATCATGTACGCCCTCGGCTGGACCCAGCATTCGATCGGTTCGCAAATGATCCGCACCGGTGCGATGGTGCAGCTGCTGCTCGGCAACATCGGAGTGTCCGGCGGCGGCATGAATGCGCTGCGCGGGCATTCGAATATCCAGGGTCTGACCGATCTGGGTCTATTGTCGAATCAATTGCCCGGCTACATCTCTCTCCCCAGCCAAGGCGAACAGGACTACGCCAAGTACCTGGCGACACGCACCTTGAAACCGTTGCGTCCCAACCAGTTGAGCTACTGGCAGAACACGCCGAAGTTCTTCGTGAGCTTCATGAAGACCTGGTGGGGGGATGCGGCGACCGAGCAGAACAACTGGGCTTATGACTATTTGCCCAAGCTCGACAAGCTCTACGACATGCTGCAGGTGTATGAGCTCATGCACCAGGGCAAGATCAACGGCTATCTCGCCCAGGGCTTCAATCCGCTGGCAGCGGCGCCCAACAAGGCCAAGATCACGGCGGCATTCTCGAAGCTCAAGTTTCTGGTGATCATGGACCCTCTAGCCACCGAGACCTCGGAGTTCTGGCGCAACTACGGCGAACTCAACGACGTTGATTCGAGCAAGATTCAGACCGAGGTGTTTCGGCTGCCGAGCACGTGTTTCGCCGAGGAAAACGGCGCCCTGGTCAACTCGGCACGCTGGCTGCAGTGGCATTGGAAGGGCGCCAATCCGCCCGGCGAGGCGCGCAGCGATTTGGACATCATGGCGGGTATTTTCACGCGCATGCGCGCGATGTACGCCAAGGACGGCGGCGCCTTTCCGGATCCGATTCTCAACTTGACTTGGAAATATGCGCAAATCGAGAGTCCCCGCCCGGAAGAGCTCGCCAAAGAATATTCGGGCAGCGCCCTCAAAGACTTGGCCGATCCCAAGGACCCGACCAAGATCACGCGCAAGGCCGGCGAGCAGCTCGCGGGCTTCGCCGAGCTGCGCGACGATGGCAGCACACAATCCGGTTGCTGGATTTTCTGCGGCGCGTGGGGTCCAACCGGCAACTTGATGGCACGGCGTGACAATTCGGATCCCACGGGCATTGGCCAGACGGTCAATTGGGCCTGGTCTTGGCCCGCCAACCGGCGTGTGCTGTACAACCGCGCTTCCTGCGATCCTACGGGCAAGCCGTACAACCCGAATCGCAAGTTGATCGCATGGAATGGTACTGCCTGGAGCGGGGCCGACGTCCCCGACTTCAAGGCCGATGAAAATCCGGCCGGCGGCATGGGCCCGTTCATCATGAACCCCGAGGGCGTGGCACGTTTCTTTGCGCGCGCCGGCATGGCGGAGGGCCCGTTCCCCGAGCACTACGAGCCGTTCGAGACACCGCTCGGCTACAACCCATTGAATCCGCACCAGCCGCAGGCGACCAACAATCCCGCGGCGCGGGTATTTCCGGATGACCGCGAGGCGTTCGGCAAGGCCGCACAGTTTCCGCACGTCGCCACCACCTACCGCCTCACCGAGCATTTCCATTATTGGACCAAGCATACGCGCCTGAGCTCGATCCTCCAGCCGCAGCAGTTTGTCGAAATCGGCGAAGGGCTGGCCAAGGAAATCGGCATCGCCAACGGCGAGCGTGTCAAGGTCAGCTCGAACCGCGGCTACATCAAGGCAGTGGCGATGGTGACCAAACGCATTCGGACCCTCACCGTCGACGGCAAAGTCCTGCACACGGTCGGTGTGCCGATCCATTGGGGCTTCATGGGCGTGGCCAAGCCCGGATTCCTGGCCAACACGCTGACGCCGTCGGTCGGCGACGCGAACACGCAGACGCCGGAATTCAAGGCGTTCCTGGTCAAGGTCGAGAAGGCCTAGGAGGAATATCATGCCCCTGCAATCACTCGACATCATCCGCCGCTCGGCGACCACGCTGCCGGAGCCCCAAGTGCGCGGGGCACACACCGGTCAGGTGGCGAAACTCATCGACACGACCAAGTGCATCGGCTGCAAGGCCTGCCAGGTCGCCTGCATGGAATGGAATGATCTTCGCGACGATATCGGCACTTGCACCGGTCACTACGACAACCCGAGCGATTTGAGCGAGCACTCGTGGACCCTGATGCGTTTCGCCGAGTACGAAAATCCGAAGGGCGACCTGGAATGGCTGATCCGCAAGGATGGCTGCATGCACTGCGAAGATCCCGGCTGTCTCAAGGCTTGTCCGTCGCCGGGCGCGATCGTGCAATACGCCAACGGCATCGTCGATTTCCAAGAAGAGAATTGCATCGGCTGCGGCTACTGCGTGACCGGGTGTCCATTCGACGTGCCGCGCATCTCGAAGGTAGACAAGAAAGCGTATAAATGCACCCTGTGCTCCGACCGGGTTGGCGTTGGTCTGGAGCCTGCCTGCGTGAAGGCCTGCCCGACCGGAGCAATCGTGTTCGGCACCAAAGAGGATATGAAACAGCATGCCGAGGAGCGCATCGAGGATTTGAAATCGCGCGGCTTCGACCAAGCGGGCCTCTACGATCCCGCGGGCGTCGGCGGCACCCATGTGATGTACGTACTGCACCATGCCGATCAGCCGGCGCTCTACAGCGACTTGCCCGATAACCCCAAGATCAGTCCCACGGTCAGGCTGTGGAAGGGTGCCGCCAAGCCGCTGGCGCTGTTCGCCATGGCCGCCACGGCGGCGGTCGGCTTTCTGCATTACATCGGTATCGGGCCCAATGAAACCGACGAAGGCGACGAAGAAGCGGCGCGCCGCGACTTGGAGAAAACGGCATGAACCCACCCAATCTCGACCGCATCGTCCGCTACACCGCCGGAACGCGCATCAACCACTGGATCGTGGCGATCAGCTTCGTGCTGCTCGCGTTGTCCGGGCTCGCGCTGTTTCATCCCGCGCTCTTCTGGCTGACCAATCTGTTCGGCGGCGGGCCCTGGACGAGGATCCTGCATCCCTTCATCGGGTGCGTCATGGCCGCGGCGTTCTACCTGCTCTGCGTGAAATTCTGGCGTGACAATTATTTGCAGCCGCACGACTGGATCTGGCTGCGGAAAATCAACGATGTGGCCGGAAATCGGGAGGAAAACCTACCCGACGTCGGGCGCTACAACGGCGGGCAAAAGCTGCTGTTCTTCACCTTGGTCGTGTGCCTGATCGGATTGTTGCTTTCCGGCATCGTGATATGGCGGGTCTATTTCGCAGAATTCTTTTCCGTCGGTGTGATTCGTGCCGCCGCTCTGCTGCACGCCTTCTTGGCGTTCGTCCTGATCTGCTCCATCATCGTTCACATCTATGCCGGGATCTGGGTCAAGGGATCCGTTCGCGCGATGACGCGCGGCTGGGTTACGCCCGGTTGGGCGTGGAAGCACCACCGCGCATGGTTTCGCGAGGTCAGCAAGGGGATGCACTCCAAGTAGCCCGTGCGCGGCGCGGGCTCTCGCAAAAGCGCTGGACCTTTGCCGGGGTTGCGGTGAGGATAGTTGGGTACCCCAGGAGCCTGTCTGGGTCTTCTACGTGGCCGCGACCGCGGCAGATTTCCCCTCAGTCGAGGCGGAGCCGACGCGGTTGGGTAATGACCCAATAAGGAGGCGACAACGATGGATGAGGGGAAATCTGCCCGGTCCCGAAGGGTTGGCAAGGCCGTTTGCTCGTGCGCAACCGTTGTTCCATGGCGGGACAACGGATCCGAGCGATGGGGCGTCTGCGGCGTTGCACGGCTTGCCCGTGGTAACCACCACGGGCGGCGCCGCGCGCCTTGCATCCGCTCCCTCTCCTTGCCAACGCGGCTCACGTAGAAGACCCAGACAGGCTCCCAGGCTGGCCCAATGGCGCAACGAATCCTCGAACCTGGTCAGATCGAAACCCTCGCGCAAGCGTCGATACCCCGCGTCCGTCTGCCCGACCGCGAGTCGGTATTTGCGCGGCGCGCGGCGCGGCTGCGTAAGCTCGCGGCAGGTTCGGCGCTCGGTGATTATCTGCAGTTCCTCGCGGCGCTGGTGGACGCGCAGCACGCTGCGCTCGCGCATTTGTCGGTGCCGACGCCCACGTCGGCGCACCTTCAAAGATCGGGCGATCACGGCATGCCTCCCATCCATGCAGCGGCTTGGCCGCGAGCGCCGCAGTGGCGCGGGACGCTCGAGTTCTTATGCGCGGCACTCGCCGCCCAAGCGGATTTCCCGGCAGGGGTCCAAGACAGCATCTCCAAGATCCGCGGGGCCACCCCCGCGTGGATCGAGGCTCAAGCGACGTCGATACTGGAGGCGCGGAACGACGCCATCGACATACCCGTGGCGCCGCTCGTCATGGCCGCGTTGCAGGTTCACTGGGTTGCACTGGCCGCTCACTTCGTCGCCGACGAGGTCGAGGCGCTCGACGTTCCCGGCGTGTGTCCGCTTTGCGGTTCCCTGCCGGTTGCCAGCATGGTATGCGCGCAGGCCCGGTATCAGGGTTATCGCTACTTGCATTGCGCGCTATGCGCGACCGAATGGCACATGGTGCGGGTGCTGTGTTCTCAATGCGGCGCCTCGGGCAAGAATATCGCGTACCACTCTCTCGAGGCCAATGCGGCCGTCAAAGACTCCAGCAAGGAGGGCGGAGCCGCGGTGCGCGCGGAAACCTGCGAGCAATGCCACGCGTATCGCAAGATCTTGTATCAGGAGAAAGATATCGGCGTCGAGCCTGTGGCCGATGACGTGGCCAGCGTGGCCCTCGACTTGCTGCTGAGTGAAGAGGGCTATCATCGCGCAAGCGGTAACCCGCTGCTGTGGCTGCCGAGCACGATCTGAACACCGTGACCGCCGGCGCGGTCTCCACCCCATGATCATCGGAACCGCCGGACACACCGATCACGGCAAAACCACCCTGGTGCGTGCGCTGACCGGAGTCGATACCGACCGGCTCAAGGAAGAGAAGGCACGCGGCATATCCATCGAGTTAGGTTATGCGTACACGCCGCTCGCCGATGGCGAGGTCTTGGGATTCGTGGACGTACCGGGTCACGAGCGCTTGGTGCACACGATGGTCGCCGGCGTGGGCGGAATTGACTATGCGCTGCTGGTCGTGGCAGCCGACGACGGCGTGATGCCGCAGACTCGCGAACACCTCGCGATACTGGAGTTGCTCGGAATTACCCACGGCGCCGTCGCCTTGACGAAGATCGATCGGGCGGATGACGCGCGCATCCGCTCAGTGAAGGCGCAGATCGAGGCACTGTTGGCATCTACGGCGCTATCCGAGGCGCCGCTCTTTCCTCTCGCCGCCACCGCGCTCGAGGATTCCGGCGTCGCCGCCCTGCGCGCGCACTTGCACGCGACAGCGGCAAACTGGCCGGAGCACCCGGAAGACGGCCTGTTTCGTTTGGGCGTAGATCGCGTCTTTACGCTGCCGGGACGCGGGACGGTGGCGACCGGTACTGCGCGCGCGGGCCGGGTGCAGGTCGGAGAGACGCTCGCCGTGATGCCGGCCGGAATCGAGGTGCGGGTGCGCAGTATTCACGCACAGAATCGCGACACCGGTATTGGTCGGGCGGGTCAGCGGTGCGCCTTGAATCTGGTGGGTATTGAAAAGACGGCGTTGGCGCGCGGCGACTGGTTGGCCGATCCGCGCGCGCTCGTGCCGAGCACGCGGTTCGACGTGCACCTGCGCAGACTCGCCGACGGCAGGGTATTGGCGGACCGCGCGCCACTGCACATTCATGTCGGCACGGCGCACCGCGTCGCCCACGTGGTATGCCTCGAAGGCAATCAGCTGAAGGCCGGCGCGAGCGCGCGCGTGCAACTGGTGTTCGACGCGCCGATCTGCGCGTCGCCCGGCGATGCCTTCATTGCGCGCGATGCGCAGGCGCTGCACACCCTCGGCGGCGGCGCGGTCATCGACCCGTGCGCGCCGGCGCGCCGGCGTCGAAGTCCGGAGCGTCTCGCCCGTTTGGATTCGATCGGGCGCCTGCTTGCCGGCGAAGGAGTAGAACCCCTGCTGCGCAATGCGCCGCAGGGTATCGAGATGCGCGAGCTGGTCCGCTTGAGCGGCCGTGCCCCGGAACAGATTGCGCTGCCGGCGCAGGCGCGGATCGTCGATGCCGCGGGTGACCGTATTGTATTCATCGAGTCGCAATGGCTGGCGTTGTGCGAACGCGCCGTGGGCGCGCTGCGGACATTTCATGCGCAGCAGCCCGACGAACCGGGAATCGACCGTGGCCGCCTCCGCCGCATGACTCTGCCGACTCTGGCCGACCCAGCCTGGCGCGCCGTGATCGACGACCTCGTGCAGCGGCAGGTCGTGCTGCGCAGCGGACACTGGCTGCATCTACCCGAGCATCGCGTTGTCATGAGCGACGGGGAACTCGCGCTCGCGCAGAAGCTGAACGCTGCAATCGCCGCCGGCCGCTTCGACCCGCCCTGGGTTCGCGATCTGGCCCTCGCAGTGCGCGTGCCGGATGACGAGGTGAGGGCGGTGTTGCGCAAGTGCGCGTTGCGAGGCGGCGTGCACCAAATCGTGCGCGATCTTTACTACCACCGCGATTGCGTACGCGAACTTGCCCGGATGGTGAAGGATCTCGTGGACGAACGCGGCGCCGTCGAAGCGGCCCACTTTCGCGATGCCATCGGGGTCGGGCGCAAGCGCACGATTCAGATTTTGGAGTTCTTCGACCGCGTTGGCTATACTCGGCGCACACGCAATGCGCGGGTGCTGCGTGTCGACAGTAGTTGGCACGAGGAGGACTGAGCCTACCGATGCGCCGGGCGTCATCGGCGAATTCGGAAGGCATGCGCATCCGGTGGTGCGGCCGGGCTTCAAACCCGGTGGGGGACGTCAACCGTTTCCCGGTAGGTTCGACTCCTGCTACCTTCCGCCATGCCGCTGCGTCATGAACTTATGGGTACGCCGCCAGCAACAATGACGAGTCCATCTGCGACTGCGGGCCCCCGGCCCAGACTAGTGGCGCGCCGCCAAACGTCATGAACAAGCTGTTTCGGTACCACCCGAGAGTGTGGATCTCCTTCGCCGCCGGCACGGCGATCTTTTTTGTTCTGCCGCACTGGTCCCTCATCACCCGCATTCTGGTCTGCTGGAATTGCGGCGTTGTCCTGTTTCTGGGGTTGATCTACTCATGGATGGCGGGATTGAGCGCCGAGCGCATCTGCATCCAGTATATCGAAGAGGACGAATCCGCCCAGTTCATTCTCGCCGTCGTGGTCATTGCCGCCCTGTTGAGCGTGGTCGCCATCGTCGAACCGTTGGCGACCCTCAAACAAATGGTGGGAGCGAGGCGGACCGCCCACCTCGCGCTCGCGGCGCTCACGCTGGTCAATTCCTGGCTTTTGGTGCCAACCATGTTCACCACGCACTACGCCGACCTGTTCTACAGCGTTCCAGAGAAGGATCGCCCGCTCGTCTTTCCCAATACGCCGATGCCGGTGTTCTGGGACTTCGCTTATTTCTCCTTTACCATTGCGGCCGCCTGCCAGACCTCCGATGTGTCGACCACCAACCGGGAGGTCCGCAAGGTCGTGATCGTGCATACCCTGGTGTCATTCTTCTTCAATGCCTCGATTCTCGGCTTCGCGATCAATGTCACCGCCGGCTTAATCGGCGGCGGTTGATCGGGGCCGCCGAGGCCGGGCGGCGAACCGCGGGGCCGCCGAGGCCGGGCGGCGAACCGCGGGGCCGCCGAGGCCGGGCGGCGGATGGTCGACCGTCTGTCCCGTCAGAACGTCGACCATGCGATCGGCCGTGACGATCACCGTGTCGGCTCGGACCGCGGAGGTACAGGGCAGTATCAGGCACACCAGGGCGAGCAAGCCCGCCGGCAACAAATTTCCAATCATCGCGCACCCTCCAAGTGAATCCGCAAACTTAGCACGCCGTGCTGCGCCCGCGTCATCGCAGCGCGTCGTTCACGCCGGCGCCCGAAGGGCTGCCCGTGTGCTGCAGCGGGCCGTAAACATGATTTCGCGCGATCTGGAAGGACTCTTTGGCCCAGTCCGCGGGCGAGCCTCCGCTCCACGCGCGGCGGTCGTCGTCGGAAATGCCGGCGATGAGCTCGCGGGAGACGTCATCGGCGCGCGTTCCGAGACGCCTGACGAAGACGGTGTCCCAGTAGTGATGCAGAGTGCCGGGGCCGCTTCCGGCGCCTTTGACGCGGATGTCGTTGCCGCCGTGATCGCGATTGTCCGCGGCATGCAGGGGTTGATGCAGGTCGCCGACCAAGTGCAGCAGGAATTGCAGCGCCAGCCGCCTCTCGTCCGTTCCCGTGGCCGGGCTCCGCAGCTCGCCGAGGAACTCGTCGATTTTGTCGAGGATGCAGTCGGCCGCGGGGCCTTCGGATGCTTTCCCGCCTATGCCGCGCGCCGCATGCCGGAAGCACGCCTCATCGAGGTCGGGCCGGTCGAGTTCGATGTCGATGTAATGCCACTCGCGCGTCTGCAGATAGTGCAGCTGAGTGGTATCGCGATCCCGGTCTCGAAATTTGTCCGCCCAGGTCGTTTCCTCGGCGATGCTGGTGCCATGGGTAAGTCCGCTTGGGTCCTGTGCCAACAGCGCGATCACCCGGGCTCGAACCGCGGGTTCCAGATAATGCTCGGCGATCAACCCGATGATTTCGTGCCCTTCGTCGCCCCAGCAATGCCCCGTCGCCGGCCGCAACAGGATCATCAGCCCGACGAGGAATATGGCGATATGGGGGCGCATGGTGTAAACCTTCATTATCGGTATTTTTGACGATTGGTGTCTGTTCATGAAGTCCAAAGTGGTGGCGATTCTCGAAACCCGGACCGGGGCTCATTTGGGCGAATTAATTGCGCGCCGCGGCGCCGTGCCCATGCTGGCGCCCGCGCTGAAAGAAGTTCCGGAAGTCGACCCCGAAGCGGTGGCCGCCTTGCTCGACGGGTGGCACACCGATCCATTCAAGGTGGTCATCTTTCAGACGGGCGTCGGCACGCGGGCGCTGTTTCAAGCGACGGACGCGTTGGCCAGAACGGACGAGATGCTCCGGTTGTTGGCGGCCGCCGTGGTGGCGGTGCGCGGACCCAAACCGACTGGAGAGTTGAATGCGCGCCAGGTGCGCATCGACGCACGGGCCCCTTCGCCGTTCACCACCGACGACGTCGTCAGATCCCTGGCCGGCATTGCCCTCGACCGCGCTGCCGTGCTGGTGCAGCGCTACGGCGCAACCAATCCGGCGCTGCGCGACGCGCTCGAGGCGCGGGGGGCGATCGTTCGCGAGATCGTAATGTATCGGTGGGCGCTGCCCGCCGACACTCAGCCTCTGAAGGACCTGCTCGATGCGCTGGCGGCTTCACGGGTGGACGCGGTGGTGTTTACCAGCGCGGTTCAAGTCCAGAATCTATTTGCCGTCGCGGCGGAGCAGGGACGCTCCGAATCCCTGGCCGGCCTGATGGATGGCCTCGTGATCGCATCGATCGGGCCTGTCTGCTCGCGGGCGCTGCGCTCTTATGGGATCACTCCGTCTTTTGAGGCCAGCCCGCCAAAATTGGGGCCGCTGGTGTCGGCGCTCGAGTCGGCGTTGAGCGCTCGCTAGCGACGCATCTCGCTAGGACCGCGACGCATCCAGGGTCCAGCGATAGACGGCCCCCGGATAGGGAACCTTCCACGGGTCGAAAACACCCGTGATGAAAATCGTGCGGGCGCCGTCGCTGCCGAAACCGATGTTGGTCACATAGGGCGTGGGAACCTCGATGATGCGGATGAGCTTCTTGTTCGCATCCGCCACCAGCACCCGGCCAGAACCGTTCTGCGCTATGTAATAGTTTCCGTCCGGACCGAGTTTGAGCCCATCGGGTCCGTTGTAGGCATCTTCATGGGGTGTGGGCGGTGCGAGGTCGCGCAGGCGTGCCCAAACCGCCCTTTGCCCCAACGCGCCGCCGGCATTGATGGGAAAGGCCAAGATTCGTCCTGCCAGATGCTCGGCGACCAGAAGACTCTTGCCGTCCTTGGATACCGTGAGGCCGTTCGAGTAGTGAATGGTATCGGCAACCTCGGCGATATGACCCGCCGGCGACAGGTAGAGCACCGCTCCGGTGATGGGCGCCGCGGGATCGTAGACACCGGATGCCGAGAAGTAAATCCCGCCGGCGCCGTCGGCGGCGAAGTCATTGGGACCGGTGAACCGCTTTCCTGCGCTGTCCCGGTCGATGGTGCGGATCGCCTTGCCCTCGCCATCGAGTTCGACCACGGTATTCGCGTCGTAACAGGCAACCAAGAGATGCCCGCGGCCGTACGCTATCAATCCCGAAGGACCGCAGTGCTCACCGCGCCAATACGTGCCGGCGCGCTTGCCGTCCCAAATCTTGATGCCCGGTCCCCCATACTCGACATAGAGCAACTTGCCGTTCTGCCACAACGGGCCTTCCGGGTAGATCGCCTTGGCATCGACTACGATGATTTCGGCTCGCGCAGGGCAGATCCATGCCGTAAGGCAGACCACCTGCGCGGCGATACCCAAGAAGGTCCACCGCGAAACTCTTCTCGAGCGCATCTACGGGCGTCCCTGAAATGCGCTCCTGCCTTCGAAATCCTTCATGCGCACATGGTACCCCTTGCGCGGAAATGACGGGAGCGGAAGCGCGATCGCGCTCTCGTGCTCTGTCCATTGCGCCGGCAGGCGAGTCGGGCACCGTCGCACTGGCTATACTGCTTGCAAGTATGAGCGCGGGGCTGGCTTTATGGGCGATGTAGCTCTGTATCATTGGGAACCCAACGCCAATTCCGGCAAGCCAATGCTTACGCTGATGGAAAAAGGCGTGGCGTTCGACAGTCACTACGTGGACTTGCTCAATTTCGACCAGCACAGGCCCGACTACCTGGCCATCAACCCTCAGGGGACGATTCCGGTCATGAAGCACGGGGATCTCGTGCTGACTGAATCCACGGCGATCATGGAATATGTCGACGAGGCATTTCCGGGACCAAAACTGATGCCCGACAACCCGCGGGACCGCTGGCGCATCCGCTGGTGGATGAAGTTCATGGACCAATGGCTTGCGCCGAGTTTCTCGATGATCGGATGGAGCGTATTCGTCGGACCTGCCGTTCGATCCAAGGACCCGGAGGAATTGAAAGCCGCGATCGAGCGCATTCCCCTACCCGAGCGCCGTGTTGCCTGGCGCAAGGCGATCTACGGGCTGTTCGGCGACGATGAGATGAAGGAGTCGCAGCGCCGGGTCGCCGTAGGCATCGGTATGCTGGAGAAGGCGCTGTCGAAGCGCACCTGGCTGGCGAGCGATCAATACAGCCTGGCTGATGCCAACGGTTTCAACCTTGCGTATGCGCTGCCGCTGTCGCAGCCGTCGCTGTCCAACGATGCTCTGACGCCCAACATCATGCGCTGGCTTCGCTCCATCTATGCGCGCCCCGCCACCAAGGCCTGCTGGGCGACGGGAAGGACCGACATGGTCAAGCGCGTTGCCATTCTCGAACAGCCGCACATCGGCCGGGAGCATGTCCCATGAGCATGACCTTGTATCACGGCGAGCCTAACGGCCCATCTTTCACCGTGCTCGCCGCATTGTTCGAGAAGGGTCTGCAGGCTGATCTTGTCCGCATCGATCTTGCGGCCGGAGCGCGGCATGGATTGCCGTGCGCGCAGCAGGCCGAAGTGGCGATGAGCGTCGAGGGCGAAGGTCCGGTGCTGGTCGTCGATGGCGAGGGAATGACCGATTCGGTATTCATCGCCTGTTATCTCGATGATGTGGGCAACGGCGCGCCCCTGCGGCCTTCCGGCCCCTATGACCGATGGGAGACGATGGCCTGGTGCCGCCAGATGATCGAGCGCACCGCGCCGGCCGCCGCCTTTCTTGGCTGCAAGGCGCACCCGCCGATGGCGGACCCACGGCTGCTCGCCAACGTCGGCAGCGTCGATTTGCGGTGGCGTTGGGAGGCGATCGGCGCGGGTGTGTTCGCCGACGACATGCTCGCGGACAGCAGGCGCAAGATCGCCGCCGCGGTCGAGAAGATCGAGGCGAAACTCGTGGGGCGCGACTGGCTGATGGGAGAATTCACGATCGCCGACCTCGAAAGCTATGCCTGGCTCGCGGGGATGGCCGGTCTCGTGCCCAAGGCCTATGCCGGCAAGGTGCGCACGGCGGCCTGGATGGATCGCATCAAGGGGCGGTCCGCGGTGGGCAGAGCGCTGTCGCTCGCGACGGTCGCCGATCCGACCGCTTATTGGGTGCCGGGTCCGGAGATCAACCGGTGGGGCTAGAAGTCGGAGCTAGAAGCTGGGGCTAGTGTAGTGCCCCGCAAATAACGTTACAGCGAAAATACCTTATTTTCGCCTGGAATCGCCGAAATCACTGTAATGCCATTTATGGGACATACCACTAGAAGAGGAGTTACGCGCCAATGAGACGGCGGCAGCGGCCCGCGAGGATGATCCTGCTTTCCGAGCGCGCCAGTCATATCACCGCGCAATCCATCGCCGTCGACGGCGGTATTCTTGGCACCCACTCACCACGCTAGGACGATCATGACCCTCAAGTACTATCACGCCGAACCTGCGGCCAACTCGCTCAAGTCGATGATTCCGCTCATCGAGAAAGGCTTGGGCTTCGAGAGCGTCTACGTCGACTTGCACAAGTTCGAGCAGCACTCGGAATGGTTCGTGGCAATCAATCCGGAAGGGCAGGTGCCCGTGCTCGAGCACGACGGGAACATCATCACCCATACCACCGTCATCAACGAGTATCTCGAAGATGTATTTCCGGATATCCCGCTGCGGCCGCGCAATCCGGTGGGCGCCGCGCGCATGCGCTACTGGAACAAATTCGTCGATGAGCACGTGATGAATCACGTCTCGATGCACGGCTGGCATCGCATGGTCGGCATCATCGCGCGCAATATCGACGGCGGCGAGTTTGAGAAACTGATGGAGCGCATTCCGCTGCCGGATCAGCGCAAGAAATGGAAAACCGCGCGCTCGGGCTTCAGCGAGGCGGATCTTGCCAATGCCACCCAGAAGATCATCTACGCGGTCGACAAGGTCGAAGCGCAGCTCGCGAAGACCGCGTGGATCGCGGGCGATGACTACACGCTCGCCGACATCAACTTCTATTCACACTGCGGCATGATGGTCGAGCGCATGTTCCCGGAACTCGAGATCGCCAAGCGCTGCCCTCGCCTGGTGAGCTGGCGCGAGACGATGACGGCGCGTCCGGCCGTGGCCAGGGCGCTCCACGGGGAGGATCGCACTGCGCCGGGCCTGCGCACGTGGACGGGGCACGCGCGGTGAGCGCGCAGCGCATGCGCGCCTGGCAGCTGCCGGCCGGTTGCACGTCGGCGGATGAACTCGAACTGCTCGAGATGCCAAAACCCGTGCCGGCTGCGGGCGAGGTGCTCATCCGCGTTCGAGCCAATTCCCTCAACTATCGTGACCAGATGATTCCCAAGGGGCGCTATTTCGGCGGGCCGATCCATCGTCATCGCAAATCCCGACTGAGCGCAGTAAATCCACGGGTGGCCTGCGAAACCTGCAAGGCCGGCCGGTGCACTCCGGGGAGCCGATAAAAACGTTGCCACGCTTACGTCGCCTTCAACCCCTTTCTCTGCTGCTTGTAGCTTTCACGGCGCATCTTCTCGAAGCCGGTGCGCTTTTCATATCCGGGATCGGCGGGATAGTCGCGGAAGTCCTGCAGAATCTCATCAAACATCTCGCGCAGCTCGTCCTTGAATTCGGGATGCGAGAAAATGTGGAAGCGATTTTCACGCATCGCATCGAGCACGCGCGCGGCGATCACGTCAGGCTCCATGCCGAACTCGTGGACTTCCGCCAGCCGCTTGACGTTCTCCGTGTCCACCGGTTTGGCGCCCGTCTTGAGGTCCGCCGGCCGGATGTCGTCGCTGGCGTAGATATACGATTTGACCAGTCCGGGGCAGAGCACCGATACGCCGATGCCATGGGGCGCAAGACTCGCCCGCAGCGATTCGGACATGCCGCGAACGGCGAACTTGGTGGTGTTGTAGATCCCGGGCTTGCCGGCCGCGAGAAAACCGGCCATCGAGGCGGTATTGACGACATAACCGCCCTTGCCGGCGGCGATCATGCGCGGCACGAAGGTCATCACGCCGTTGATGGGTCCGTGCAGGTTCACGCCCATCACCCAGTCCCAATCGTCGTAGCTCGATTCCTCGATGGTCTGGAACAGGTTGATGCCGGCATTGTTGAAGAGCAGGCTCACGGTCCCGAACTTCGCTTCGACCCGATCCGCGGCCCGCGCCATGGCTTCGCGCGAGGAAACGTCGACCTGCACGCCCATTGCGCGTTGGTCGCCCAGCGACTTCAACGCCGCTTCGATCGACTCGCTGCGGATGTCGGCGATCGCGACGTTGCATCCTTGTGCGAGCAGCGCGCGGACCAGCCCGATGCCGATGCCATTTGCGCCGCCGGTGACGAATGCGGTACGGCCTGTAAAGTCTTTCATGCTTTCAATCCTCTCTGACGCGCGGTTTCCGCCGCGTGGATCGGGTTGCGAAACAGCACACTGAACGTGTTCTTGTATTCCTGGTTCTCGGGCAGATCGGGAACGGCCGCGCACATCGCCTGCGCACGGTCTTCGACTCCCTGACGGAACTCGCTGTGGGTCATGATGTACAGCTCGTCGTTGAGAATGCCCTGCAGCACGCGTTGCCCGACGGCTTCGCCGGTCATGTACAGGTGCGAGAAGCTGCCTCCCTGCTGACGCCGCTTGTCCGCCTCGGCATAGCCGGTCGCTGACAGCTCCGCCGGCCGCGTCTTGGCGGCTTCGGCAATGTTCGATTGCACGGCGCCGGGGCAGAAGGCCGAGCAGATGATTCCCTGCGGCTCGAGTTCAGCGCGCATGCATTCCATCATGTGCACGGCGGCTCCCTTGGAAGTGCCGTAGATGGTGGCGCCGGGGTGCGGTACGAGACCTGACATGGACGCGGTGTTGACGATATGGCCGCCTTCGCCGTGCCTCTTGATGCGCGGCAGAATCGTGACGATGCCGTTGATGGTGCCGCCCAGGTTGACGCCCATCACCCAGTCCCAGTCGGCGAAAGTCGCAAGTTCCGTCGGGCCGACGACGGCGACGCCGGCATTGTTGCAGAGCACGTGGATCTTGCCGAAACGGGCCTCGGCCGCGTCCGCGGCGCGCGCATAATCGGCGCGGTCCGTGACATCGAGCTTCAGCGCCAGCACGCGCGGGGGTGCGCCCAGCTCGGCTCGCGCGGCTTCGAGATGATCGTCGCGAACATCGGCGATGACGAGGTTCATTCCCGCACCCAGCAATGCCTTGGCGATGCCGAGTCCGATTCCGCTGGCTCCGCCGGTCACGAACGCGGTCTTGCCGGGCAGATTCTTCATGTGGTCCGATCCTCCCCCTCACAGCCTGGCCGCTCTTAAGGCGGCAGCAACAAAAGGCTGGACAAGCAGCCTCAATTCATATTGTATCTAACACATACAATCCGTGGTTTGTAAAGCGGATGGGGCGAGGAGAATGATTGTGGCAGGGGGAGTTTCCGAGGTGGTCGCGCCGGCGGCGGGCGCAGGAGCCGGCGTGCAGCCATGGCCTTCGCGCGGTGCGGCTTATTACGCGCTGCTGATTGTCATTCTCGCCACCTTGCTCAATTTTCTCGATGCGCAGGTGTTCGGCATGATGGCGCAACGCATCAAGGTCGACTTTCATCTGACCGACGAGCAACTGGGCTTTTTGATCGGGCCGGCCAACGTCATCTTCTACGTGCTCATCGGCATCCCGATGGCGAGGCTGGTGGATATTTATCCGCGCAAGATCGTGCTCGCCAGCGGAATCGCCGCGATCGGCGGCATCACCGCGCTCGGGGGGCTCGCGCAGAGCTTCTCGCAATTGTTCTGCAGCCGCATGCTGGTGGGCGCCGGCGGTTCGGCGCATGCGCCGGGAGCGTATTCGATACTCTCCGACTATTTCCCGCCGGCAAAGCTGCCGCGCGCCATCGGCTTTTTGCAGCTTGGCTTCATCGGCGGCAACGCGCTCGGCATATTTCTGGGCGGACAGCTCGTCAGCCTGGCGGCGGCCTGGCCCGTCAGCCATTGGATGGGACTCACCGTGCATGGCTGGCAGTGGATACTGATGATGGTGGGCGCGCCGGGACTGCTGATTTCCGGCATGTTGCTGCTGGTGAAAGAGCCCGCGCGCCGGGGTGTGACCGCACACGGAAAGCCGTTGCCGGTGGCGGCGGTGCTGCGTGAAATTCGCGCCCGCAAAGCGATCTACCTGCCGCTGTTCATCGGCCTTGCGTTCAGCGCCACGCAAGCGATCGGCATGCTACCCTGGCGCGCGCCATTTCTCATCAGAACCTACGGATGGAACGAAGCCAAGATCGGCCGCTGGATGGGAATCATGTTCCTTACTTCGTCGCTGATCGGCGCCGCGTTCGGCACGCTATTTGTCGAGTGGCTCTCCAAACGCTACCAGGACGCGAATGTGCGCGCCGCGGCCATTCTGTTTGCCATTGCGGCGCCCTTCGAGATCATCGCGCCGCTGATGCCCTCCGGCGGCCTCGCGCTGCTGTGCCTGGGCGTGGCGATGGTATGCGGGCTTGCATCGGCCGTGCCGCAGAACGCCGCCATTCAGCGCATCACTCCGAACGAAATGCGCGGGCAGGTGACGGCCATCTATCTCTTCATGTTCATCGTGTTCGGGGCGCTGGGAAGCCAGTTGATCGGCTCCGTCACTCAAAGGGTCTTCGGCTCCGATGCGGATTTGTGGAAGAGTATCGTGATGACGGCGTCGGTGCTCATGCCGCTCGCCGCATTCGCGATTTCGCGCGGGATCAAGCCCTATGGCCGGGAGGTCGAGCGGCTTGAAAGAGAGGCGGCTTAAATCACCCAAGGCATGGGAGCCGGCTCATGCCGCCAGTCCGATGTCCGCGGCCACTGCCCAGTTGCCGTGCAGACCGAAGCGCATGCGAATGGGAATGTCGATGGTGGCGATCGGGCCCTTGGCGATCTCGAGCGCGTCGAACAGCAGCAGGTCGCTGCGATTCTCGTCCAGACGGTTGCAGATCTGCACGATCCAGCCATCGCCCTCGGGCGCGGACTTGCTGCGCGGGATGAAGCACGGTTCCTGCAGGCTCGATACCGGGCCGCACCACCAGTGCTGTTCTGCGCCCGTCGCCAGGTCCTTGTGGAACAGGCAGTTCATCAACAGGCCGCCGGCGCTGCCGCCGCGCAATTCGACGGGGCGGCGCATGTCCATCTCGAGCAGCCAGCCATGGCGGTAGGGGAGCCCGGCGAAGCGATCGTCGATGCGGGGGAATTCCGCCGCGGTTTCAGTCAGCTGCTCGACGCTCGTGAATTCCGATGTGTTGGATCGCATGTCCACGGTCCAGCGCGTGAGATGGCTCATCGCCTCCCTGCCGTTGAAGGGCGCGCCATGCACGTCCGGGAAGAAGGGGAACATGTTGTTCTTGGCTTCGGGGGTGTCGAAGTGAATCTTGCTTCCTTCCTGGAAGGCATTGAGCACGTGGCTCGCAAAGCAATTGCCGCGCTTGAACCAGCGGATGTCCGAAGACGCAGCGCCTGCGCGCCGCGGCAGCACTCCCAGGTAGACGGGCAGAGTGGTGTCGAAACCGAAGTGCGGCAGCCCTCGTTTCAGCCGCTCCCAGCTGCCGATCGAGGGTACGATGTGGAAAAGCGCGTAGTCCTCGGTGATCGCGAAGTCGTGCATCATGCAGTAGTAGGGCGCTTTGAACCACAATTCGCGGGTCAATTCGCCTGCGGGCGTGACTTCGTAATAGGTGCAATCGTCGCTGCAAAGACCGGACGAAGCATAGCCGAATGCGATCATATTGCCGGTATTCGGGTCGATCTTCGGGTGCGCCGTGAACGTCTGCCCGGTCATCTTGCCGCCGAACCGGGTGTAGCCTTCGGTTTCCATCGTGACGGGATTCATGACCAACGCCGGCGAGTCCTCCTTCAGCGCGTACAGCTTGCCGCCGTGGATCCAGGCATTGGTGTTGGCGGTGCCGCGGATCGCACCCTTGACCGATTCGTCGTCGGTGAGAGGGTTGCGATAGGCTCCGAACAAGGCCCGGCCGGCCGCCTTTTCGAGCTTCCACTTGTCGGTCCGGGCCCAACGCTGCCTGAAGTCGCATTGGCCGCGGTGAAAATGGAAGCGTGTGATCATCCCATCGCCGTTGAATGCGATGTCGTCGCCCAGGCGCGGCGGGAATTGCGGGTCGGGTTGGACACGGTAGAACGCCCCATCCAGCCCGGGCGGAATTGTGCCCCGGTGCGCCAGATTTACAATGTCGGCCTCAATCCGCGACGGCGTGTTGAAACCGGTGAAACTTGGCGTGTCCGGGAAGTGGGCCATCGCGCTGCTCCTTCGACTGAGCTCGTAAGTTACACTGACAATTATATCAAGGTGATGAGATGCCAAGGCAAAAAGAAACGCTCGCCATTACCACTCCGCATGTGGAAGGCGACGAGGACATCGGGGAGATCCGCAACATCGTCGGATTCCATATTCGATTGGCCTACGGCGCGGTCTACCGGCATTTCACCGAGACCTTTGCCCACCTCGACATGACGCAAAAGCAGGTGTCGGTGCTGTGGCTGGTGGATGACCATCCAAACATCGCCCAGACCGGTCTGGCCCGGCGGATGCGAATGGACCGCGCCACGACCATGACGATCGTGCACCGGCTGGAGTCCAAGGGGTATTTGATTCGCGGCGAATCGAAGACTGACGGCCGCAAGCAAACCCTCAACCTTACCGATGCGGGACGCAAGGTGCTGGGAACCGCCAAGAAGGCGATTCAAGTGAATGAACGATGGCTCAAATCGCGGTTCTCTGAAAAGGAAGTCGCCAAGTTGATCGAAATGCTGACCAGGATCCACGAATAGGATCCGGCCGGCAGTCAAGGGGCGCTCATTTCCTCGAGGGCGCGTTGTTTTAGCAGGTGCTTCTGCACCTTGCCGGAGGCCGTGCGTGGCAGCCTGTCGGTGATGACGGCGCTCTTGGGCACCTTGAACTTGGCGAGCCGCTGCATGCAATGCGCGAGCACCTCCTCCTGCGTAATGTTCCGCCCCGGCAGGGGAATGACATAGACCCGGCCAACCTCTCCCCAGCGCGCATCCGGCACACCGACCACCGCGCATTCGCCGACTTGGGCGAGCTCGGCGATCGCCGCCTCGACCTCGGCCGGGTACACATTTTCACCGCCGGAGATATACATGTCCTTCCTGCGGTCGACGATATAGTAAAAGCCGTCCTCGTCCATCATCGCCGCATCGCCCGTCATGAACCAGCCATCGTGGAAGGCTTTGGCCGTCGTATCCGGTTGGTTCCAGTAACCGCCGGCGATACAGGGACCGCGCAGCCAGAGTTCGCCCACCAAACCCACGGGCACTTCATTCCCGTCATCGTCGACGATCTTGGGTTCGATGGTCATGAAGGGCAGGCCGCAACTGCCCGCTTTGTTGCACAGAATATTGATGTCATGCGTCGGCATGCCGAAGTTGGAACCGGTTTCGGACATGCCGAATCCTTCGGTGATCTTGATGCCGGCATTCACGAAACGCTGGGTCAGCGCCTTGGGGTTGGGCGCGCCGCCGATGGCCCAGCCGGTAAGTCCGCGCAGCATCTCGGGTTTGAAGCCGGGCTGGTTCCAGATCGTCGCCGCCATCTGCGGCACGGAAAAATAGTGGGTGACCTTGAGCGCGGGATCCGCCAGCCGCTTCAGTGTCTTGTGCGGATCAAAGCCCTTGGAAATCAGCACGCAACCGCCCGCTTGAATGGGCACGCGGGTCGCGGCATACAGCCCGGCCGTGTGAAACAGGGGCATGTCGCAGAGGAACACGCTATTCATGGTCACGTCATTGCCGTAGATGAAGTTCGCGCATCCCCAGAAGCCATTCTCTTCGGACAGCATCACGCCCTTGGGCCGGCCGCTGGTGCCCGAGGTGTAGAGCAGGGTGGCGACCGCATCGAAAGGACGGCGCGCCGCCGGCGCCGGCCGCCCGCCCGCGGCGCCGAGCGACAGCATGTCCGCAACCGGCAGCGCGCGCTCAAGGGGCGACGGCGGCGTGAATTCCGGATCGTGGAAGACGATTTCAGGCTGTGCATCCTCCGCCAGAACGGCGATCTCGGCCGGCGCGAGCCGCCAGTTGAAGGGCACGAAAATCGCGCCGGCGCGCGTTGCCGCAAGCTGCAGGATCAGCATCTCAGCGCAATTCTTGCAGAGCGTGGCCACGCGCGCGCCGCTGTTCGGGCCGAATTCACCGACCAGCCATGCCGCGAGCCGGTCGACAGCCGCGTTCAATTCGGCGTAACTAAAGTGCCGGCCGGATTCCAGATCGATCACGGCCCGACCCGTCGGGTTGGACAACGCGTAGGTGGCGACGGGGTCGAAACGGGTGGCGCGGCGGTGCATGACGGCAGGCGAGCCAGGCCCGGCAGGCGGGCTAGGCCTTGGCCTTGTCATACTCGCCCAGACCGGGCTTGTAGGCTTTGTCATCCAGGAACTGTCTCATGCCTTCGTGCCGGCCATCGGATTTATCGTGCCAGTTGAGCGCCTCCTGCGCGCGGATGAGGTAGTCCTCGGCGTTGTCATAGGTCATTTCGCGGACGCGGCGCATCGCATCCTTGGTGGCCTTGAGTGTTTCCCAATTTTTCTTCAGCAGCTTGTTGGCCACCTCGGTGACGCGCAATTCGAGCTGTCCGGCGGGCACGGATTCGTTGACCAGGCCTGCCGTCTCAGCCTGCCTGCCGGTCAGATTCTCGCCCAGCAGCGCGTGATACATGGCCTTGCGCATGGGCATGAGCTCCGCGGCCACCTTGGTCGCGCCGCCGCCGGGTAGAATGCCCCAATTGACCTCCGAGAGTCCAAACTGCGCATCATCCGAGCAGATGGCAAGGTCGCACGCGAACAGCGGACCATAGCCGCCGCCGAAGCACCAGCCATTGACCATGGCGATGGTGACCTTCTGGAACCAACGCAGACGTTCCCACCAGGCGTAGGCTTCGCGCTGTGCCTGGCGCACGCCCGCGAGGCCCAACGACTCGGTATCGCGGAAATATTCCTTCAGGTCCATGCCGGCCGACCAGGCCGAGCCTTCTCCGGTGAGCACCAGCACTCCCACATCAGCGCGGAATTCCAAATCGTTGAGCACGCGCAGCATCTGCCGGTTTAGCTTCGGGCTCATGCAGTTGCGCTTCTCCGGGCGGTTGAATTTTACCCAGGCTATTCCGTCCCTGACGGTGCAGGCAACGGTATCGGCTTCAGTGCGTTCGGTCACGGTCGTCTCCACAATGTTGGATTGATTGTTATACTATATAGCAGTTGCGATTGTTATGCAATATAGCAGTTATGATTGTTATGTCATGTAGCAGTAGGGGCCGTTGTTGCCGTCCATGACATCCTTTACTCTGCACGCATGAAGGATCCACTCGCCAAGCTGCCGGGTTATGTTCTCCGGCGCGCCTCCGCCGCCTCGCTGGCCGAGCTGAATCAACGCCTGGAGCCGTTGAAATTGCGGCATGCCGACGTGGCATTCCTGCTGCTGATCGACGGGTCGCCCGGCATCTCGCAAAGCGAGGCCGGCCGGATCCTCGATATCCAGCGGGCCAACATGGTTCCCTTCGTCTCGCGGCTGGAGAAGCGCGGCCTGCTCGACCGCACGAAAGTGGACGGGCGCTCCCAGGCGCTAAGATTGACGGCCGCCGGGCGCGCAATGCTCGCGAAGGCGCGCCGTGTCATCGGTGGTTTCGAGGCCTCGCTGATGAACCGGGTTCCTGAGAAGATGCGGCCCATGGTGCTGCCCATCCTCATGGCGCTGTGGAAGGGCCCGGACTCCTCATCATGATGCGCCGCGATGCGCGCGGGTGACCTAAGCGGAGGTACCGGTATGAACGTACGAGCGGCGATTGCCTATGCGGGGCGCGGCATTGCGCGGCCGCGCTACCACGCGAATGATTCCAGTGGCGACCTTCTCGACATCGTCCGCATCGACATGGACATTGCCGACGCCCGGGCGCGCGGCGCCACCCTCGATGACGCCGGCTTCACGCTCGTTGCGCATCGCAGCGCGGTAACCGAATTTGGCGATCGCGAGGCCGTCAACGCGGTATACCGGCAGGAGATCGTGGATCTGATTCATGATCTGTCGGGCGCCGATCTCGTTGTGGTGGGCAGCCCCGGCATCCTTCGCTTCAGCGAAAAGTCGGCGCAATCGGGGGCCCTGGACAATTCGCGGCCTGCGCGCTTTGCACATGTGGATATCAGTGATGCGACCGCCGCGGCCTTCGCGAAACGCGCCGCGCCCGCGGGCCGCGAGCTCGCGCGCTTCGTCCACTTCAATGTGTGGCGGGCCATCTCAGCGCCGCCGCAGGATGTGCCGCTCGCCGTGTGCGATGCCCGCAGCATCACCGCGCGGGATCTGCTGCTGGCTGATGCCGTGTTCGACACGCCCGGCCAGCCGGAATGGTCCTTCGAGGGGATCGTGGTCGCGCATCATCCCGCACACCGCTGGCATTGGTTTCCCGACATGACCCTCGGCGAGGCGCTGGTTTTCAAGACGCATGACAGCGACCCGGCCCGCGCGCACTGCGTGCCGCACGTCGCATTCGACAATCCGTTGTGCGGGCCGCAAACAGCGCCTCGCGCCAGCATCGAAATGCGCGCCATCGCCCTGTGGTTTGACTGACCTTCGCTTGCCAAACCCCGCCTCCTCGATCATGATAATGCTAACAATTGTTAGGATGGGGGAAAGGTTGCATGCAAGGCTTTCCGAATTCGCCCGAATACACCGCCCTAAACTCGCCGATCGGCGAGGAGTACGAACTTAAGTCGCTGGCGGTCGAGGGCAGCATCCCGGTCGAGGTCGAGGGGACTTTCTTCCGCGCCGTTCCCGATCCGGCCTTTCCGCCCTTCATGGAGGATGGTGGCGCCGTTCTCTCCGGCGACGGCATGGTATCCGCGCTGCGCATCGCGCGAGGGAAGGCGAGTTTCGCGATCCGTTATGTCCAAACCGAACGGCACAAGGCCGAGGCGGCGGCCGGGCGGGCCCTGTTCGGCAAGTATCGCAATCCGTTCACCGACAAGCCGGAGGCCAGGGGTCTGGACCGCACGGTTGCCAACACCACTCCCGTCTGGCACGCCGGCCGGTTGCTGCTGACCAAGGAGGATGGCCGGCCCTATCGGGTCGATCCGCGCAATCTCACGACCATCGGCCGCTATGATTTCGGAGGCAAGCTCAAATCCGCAACGGTGACGGCGCATGTGCGCATCGATCCGCAGACGCGCGAGATGTTCTCATTCGGTTATGAAGCCGATGGCCTGGCATCGACCAAGGTCGCCTATTTCATCGTCGACAAGCAGGGGAACCTCGCCCGCGAGCAATGGTTCGATGCCCCGTATTGCGCCATGATGCACGACTTCGCCATCACCGAGAATTACGCGCTGTTTCCCATCTATCCCACCACCTGCGATGCGGCCCGCGTGAAGGCGGGCGGCGATCACTGGGTGCATGAGATGAGCCGGGACAGCTGGGTGGGCGTGATGCCGCGCTACGGCGACGTGTCGGACATGCGCTGGTTTCGCGGGCCCAAGGGCGTGTCCTGTTATCACATGATGAATGCGTTCGAGGATGCGCCGCGCCGCATACAATTCGACCAGTGCCTGTCGGGCGTGAACGCGTTCCCCTTCATCCAGCGGGCCTCGGGGCTCAATGTCGCGCCGGGCGACACCGGCGGGCGCCTGGAGCGCTGGACCATCGACCTCGAGAACGGCAGCAACGGCGTGCTGGAAACCGTCATCGGGCCGCCGGGCGATTTCCCGGTGATCCCCGCGGCCTCCCAAGGGCGTCCCTATACCCACGGCTGGATGCTGGCGATGAACCCGGATATGCAGGGCCCACCGGTTGCCGGCGGCCCGGTCGGCGCGATGTTCAATCTGCTGCTGCGGCTCGACTTCACCGGCAAACAGCCGCAGACCTTGGGGCTGCCGCCGGGACACTGCTTCAACGAACCCGTGCACGTGCCGGCATTGAAGCCGGGACACGAAGGCTGGCTCCTGGCCGTAGTGGACCGGCAAACCGGCCCCTCGGATTTCACGCACGCCTTGTGGATCATCGATGCCGGAAATCTCAGGGCGGGACCGGTGGCCAAGATCTCCATTGCACATCGTTTGCGGCCGCAGGTGCATGGTTGGTGGGTAGGCGCAGCCGAACTCGCCGCCACATGACCCGCATCGCGATGACGGGTGCGTCCGGGAGATACGGCCGGCTCGCCACCGACAAGCTGATCGCGCAGGGGCGCGCCCGCGATCTGATCCTCATCACGCGCACCCCGGCGAAGCTCGCGGACCGCGCGCAGGCGGGCTGCGAGGTGCGCTACGGCGACTTCGACAATCCCGAAACGCTGCAGGCGGCGCTCAGCGGCGCGGGCAAGCTTCTGCTCATCTCGGGTACCCGGGTGGGCGCGCGCGTGCGCCAGCACAAGGCTGCGATCGAAGCCGCCGCGGCCGCCGGGGTCGGGCACATCGTCTATACGAGCTTCGTCAATGTGGAACCGGCGAATCCCGCGATCGTCACCATCGACCATCGCGAGACGGAGAAACTCATCAAGGCGCCCGGCGCAGGAGCCGCCAAATACCGCTTCAACGAATTGCCTCATGTGACCGCGAAGTAGCGCACGAAATTGCCGTCGGGCTTGCGCTCGGCGACGCCGATGAACACATGCCGCGTCAGCCAGTCATGTTTGCCCTTGGGGGTCTCGAACGTGGGCTGCGCGCGCAGATAGTAATCCTCCTGGGCCACCGGCGGACCGCCTTCGAACGCCCAGGCGCGCAAGCGAGCCATGGCATCGGGCGTGCGGCCCCAGAGAAATCCCTTGTTCTGCATGTAGATGAGCGTGCCGTCGTCGACTTCGAGCATATAGCGCGCATCGAACACGGCCGTGTCGTCCGCGCGGAAATGAGCGTAGTCGCCGCCCGAGTTGGGTATGGCGCGCCCGCGCAGCCGCGGGCCCTCGAAGGTTCCCTCATCCACGAGCACGGCCGAACGGAAGCCGCCGTTGTGGACATTCGGAACTGCCAGCACGCGCGTGAACTTGAGCCGGCACTCGAAGGCGAAATCCAGGCGGGGTGCATCGAGGGTGGAGTACACAGGTCCTACCTCCGTGAGAAATACGCGATGCCCCGAAATTCCATCGAGCGGCGCGGCCTGGCATCGGGACGCGTGGTGTCGCGAAAAGCGGTGTGCGGACAGCGCCAGGCCCCGCGGTGATCGGAATCGTAGAACTTGATGAGAATCACCTCGTCCGGTGTCATGTCGGGGTAGTACCACCAGCGGTGATCCGGCGAATGATGAAAGATAGTGGCGGCCGACATGTTTTCCTCGCCCTCGATCGGCGCGAACAAAGCATCGCCCGTCGGGATTTCGTCCACGTCGACCTTCGTATTGTGCGTGCCTTCATCGTCGCGGACCGTGCGGCCGTCGCACAGTGCCAAGGGCATGTCCTGCGGAGGCGGCGAGAGCGCGCGCCACAGGCTGAAGGCGATGAACCGGTCGTAGCCCGGCCCGGTTGGTTGAGTTCGGCGGTAAATGGCCTCGGCGATACGCTCGGCTGAGCGCTGAGTGAAATCGACGTGAGCCTCGGCGGCCGGGGGCTGAACCGTCGCGCAGGTCTCGCCCGAAGTGCGCATCATGCCGCCCATCGGCACGGCGACATCCGTTCCCGTGAGCCGCTTGGCGACTTCACAGACCTCCGTGGCGTAGGCAGTGTCCGGACCATACGAGTGCTCCCAATCGGTGACTTCCGTGTGATGAGAACCAAGACAAAAGCCGTGTTGGTCGAGGGTGAACGGGCCGCCCAGACGCGCGTTGCGAATGATCACCTCATAGGACGCGTAGGTGCCGGTGTTGTATTCCTTGCCGGGCGCCCAGAAACGGCGATTGATTCTCGACGTGGGAATCAGATAGCCGATGGTTGATTTCACTTCGTCGGTGGCTGGGCTCATATTTCACCTCATTGGGGTGCAAACCCCTCGCGCGCGCGGCTGTTGTCAATCAAGATGGGCTGCTGAGTCACGGGATGCGGATAGTGGAAGGGGACGATGTCGGTTGCGGGCCACAAGCGCGGTGCCGGATTGACCAGCGCGTCCGGGCCCAGCGGATCCTGCGGGAACAGCGTCTTCGACATCGGGATGAAGTCGATGGGCGTCTTCGGCCAGCCATCGGCGAAGGTCCCATGCCAAAACGGGAAGTAACGCAGCACCTTGATCTTCCACACTCCTTTCTCGAGGACATAGTCGTTCTCGTAGATTCCGCCTTCCCACCAGGCGCGCGGCTGGCCTTTGGCCGTCTCGTGCAAACCGGCCTGCATCATCGAGCGGCCGCGGACCTGGGCTGTTTTGCGGTCCGGCGCCACGTCGATCACCATCTGCAGTTGCGGGTGATCGAGCAGCCAGCCGTAGCGCGGTCCATTGTGGCCCTGGGTGAACTGCTTCTGAAAGCGCTCGATGTATAGCCGGCGCACGCCCGCCTTGCCCTTGTAGATGCCGCCGAGGAACCACACGTCGCCGTCATCGGCAAACAGGTTGACCACTTCGTTGTACTGCGACTTGTCGATGAAGTAGCCGTAGGTGTACTGGATGCGGCGAATCTGGTGAATGTCCTGCTGGACGCCCAAGTCGTGTTCCAGTTTTTCGATGCGTGCGGTCAATGCGGCGAGATCGGTCATGTCGTTCTCCGTGTCAATTCAAGCGAACTTGTTGCGCCGGCTGTGCGTATGGGCGGTGCGCGATGGAGGCTGTCATCGTGTTTATCTCCAGTCCGGCCTGGGTGGCGATGAGGGCCGGTACACCCCCCGGGTATATTTGTATGTATTGCATACCAAAATCAAGAGAAAAATCGCGTCCTGCATCATTCATTGCACCATGTCTTCAGAAGTTCGACAGGATCGCCAGGCTCGGCGCATCGAGCGGCACGCCGGCCTTCTGCTTTGCGAGTTCCTCCTCCCGGGTCCTGGCCTGCAGATCGATCAGATAGGCGTGGATCGCCTCCACTTGTCCCTGGGTCAGGTGATCGTCCCAACGCGGCATGCCGTTGGGAACGAGGATGCCCCGCAGCACGATGTCGCTGAACGCCGCATGCATGCCGGGCTGCATGCGGCGCAGGTCGGGTGTGATCGAGCGATGTTGATTCGAATGGCACAGCACGCAGCCGCTGGCGAAGAACAGCCCTTGCCTTGCGCAACGATCGATCCCAGATAAAGCTGGTCCCCGCCGGCGGGCGAACGTTTGTTGGTGTCGTACGGCCCGCCGTTGCCCGTGCCCACGATGACCAGCCCCGTCTCGGCGTCGTAGTTGATGGCATCCCAGGGCGCGCCGCCGCCGCCCACGTCCCAGCGGCTGTTGGGGTCCCAGGTCTTGGCGGCTTGTTCAAGATCCGGATGGTCCTGGGCCCCCAGCTTGGGATCGCGCGGCACGATCCAGAAGCGCCAGTTGAGCCGGCCCGTCTCGAGGTCGAAAGCGGTCACATAGCCACGCACGTCATATTCCGCGCCGCCGTTGCCGATGACGACCACATCACCGGCTACTTCCGGAGCGCCGGTGGAGGAGTAGCCGCGATTGCGGTCGACGACTTCGTCGGCCTTCCACACGACCTTGCCGGTTGTCGCGTCGAGTGCATACATCCAGCCGTCGAGCGCCGAGACGGGCGAAGCGCAGCTGGTATTCGCCCAGGGCGTCGATGGTGCCCCATAGCCCGTCGTCGACCTCGAGCATGACGTTGTTCTCGGAGTTGCGCGGCGCATCGGCCCAGCGCACCGCCTTCGCATCGCGGCTGACCAGTGCCCGCAGATAAGTGTCGAGCAGCCCATACAGTCCGGCACGGTCCATGACTTTCCCCCCCGAAGTTGATTGCGCCGGCCAGCCCGTCATATATCATAACAATTGTTAAGATGGGAGCGGGAGAACCATGGCGCGAACTGCGGCGGAGCAGGCCAATCTCGACCAACCCCAACGGCATGTTCTGAACAGGAGATTCCCATGCGAACTTTGTTTTCCCTGTCGATCCTCTCTCTGGCGCTGACGGCGGTGAACGCGGAGGCGGCCGACTGCCGCTTGAAGCCCAAAGAAGTGGTTACCCGCTTCATGACACAGTTCTATGTCGACAAGAAGGTACGGGAGGCCTTCGAGACCTGGGTGGATCCCGGCTACGTGCAGCACAACCCCATGGCGGCGACCGGGCGTGATGCAGCGGTCAATTTCCTCGAGCCGTTCTTTGCGACACACCCGGACATCCACTATTCGATCGCGCGAATTATCGCGGATGGGAACCTCGTTGCCGTGCATTCCCATGGCAAATTCGGTGCGGACGATCGCGGCGTCGCCGTGGTCGACATTCTGCGTGTCGAGGGCTGCAAGGTGATGGAGCACTGGGACGTGGTGCAGCCGGTTCCCGAGAAGTCCGCCAATTCCAACGGCATGTTCTGATGCGGGCTCGCGGCGCGGGGCTTGGATTGCCGCCCCGGGCTTCTACAACTCGCGCGGAGCGGCATCGAGCAGAATGGTCTTGGTTTCGAGATAGGCGGTCAGCCCCTCGATGCCGCCTTCGCGGCCGATCCCGGATTGCTTGAAACCGCCATAGGGCAGACCGAAATCCATGCGCAGGCCGTTCTGGCCGACCGTCCGGATGGCGTCTTCCTCATCCTCCACCAGTTTGTTCAGCATGATCACCTGTTCGGTGTTGGGTGAAATCAGCTCGATCACGCGGCCGGAATGAGCGGCCACCCATCGGCCGTTGATCCACAGCTTGTCCGTGTGCTTGACGTTGACGCCGGCGGGGGTCATTGCGCCTGCTCCGATCCGCGTTCGCTCAAGTCAGATCTCCCAAGCTGATCACCTTCCCGGCCGCCGCGGCGCGATTGGCCTCGCGGCGCAGACGCTCGATGTGCAGACGCGCTTCGGGCGCCGGTTCGTGGGGCAGTGCCGCCACGCAGTCGCGGTAGATTTCCGCGAAGTCCCTTTCGAATTCCGGATGGGTGAAAATGATGGCGCGGTTTCCGGTCATGCCGGCCAGGGTCTTCTCACCCACTTCCAGCGGATCCATGCCGGCGTCGAATGCGGTGCCGAATTGCGCGAGCTGGGCAGGGTCCGCCGGAGCGAAACCGGAAGCCGCAAAATCGGCGGGACGCTTCAGGGCCGAGTCCCAGGCGTTGGTCTTGGTGAGGCCGGGGCACATCAGCGACACGCCGATGCCGTGGGGTGCCAGATTGAAGCGCAGGCTTTCGGTCAAGCCGCGAACGGCGAACTTGCTGGCGGTGTAAATCCCCGCCTGCGGGCCCGGCAGATAGGCGGCCATCGAGGCGACATTCACGATGTGCCCGCCTTGCCCCTGCGCCTTGATGCGCGGGATAAAGGTCACCAGTCCGTTGACCACGCCGCCGAGATTCACGCCCATGATCCAGTCATAGTCGGCGAAGCTCGCCGCGTCGGTTGGGCCGAACACGCTCACGCCGGCGTTGTTGACGAGGATGTGAACGGAGCCGGCCTCCACGGCAATCTCGGCCCAGCGGCCACGGTCGGTGACGTCCAGAGCGACGAAGCGCGGGATGGGACGAGAGTGTCGCTTGAACCACGTCTCGGCCTCGATCCGGTATTCCTCGTTGCGGTAGGTCAGTATCAGGTCGATTCCCGCGGCGCTGAAGGCGCGGGCGATGCCGAAGCCGATGCCGGACACGCCGCCCGTGATGAGTGCAGTCTTGCCTTTCCATTCCATCTTGGCTCCCCCTCGCTTCCCTTCCTAACATTTGTTAGCTTTATATGCAAACCAAACGCTAGCCAGCCAAACACAGGGGGGAGTCGGCCATGTCAGATCTCGAAACACGTCTGTCAGCCTTGGAGCACCGCGTCGGTGAACTCGAGGACGTCAATGCCATCCGGCGCCTGCACTGGGCCTACGGCTACTACATCGATTTCAACCGCGCCGAGGATGTCGTGCAGTTGTTCGCCAAGGACGGCGCCGTGGTATTTCTCTCCGGCGAGTATCGCGGACAGGAGGGCGTGCGCCGGCTCTACGGAACCTGGTTCCAAAACTTCTTCACCAAGGGCGTGAACGGTCCGGTGGACGGATTCCTGCTCGATCATTTCCAGATGCAGGACATCATCACGGTGGCGCCGGACCGGCGGACTGCGAAGGGGCGCTTTCGCGGCCTTCTGATGGGGGGCAGCCACGAGAGCCGCGAATACAAGCCAGAGGGGTTGCCGCTGCAGTTCTACGAAGCCGGCATCTACGAAAACGACTACGTCCGCGAAGGCGGAGTGTGGAAGATCAAGCGCCTCGACTACATGATGCAATGGCAGGCGGATTACGACAGCGGCTGGGCCAAAACCGTCGCGCATCTGCAGCCGGCCACGCAGACCTATCCGGCAAATCCGCTGGGGCCCGACGTGCTCTTGCCGCCCGCTCAGGTTCGCCTGACCTGGCCGCACCGGCAGGACGTGCCGATGCATTTCGCGCATCCGCGCTTTGGCGCGATGCTTGCCGGCCAGGCCTGATTCTGCGATCTCAGGCTCGCGGAACGTGCGGGCGCCGCTCGCTCGGTTGCCACGCTGCAACCTGCCGATCCAGTTTCGCCAGGATTTGCTTCAGGGCCGTGCGTTCACGGGCGGTCAGCGCGCCGAACACGTGGCGGGCCACCTGCGCGATGTAGGGCTCGAGCGCCATATGTGCGCGCGCGCCGCGGGCGCTGATGCGATACGGCTTGCGCCGCCGGTTCTTGGTGTTTTTTGCCGGCTCCACCAAACCCATGTGGTGCAGCGACGTCAGCGCGCGGCTGACATTCATGGCGTGCATGCCCATCAGTTCGGCCAGATCGTGGCCGGCGGACTCCCCCTCGCCTGAGAGTGCCATGAGGATTCGAAGCTCATTGGAGCTGAAGCCGGCCGGATCAGCCACTCCGCCCCGCATGGGCCGGCTTATCACCGATGCGAAACGCAGCATTGCCACTAACAAGCCAATCTCATTTCTCTGTTGGTCGCTTTTTTGAATTTGAATCATGTTTCCATGGATCCCGAATGCACGATAGCCGCGAATTGTCGCGCAAAAGTTGGCGAAGGCCACGCTCCCGACGAAAAAAGGCAGTCGGAACCCTAACAATTGTTTGGGTCTTGCAATCGCCAAATTTGTTTGTTCTACTCACAAAATAATATGGACGCGTTCGACGCGATCCTAAGACGGAAGAAGAAGGAGGGGAGTGAAATGGGAGCAACTTCACGCCGGATTTCAACGTGTTATGCCGCGCTGGCCGCCTGTGCGGCGGCCGCAGCCGCCATACCTCAGGCGCAGGCTGCGGAGAACAAGGTAACCACCACGGAGCAACAGACGACCCTCACCGAAATCCTGGTGACGGCACAGTACCGGCAACAGAACCTGCAAGACACGCCGATCGCCATCACGGCGGTCACCGCGGAAATGATCGAGCAGCGCAGCGCGACGAATCTCGCCGATATCGCAAGTACCGCTCCCAGTGTTGTCTTGCGGCCCGCGTCCGCCGCCTTCGGCACTTCCGTCACCGCCAGCATCCGCGGCTTCGGACAAGGGGACTTCGACCCGGCGTTCGAGCCCGGCGTCGGCTTGTACATCGACGATGTCTACTATCCGCGCCTGACCGGCGCTAATTTCGATCTGCTGGACGTGGACCGCGTGGAAGTGCTGCGCGGACCCCAGGGTACTCTGACGGGCCGCAACTCCGAGGGCGGCGCGATCAAGTTCGTCACGCGCAAACCCACGGGTGACGGCGGCGGTTATGTAACCGCTACCTACGGCAGTCGCGACCGCATCAACCTGCGTGCCAGCTCCGATTTCAAGCTCGCCGAGAACCTGACCGGACGGGTGTCGGGAACCTACGCCGACCAGGACGGCTACGTCGACGTGCTCGACTATGGCTGCGCCGTGCCGAGCAGCGGCCTGCCCGCGCTGTCGGGCGGCACCAAGTGCAAGCAGTATTCGCTGGGCGACGTGGGCTACCGGGCGTTGCGCGGCATCCTGCGCTACAACCCCTCGGACCGGCTCGACATCATGCTGAGCGCGGATTACTCGCACGACAGCCACCACAACGGCGCGGAAGTTCTGCTGTATGGCAATAACCTCAATCCCAACGTCCAGACGACGAACGGCCTACCCTTAGACTCACGCTTCATCTGCGGCAAGTGGTGCAACTACACGACCACTGGTTCACCAGCGGGCACCTTTGCTGCCGGCCTCATTCCTCCGCTGAATGGCTTTCCGATGCCGGCAACTGCCGGCAGCGAGCTCGCCGAATTGAAGGGCTACGGATTCTCCCTCAATGTGGACGGAGGCTTCACGGACTGGCTCAAGCTCAATTCCATCTCGGCCTATCGGGGCTGGGAACAGACGTTCAGCATCGACGGCGACCTCTCGCCGGCACGCGACCAGTTCGGCAACAATGATCTCACGCACTGGTTCTGGAGCCAGGAACTGCGCCTGAATGCGGAAATCACGAAGCAGATCAACTCGACCTTGGGCGCTTACTATTCGGACGAAAAGACCACGTACTACACCTTGCAGGACATCCGCTATGTTGCCTTGGGCCTGCCGGCACCCGTGTGCGCCGCGATTGGCGGGCTTCCCACGGAAACCTGCCCCATCTTCCCGCTGCAGTTCATCGGCAACGACCCGGTGCGCACCAAGTCGAAGGCGGTGTTCGGCACGGTCATCTGGAATGCCACCGATGCGCTCACGTTCACGGGCGGTCTGCGCTACACCAAGGACTACAAGAGCTACACCTTCTATCGCTACGATCTCAACGGCAAGACCATCAACGCGTTCTTGGACCCGATGCATACGCTCACCGGCCACACGGCGATTTTCGAGGGAAGCAAGACCGATTACCGGTTCAGCGCCGACTACCGCTTCAATCCGTCGGTGCTGGCCTATGTCACCGTGGCCACCGGCTACAAGGCGGGCGGCGTGGGACCGCGTCCCTTCAACGTGGAACAGGCTCGGTCGTTCGGTCCCGAGAAGCTGACCTCGTACGAATTGGGCCTGAAGACGGATCTGTTCGACCGCCGAGTACGCGTGAATGGTGACGTGTTCTACAACGACTTCAAGGATGCGCAGCTGACCTTGTTGTCCTGTCCGCAGTTCGGCGGCCCGGGCCCCTGTGCACTGCCGCAGAACGCCGGCAACGCCAAGGTCTGGGGTGCGGAAATCGAGATCGTGGCGACGCCGATCGATCATCTGCAGTTCGACATATCGGGGTCGTACATCAAATGGGATTGGAAGTGCGTGAACGCGTCGGTGGTGACTGCTGATCCCGTTAAACTGGCTGCATTCCCGGGTTGCTCGAGCGATCCGTCGATCATCGGCCTGCTCAGCTCGACTCCCATCGGATTCATGAAGTCGAAATGGACCGCCGGCGGTCAGTATGAGTTCGGCCTGGGTGGTGCGGGATCGTTCACGCCGCGTTTCGACGTCGCCTACCAGGGCAGCCTCCCGGGAAGCGATCTTGCACCGACTCCCGGATCTCCGTCCGCGATCTACGGACAGATACCGAGCTACACCGTGGCCAATGCCCGGTTTACCTGGCGCAACGAGCCCAAGGATCTGGACATTGCCTTGGAAGTGACCAATCTGACCGACAAGTACTACTTCCTTTCCAAGTTCGACCTGACCGGTGCGGGCGCCGGCACCATCACCGGCTCGCCGGGACGTCCGCGCGAGTGGGCGATCACGGTGAAGAAGAAGTTCTGAGCGGTTGGCCGGGCGACGGCAACGGCCGGCGGGTTGGGAGTAGCCTGTGAAGTTGACGCTACCTCCACGAGTGTCCGCGGCGAAGTTCGAGCAAGCCTTGAAGGCGTTCGAAGGCGTCGTGGGCAAGGGCTGGGTCCTCGCGACCGATGAGGATCGCGACGCCTACTCGGACATTTATGCGCCCGGGCCGGAGAGCGAGTGGCCCGCCTCCGCCGCGCTGGCGCCGGCGGGGGTTGAGGAAGTGCAGGCCATCGTCCGGCTTGCGAATGAATATAAGACGCCGCTGTGGCCAACCTCGCGCGGCAAGAATCTGGGCTACGGCGCCAATGCGCCGCGGATGCCGGGCAGCGTCGTGCTCGACCTGGGACGCATGAATCGTATTCTCGATCTCGATGTGGGCCTGGGTTATTGCGTGCTCGAGCCGGGAGTAGGTTTTTTCGACCTGTACGAGCATCTGCAGCGCGAGAAGGCGCCGCTATGGATGTCGGTGCCCGGCAATGCCTGGGGCTCGGTGATCGGCAACGCGCTGGATCATGGCATCGGCTACACACCCTACGGTCTGCACGCCCGCAATCTGTGCGGAATGGAGGTCGTGCTGCCCGACGGTGATTTGATGCGCACCGGCATGGGCGCCATGCAGGGCAATCATAGCTGGCATCTTTTCCCCTTGAGTTTCGGACCGGACTGGACCCACATGTTCACCCAGTCGAACATGGGCGTCGTGACGAAGGCCGGCGTGTGGCTGCAGCCGGCGCCGCGAGGACGCGTCGTTGGGCTCACGTCCTGGAGCGACTTGGTGCTGGCGCGCGGCCTGCTCGAGGAGAAGGGATTGAGACTGCGCGCCCAGGCTCGTTGCGGCAGGCTGTTCTACTGGGAGATGAGCTGCTCAACGCATCGGCCGGAGTAGTCGCGGAAATCTGTCGGCGTTTTTCTGACAAGCGCTCGGCACATGGACTGACGCGCGGGGCGCGGAAGTTCTTTCAAGAGTCTTCACGGGAACCATGTATAAAACCTGTCTGAAAAAAACCGCCCTCCAAAAACCGTCCTCCTCAGGAGAAATCGATGGCTACCCAGAACTCAAACGGCAAACCGTTCCTGACCGACGTCAAAACGCTGCGCGATCGGGCACGCAAGCATATGGACCAGGGGGCGGTGACGACGTCGTACCAGGGTGACGTCAGCAAGACGATTGAGATTCTGCAAACCGTGCTCGCCACGGAAATCGTGTGCGTGCTGCGCTATACCATGCATGCCGTGACCGCGACCGGCATTCATAGCGAGGGCGTCAAGGCGGAATTTTCGACCCACGCCAAAGAAGAGGCGGAGCACGCTCAGCAAGTGGCCGAACGCATCAATCAGCTCGGCGGCAAGCCCGACTTCAATCCCGAAGGGCTCGCGTCGCGGGCCGCCTCGGAGTACGGCAAGGCGCAGAACCTGGTCGACATGATCAAAGAAAATCTGGTGGCCGAGCGGATCGCCATCGAGCACTACCAGGAGTTGATCCGCTATTTCGCCAATGAAGACCCGGGCACCCGTGCCATGCTGGAAGGCATTCTTGTCGTGGAAGAAGAGCATGCGAACGACATGAGCGACTTGCTCGTGGCGCACGAAGGCCAGTCGATGACGTCGAATTAGTCCGGTTAGCTGCTGGCGCCCACCGACGGCGGATCGCTCGCGGGAAACGATTCGTCGAGGGCTTCGTCCAATAGGTCCTCCTCGTGCTGACGCTCACTCCCTTCCGGATGTCTGTGCATATACGCCGCAGCGTACGAGCAGACTGGATTGACCGTCCAACCCGCCGCGCGGGCGGCCTCCACCGCGGCATGCATGAGTTCGGCTGCGATTCCTCTGCCGGCGATCGCCGGCGGCACGCCCGTGTGCGTGATGCTCATGATGCGGTTCGACACCTGGTAGTCGAGCACGGCTCGTTGGCCGTCCACGACGGTGCTGAAGCGCTGCGCCACGGTATCGTGGTCAACGGTGCTCACGGTCTCTCTCCGGTGGATGTTCAGGATGCGGTGCTGCCGGACGAGGCGCCTGCGGCGGCGGCGCGGCCGGACGGGGCGGCGGTGGCGGAGGTGCGCTGGGGCGTGGCGGCGGGGGCGCTTCAAGGGCTCGGCGCGGTTCGACCGGCGGCGGTGCCTCACGACGGGCTTCGGGGGAAGGCCGCGGGGCCTCGTAGCGCGGCTGAGGTTCGCGGATCTGGCTCTCGCTGCGCGGCGCCGGCTCGTTGCGCTGCGGCGGCTGGCTGCGCGGTTGATTCTGGAAGCGCGGCGGTTCGCGTTGCGGCTCCTGCCCGGCACGCGGCTCGGCAGGACGCGGTGCCGGACCGCGTTCGGCAGGATTCTCCCGAGGCGCAGCGCTCTTCTGCGCCGGGTTCGGGTTCGGGCGAACCCCGCTCACAGCTCCGCCCTGGCGGGCGGGAATCACACCTGGGGCGTTGAACGCGGCAGGTTTTGGCGTTGCAGCAATCGGTGGGCGCCCCTCATTACGGCTCGAATGCAGCGACTCGTCGCGGCGCGCCAAATCCACGTGCTGCCGCTGCAGCGGTGTGGGCTCAATGTGCCGCTCGCGGGTGGCCGCCTGCTGCTCGGGAGTGGGTTGCGCGCGGATTCCGTTACCGCCGTTGTAGCTGACCCGGTTGACCGTGACGTTGTTGATGACGGTCTTGTTGTACACATTGGTGACGTTCACGTTACTGATATTGTTGACGGAACGGTTGTAGTACATACGGCCGCCCTGCCAATAGCCGCCCTCGTAGCCGTTGCCGACGTAGCCGTATCCATAATTCACGCCGCCGTAGAAGCCGACATGCGGACCCCAATAGCCGGGATGCCACAGAAATACGACCCCTTCGGCTCCCCAATACCCGGGCGTCCAAAGATATTCAGGTTGGGGCGGGGGGACCCAGGTGCCGGGCACCCAGTAATAATCCTGGTCGTCGTCGCTCCAAGCCCAATATCCCGGCGTCCAAATGTAGCCGTCGCCGGGGATGGGCGGCTGATCGTAGACCGGAAGTTCCGGAGGCGGCACGTTGACGGAAACACCCACGGAAATCTGGGCCAGACCCCAGGCGGGCAGCAGCAGCGCCAGCATCGCCGGCAGCAGGAATCGACTCCAAGGCTTCATCATGTTGGCGTACTCCAGAAGAAGGCGCGGGCCTTCGTGCGGCCCCCCAAGGGCCCAGGATCGAGTGAAATTATAGCCCGATGATAGCGAAGTTAGGCGCCGTAGCCCCGTCAGCAGCGGACTACCCGGGTGTAGGACATTGCCCCTGCACGCCCGGCGCCTCAGCGCAGGCGCGCTGCGACCGCGAGGTGCACTCGCAGCGTGACCTGGGTCACAGATCGGGTATTTAATCGGCGGCATCCCGGCCGATATCTTCGTTGTGGGCCGGCCTGGCCCTCGTCACCGTGTGCGTTGCGAATGCGAAGGATCCGGATCTTGAAATGCTGCTCAGGCCTTCGCGGCTTGATAACCGCCACGAGTTTGCTGCTGCCGTTGTGGGCGGCGGCGGAATCCCATATTCAGGGCGGAACCGGAACCGGGAAAGTGTCCGCCGCCGCGCATGTGGATTTCAGGATCGTCATTCCCAAGGTGCTGTCGCTTGGCATCGCGGGCGGCGACACCCAGGGCCTCGGTGCGCAGCGGGTCGCGATTTACAGCAATAGCCGCACCGTGACGCTGGCCGCAAGCGCAGGTTCGATGGCCGCGGCGCGCAACAACGTGATCCCCGGCGCCGCAGCCGGAAAAGTCATCGCGCGGGAGGCTGCATGCCAGTTGCCCGCGGACGCCTCACCCGGCGTCTTTTCCAAGCCGAACGGCATGATCTGCACCGTCTCGATGCCGTAACCGAAGGCGACCGGCCGCCGAAAAATCGCATCCATTCAAGGCCGGTGAACCGGCGGGACTCATAGCGTCGTGTGCGAACTGGTGCACAAAAACCAAGCTATATCGGCCGCCTTCACCGGAACTTGAGCGCGGCAGAGGGGCGCATCTACCTGGTGCTGCCGGCGCAGCAGCCGGGGCCGCTGAGCGCCTCGTGGATAACCCAGGGGCGGTTCATGCCGGGCCAGATCCGCTCCGGCAATCGCGTGCTGGTATATGCCGGTCCTATCACGACGCCGTTCATGGAGGACGTTTTCAAGTTTCAGTTCAGCGTGAACGGAAACCTGGTGCAGCGAGCCTTTCCGGTGACCTACCGCTTCGAGATGGATGAGGAATGATCATGCAGCGGAGTGTTCACGCTCTCGGCCTTCTTCCAAGCGTGCTGCTCTGCGCTGCCGCGCATGCGCAAGGATTTGCGGCGCAGGTGTCCCCGCCGCGTTTCGAACTCGTCGCGCGGCCCGGAAAGACCGTGCGCAACGTGATCGAGGTCAGCAATCGATCGACCACGCCGGGCCGCTATCTGGTTCACACGGCGGACTGGACCCTGTCGGCGGATTTCGCCGTGAATTTCCATGACGACTTGCAGCCGGGCAGCTGCCGCCCCTGGGTTGCCATCGAGCGGCCCGAGGTGGTGGTGCCGGGAAACGGGATTCTGCGCTATCGCTTCGAGGTGAGCGTGCCCGCGGATGCACCAGCCGGCGAGTGCCGGTTCGCGGTGATGATCGAAGGCGCCGAGCGGGCGGCCGGGCGTCTACGGCGGCATCGAGGTTCCCAACTTCCGGACGCTGGACGGGGAAACCGCGTCGCTCGGGGCGCAGTGGTCCCCTGATCTCGAACGACATGGAAGGCGGCTACTACCGGCTGGACTATCAAGACCGCCGCTGGCTGGCGGATGTCGGGATAGACGAAGTGCGTTCGGTGTCGGGGCTGGGTTCGAATACCACCTTCGTCACGGGCGATACCCGCTACCAGTTGTCGCGCGACTGGGGTGTGGGCGGGGTGACGAACATCAGCCGCACCGACGGCGGCGTCGGCTGGTCATTGGAGGGATATGTCGATCACGTCAATCGTTGGGGTACGGAGCGTGCGGAGGCCAATGTCGCGGAGACTCCGGTGGGCAGGGATGCCTCGGCGACCTTGGATGAGACGTGGGATACGCCCGGGAGCCTGCGGTTGAGCACGTCGGCCTCGGTCGAGCGCATCAGCACGGTGGTCTTTGACGGAGCGCGCCAGGACAGCACCGTGCTCAGCATTGCCGCCTTCGGCGGCGGTCAATTCACGAATCGTCTCGGTATCGAAGGTAACGTGCGCTGGGCAGGCGCCGTCCAGGGACGGGCCGCGCCCGGTGTGTCCGCCAATGTCTCCATGACCTACCAGGTGTCACAGTCCTGGCAAATACTCGCGACCTATTACGACAGCCGAACCGGGTCCTGGACGCCGCTCACCGTGATTTCGCCGCTGACCCCTCCGATCGCGACCCTGGTTCCGGCGCTGCAGGAGCGAGGTGCATTTCTGACGGTCAGGTACAGGCGGGCTTCCGGATTGCACTTCGCGCCGTTGGGCGGTCCGCCGGGCGGCGGGTCCGGCGAACTCGCGGGCATCGTCTATCTCGACGCCAACGACAACGGGCACTGCGACGCCGGCGAGCTGGGCGCACCCAATGTCACCGTGGTGCTGGACGGACGATTCTCGGTACAAACCGACGTGAGCGGGCGATTCGATTTTCCGGCCGTGGCTACCGGCCATCATGTCATTGCGGTGGTCTCCGACAACATACCGTTGCCCTGGACGCTTGCCGGGGACGGCCGGGTGGAAGTCGCGGTCACGACCCGGGATCGCACCGACCTCGCGATTGCCGCCCGTCGACCGCGCTGATCGGCGCCGGGGCGGCTTCATTTTCGTCGGGGTGCTAGACTCCGCTCGGAGGGAGTTCGTATGAAACCAAAGTCTGCCATCGGCTGCGCTGCGGCTCTCACGGCATTGCTCCTAGGTGCCGGCAGGGTAGCCGACGCGTTCAACGCTCCGGAGCTAAAGCCGCCGGATGCAGTGGCGGTTTCCGACGCGGCGGATGCACTCTCGGAGATCTTGGTCGAAGCCCGCGAGCCGCGGTACGTCGCCCCCACGCGGCGCGACCAGATCGGACGCATTTGGGCGCCGGTATTCATCAACGGCCGCGGACCCTTCCGGCTGGTGCTCGACACCGGCGCTTCGCACTCGGCAGTCACGGCCATGGTGGCGTTGGCGCTCGGCATCCCCACCGATCAATCGCCGCCCGTCACCCTGCGCGGAGTGACCGGGTTCGCGACGGTGCCGACCATCCGCGTCGACACCTTGAGCGTCGGCGACGTTGCGGTCGATTCGCCCGTGCTGCCCATCGTGCCCGATGCGATGGGAGGCGCGGAGGGGATTCTGGGTTCCGAGGGACTGACGAACAAGCGCATCTTCATTGATTTTCGGCACGATCGAATTACCATCGCGTATTCGCGCGGCGAAAGGGCGGGCAGCGATTTTGTACGGATTCCGTTCCGCTCGCTGCGCGGCCACTTGATCGTCGTCGAGGCGAAGGTCGGCTTCGTGCGTGTGAAGGCCATCATCGATACCGGCGGCCAAACGACGGTCGCCAATCTCGCCCTGCGCGACGCCTTGGGGCGCCGCGCGGGCAGGGGACGGCCCGACCAGATCATCGGTGCGACAATGGTGGCCGAGGACGGCGAGATCATCGCCACTCCGGCCATCGAATTGGGTACGATCAAGATGCTCGATCCGGGCGTCACCTTTGCGGACCTGTACATATTCAAACAGTGGAAACTCGTCGGCGAGCCCGCGATCTTGATCGGCATGGATGCGTTGGGGGTGCTCGACGCTCTGGTCATCGACTATCGTCAGCACGAACTGCATATGCGCACACAGAACAGGGGCTGAAGGCTTAAGGGACATGGCGTACGACGATTTCGACTCACCAAGCTACGCCAAGCCGCTGATCGTGGCTGCGATCGCGGTCGCGGCGGCCGGGTTGGGCGGCTGGTTTTACTGGCGCAGCCATCACGCACCGCTGCCGGCGGTGCCGGTCAGCGGACAGCCCGAGCCCGTGGCGCCGGCTCAGGAGGCCCGGATCGAGCACCCCGTGCCCGCGTCACCGGACGATGCCGCGACTACGGCCCTCCCGGAGTTGAATGACAGCGACAAGGCCATCATCGATGCCCTCGGCAACGCCGCCGCCGGCGTCGCCTTGGCGCAGTACCTGGTTTCCGAGAGCGTCATCCGCCACATCGTCGTGACCGTCGACAATCTGCCGCGCCAAAAAATAGCGGTCGACAAGCGGCCGGTCACGCCTACGACGGGAGTGTTCATTGCCGACGGCGATGAACTGCACGCGACGCTCGACAGCCGCAATTTCCGGCGCTACGAGCCGGTGACGGACGTGATTCGCAAAGTCGACATGCAGCGTTTCGCCGCGGTGTATCTCCGCTTTTATCCGCTATTTCAAAAAGCCTATCAAGACCTCGGGTATCCCACCGGCTACTTCAACGACCGCCTGGTACAGGTCATCGATATGCTGCTGGCGACTCCGCAGATCACGGGTCCCATACAATTGGTCAGACCGAACGTCATGTACGTTTTCGCCGATCCGAAATTGGAGGCGCTGCCGGCCGGCCAGAAACTGTTGATTCGAATGGGAGCCGACAACGCGACGGCGGTGAAGGCAAAACTCATGGAGCTGCGCGCGATCATCACCGCAGCGGGACCGAAGCATTGAAACGGAAGCATTGAAACCAAAGGGGATCGTAGACATGAGCGTATCGACGACGGCGTTGCCGGAAGGTGTCAAAGCGACGAGCAACGAGTGGCTGGTGATAGGCGCTTCGTCGCTGGGTACCGTGTTCGAGTGGTATGACTTCTATCTCTATGGCTTGTTGGCCAGCGTACTCACCGCTCAATTCTTCTCCGGCGTGAACGAGACCACGGGATTCATTTTCGCCTTGGCCGCCTTTGCCGCCGGCTTCGCCGTGCGGCCGTTCGGCGCGCTCGTGTTCGGCCGGCTCGGCGATCTCGTCGGCCGCAAACACACCTTCCTCATCACCATGAGCATCATGGGCGGCGCCACGTTCTTGGTGGGCGTCCTGCCCAACTATGCATCGATCGGCGTCGCGGCACCCATCCTGTTGGTTGCGCTGCGTCTGCTGCAGGGATTGGCCCTGGGCGGCGAGTACGGCGGCGCGGCCACCTATGTGGCTGAACATTCTCCGGCCGGAAAGCGGGGCCTGTATACCAGCTGGATCCAGACCACGGCCACCTTGGGGCTGTTCGCCGCGCTGCTCGTGGTGATCGGCACGCGAACGTGGATTGGGGAGGATGCCTTCAAGCAGTGGGGATGGCGCATCCCCTTCATCGTATCCGTGGTACTGCTCGGGGTGTCGCTCTGGATCCGCATGCAGCTCGCGGAAAGTCCGGTGTTCACGAAAATGAAGAATCTGGGCACCACGTCCAAAGCGCCGCTCAAGGAAGCATTCGGGCAATGGAGCAATCTCAAGATCGTTTTGGTGTGCCTCACCGGTGCGGTGATGGGTCAGGCCGTGGTGTGGTACTGCGGACAGTTCTACGCGCTTTTCTTCCTGGAGCGAACCCTGCGGGTGGACGGTGCGACGACGAATATTCTCACGGCGACCGCGCTGGCCCTTGCGACCCCGGGTTTCGTGTTCTTCGGCTGGTTGTCCGACCGGATCGGCAGAAAGCCCATCATTCTGACGGGTTGCCTGTTGGCCATGCTGACCTATTTCCCCCTGTTCCAGTCGTTGACGCGATACGCGAATCCCGCGCTGTACGCGGCTCAGGCCGCTGCGCCCGTGACGGTAGTCGCCGATCCCGCGGAGTGTTCCTTCCAGTTCGATCCCATCGGAAAGAATAAATTCGATTCCACGTCCTGCGATATTGCCAAGAGCTATCTGGCCAAGGCGGGAGTTTCCTACAAGCGCGAGGATGCCCCGGCGGGAACTCTGGCGCAGATCCGCAGCGGCGAGACCACGCTGACCGCGCCCGATCCGAAGGCAGTGAAGGGTGCGGAACGAAAAGCGGCAATCACGGCATTCCAGGGCAAGGCGAAGGCGGCGTTGACGGCCGTCGGTTATCCGGAAAAGGCCGACCCGGCGAGCATCAACAAGCCCGTCGTGGTGTTGATTCTTTGGGTGCTGGTGGTGTATGTCACCATGGTCTACGGCCCGATCGCGGCGCTGTTGGTGGAATTGTTTCCGCCCCGGATTCGGTACAGCGCCATGTCGCTGCCGTATCACATTGGTAACGGTTGGTTCGGCGGCTTTCTGCCGACCACCGCATTCGCCATGGTGGCCGCGACGGGCGACATCTATTATGGACTTTGGTACCCGATCGTGGTTGCGGGCGCGACGGTCGTCATTGGGCTGTTTTTTCTGCCGGAGACATTCCGCCGGCAAGCCGACGCTTAGGAGACGGCCACGCGGAGTACCCAGACAGGCTCCCGGGTTTTGGTTACATTCCCGTCACGATGGTAGCCGTTGGGCGAACTGTGACGTTATAGGTTTATCAATGGAATAGGGTTACCTATTCTGTTGTCGCAAACCAGTAACGGCGGGCCATAATGATGAAGAACATCCAGAAGTCCTTTCCGCAGTACGGAGTGGTTGCGGTGCTGTCCGCCGCTGCCTGCTTGAGTGCGTGCGTGGTGCAGGAGCGTGTCTACAGCCCGCCTCCGCCCCCACGTACGTACTCGCCACCGCCTCCTCCTCCGGCCGATTATCCTCCTGCTGCAGCTTATGATGAGCCTTCGGGCGACGTCGAAGTGCGTGCCAGCCAGCCGCCGCCGCCGTTGCCTGATTACGAGCAGCCGCCCTGCCCGGAGGATGGATACCTCTGGACGCCTGGATACTGGGGCTGGAACGGCAACGATTATTACTGGGTTCCGGGCACCTGGGTACAGCCGCCCAGGGTGGGCGTGTTGTGGACTCCCGGCTATTGGGCCTTCATGGGCGGAGTCTACGGCTGGCACGCCGGCTACTGGGGTCCGCATGTCGGATTTTACGGCGGCGTCAATTACGGCTACGGCTACGTTGGCGTGGGCTACGTCGGCGGCCGTTGGGACGGCGGCCGGTATGCCTACAACAGGTCGGTTAACAATGTGAATACCACCGTCATACACAACACGTACAACCAGACCGTGGTGAACAACGTCACCGTCAACAATGTCACCGTCAACAAGGTGAGCTACAACGGCGGCTCGGGCGGTGTGGCTGCGGCGCCCACTGCGCAGGATCGCGTCGCGCTGAGGGACCAGCACGTGCCGCCGACCCCGATGCAACGGGAACATATCCAGGAAGCGACCAGGAACCCGGCGCTGGCCGCCCAGGCCAACGGTGGGCATCCCGCGATAGCCGCGACCCCGCGGCCCGCGGTGTTCAGCGCGCCCGGCGTGGTTGCCGCGCGAGGGGCCGCTGCGCCGATGACCGGAGGATTCCAGCATCAGGGCCAGGGTTCCGCCGTGCCTCCCGGACCCGGCCAGCACAACGGGGGCGAGCCGAACGGGGGCCAGCCCAACAGGGCGCCGAATGGCGCGCCGGTGCCGGTTGCTGCCGCTCAGGTGAACGCGGCGGCGCGTGTTCCGCCCACCGCTGCTCCGGCCGCTGCCGGCCAGCAGTACGGGGGCGGCCGCCCGGGGCCTTACGGCAGGCCGCCGGGCATGCCGGGCGCGCCGCAACCTGCGGCGCAGGCCGCAGCGCAGTCGAGGCCGCAAGGTCAACCCCCGGCACAGGGGAGGCCGCAAGGTCAGCCGGCGGCACAGGCGAGACCGGCAGCACCACCCGCAGCGCAGGCGCGACCGGCGGCGCAACAGCCCCAGCAACGCAGGGCACCGCCCGAGGGCAGGAAGTCAGACCGCGAGCACGATCGTTAGCCGACGCGGTATTGGCGAAGCATAGTTTCGGCTAGTGATCGCCTACAGCACCGTGCGCGACAATCCCGCACCGAACGCGGCGGTGGCTGCGCCCAGCTGACATATGACACATGTGTCCTTGCAGCGACCCGAGCCTAAGTGCATCATCGTAGTGTGGGTTGAGACTCGGGGCTAGGGGGGGCTGACGCATGACGAGTTCACTATCTTTTACCGTCGCCGACGGAGTGGCCACTCTCTCGATACAGCGGGCGGCGGTCAGCAACGCCATCGACATCACGATCATCCGGGCGATGCACCTGGCACTCGATCAAATTCAAAAAGGCGACAGCGGTGCGCGCGCGGTGGTGCTCACGGGCAGCAACGAGGTCTTCTGCAGCGGTCTGGATCTCCATTCGATCGATCTGAAAACCGTAGAGGCACGGCAACGCGCGCACTTCGAGATGCGGCGTTTCATGGACCCGTTGATCCTGCGGTTGAGCGGATTTCGTTTTCCCATCGTTGCGGCGGTCAACGGCGCTGCCGTCGGGGCGGGCATGAGCCTGGCGCTCGCCAGCGACATCATCATCGCCGGAGAGAATGCCTACTTCCTGCCGTCGTTCGCGCGCTTGGGATTGGTGCCCGATGCCGGTATCACGTTTCATCTGGCGCGCCGTATCGGCGGCGGGCGGTCGCTGTCTTCGTTGATGCTGGCCGAGAAAATCGACGCCAAGACGGCGCTCGCTTGGGGCCTGGCCTATTGCGTGGTGCCGGATGCCGAGGTCGTGTCGCGAGCGCAGTCCGTGGCGCGGCGGCTTGCCACGGGACCGTGCGCGGTGCTTGGCCAGATTCGCTCCCTGCATGCTTCGACCTTCGACAATTCACTGCAGGAGCAGCTTCGGGCGGAGCGGAGCGCCCAGGAGATGACTCTCGAAACCCACGATTGCGTCGAGGGAGTGCGCGCGTTCTTCGAGAAGCGCGAGCCGAATTTTTCCGAGCACTGACCTCGCGCGTCACGGCTTGGAGGCCATGGCTCCGTAGGTCGCGTATAGCGCCTCGATGTCCTGCGGGGTTGTGCGACAGCACCCGCCCATGATGCGTGCGCCGGCCTCATACCAGGAGCGGGCCTGATCGGCGAACGCCCCAAGTTGCGGTTTACCCCGCCAAACCTTTGCCGTCGCATCGTAGTTCTCGCCGGAATTCGGGTAGGCCAGGAGCGGTTTGCCGGTGTGCGCGCGCATCCGCCGCAGCAGCGATTCGACGAATTCAGGACGGGTGCAGTTCATGCCGATGGCGGCGATCTGTGAGTAGGGTTGCAACGTGGCCGCGCACGCACCGATATCCTCGCCCTCGCAATTGCGGCTCCCGTCCTGACAGGAAAAGCTGATCCATGCGGACATCGAGGGAAATTCCTCGAGCAGCCGCGCGAGGATGAGCGCCTCGCGCAAACAGGGTATGGTTTCGAATGCCAGGAGATCCGCACCCGACCCGGCCAGCACTTCGAGCCTGGGTCGATGGAAGTCCCGCAGTTGGTCATCGCTCCGCGCGTAATGGCCTCGATACTCGGAGCCGTCGGCCAGCATGGCACCGTACGGCCCGATCGAGGCCGCGACGAGGGGACGCAGCCGCCCTTCGCGGTTGGCAGGCACGGCCCAGAATTCCTCCCTGGCTTCCATCGCCAGCCTGACCGCGTCGCGCATCAACTGCGCGGCCGCTTCGCGATCCATCCCGCGGCGTTGAAACGCCCCGAACGTGGCTTGGTAGGTCGCCGTCGTAGCCACATCGGCGCCGGCTTTGAAATAATCCAAATGCACGGCGCGGATCAGCCCGGGCTGTTCGATGAGGGTTTTCGCTGACCACAGGGGGTCGCGCAAATTGGCCCCGCGACGCTCCAGTTCGGTGGCCAGCGCACCGTCCAAAATGACGACGGGCCGCGCCGCCAGCAGGGCCTCAAGCGGACGTTGCATTGAGCCGCCTCGATCCGCTGAGACAGGCGCTGCCGGCGACGAAGAAGCGCAGGCGCGCGTCGGCGCCCTTCGTAAGCCCGATTCGCGTGCTCCCGCCGATGGCATCGACTGTGGTGCCGTCGCTGCCGATCCACAAAGGGCCGCCGGCAAACAGATCAATCCCGTCGTGCCGCAGATCGACCCGCAGAGCCGAAGTCAATCGTCCGGGTCCGCGCGCGAGATCGAGCAGCCGTTCTTCCTGGCGTGCGCCGCGCGGGTGCTTGCGCGCGCGGCGCATATGGTCGATTCCGGCCAGGGGTTCGAGTGCACGCAGCAGCACACCCGCGCCCGTTCCGCGCCGCTCGCTCGATACGTTGAGCATGTACGACGTGCCGTAGCACAGATACACATAGGCGTGGCCGGCCTCCTTGAACAGCGAACGATTGCGCGGCGTCATGCCCCGAAACGCGTGGCAGGCCGGGTCGCCTTGGAGATAGGCCTCGGTCTCGACGATGCGGCCCATCGCGCGGCCTCCGACGAACTCGCGTACCAGAACCTTGCCGAGGAGAAAACGCGCGAGCGCAACCGTGCCCACAGGTACCGCGGAACGCGGCAGCGGCACGACATCGGCGTGCGGCGCATCGGGTACCCTGGCGTCTGCTAATCTCAAGAGATTACCAACATACCGGGATTATTGTGACGCACAGTCCGCCATTCAAGTCTTATTCCGTTGTATTGCCGATCGTCCTGCTGGTCGTGGCGATGGCGAGCTTCCAACTCGGCGCGGTCGTTGCCAAGCAATTGTTTCCGGTCGTGGGCGTCGCGGGAGCGACGGCGCTGCGGTTGGGTCTGTCGAGCGTGATCCTGCTGGCGGTATGGCGGCCGTGGCGCGTGCGGCTCAATTTGAGCGAAGCTCGATCCATCGGCATCTACGGATTGGCGATGGGGTTCATGAATCTATTTTTTTACTCATCGCTCGACCGCATTCCACTCGGGATTGCCGTGGCCTTGGAATTCACGGGGCCCCTCGCGGTCGCCATGGCGGCATCGCGCCGGCCGATCGATTTCGTGTGGATCGCCTTGGCGGCTTTCGGCTTGATCGCGATTCTGCCGCTGGGAACGGGTTCGCAGAGGCTCGACCCCGTGGGCATCGGTTTCGCGCTGGCGGCCGGAGCCTGTTGGGCCATCTATATCGTGTTCGGTCAGAAGGCGGGCAACGCGCACGGCGGTCAAACCACGGCGCTGGGCACCGTGGTCGGCGCCATCGCCATCGTGCCCATCGGCATCGGACACGCCGGAGCGGCGCTGTTGTCGCCTGCGCTATTGCCGGCCGCTACCGCCGTCGCGCTGCTCTCGACCGCGCTGCCGTATTCGCTCGAAATGTACGCATTGACCCGCCTGCCCACCCGGACATTTGGAGTGCTGATGAGCGGCGATCCGGCGCTCGGCGCCCTGTCGGGCCTGATTTTTTTGGGCGAGAAATTGAGCATCGTGCAGTGGGCAGCGATAGCGAGCATCATGGTCGCCTCAGCGGGCAGCGCCCTGACCTCTCGCAGGGGGCCGCCGCCGGTACTACCCGATTAGGGAAATCGCGAGGTAGAGGACCCCCGCGCCCATCAAGGTCATTGCGGTGGTGAGAAATTTCGGGTGAGCGTGATAGCTCTCGGGGATGAGATCGCTCGCGCCGATATAGAGAAAGAAACCGCCGAACAACGCAAGAGCCAAGCCGAAGCCGTCGCCGGGCAGCGTAAAAAAAGATGTCGACACGATTCCGACCACCGGCGCGGCCGCGTCCAGTATGAGCCATCGGAACGCGTCCCTGCGGGCGCCGCGATTCTTCAACACGATGTTCATGGTGTTGATTCCGTCCGAGAAATCATGGGTCAGGACCGCGATCGCCACGATGATGCCGATGGTTTTCGAGGTCTGAAAGGCGAGTCCGATCGCGACTCCGTCAAGCACGCTGTGAATGCACAGTACGGCCGCGGTGAAGCCGGTGCGGCGCGTCGCATCGCCGTGGAAGGAGAGGATGCGGTCGAGTACGAGGTAGGACAGGAAGCCCGCCGCGGTGAAGCCGAGAATTTGAGCAGGATCATGATACTTCGCGCCGATGCCGATCGCCTCCGGAAGAAGGTCGAAGAAGGCGACGCCGATCACCGCGCCGGCGCTGAAGCCCAGAATCAGATGCAATTTATCGCGCAGGGTGAGAGCCAGCAGCCCGCCCGCCACGGTACTTGCGAATGCCGCTACGGCGATGATCGTCAATAACACGAGATGTTCGTTCCTTCCATGCTTTTCGAGCGCGTGCGTTTCAAGCGCAGTCCCCACGCGCGGCGGCCGGCGCGGTATATTGCATTCATCGCAGAACCGATTGGGGGGCAACGTGAGTTACGATGCATATCATAAACGCAAAATAGGCCAACACGTGTTGAAGCCCGAAACCCAGATGATGGGGTTCGGATATGACCCGGCGCTCTCGGAGGGGTCGCTCAAGCCGCCGATATTTCTCACCTCGACGTTCGTCTTCAAGACCGCCCAGGACGGCAAGGATTTCTTCGACTACACGTCGGGGCGCCGGGAGCCGGGAGCCGGTCAGACGTCAGGCCTCGTGTACTCCCGGTTCAATAATCCGAACCTGGAGGTGCTCGAGGACCGGCTGGCACTCTGGGAAGAAGGCGAGGCGGCAGCGGTGTTTTCCAGCGGCATGTCCGCGATTTCCACGGCGTTATGGACATACGTTCGTCCCGGTGACGTCATCCTGATGAGTCAGCCGCTGTACGGCGGCACGGAAACGCTGATCGAGAAGACCTTTCCGGCGTTCGGGGTCAGCGCGGTAAGCTTCACCGAGGGCTGCGACCGCGAAGCCGTCACGCGCGCGGCAACTCTCGCCTCGGCCAAAGCCACCGCCGGCGGCGGACGCGTGTGCCTCATCATGACGGAAACTCCGGCGAATCCGACCAACGGTCTGGTCGATCTCAAGTTGATGCGCGAGCTGTCCGAGCAGATCGGCGGCCGGCAGAGCGGCGGCCGGCCGCCGGTGCTGGTGGACAACACTTTTTTGGGACCCGTGTTTCAACAGCCGCTTCGATTTGGCGCGGATCTCGTGATGTATTCGCTGACGAAGTACGTCGGAGGTCATTCCGATCTCGTCGCCGGCGGAGTCATCGGTGCGCGGGATGTCGTGGGCCCCATCAAAAAGCTCCGGGGGGCCCTGGGCACGCAGCTCGACCCCAACACGGCATGGATGATCATGCGTTCGATGGAGACGCTGTCGCTGCGCATGCATAAATCGGCGCAGAACGCCGCGGTGGTGGCCGACTTCCTGCGCAAGCACCCGAAGATTGCCGGTGTGAACTACCTGGGCTTTCTCATGCCCGACGATCCGCGCCGCGCGGTGTTCGAGCGGCAATGCGGCAGCGCGGGCTCGACCTTCGGATTCACGGTCAAAGGCGGCGAGGCCGAAGCGTTCCGATTGCTGGACGCCTTGCAGGTCATCAAACTGGCGGTGAGTTTGGGCGGCACCGAGTCGCTGATCTCGCATCCGGCGAGCACGACGCATTCCGGTTTGCCCAAGGCGACGCGCGATCGGATCGGCATCACGGACGCCCTGATTCGTCTTTCGGTGGGCATCGAGGATTCCGGGGATTTGATCGCCGATCTGGGAGCCGCTCTCGATGCGATTTGACCGTCAGGAGCTCAGACAGGCTCCCGGCTGCCGGCAATGATGCCGGCAGCGTGGCTGGTGTTCGCGGGCGCGATGCTCGGCGCCGCCGCGGGGTGCGATGCAGCTGCTGCGCCCGCGGCCGCTGCCGCGCCCGCGGCTCAACCCGCCGACGTGGTCTATCGCAACGGCGTCATTTATACGGTGGACGTCCAAGACAGCGTGCAGCAGGCGCTCGCAATCCGCGCCGGGCGGATCGTGTATGTCGGCACGGACTCGGGGGTGGCGTCGTTCATCGACGGCAAGACTCGGGTGGTGGATTTGAAAGGCCGCTTCGCCATGCCGGGCTTGGTCGATGGGCACATGCATCCCCTGGAGGGCGGTGCCTCCTTGCGCAAGTGCAATCTTAACTATGAACAGCTCACCGTCGATCAGCTGCAAGCGAAGGTCCAAGCCTGCCTTGATTCCACGCGGGCGCAGGAGCCCGATGGTTGGCTGCAAGTCGTCAGCTGGTTTCAAGAGGGCATGGTGCCCGCGGGGGTCGCCGTCAGCCGGGCGACGCTGGACGTCCTCAAAACCAAGCGGCCGATCCTGGTCGCGTCCTCTTTCGGACATACTTCATTGGTGAATTCACGAGCGCTGGCCGCCGCGGGAATCACCGCCGCGACTGAGGATCCTCTCGGGGGCAAGATCGGCCGCGACGCCTCGGGACATCCCACCGGGATACTGGACGATGCGGCCCAGGATTCGGTGACGGCGAAGCTGCCGAAGCCCACCGAGGAAGATGACCTGAAATCGGCGGTCGCGGCGCTCGACGCCATGCGCAGGCAGGGAGTGACGACCTTTCTGGACGCGATGGCCGAGTCGCCGTCCCTCGCCGCGTTCGCCCGTTTGCAGCGCCAAGGTGCTCTGACCGCGAGAGGCCACTTCGCGCTCCTGATCACTCCGCCCGAAGGGCGCGACCCGAAGAAGGCTGTTGAAAAAGTGAGCGCTCTGGCGCGGCGCTACGACGGAGGCAAGCCAACGCCCAGTCCCGGGATCCGAGTTCACAATGTGAAGCTGTTTCTCGACGGTGTCATCAGCGCCCCGGCGCTGTCGGGCGCGATGCTGGAACCCTACTGGGCCCGGCCGACAGGGGACGGGGACGCGCCGTGGACGCCCAGCACCAACCGCGGGCCGGAGGTGTATTTTCCGGCGCCGATATTGCGCACGTTGCTGATTGACGTCGTTGCCGCCGGTTTCGAGCCGCACATGCACGCGGACGGCGATCGCGCGGTGCGCGAGGGTCTCGACGGCATCCAAGCCTTGCGGGAGCGGTATCCGGCGAAGGACGTGCGGGCGGCCATCGCGCATGACGAGATCGTGGACCCGGCCGATTTCCCGCGCTTCCGGCAATTGAACACGATTCCGGTCTTGTCGTTTCAATGGGAAAAACCGGCATCGGATACCGTGGACAACGCGCGCGATTACCTGGGCCCCGCGCGCTACAGATATATGGAACCGGCAGGCTTTCTCGCTGCGGCCGGTGCGCGCATTGCCTTCGGCAGCGACTGGCCGGTGGATCCGCTCAACGAATGGTTCGCTCTGAAGGTCGGCGTGACGCGCACCAATTCACCGCGAAGTGGACCGAAATACACCGGCCGCTTGAGCGAGGACCCGGGTCTCGAACGCCGCGCGGTACTGCGCGCCATCACGTTGAACTCGTCCTATGAATTGCATCAGGAGGACGTTACGGGCTCGATCGAGGTCGGCAAGTTTGCCGACCTCATCGTGTTGGATCGCAACGTTCTGGAGATTCCGGCTGACGAGATCGCCGATACCGTCGTGCTGCAGACCGTGGTCGGCGGCCGGGTCGTCTTTCAGGGGGAGCCGCTATAACGACTGCGCGCCCGAGCGCGGCGGGTTATTGGGTGGCCAACGTGCGGGCAGGGTTCGAGCAGGAGTCGAAACGCTGGCGATTCAGCGAATACGCCCGCATTGATAATCTCGCGAATCGTGACTATGTCGGTTCAGTGATCGTCAACGAGAGCAATTCCCGGTTTTTCGAAGCCGCTCCGGGCAGGACGGCGTACATTATGTTTAATGCAGCCATGCGCGCCGACTAAACCGCCTGTAATGACGTACGTGTGCACCGGACGGCCTGAACCGCGTTGTATTCGTTAGGTCTCAGTGTTTATAGGTTCACAATGCGTCGACGGCAATGGTTCCGCGACGGGGTTATGGAGACAGTCATGAGCAGCAAGGGTCGGCGCTTCATTCTGGTGGCGGCTGTATTGGCAGCGGCAATGGCCGTTACGGCGCCCGCTATCGCCCAACATGGCGGCGGCGGTCACGGCGGGGGTGGCGGCGGTGGTGGTCATGGTGGAGGCGGCGGTGGCCACATCGGCGGGGGTGGCGGTGGCCACGTCGGCGGGGGCGGAGGTCACGTCAGCGGCGGCGGGGGTTATGCAGCCGCCGGACATTTCGGCGGCGCAAGCCACGCATCGGTGGGACATTTTGGGGGCACGGGTCACTATGCGGGCGGTGCCCGTTACGGCAGCCCCGGCTTTTACTCCGGAGGCGCCGGTCACGCGTATGCCGGCCACTCGTATACCGGGGGCGCGGCGGTCCGTGGATATGGTGGGCGTGCGACTTATGGGTACCCCGGCTCCTATCACCATGGATATTCCACCGGCACGTATTGGCGTGGCGGATACTGGCGTGGCGGGTATTGGCCTCGCTGCTATTACGGATATGGCTTTTCCTGGTTCCTCCCGGTGCTGCCGTTGGCGTATGCCACTTATTGGTACAGCGGCATCCCGTACTACTACGCCAACGACGTCTACTACACCTGGAACCCCGACTACGATGGCTACACGGCCACCGATCCGCCGCCGGTGGCCGATTCGTCCGCCGACGCCGATGGGTCGGCATCGCCGCCTCCGGATGCGGGCGCTGCCGGCCAGGTGTTCATGTACCCGAAGAACGGCCAAAGCGAGGAGCAGCAGTCCATCGATAAGCGGGAGTGCCAGCAGTGGGCGGCCTCCCAGGCGGGCGGCGGCGCGGCCAACAGCAGCGACTACCGCCGGGCGATGATGGCGTGTCTCGAAGGGCGAGGGTATAGCGCGAACTGAGAGGGGCGGCGAACTGAGAGGCGCGCGCGCCGGCCGCGGTGCTGTCGGCGGGTTCCTTGCGGCCGGGCTCCTGCGCCGCGCAACAAAATCATTGCCCGTGCCTGCCATCTATGCCTACGATGCTCAACGCGGCCCTTGGCCTTGAGAATCAACTGACTATGCCTTGCTGCAGATGGCGCGGATGGAGAATAACGCGAAAAGGATGCCCGTCACCCCCGGTGTGAGCCGACGCGCCACAGCCTACAGCGAGCGGTTGCCATGGCCATCTCGCGTCGTGGGTCTCGTCATTCTCTCGAGTTCTCTACTTCTGACCATGAGCGGACTGACCGCCTGGAATCTGCGGTCACAGCGAGTGAGCGTCGACTGGCTGGTGCATACCGAGCAGGTCCGTTCCCAGCTGTCCCGGGTGCTGCAGATTCTGGTCGATGCGCAGGCCGGCGCACGGGTCTATGTGCTGACGGGCGAGGCTTCCATTTTGCGGTCATACCGCGATGCGACCGAGGCGCTGCGACCTGAGGTCGACCGCTTGGAGCAGCTCGTGTCCAAGAATCCCGGTCAGAGGTCGCTCGCGGCGCAATTGGGGGAGAAGGCGCGCGAACTGATGGCGCAAAATGAAGCGCTCCTGCGGATGGCACGCGAGGGCAATTCCATTTTAGAGCGTGACGCGGCCGCAGGTGTTCCGGCACAGAATTTGATCACTGAAACACGGGTGATAACTGAAGCACGGGCCCTGCTGTTCGAAATGCAATCGCGCGAAGCGCAGTTGCTGGAACTGCGACGCGCGGCTGTGGAACGGGCTAGGCGCAATTCAGCAATCGCTCTCTGGGCGACGGGCAATCTCGGTGTGCTGCTGATTATTCTGGTTGTGTACTCCACGCGGCGCGACCAAGCACTGATGCGTCGGGCCGAGCGTGAGCTTGCCACGACGCTGCGCAGTATCGCCGACGCGGTCATCGCGACCGACACCAAGGGCTCGGTTCGGTTCATGAATCCGATTGCCGAGCGGCTCACAGGATGGACCGAGTCCCGCGCCCGCGGACAATCCCTCGCAAACGTCTTCCGGGTCATTACTGAAGAGACGCGGGTTCCGGTCGATAGTCGCGCCAAGCACATGTCGCAGGAGGGGAGGACCGGTCATCCGGCAAACCATCGGATCCTCCTGGCACGCGATGGAACCGAGCGTGCGATCGCCGACTCCAGTGCCCCCATCGTAAACGAGTTGGGGCGGGCGCAGGGGATGGTGTTGGTGTTTCGAGACGTATCGGAGGCGCGCGCCGCCGAACGGGCATTGCAACTGAGGGACGCGGAGCTGCAAATCATTCACGACTATGCGCGCTTCCCGATTGCTCACTGCGATCCTGAGCACCGCTATCTCTTCGTCAATCGATCCTACGCCGAGCGATTAGGGCTTACGCCCGAGCAATGTGTCGGCAAGCACATTCGGGATGTGGCGGGCGAGCGCGCTTACGAGATTATTCGCCCACATATTGAAGAAGCGCTGGGCGGGCGCACGATTGAGTTTGAGACCGAGATCTGCTACCCGGGTGAGCTCGGAACTCGCTGGGTCCGCTGCATTTACGCGCCGGTACAAGATGCGAACGGTACGGTTCGCTCGTTCGTGGCCGCGATCACCGACACCACGGATAAAAAGCGCGCCGAGGCGGCGTTGCGCGATGCGGACCGGCGCAAGGATGAGTTCTTGGCCACACTCTCGCACGAACTGCGCAATCCGCTCGCTCCGATCCGTACCGCGGCGCGGCTCCTGGCCTCGGCTCAACTTGGGCCAGATCAGCTTCAATGGGCACAGAATGTGATCCAGCGGCAGGTGCGTCACATGGCGCTGCTCCTCGACGATCTACTCGACATGACGCGCGTTACCCGGGGAAAACTCGAACTCAAAAAGGAGCTCGTCACTCTCAACTCTGTCATTGATGCTGCGGTCGAGGCCGCACATCCCCTCATCCACGGCAAGAGTCATCATCTGACCGTGACGCTGCCGCCGGAGCCAATCACTATCTATGCGGATCCGCTGCGCCTGTCGCAGGTGCTCTCCAATCTGCTCACGAACGCCGCAAAGTACACCGATCCCGGCGGTCACATCGAACTGAGCGTGGTAAGGCACAACGGCATCCTTGCCTTGTCCGTGAAGGACGACGGCATCGGCATCTCGCCCGGGTCGCGAGACCGGATCTTCGAAATGTTTTCGCAAGTCGAGGACATTACCGGCCGGTCCGCCGGCGGCCTTGGGATCGGACTTGCCCTGGTGAAGGGAATCACGGAATTGCACGGCGGCACCATCGATGTGAAAAGCGATGGCCTCGGCCGGGGCAGCGAATTCATCCTGCACTTATCCACGGCCGCCCCCGAATCGGCCGCGCAATCGCGTTTCGCGGCGAATGCCTCAATTTAATCGCTTGACGCTCGCTGCGTGGATGGGAGTATGTGAAGTGAATCGGCCATTGCTTACGGCCCGGCTCCCAAGGGGAAAGAAGACTTCCTTGGACCGCGGCGGACTGACCGATATGCTTCTCTAAGGCGGGGGGCGATGGCTCGCCTGCATTGCGTTCAGCGCCAACAGCTTGCAGTGGTCACCGCTGAGGCCGCATCGGCAGCGGTCTGCACTCCGGCTGAACTTATCGTCAACGTTCTGCAAGAGGTATCTTTCAGCTGATCGTTGACCGCGGTGGCGGTAATCAAATACGTCGCCGGCGTACCGCCCGGTAGTGCCACCGTGGGAGCGAAGGCATCGACTTTGCTCAAGACGACCGTGTAGTAGCCGCTTCCCACCGAAAATGACCCCTGCGCCGTCGTGGTGCCTGTGCCGCTGTAGCCAAGTTGGCTGGCAGTTTCGGTGTAATTGTTGTTGGCGGTGTAGTAGCGTTCTTCCAGACTCGCCAAATCGAGCAGCACGCTTTTCGCCTCGGTGCGATGCGCCTTGCGTACGTAGTTCGAATAAGCGGGGATGGCGATCGCGGCGAGAATCGCCGCGATGACCATGGTGACCGAGAGCTCGACCAGCGAGAAGCCGCCGCTCCTCGGATGATGCTGCGGGCGATTTGCGGTTTGTGTGTTCATCGCTTCTGAATCCAGGAGAGGCGCTTGCCTTTGTTGCCGGCCGGGAAATTCGCCTTCTGAATCGCGCCTCCGGCGCTGGTGCCCCCGCCGGTTGTCCCCCCGCCCGCACCTGAGGGCGAGCCCGAGGTTTGCGTCACGATATACGTGCTCGACCCTTGCGCCACCACCGAGACGGTGCCGGTGCCGTTCAAGCCGATTCCGGTCACCGCATGATTGGCGATGTTGAGGAAGTTGCCCGACGCGTCGGCGAACACGGAATTGGTGAAGGCGCCGCCCGTGGCCGGATTGATCGCCATGGTCCATCCACCGGACAGTGTGGAGGAGCATTGCGCAAGATTGGTGGTCGGCGGTATCGTGGTGTTCACGAGGAATGCACCCAACTGCATCGTGGGATTGTAGATGCTCTGTTCATAGACCTGCTGTGCCGCAGTGCTGGTGGACGTGGTTGGGAAACCGGGGTCGTTGATGTTGGCATACCCCGACGCCAACGCGATATCCCAGCCATATTGCGCAGACGAGCCGGTGCACCCCGTTGTGCCCGCCCAACAAATGGTATTGGCGGTGAGAGTGCGGTAGTACGCGTTGGTCGCCGACGTGCTGGACTGGGAACTTGCCGCGCCCGCGGCGTTGTAGTCGATCCATGTCTGAGCTTCGAGGTTCGACAAACCGCTGATGGCGGCAAGCCCCGCGGTCGACGAAGTGGGTGCTGCGATTCCCCCTGAGGGCAGACTTGCGTACTGTGTCGTCGAACTCGAGTTCCAAGTAGTCATATTCCAATCCCACACGCCGATGAGGTATTGCTGCGAGGTGGCATAAATGGCTGCCGAGTTGTTGGTGAAGGCAGTTTGCTGCCCCGTGCCGAACTCGACGAGAACCCGGGGTTTGGGGGTGGAAGCAACCGAGGCGACGATGACCGCCGTCGTGATGGGCTGCGACGAGCCGCCGGGCGTGGTGTAGATCGGCGTCGCAACGCCGCCGACTTGAGTGACGCCCCAGTTCGCCGGATTGGTGCTGGTTAGATCGAAACGCCAGACGTTGCCGTGCAGGTCGCCGGCATAGACATAGTCGGTGATGTGGTCGCCATCCAAATCCGCCGCCGCCACGTAGTAGATGCCGTTCGGACCGTTCGCTGTGCCGGCTGTGCCGGTTCTCGTACCTACACCCGTGCTGAGGTAGTAAAACGTCGGCGCGGCGACGGCGCTGCCGCTGGTGTTGACCATCATGATGAAGATGCCGGCATCGCCGTTGTAGCTGCCCGACCCGTTGCCGAAAACCGCGCCCCAGGAGGTGTTCGGTGCGCCCAGCGTCGGATCATTGTGAAATCGACGAATCAGCGGAGTGCCATAGGTTTTACCGAGGCTGTTGCCGCAGGTGCTGGTCGACGAATTGCCGGCGCAGGTGAAATTTGCCGTGCCGCCGGTTACCGTCGTGGTGGTCACGCCGGCCGTGGTCGTCGTGGACGTGGTGATGGCACTCTGCCACTCGCCGAGCACCAGCGAACCTGCATTGGCCTCGGTGAAATTGGTGGGATTGGTGATATCCAGGGCGTAGATCGCGCTGCCGCCGGCGCCCAAGCCGCCCACCAACCAGGTGTGCCAGCCGCCGTTGTAGTACAAATCGCCCGTGCCGGGCGTGCCGTCCACGTTGAACTTGTGCGCGTACAGCGGATTGCTGTAATCGTTGACGGGATTCGGCGTGACAGGCAGGGTGTTCGACAGTGTCGCACTATTGATCGTATTGACCACGTAGCCCGGCATGTAGGCGATCACTTCCTTACCGTCGTTGTTCGTGCCGGTGAATACACCGGCGGTGGTGGTGCCCACATAGGCTCCGCTGCTGTCGAAATAGCCCGATCGAAACCCGTGCAGCAGGCCGTCGTTGGCGCCGGCATACACGACGTTCATGCGGCTGGCATAGGTGCTCTTGAAGCTGGTGTAGTTGGTGCCCGAGTTCTCGGGCATGGTCACGGCGGAGTGCAGGAGATCCGACCAAGTGCCCGTGAAGGATGCCGAGGGCGGACCCACCCACGTCGGACTGGAATCGACGATATCGCCGAGCACGCTGGTGCGGGCGCGAAAGCCGCTGGGATTGGTGTTGGGCGTCAGAGGGCCAACCCCTTGCACATTTTGCTCATCCGCGCGGCTGCCGCGGAGATACTCCACCCGCGCATCGGTGGGCGGTCCCGAGGTGGTGGAGGAGGCGTTGAAGGCGGCATCGCCGAAGTCCATGTTGGCCTGTTCGGCGCTGGTCAAATTCGCATATTTGAACGCAATGCCCGCAGAGCCGGTCCAGCTGATGATCGTACGGCCGGTATCGGGGTCCGGCGCCGCGGTGGGGCCGGCGGCGCCCGTCCTCGCGCAGGTTTGGCCCGCAGGCACGCCGGTCAAATTACAGGACGCGGACCAGTTGACTGCCGGATCGATTTGCAAGTCGTTGGCGGTGCCGCCGGCGGGTATGTCGAGATACTGAGAGGTTAAATCGCCGGTCCAGTTGTTGGGGTTGTAGTACGCGAAATACACCTGGGTGCCGGTCTGCACTTTGGCGGTTTGTTTCTGGTTGAGACCGGCGGAACTCGAGGCCGTGTTCTGCGGCTGGGCTTGGAAGCACATGATTTCGTGAACGTTGCGCGAGCCGCCGGTGGAGCCGGCGAAGCCGAAGCGCACGCTGGCGGGCAGCGGCCCGTTGGCGGTGGTGATGTCCTGGCCGGTAATGACGGGCTGGAAATTCCCGCCGTTAAAACTGTACGACAGGCTCAACAGTCCGCCGGAGGTGATGGACAGGTTGTAGGTAATGGGAATGCCGTACGTGGCGCCGCTGGTGGCCGTCGTCCCATAGCCGCGGTATAGCGCCGATTCGTTGGCGATTTTCCGGGTCAATACCTTGTAGGCGTTGGGAATGGCTGCATAATTGGCCAGAGTGATTGATGTTACTGCGGTGGCGCCGTAGGGGTTCGGGAATCCATTGGTATTGCCGCCGTTGCCGCCGCTGTTGGCATTGGTATAGTCCCACACATAGCCGGTCTGGCAGGCCTGTCTCACCGCCGCTTTCTTTTGATTGGAGTTCAGCGACGACGGGTAGTACGGCGCGGTGACCGAATTCGTATTGAGCCAGCTCCAAGCGGTGCTGCCCGAGCCGCGCAGGCCAATGCGATTCGGCACGTAGCCATAACCGCTCGACGTGTTGTCCGCGCCTGTGGACTGAGTCGTGGTGCCGTTGGCGTTGGTGATGGTGGTGCCGTTCAGGAAGTTGCCGTACTCGTCGATGCCGAGGCCAATATAGCCGCCCACCATGCCGTCATAGCCCTGAGTGGCGCTGTTGTTGGTGTTGGAACAGGTGTATCCCAAACTGCCGCCCCAATCGCCGACTGTCACGGCGCCGCCTGCAGCGCTCGCATCTTGCAGAAAAAAACTGATGCCGTCGGCGCCATCATTGTTGGCGCCCCCGGAGTCGCCTTCATAGGTCTCCGTGGTGAAGCTGATTTGTACGCCGTTGGACGACAGCGAGAACGGCACATTGGAAATGATGGCGCCGGCTTGGCTGTTGGCGGAGTTGGTCAGGCGCAGCGCACCGCCGGTTACCGCGGTATCCGGCGTCGTGTTGAGGTTGCCGCTGTTGCCGCCCACCTGAGTTTGGTTGCCGTAGTAGGTGGAGCCCACGCATTGCGGCAGCGGGCCGGGGCTGGTGGTGGACGCCGCCGTGGCCGCCGTCAAGCAGGCGCCGCCGATCCAATTCCAAGTGCAGTTGGTAGTCGCGCCCGTGAAGTTTTCAGCCACGCTGCTGCTGGTGCATGAACTGGTTTGCGCCCGGACCGATGCCGGGTGCAGCCCGGCTGCCACCAGAGCCGACCCGATCACCATCAATTTGAGTACAGTTTTCAGTTTCATAGTAATACTCAACATGACAAGCACGTGTTGCTGATTGAAATCGCATAGGTGGCTTCGACTACGGCGGCGGTATCGGTGCTGCCGCTATAACCGACGGCGTCGATCTGGTAAATGCTACTGTTCGTGGTGGCACCGAGGAACGTGATGGAGTAGGCCGGCAGCTGGGAGTAGAAGCTCTGGCCACTCGTGGGCATGGCAAGCCCGGGCGCGCCGGTGGGCGTGTAGGCGTAGTTGACGCGCGCGGCCCAAGGCAGTGAGGTGAAGTCGATCGCTGCGGTGGACGCAGCGGTGCATACCTGGCCCACCGTGAAAGAGACCGGCGCGCTGCAAGCTATCGGCGTCCCCGCAAGGCCGTTCGCCAGCCACCACTCCGCATATTCTTCCGCTGTTTCCGCAGCGCTCAGCGCGCGTTGCTTTTCGCGCACGTTGCCGGCGATTTTCTCGTCCAGGCCGAAACTGCGGAACATGCTGACGGCCAGTAGCGTGACAACCACCAACATCAGCAGCGCGGTCACCAAAACCATACCGCGCTGCCGGCGAGTCCTCAGGAGCGCATTTGGAGTCTTCATGTCGCAATTCCGGTGTTGCTCATCACGGGAATGATGCGCGTGACATCGATGGTGGCCAGCGTGCTGGCGAGGGTTGTCTGGCCCGGCAAGTTGCCGTACATGGGATTGACGAAGGTCAGCGTGATCTTCACCGATTTCACGGCAGTCCAGTCAGTCACTGCGGTGGCGTCCAGGTACGTGTCGATGGAGTTGCTGGTAACGCTGGTGTTGGTTTGCACGCCGTAACGGATCTGCATATTGGTGATTCCATTGATCAACGCGACGGTGGTTGGCGCCCCACCGCTCACCGTGAGTTGGCACACCAGATTCTTGTTCGCGGTATCGATGCTGAATTGATTGACGAAGCTGGCCGCAACGGCGCTCGTGCCTCCGTTGCAATTGATGACGTTGTCGGTGCCCGAAGTCATGTACCGAACCGTGATCGTATTGGAAGCGCCCCCAAAGGTGCCGGTACCGGAAATGTATTGCCCGGCCACGGTGAACGGCGCAATCACCCCGAACGATGCGGCCGCGGTGTTGTTGACGGTGGCGGACGTGACGACGAAATAACCGGCGGATTGGATCACATCGGTGATGAGCGTCATGGCCATGCGCTCGTTTTCCTGCAATTGCGACATTCCGTTCTGGCTGACGGTGGTGCGCTTCATGGCCTGCACCAAGGTCAACAGCCCGCCGACCAGGAACAAGCCGATCACTACGGCGATCATCAACTCGACCAGAGTGAAACCGCGCTGAGTTGTTGATGTTTTCATGGTTGGACGAATAAGGTGTAGGTAGGCGCCGCCAGGGGGGCGGTCTGCAAATTGTCGCCGGTGACGGCGTTTTCGGCCCACTGAACCGTCACGGTGCAGATCACGGGAAAACCACCGGTGTTACAGACGATGGTGGCGAAGGGCGCCGGCAGCACCTGTTTCAATGCCACGGCCCACTGCTGGACGTCGTACGCTGCCATCTGACCGGGCGTGCAGCTGCCCGTTCCCGCAGTCAGACAGGTTGCGGCTGTCGCCAGTCCCGTATCGGAGATCTGCAGCGCCGGGGTGGAGTCGTAATAGATCGTGGTGCTGGCAGGCGCGAGGCCGGCGCCCCAATAGCTGGTATTGGCGTGCATGGCGGCGGCCATGCTGGCGGCCTGGATGGCCGCGAGCGCCCGCGAGCCGGCCACGCTGGTACTCGAGAGCGCCAGCGATTCCATTTTGGCAAGCCCCAAGAGACCGATCGAGACCACGACTAGCGCCACCATGACTTCGACGAGGCTGAAGCCTCCCGATCGCACGCGTTTTATATGTCTCATTGACATGAGGTAGTCGCGCTCCCGAATTTGGTATCGCCGTACTTCTCCGTGACCACCGAACCCATGGGATTGACGGCCACGCAGCGGGTCCACTGATTGTTGCTGGGGTTGGTGTGCAGCTGAATATTAACCACGCCGGCCACCCCTGTGGGCGCGTACCCCATGCGGTTATACGTGGCGTACGAGTAGTTCGCGGCAGTGGCAACGAACGTGTCGCTGCCGGTGAAGGCCGGCTGCACGCGCAATGGGGTGTCGTTGGCGGCGTCAAACACGTGATTGGCATTCTTATCGACGAAAATGATCCAGCCCACCTGCCACGTGTTGACGCTGGTTGCCGCGCAGGCAGTGCCGTTGGTGGACGTGCAGATGGTGACCGGCTGGCCTGCCTTGACCGCCTGGCTGCGCGCGAATTGCATATCGCCCAGGAGGCTGTTGACCTCGGAGGCGACCCGGTTCGACGCGGTGACATATTTGAAGGTGGGCGTGCCGACGGCCGTGAGGATGCCCACGATCGTGACGACCACGATGAGCTCGAACAGCGTGAACCCGGTACAGCGTTTTTCTAATGTCATCCCACTCATGGGAACGCATGCTAGTCGCGCAAACTTGCTTGAACCTGACGCTGCCTCCGGCGGGTGTCGAGAATGAGAGGTAGTTCTCACAACCGCTCGCGGCGGGAGGTCTTCTCTCCAGGAGGTCTTCTCTAAGGGAACTGCAGGGTGACCCTGGTGCCGAGGCCGTTCGCGCCGGGCCCCAGGCTCAGCGAGGCCCCATAGAGCTTGGCAATCTCATCGACGATGGCAAGGCCCAATCCGCTGCCGTGCCCCGGGGAATTCGGCAGCCGGTAGAAGCGCTGCCGAACCCGCTGCCGGTCTTCTTCGGGGATGCCCGGCCCACTGTCTTCGACTGTGAGCACGGGCTTGCCATGTGTCATTCCGACGCTGACGGTCACGCTGCCGCCGGGCGGAGTGTATTTCAGGGCGTTGTCGATGAGATTGCTCAGCAGGTCGTCGATGAGCGCCGGGTCCGCGACGATGGACACCGGCTTCACGTCGATGCCCAAATCGATGTTGGACTGCAATGCGCGATCGAAGAATCGGGCGACGACCTCGCCGACGAAGGTGTCGAGCGCCACGGACTGATTCTTGGTGGCGATGTTCACCGTGGGATCGGCCCGGGCCAGAGCCAGCAGCTGGTTGGCAGAATGCGCCAGTTGGCGGATGCCCTCCTGCAGCGTCAGGAGACGGCTTTGAACGGGCGCGGCCGCCGACTCCGCCACCAGAAGATCGAGCTGCGCCTGCAGACCCGTGATCGGCGTGCGCAGTTGATGCGCGGTGTTCGCGATGAACTGCTGCTGCGATTGCACCGAGGAGCGCAAGGTCGTGAACAGTCGATTCAGGGTCACCACGACGGGTGCAATCTCGCGCGGTACGGAAGATTCATCGATGGGCCGTAGATCACGGGGCGAACGGGCTGCGATTTCGTCCCGCAGCCGGTTCACCGGACGAAGTCCCAGCTGTATTCCCACCCACACCAGCACCAGGGTCACATCGAGCTGCACGAAATCCCATAACAGCGTACTCATGAGCCCCAAGCGGGCTGCCGGCTCCGCGGCCGGCCTGACGTCGGCGACGGTAATGAGCGTGACGCCGCCCGAAGTGTCGAAGCGTGTGGTCAGGCTGCGCACACGCCGCTCTCCCAACCGCATCAGCGCGATGAGCTGGCTGGTATCGCCGTTCATCGGCACCGCCGACAATCGCCCATCGCCGACCAGCAGCCGGCTCTGCGCATCGCGCACCGCGTAGATCACTGAATCGGGAGACGGCAGGCGCGGCAAGGCGTCGGAGCGCTCGTCCATTGAGATCCGGCCGTCTTTGATGCTCAGGTGCGCCATCAGCGCATTCGCAGCGTCTTTCAGCCGACGATCGCTGCTGATGACGCCGGGCGCCACATTGTTGAAGTAGTGCACCAGCGCGCCGCAGAGCGCGAGCAGCATCAGCGGAACTGCCAGCCAGAGTATCAGCCGCCGGCTGATCGAGGAGGTCACGGTGATTTCGCTTCTTCCAATCGATATCCCAGGCCGCGCAGGCTGCGGATGACGGCGGCCTCGCCCAGCTTGGCGCGCAGTCTCGATACATGCACCTCGATGGCGTTCGGCGTAATCTCATGGTCCGGAGCGGCAAGCGCCTGTTGCACGCGCTCCTTGGACACCACCTGGCCGATGCGCCGCACCAAACATTCGAGCAGCAGCCATTCCCGTGCGGTCAGTTCCACTTCGGCGCCATCGATGCTGAGGCGTTTGCCGGGCAAGTCGACGCTCAGGCGATGCAGCTTGATGACGCCATCGAGCGCACCGCTCGAACGGCGCATCAATGCCCGGCAGCGCGCGGCAAGTTCCGCGGGCTCGAAGGGCTTGCTCAAAAAGTCGTCCGCGCCGAGATCGAGCGCCTTGACCTTGTCGTTGACGGTGCAGCGCGCGGTCAGAATCAGGGTCGGCATGGTCTTGCCGCCGCTGCGCAGCCGGCGGACGAGAGTCAACCCATCGGCCCCGGGCAGCCCCACATCGATTACCGCGAGAGCGAATTCCTCCGACGCCATGGCCGCTTGAGCGGCCTCGGCACTGTTGACTCTAAGCACCGAGTACTTTGCGGCCGACAATCCGCGGGCGATTGCATCCGCGACGATATCATCGTCTTCAACGACCAGAAGCCGCATGGCCTTTCGGGTTTCGTCGCACGTTCGTCAATCGCCGACGGCTTTGTCGTCAGGCTGTGCCGGATCGGCGCGATCGGCGCCGAAGGTGCTGCGACGCGGTGGTATCAGCGTGCGGATCTTGGCCTCGTATGCCTTGGCAAAGGCTTCCGTGAACACATGCGGGAAGCCGTCGGCGGACCTGTGCGCCAGGCCCGAAAACATCTCCGCGTACAAGTCCCAATACTTCCCCTTGTTTTGGGTGCCGAACACGCCGCGTTTCCCGGCCCTTTCGAAACGCTCCTCCAGTTCCTTCGGATCCACGCGGCCCAGGAATTCTTCGAAGGCGGCCCGCATCGCCACGTGCGATGCGGTGTTCTGCGCCTTCGTTTCCTTGAAGGCGTCGCGCACGGCATTGACGGAACTCGCGCGTGCCGAGACGGTGTTCAACAAACGGACCAATGCATCGTCCACGCCGCCGGTCAGATTCAATGGAGACTCCGGCGCGTTGTCCGGTGGCGGCAGTGAAATGCGAAACCGGTTGCGGAATTCATTGCGGTTTTGGCTGAGATCCATCAGACCCAGGACCGATTCGCGCAGCAATTGACCGGCGAGCAGCATTGCGGCGCCGCGCGCCTCGGTGGTGATGCTTCGCGGATCGATGCCCGCCCCCCGGCAGAATGCCGACAAGCCGACATCGAAGTCGCCGTCATATAGCACCGGCGCCGCAGAGCGGGGGGCCGGGGAGGGCGGCGCAGCCGGCGCCGCGGCTACGGGCGCCGTCGCGCCCGCGCCCGCGGGCGGGTTGACCTTGAGAGGGCGCGTCATCATGTGCCAGGGAGTGCCCGCGCCCTCGTCCTCGACCGCCGGCCGAGGCGCCGGGGCGACGGACTGGCCATAGGAGTTTCGCGGGCGCACGCCGCTATCCTTGTCCAGTTGATCGCTGGGCTCGAGCAGCTGGCTCAGATCGAGGTCGGCGCCCAAGTCATTCGCGGTGGATTTCTTGACCGCAGAGGAGGGTGATTTACCATCGTAGGCCACGATGGCGCTTTCATCGGGCGGGTGGTCGTTTCCCTTGTCGATGCTGACCAGAAATTCATATTCCCCGAGGCGGACGTAATCGCCGTCCTTCAGTACGTAGTCATGGTACTTGCCGAGCGGGACCTGGGCGCCGTTGACATAGGTGCCGTTCGAACTGGTGTCGACCAGGACATAGGTTCCCGTGCGAAACTCGATCCGCGCGTGTTTGCCTGACAGGTAACGCTCGGGGTCGGGTAGAATCCACTCGTTGTCAGTGCTGCGTCCGATGGTGCCGCCGTGCACGCCGAACACTTTGGTGGATTGTGCTCCCAGGCGTATTCCGTGCTCGCTGACTACGCTGAGGCGCAAGGTCATGTTTGTTCCCTCCGACGGGTCTTAAGGCTTGCGCTAAGTGCCCGTATAATATAGTGAAATGCTAGCAATGCCGGGAGCCTTATAAATGGCCGCGAGTCACATTTTCAAAGTTCTGTTCGTGAATCAGGGAAAGGTCTATGAGATCTACGCCCGCAAAGTAAGTCACGGCAGCCTGTTCGGATTCATCGAAGTCGAGGAACTCGTGTTCGGGGAACGCACGACCGTGGTGGTCGATCCCGCGGAAGAGAAGATAAAGGCCGAATTCAGCGAAGTAAAGCGCACCTATCTACCGATGCACTCGGTGCTGCGGATCGATGAGGTCAAAAAACAGGGGGTCAGCAAGATCGTGGCTCTCGAGGGGTCGAACGTGTCTCAGTTCCCGGTCCCGTTGTATACACCCGGCGGAGACTCCAACGCCCGTAAGTAACACGCAGTTCTGTTAGAATTCGGCATGTTCAGCTTGCTCGGCGCGCCCGCGCTGTCGCAATTCCGACTCGATAAACTGCTGCAGACCTTGCAGGCGCGGGACGGCCGCGTCAGCGGGGTCTCCTCGCGGTTTATTCACTTTGCCGACGCGTCCCAGGCTCTCGATGAGAACGAACTCGAGGTCCTCGGCAAGCTATTGACGTACGGTTCGCGGGCCCATCAGCACATCGATCGCGGGCGGCAATTGTTGGTCACCCCGCGGCTCGGCACGGTTTCCCCGTGGTCGAGCAAGGCAACCGACATCGCCCGGGTCTGCGGGCTCGAGCACATCAGGCGATTGGAGCGCGGCACCCTGTATTTCATCGAGGCCACGGCGAATCTATCGGCCGAGGATTTACGGGGCTTAAGTCCGTTGTTGCATGATCGCATGACGGAATCGGTGTGGATCGGCGTGGATGATTTGGCCGGCACCCCGGCGGCCGGCGCCCCGGTGGCGGGCACACCCGCGGCCGGCGCCCCCGCGCCCCGCGCCCGGGACAACGGCGCCCGGAGTGACCGCCCCGCGGACGGCCGCCCCGAGGATGGCCGCCAAGCGGAGGGCCGCCCCATCGAGCCCCATGAATTGTTTGCGCGCAGTGCGGCGCGACCGCTGCGGGTGGTGGCGCTCGGATCCGACGGGCACGCGGCGCTGGCGCGTGCCAATGCCGAATGGGGGTTGGCGCTCTCCGATGACGAGATCGGCTACTTGGTGCTGGCGTTCAAAAAAATGGGGAGGGACCCCACCGACGTCGAATTGATGATGTTCGCGCAGGCGAATTCCGAGCATTGCAGGCACAAGATATTCAATGCCGAATTCATCGTGGACGGCGCTCCCATGCCGCTGTCCCTGTTCGCCATGATTCGTGCAACCCATGCGAAGAACTCCGCCGGGGTGCTGTCTGCCTACCGGGACAATGCTGCCGTGGTCGAGGGTTCCACTGCGGTCAGATTTTTTGCCGATCCCCTCACGCATCGATACGGCGGGGTCACCGAACCCGTCGATATCTTGATGAAAGTCGAGACGCACAATCACCCCACTGCCATCTCGCCCTTTCCGGGCGCGGCCACCGGCTCCGGGGGTGAGATTCGCGATGAGGGCGCCACCGGCATCGGCGCCAAACCGAAGGCGGGATTGACGGGTTTTTCGGTGTCGAACTTGAAAATCCCCGGTATGCCGCAGCCGTGGGAGCGGGATTTCGGCAAGCCTGAACGGATTGCGTCGGCGCTCGACATCATGCTCGCGGCCCCCTTGGGGGCGGCAGCTTTCAACAACGAATTCGGACGTCCGAACACCTGCGGTTATTTTCGCGTTTTCGAACAACTCGTGCCGCCGGCGGACGGCAGCCCCACGGATGGCAGCCCCACGGACGACCGCTCTACGGGTGTCCGTCTCAGCCACCATCAGATCATCCGCGGCTATCACAAGCCCATCATGATTGCCGGCGGTCTCGGCAATCTGCGGCGCAACCACGTCGAGAAGCGCGATGTCGTGGTGGGCGCCCCGCTCGTGCTCCTGGGCGGCCCGTCCATGCTGATCGGCCTGGGCGGGGGCGCGGCCTCGTCGGTGGGAAGCGGGCAGAGCACGTCGGACTTGGATTTTGCGTCCGTACAGCGCGGCAATCCGGAGATGCAGCGGCGCGCGCAAGAGGTCATCGATCGCTGCTGGGAGATGGGCGATGACAACCCCATTCTCTTGATTCACGACGTGGGAGCGGGCGGCCTGTCGAATGCGCTGCCCGAGGCGATTGCCCACAGTCACCGGGGCGGACAAATCGACCTGCGCAAGATTCCGAGCGCCGAGCCGGGACTTTCCCCGATGGAAATCTGGTGCAACGAAGCCCAGGAACGCTATGTGCTCGCGCTCGTCCCCGGCAGCACGGCGAGATTCGCCGCTCTCTGCGAGCGTGAACGCTGCCCGTTTGCCGTGGTGGGCGAGACCACGGGCGATGGACAATTACGCGTGATCGACGAGCTGGCGCCGCCGCCGGCGGGTGGCCGACAAGAGGAGGGACGCCCCGCGGACGGCCGCCTCGCCGTCGACATGCCGATCGAGGTCCTGCTCGGCAAGGTGCCGCGCATGAGGCGTGAGGTCCGGTCGGTGCCGAAAACGCTTGGGCCCCTGACCACGGCAGGGGCGAACATCGCGGAATCACTGGATCGATTGCTCTGTCTTCCGACCATTGCGGACAAGACCTTTCTGATCACCATCGGTGACCGATCCGTGGGCGGCATGATCAGCCGCGATCAGATGGTGGGCCCGTGGCAGGTTCCGGTCGCCGACGTCGCGGTCTCCTTGAGCGATTACGAGGGTTATACCGGGGAGGCCATGGCGATGGGCGAGCGCACGCCCGTTGCGGTGCTCAACGCCCCGGCGTCGGGGCGGTTGGCGGTGGGCGAGGCCATCACGAACATCGCCGCCGCCGACGTGCGCAAGCTGACCGACGTTCGGTTGTCGGCGAACTGGATGGCCGCCTGCGGCGAGCCGGGAGAGGATGCCGACCTGTATGCCACCGTGCGCGCCGTGGGTGCGGAACTGTGTACGGCGCTCGGAATCACCATTCCCGTGGGCAAGGACTCCTTATCCATGCGGACGTCGTGGACGGACGCCGACGGCATGCATACGGTGCTGGCGCCCACATCGCTCATCATCTCGGCGTTTGCCAAGGTTGCGGATGTGCGCCGCACGCTGACTCCCGAGCTCGATACATCGCAATCTTCGCGGCTGCTGCTGGTGGATCTCGGCGGCGGCAAGAATCGCCTGGGAGGTTCGTGCTGGGCGCAGGTGCTGGACCGGCGCGGTGGCGATCCCGCGGACTTGGACGACCCGCAGTTCCTGCAGCGGTTTTTCGACGCGATTCGAGAGCTCAGGGACCGCGGCCTGCTGCTCGCCTATCACGACCGTTCGGACGGCGGTGTGCTGGTGACGTTGTTGGAGATGGCCTTTGCCGGCCATTGCGGTCTCGAGATCGACTTGAAGTCCGCGGCGGACCCGGTCGCCGCCTGTTTCACCGAGGAACTCGGGGCCGTGCTGCAGGTTGCTGCCGTACGGGTGGATGAGGCGGTGGAGGTCCTTGAGCGCCACGGTCTTAGGCAACTGACGCACGATTTGGGCGCGCCGACCGCCGGCGATGCCGTCACTGTGGCGGCGAACGGCGCGGTGGTCTATTCCGCGTCGCGTTCCGAGTTGCACCGCCGTTGGAGCGAAGTATCGTTCCGGATGCAGGCGCTGCGCGATAATCCGCAGTGCGCCAGCGAGGCGTACTCGAGGTTGCTGGATGCCAAGGACCCGGGATTGCACGCCAGTCTCACCTATGACCCGGCGGACAATGTCGCGGCGCCGTTCATCGCCCGGGGAGCGAGGCCCGCGGTCGCCGTGCTGCGCGAACAGGGCGTGAACAGCCAGACCGAGATGGCGGCCGTGTTCACGCGCGCGGGGTTCGACGCCTACGATGTGCACATGACCGACGTATTGGCCGGCCGCGTACGCCTCGGTAGATTCCATGGTCTCGTGGCCTGCGGCGGGTTCTCCTACGGCGACGTTCTGGGTGCGGGGGAGGGCTGGGCGAAATCCATCCTCTTCAATTCACTGGCGCGCGACGAATTCTCGGCGTTCTTCGCGCGCGACGCCACGTTCACGCTGGGCGTGTGCAACGGCTGCCAGATGCTGGCGGCAATGAAGGAATTGATTCCGGGCGCCGGCCGCTGGCCGCGCTTCGTGCGCAATCGCTCCGAACAGTACGAGGCGCGTTTGAGCCTCGCGCGAGTGCCGCGATCCCGCTCGGTGTTGTTTGCCGGCATGCACGGATCCGTGCTGCCCATTGCGGTGGCGCACGGCGAAGGTCTCGCGGAATTCTCAACGCACGCCGGCGCCGCGGAACTTCTGGAGCACGGACTCGCCGCCTTGCAGTTCGTCGATCACCATGAGGAACCGACGGATGTGTATCCCTTGAACCCCAACGGGTCGCCGTTGGGGCTCGCGGGGGTATGCAGCGATGACGGCCGCGTCACCGCGGTGATGCCGCATCCGGAGCGGGTATTTCGCAGCGTACAGAACTCGTGGTCGCCCAAGGAGTGGGGCGAGGACGGCGGGTGGCTGAGGCTGTTTCGGAACGCGCGGGTGTTCCTGGCTTAGCCTGATTGGTTCACAGGCTACCAGCCCCTACGTTGCCCGTCTCGACGCGAATCGGCGCCACGTGCTTGCGATACGTCATCGCCTGCATGAGGCGCGCCTTTCGAACGAAGGTCTGATACAGCAGGTCGCGCATGACCTCGAGCAGGACTCCGGCGCTTTCACCGTCGAGGTTCGGCTGATGCGGCCATGGGTCGCTGTCGCTGCCGAACAGTACCGCCCGAAAAGTCGAGAAGCTATCGTCGTCGAGTTCTGCGAGTGCGCGGATGTCCTGCAGGGTGTCGAACAGATCCAGCTTGCCGCGATCGCCGAGCTCCCGGAACAACGACTGGGCGGTCCGCCGGCTCATGGCGCCGAAGGCGTTGAAGCAACCCGCGGAGTAGCAGTTCAGCGCTTCGCGGAACAGCTCTTCGGCCTCCGCAGGCAGGTACGTGAGCGGAAATTTCTCGGGCGCCCGTTCGATCTCGGTGTAATTCGGTGCGAGTTCGATGCGCAGCGCCGTATACGCCCTGGCGTTGAATTTCAAGAAAATCGGCTCACCGCAGGCGTCGCAACGGAACACGATACCCACCTGTTTCGGCTTGCGGTAGCTGAGATCGTCGAACCGGGGCGTCGCCACGGCCGTGACGTGCGTCAGGGTCTGGCATTGGGGGCAGGTGAGCGCGATTCCCTCGTGCTCAATATGCAGTTCGTCTTGCGGCGTGATGTAAACACTCATGACTCACCCTGTCAGTGGTTTGTAACGAATCCGGTGGGGTTGCGAGGCGTCCTCGCCCTTGCGCCGCTTGTAGTCTTCGACGTATTCCTGATAGTTGCCCTCGAACCAAGCGACCTGCGAGTCGCTTTCGAAGGCGAGTATGTGCGTCGCAATGCGGTCGAGGAACCATCGATCGTGGGATATGACCACCGCGCAGCCCGGAAACGCCACCAGCGCCTCCTCCAAAGCCCGCAGCGTTTCGATGTCGAGGTCGTTGGTGGGCTCGTCGAGCAGCAGGACGTTGCCGCCGGACTTCAGCACCTTCGCCAGGTGCACGCGATTGCGTTCGCCCCCCGACAGATCGCCGATGAATTGCTGCTGCTGCGTGCCCTTGAAGTTGAAGCGGCCGACATAGCCTCGAGAGGACGTCTCGTAGTTGCCCACCTTGATCAAATCGAGTCCGCCCGAAATTTCCTGCCATACCGTGTTCTTGTCGTTGAGCGCCTGGCGGGATTGATCGACATAGGCAAGTTTGACCGAGGGACCCAGCCGGATGTCGCCGCTGTCGGTTTTATCCATGCCGGCCAGCATCCGGAACAGCGTGGTCTTGCCGGCTCCGTTCGGCCCGATGATGCCGACGATCCCGCCGGCCGGAAGGCTGAAGCTCAAGCTCTCGATCAGCAATCGGTCGCCGAATGCCTTGCGGACTTCCTTGCATTCGATGACGAGGTCGCCCAGGCGATCGCCGGGTGGAATGTAGATTTCGTTGGTTTCGTTGCGCTTTTGAAATTCCTGCGAGGCAAGTTCCTCGTAGCGCTGCAATCGTGCCTTGGACTTCGCCTGCCGCGCCTTGGGATTCGTGCGCACCCATTCCAGCTCACGTTTCAGTGTCTTGGCGAGCGCATCCTGCTGGCGCTCTTCCTGCGCCAGACGTTGTCCCTTTTGTTCCAGCCAGGAGGAGTAATTGCCCTCCCAGGGTATTCCGTGGCCGCGATCGAGTTCGAGAATCCATTCCGCGACATTGTCGAGAAAGTACCGATCGTGCGTGACCGCGATGACGGTGCTCGGGTATTCCTCGAGGAAGTGCTCCAGCCACGCCACCGACTCCGCATCCAGGTGGTTGGTGGGCTCGTCGAGCAGCAGCATGTCGGGTTTCGACAGCAGCAGCCGGCACAGGGCGACCCGGCGCTTCTCGCCGCCGGACAACTTGCCGATCACGGCGTCCCAGGGCGGCAGCCGCAGCGAGTCTGCGGCAATTTCGAGCTTGCGTTCCAATTCCCAGCCGCCCACCGCATCGATCTTGTCCTGCATCTTCGCCTGCTCTTCCATGAGCTTGTTCATCTCGTCATCCGACATCGGCTCGGAAAATCGATCGCTGATGGCATTGAACCGATCGATGAGGCTCTGGACATCGCCGACGCCTTCGCCGACCACCTCGCGCACCGTCTTGGACTCATCGAGCAGCGGCTCCTGGGGCAGGTAGCCGACTTTAATACCGGCCTGCGGCCGGGCTTCGCCCTCGATTTCCTTATCGAGCCCGGCCATGATCTTGAGCAGGGTGGACTTGCCGGATCCGTTCAAACCCAGCACGCCGATTTTCGCACCCGGAAAAAAGCTCAACGTTATGTCACGTAGAATGACGCGCTTGGGTGGCACGACCTTGCCAACCCGGTTCATGGTGTAGATGAACTGAGCCATGACTTAAGGATCTCGACTGTGCGGATTCGGGGAAAACCTGATGGAATTATCCGCGACTCGCGAAGGCTTGTCACGGCGATCGCGCCATCCGTGCCGGCTTTTTGCGCGCGCCTGCCGCACCTGCTGCGCCAGAGCCGCCGTCACCGGCACGAATGGCGCGGAGGCGAACTATGTATGGCCCGGCGTTTTCCGAGGCCCGGTTTTCCGAGGCCCGGAAGTGAAGCTTTGGGCTGCGCGGCGCCGGGCGCCGCTTAGCGCCCCTGGGAATCAAGGGATCGCTTATAATATTCGGCTATCTTTCTGGAGACTTCACGCACATGTTCAATGCCTCGATGACGATAGCCGGGTTTGATCCGGAACTGGCCAAGGCGATGGCCGGCGAGCGGACTCGCCAGGAAGATCACATCGAGCTGATTGCCTCGGAGAACTATACCAGCCCGCGGGTGCTGGAGGCGCAAGGGTCGGTGCTGACGAACAAGTATGCGGAAGGCTATCCGGGCAAGCGTTACTACGGGGGGTGCGAGTTTGTGGACCTGGCCGAGCAGCTGGCGATCGAGCGCGCCCAGCAGCTGTTTGGGGCGGCCTATGCGAACGTGCAGCCGCATTCCGGGTCGCAGGCGAACGCCGCGGTGTACCTGGCGCTGCTCAATCCCGGGGAGACGATTTTGGGGATGAGCCTGGATCATGGGGGTCACCTGACGCATGGGGCGAAGGTGAATTTCTCGGGCAAGCTGTTCAAGGCGGTGCAGTACGGGGTCAAGGCGGACACGGGGCAGATCGACTACGAGGAGCTCGAGCGGCTGGCGCGCGCGCATCGCCCGAAGGTGCTGGTGGCGGGCTTCTCGGCGTACTCGCGGGTGCTCGATTTTGCGCGGTTTCGGGCCATCGCCGATGCGGTGGGGGCGTATTTGTTCGTCGACATGGCGCACGTGGCGGGGCTGGTGGCGGCGGGGCTGTATCCGAACCCGGTGCCGCTCGCCGATGTGGTGACCAGCACCACGCACAAGACCTTGCGCGGCCCGCGCGGCGGGCTGATTCTGGCGCGCCCGCATGCGGAGTTGCACAAGAAGTTCCAATCCATGGTGTTTCCCGGCACCCAGGGCGGTCCGTTGATGCATGTGATCGCGGCCAAGGCGGTGGCCTTCTACGAGGCGCTGCAGCCGGAGTTCAAGGTCTACTCGGCGCAGGTTCTGGCCAATGCCCGCGCCATGACCGGGGTGCTGCAGGAGCGCGGCTACCGGATTGTCTCCGGGGGCACGGACAATCATTTGTTCCTGGTCGACTTGATCGATAAGAACATCACGGGCAAGGACGCGGATGCGGCGCTGGGGCGTGCGCACATGACGGTGAACAAGAACGCGGTGCCGAACGACCCGCGACCGCCCATGGTGTCGAGCGGTCTGCGCATCGGGACCCCGGCGGTGACCACGCGCGGCATGAAGGAGGCGGAAGTCAAGCAGCTCTCGCACTGGATCGCCGATGTGCTCGACACGATGGGCGATGAGTCGGTGATCGAGCGCGTGCGCACCCAGGTGCTGGCGCTGTGCCGCCGATTCCCCGTGTATGGTTGACCGTGGATAAGGTCCGCTAGGGTCCGCCCCGGCCCCGGCCCAAGCAGTCTCCATGCATTGCCCATTTTGCGGTCACTCGGAGACTAAAGTCATCGACTCACGCCTCGCCGGCGAAGGGCGCCAGATTCGCAGGCGGCGCGAGTGTCTCGAGTGCACGGAGCGCTTCACAACTTTTGAAACGGCGGAACTGCTGCTGCCCACCGTGGTCAAGAGCGACCGTCGCCGCGAGCCGTTCGATGAGAACAAGCTGCTCGCCGGAATGCAAAGGGCCTTGGAGAAGCGGCCCGTCGGCCGTGAAGCGGTCGAGGCTGCCGTCGCCCGGATTTGTCATAAATTGCGAAGTTTGGGCGAGCGCGAAATCGCGTCGCGCAGCGTCGGCGACATGGTGATGGAGGAGCTGCGGCATCTGGACGAGGTGGCGTATGTGCGCTTCGCTTCCGTCTACCGCAGCTTTCAGGACATCGAAGCCTTTCGCACTGAAATCGATCAATTGCGCCGTCATCGGCGTCGCCGCGAAACGAGCAAGGATCAACTCACCTTGCTTCCGGGCGACGAGCCCAAAGAGCAAAAATGACACCGGGTACTGCGAACAATTCGGGCCTACCGGAAAGCGACCGGATGTCGGATAGCGCCCGGATGGCGCGCGCTCTGGAATTGGCGGAACGGGGCCTGTATACGACGGATCCGAATCCGCGCGTGGGCTGCGTGCTGGCGCGCGATGGCCAGGTGGTCGGCGAGGGGTGGCATGCCCGAGCCGGCGAACCCCACGCTGAGGTCATGGCGCTGCGCGCCGCCGCCGAACGCGCGCGGGGCGCGGTCGCCTATGTAACGCTCGAGCCCTGCTGCCACACGGGGCGCACTCCGCCGTGCGCGGATGCGTTGATCGCCGCCGGAATCGTGCGCGTGGTATGCGCGGCGGTCGATCCCAATCCCAAGGTGGCGGGCGGCGGCATCAAGCATCTGGAGGCCGCAGGGATCGGAGTGACGGTCGGTCTGCTCGCGGACCGCGCGCGTGCCCTCAACATCGGCTTCTTTTCGCGTTTCGAACGAGGCCGCCCGTTCATCCGACTCAAATTGGCCATGAGCCTGGATGCGCGTACCGCGCCGTCCGAGGGCGGCAGGGCATGGATCACGGACGAGGCTTCGCGTGCCGATGTGCAGGTGTGGCGGGCCCGCAGTTCCGCGATATTGACGGGATCGGGAACGCTCCGCGTGGACGATCCGCGGCTCGATGTGCGGCTGGACTACGGCCCCTGGGTGCGGCAGCCCTTGCGGGTGGTACTCGACACCGAATCGACGTGCGCACCCGCCTCGAGGATTTTTCACGACGGCCATGCGCTGATCTTTGCCGCGCTCGACGCGCCGGAACGCCGCGGCATGCCGGTTCGCACGGAGCGGGTACCGCGTTCTCCCCGCGGATTGGATCTCGAGGCGGTCGTCGCGCGCTTGGGCCAGCTCGAGGTCAACGAACTTCTCGTGGAATGCGGTCCGCGTTTGGCGGCGGCATTTCTCGAAGCGAATCTGGTCGATGAGTTGATCCTTTATGTCGCGCCGCATTTTCTGGGAGTGGATGCGCCCCCCCTGGCGGCCCTCGCCGGATTGGAGAACGTGCGCCGCCTGGCCCGCTTCGAGTTTCACGACCAACGATTGATCGACAACGACTTGCGCTTGGTACTCACACCCAAAAGGGCCTGACCATGTTCACCGGCATTATCATCGCAACCGGCCGCGTCCTCTCCGCCGATGTGAAGGGCGGCGATATTGAATTGGCGATCGACGCGGCCGCGCTCGATGCCGCCCGCATGAACCTGGGCGACAGCGTCAGCGTGCAGGGGTGTTGCTTGACGGTGACACGCAGGGTTGGAACCGCATTTCACGCCGACGTTTCACGCGAAACCATGTCGAAGACGACGCTCGGCAGCTTGCACCGCGGGTCGAGGGTGAACCTGGAGCCCAGTCTTCGCGCCGGCGACGCGCTGGGGGGGCATTTGGTGAGCGGTCACGTCGATGCCGTGGGCCGCTTGACTTGCGCTACCCAAGACGCGCGTTCGTGGCGGCTGGAGTTTGAACTGCCGGCGGCATTGATGCGCTTCGTCGCAGCCAAGGGTTCGATTTGCATCGACGGGGTGAGCCTGACCGTCAATCAGGTGGGCGGGCGGCGCTTCGACGTGAACATCATACCGCACACCCGCGAGGTCACGACGCTGGGCGATCTCGTCGTCGATGCGGGTGTTAATGTCGAAATCGACACGATCGCGCGCTATCTTGAGCGCCTGCTCAGCAAACCAGAAGAGTGAATGCATCATGAGTGAATTCAATACGATCGATGAGATCCTGGCCGACATCAGAACCGGCAAGATGGCCGTGCTCATGGATGATGAGGACCGCGAAAATGAAGGCGATCTCATCATGGCCGCGGAATGCGTGCGGGCCGAGGACGTCAACTTCATGGCGCGCTATGGACGCGGGCTCATTTGCCTCACGCTGACGCGCGATCGCTGCCGGCAGCTGCGTTTGCCGTTGATGGTGAGCGACACCGACAGCTCGCATCGCACGAACTTTACCTTGTCGATCGAAGCCGCCGAGGGCGTGACCACCGGGATCTCGGCGCACGACCGGGCGCACACCGTGAAGACGGCCGTGGCGCCGAATGCGGGGCCGGAGGACTTGCGTCAACCCGGACACATTTTTCCGCTGATGGCGCAACCCGGCGGAGTCCTCACCCGGGCGGGCCACACGGAAGCCGGCTGCGATCTGGCCCGGCTTGCCGGATTTTCGGCGGCCGCGATGATCGTCGAGATTCTGAACGACGACGGCACCATGGCGCGCCGTCCGGACCTCGAGCGATTTGCGAGGGCGCACAACCTCAAGATCGGCACCATCGCCGATCTCATTCGATACCGGCTCAAGAACGAGAGTTCGGTGGAAAGAATATACGACGAGCCGGTGGACACCGAATATGGCGCGTTCCGGCTGTGCTGCTACGAGGATCACGTCAACAAGAATGTGCATGTTGCGCTGGTCAAGGGCGACCTGAATTCCACGCTGCCCGCCCTGGTGCGCGTCCACATCAAGGATTTCATGCGCGACGTCGTCGGCGTGCGCAGCGAGAAACTGGGATGGCCCTTGCGCGCCGCGATTCGACGGGTGGCCAGCGAGCCTTCCGGTGTGGTCGTCATCTTGAGGCCCGAGGAGACGCCGCGGGACTTCATGGACAATGTCCGACAGCTCGACGCGAAGCCGGCCACCGCCCGCAACCCGGGTGCCACCGTGGTCCGGACCTACGGGATCGGGGCGCAAATCCTCAAAGATCTTGGGCTGAAGCGCATGCGGGTGCTGAGCGCGCCGAAGCAGCTTCAGGGACTCGCGGCCTTCGACCTCGAAGTGACCGAGTACGTCGATGGGGGGGATGAGCGCTCAGACGGGCTCCTGGGCACTATACTGCGCGCTTAAGCTTAAGCCGCGTGCGAGGAGAGATCAGTGCCCAATGAACAACCGAAGGTGATCGAAGGAGAATTGCTCGCCCGCGACTTGCGTTTCGCTTTCGTCGCGGCGCGTTTCAACGATTTCGTCGTCGAACCGCTGATTCGCGGTGCGCTGGACGCCTTGAAGCGGCATGGAGCGTCTGAAAAGCAGATCGAGATCGTGCGCGTTCCCGGGGCGTTTGACATACCCATCGTGGCGCGGAAATTGGCACTGTCGCGCCGCTACGACGCGTTGCTCGCGCTCGGCGCCGTGGTCCGCGGCCAAACGCCGCATTTCGACTATGTGGCCGGGGAGTGCGCCTCGGGACTTGCACGCATCGCGCTCGAATCCGGCGTTCCCATCGCGTTCGGCGTGCTCACCACCGACACCATGGAGCAGGCGGTGGATCGGGCCGGCGGAAAGGGCGGCAACAAGGGCGCGGATGCGGCGCTCGCGGCGATCGAGATGGCGAATCTGCTGCGCCGCCTGGAACCTTGAGCTGGTGAACGTGCATCGTGCCCGGCAATTGGCGCGCCGCCTGGCTCTGCAAGCGCTGTATCAGCTGCAGATCAATCCGCGGTCCTGGCAGGAGACGCATCAGCAGTTCTCCGACGACCCGGAGGCCGAGCGCGTCGATCGCGAATATTTTCGGGAGTTGATCGCGGCGATCGCACCGAATCGGGCCGTGTTGGACGAGCGTCTGGCGATCTTCAGCGAGATACCGCCGCTCGAACTCGATCCGGTGGAACATGCGGTTCTATGGCTGGGGATCCATGAACTGGAATTCCATCCGGAGCTGCCCTATCGCGTCGCCCTGGACGAGGCGGTGCAGCTGACCAAGCAGTTCGGTGCAACCGACGGGCATAAATTCGTGAATGCCGTGTTGGACCGCGCCGCCAGGCAGCTTCGCCCGGACGAATATGGAACGCCGCCAGGGACCTCGGAGTAGAGGCTGTGCAGGGCGACCCGGAGCCTTTGGGCGAGTTTGACGTGATCGACCGCTATTTTGCGTCCGGCCGACCCGGCGCACCCGGCGCAGAGAGACGCACGGACGTGATCCTAGGCATAGGCGACGACGCGGCCTTGCTACGTTGCCTTGAGAGCAGCGACTTGGTGGCTGCAGTCGATACCCTGGTGGCCGGCCGGCACTTTCCGGAAGGCAGCGAGCCGCGTTCCATCGGCCATCGCTCCCTTGCCGTCAACTTGAGCGACCTGGCTGCGATGGGCGCGACACCGGCATGGGCGACTTTGGCGTTGACCCTGCCATCCGCCGAAGGCCGCTGGCTCGAGGGCTTCTCCACCGGCTTCATGCAGCTTGCAGCCGTCCATGGCGTGGAACTGGTCGGCGGCGATACGACGGCGGGACCATTGACCATCAGTGTTCAGATCCTCGGTCAGGTCGATCGCGGCAGCGCGCTTCGCCGCAGCGGAGCGCAGCCGGGCGACATCCTGGCCGTCACCGGGACCTTGGGCGATGCCGGCGCCGGCTTGGCGCTGGTGACCGGCCGCGCGATTGCGGAGGACGGTGTGGCGGCCGCCCAGCTCATCGAACGCTTCGAGTATCCGACGCCCCGCGTGCAATTCGGATCGGAAGCACGGCGCATCGCCAGCGCCGCGATGGATTTGTCCGACGGCTTGGCGGGTGATCTGCCGAAGTTCGCGCGCGCAAGCGGACTCGCGGCGCACGTCGATGTGGAGCGCCTGCCACTGTCGGCGGCGCTTCGATCGTTCACGACGGTTGCACAGGGGCGCGAGTGGGCCCTTGCGGCGGGCGACGATTACGAGTTGCTGATGGCGGTACCTGCGCAGCGTTTCGACGAATTGGCGGCAGTGGCGGGCCGATTGAACTTAACGTTCACCGCGATCGGTGAGCTGCGTCGCGGAATGGGGGTCACCTGGGCGCTGGAGGGGCTGCCGTTCGCCGCTCCCGCCCGAGGCTACGAGCACTTTCGCTGAGCCTCGACTCAAATCACAGTTTGACTGCGAGTCAGCCCGTATCCTCTGCGCATCGAACAACGTTTGCGCCACGCGGCGCACTGGCCACCCTTGACCAATATCCGTCCCCATCTCGCCAAGCCTCACAATGGTCGCGCATCGCTGCCGGAAAAGATCGGCAAGTACGTGATCATCAACGAGGTAGGCCGCGGCAGCACGGGCGTCGTGTACCTCTCGCACGATCCCTACTATGGCCGCGACGTGGCGATCAAAGTGTATAACGTCGATTCGAGCGGAGACGAGAGCCGAAAGCGCATCGCGCGCAAGATGTTTCTCTCGGAAGCGCACATGGTCGGCATGCTGCAGCACCCCAACATCCTGCCGATTTACGACGCGGGCGAAGAGAACGGCCACTGCTACATCGTCACGGAACACGTGCACGGAGCGCGCACGCTTGCCGCGTATTGCCGGCCCGACAACTTGTTGCGGATCGACGATGTCGTCGAACTCGTGTACAAGGCGGCGCGCGCGCTGCACTACGCGCACAGCCGGGGGGTCATCCACCGCGACATCAAACCAAGCAACATCATGCTGACGCTCGAAAGCGATGTGCGCATCATCGACTTCGGCATCGCGTTGGTGGCCGACTCCGACATCTCGCGCATCGAAGGAATCGCGGGCAGCCCGTCGTACATGTCGCCCGAACAGGTGCAGTCGATCGAACTCACGAACCGCTCGGATCTGTATTCGCTGGGTGCGGTGATGTACGAATTGCTGACCGGCACAAGGCCCTTCAGGGCGGGCAACCTGCAAAAGCTGCTGCATCAAATCGTATTTGCCACGCCTCCGCCGATCCACACGCTGCGTCCGGAAATTCCCGAGGAACTCGAAAACGTCGCCGCCATGGCGCTGCAGAAGGATCCCGCCAAGCGCTACAAGACGGGATTGGATTTCGCCGCCGAGCTGACCCGCGTGCACCAAAAGCTGCGCGCGCAGTACAACCGAATCGATCAGCAGGAGCAGTTCAGCCTGTTGCGCAAGCTCAAGTTCTTCCACGAATTCTCGCACAGCGAAATCTGGGAAGTGCTGCGTGCCAGCAGCTGGCAGGACTATGGAGACGGGGAAGAGATCGTGAAAGAGGGCGAGATGGACGATCGCTTCTACATCATCGTGCAGGGACGCGTCGCCGTCGAGCGCCTGGGCAAGGCCCTCGGTTTCCTGGATAGCGGCGAGTGCTTCGGAGAGACCAGCTACGTACGAGGCGCCAAACGCACCGCCACCATCAAGGCCGCCGGCCCGGTGACCGTGATGAAAGTAAGCTCCACCCTGTTGGAACAGGTCTCCGCGGAATGCCAGCTGCGCTTCAATCAAGTGTTCCTGCGGAACATGATCGCGCGCCTTCAGAGCGCGGAGCGCATTACGGCCTAGGTCTCGGCGTCCTTGTCGAGTTCGATCATCGCGTAGGCCGAGTGATTGTGAATGGACTCGAAGTTCTCCGATTCCACCACGTACGCGCGCACGCGCTTATCCTTGTTGAGAGCGACAGCCACGTCGCGCACCGTATCCTCGACGAATTTCGGGTTGTCGTACGCGTGCTCGGTGACGAATTTCTCGTCCGGCCGCTTCAATATGCCGTACACCTCGCAGGAGGCCTCCTGTTCCGCAATGTCGATCAATTCCTCGAGCCACATGTGCGCGTTGAGCTTGGCCGTCACGGTGATATGCGAGCGCTGGTTGTGCGCGCCGTAGTCCGATATTTTCTTCGAACACGGGCAGAGGCTCGTGGTGGGCACCACGACTTTGAGCCACACGTCGGTCTCCCCGTCGTGGTGCTCGCCGAAGATCGTGGCCTGGTAGTTCATCAGGCTCTCGACGTGAGAGACCGGCGCCTTTTTCATCACGAAGTACGGAAAAGTCATTTCGAGGTGGCCGGAGCTGGCATCCAGCCGTTCGGTCATCTCCTTCAGCATCTTGCCGAACGAATCGACGGAAATTTCGCGCTCGTGGTGCAGGATCTCGACGAAGCGCGACATGTGCGTGCCCTTGAAGTCGTGAGGCAGGTTCACGTACATGTTGAAATTGGCGACCGTATGTTGCTCGCCGCGCGCGCGGTCCTTCACCTTGACCGGATGGAAAATGTCCTTGATGCCGACCTTGTTGATCGGTATCCGGCGGGTATCGGCCCGGCCCTGAACGTCCTCGATCGGCGACACGGCGAGATTCTTTTTGCTGACGGCGACGTTCATTTACACGGTTTCCTGCGGATGCGATTAGGCGAAGATGGTGCCGAAACCGCCAAGTTCAATGATCTTAGATCATTCGCACAGCGGTTGCCCGAGCTAAAGCGCGGCCGTCTCGGGCAGATAGTAAGTACCTGGATCTATTCGAAAAGTTGCGCCGGATTGGCCTCGGATTCGTCGCCCTCGAAGTCCTCGACCGCCGGCTCGCCGGCTTTCTTGAGCAAAATCTCGACTTTCTGCTCCGCATCCTTGAGGGCCGTCTGGCAGCACCGGGTCAGCATGACGCCGCGCTCGAATGCGGCCAGCGATTCCTCGAGGGGTAACTCTCCTTGCTCCAGCCGTTCGACCAGTTCCTCGAGTTCGCGCATGGCGGTCTCGAAGTCGAGCTTGGGAGTCTCCTTTGGGGTGCGTGGCGCCATGACTTCGAACGGTACAGGCGCCGCTCAACGTGCGCAAGTTCACGTCGCCGATGCCGCGCGACCAGAACATCGTCAACTCGTGAGGCGCGTCACAGCCGCAAACTCGCGCCAATCCGGGGTTTGTATAACATTAGTCGTGGGAAGCCAAATGCCATTTACACTCAAACAATTCGCAGCCTCTGCCGGGCTCGTTGCCGCAATTCTGGGCGGCGCCGCCTGCACGCCGAAACACATACCCGCCATGACGGTCGAGGACCTGATGGAGGATCGCGTGACGCTGGATGGCGTGCTGTTGAAGTGCAATGATCATTCCGCCAAGGCGCGTAACGAATCCGACTGCCACACTGCCCGAATCGCGGTCGAGCGGCTGGCGAAAGACGTGGATCCCGCCGAAGTGACCCGGCGCAATGCCGAGTTCGAGCGCCGCCGCGAGCGGCTGCGCCTGGCCCAGGAAAAAGTGCGCCACGACCAGGAAGCCAAGACCAAAGTGGACGCGTACAATCTCCCGTTGGTTCCAGTCGAGCCGGCCACGCCAAGCGGCGGGGCGTCCGGCCAGTCGCCACCCCCGCCCTAAGTTCGTTGGCGCGTGGATGCACGGGGCGATTTAACGGGACCACTTCCAATCCTTCGCTGAGCCGCGGCAACCGCCTTCCGGCGTCCCGCGCCACGCGCGACCCCTTACGACCCTTCCGCTGGCGGCACCCGTCGGTTCGCCATCGTTGATGGCCATCTTGCCGTTCACGACCACGTAACTTACCCCGGTGGCGAGTTGATGGGGATCTTTGTAGGTTGCATGGTCCTGGATCGTGTTTGGATCGAATACCACGACGTCGGCGAAGGCGCCGGGCCGGAGGCGTCCGCGATCCGCGAGCGATAGATTGTCGGCAGGCAGAGAGGAGAGCTTTCGAACCGCCTCCTCCACGCGCAGCACATGGTCCTTGCGTACGTAGTCAGCGAATACACGGGCGAAATTGCCGTACGCCCGTGGATGCGCGGCGGAGAGAAGGAACACCCCCTCCGGCGCGTCTCCGGCCTCGTCGGAGCCGAAACTGACCCAGGGCAACGCGACCTGCCGCCGGATATTGTCCTCATTCATCAAGAAATAGGCGAGGCCGACGCGGGACCCGTCCTCCACCACCAAGTCGATGGCCGCATCCTCCGGCGAAACGCCGCGCAGGCCCGCCACCTCTGCCAGGCTCTTGCCCGTGAGCGGCTTCAGTTTCGGATTTTTGAACGAAAGGAGAAGCGTGCCGTCCGCGCCGGCTGCGCCATAGAGATTCTCCCAAGTCGCGGGATGTGGGTTGCGCATTTCCGAGATCACTTTCGCCCTGACGGTGGGTTCCCTCAGACGTGCTATCCAGGCCTCGAGCCCACCCGCTTGAACCCAGGGCGGCATTGCAGCGTCCAAGCCCGTCGCGCCTGCGGTATAGGTGTACATATCGGCCGAAATTCGTATGCCCGAGCCCCTGGCCTTCTCGATCATGGCAATCACGCGATCGAGTTTTCCCCAATTGTCCCTTCCGGCGACCTTGAGGTGGTAGATCTCCGCCGGAGCACCGCTCGCCTCGGCGATCCCAATCGTTTCTTGCACAGCGGATTCAATGCGGTCACCCTCACTGCGCATATGGACTGTGTAGATTCCACCGCATCGGGCTGATTCCCGTGCCAGGGCGATGAGTTCCGGCGTCTTGGCGTAAGTCGCCGGCGCATAGATGAGCATCGTGGTCAGCCCAAGGGCTCCGTCCTCCATGGCCTGATGGACCAGTGTGCGCATCTGCTCGAGTTGGGGGGAGGTGGGCTGCACATCGTCTTCGCCGAGAACGTAGGTGCGGACCGTCGATGCACTGACAAAGGAGGCCACGTTGGGGCTGATTCCACGGTGCTCGAGAGTTTCCAGATACCCCCCCAAGGCCGTCCAGGTGACCGGATACTTGATGTCGCCTTGACGCTCGACCATCAGTCCCTTCATTTTTTGATTCAGCGGACCCATCGAGAACTCGCCCATCACTTCGAGCGTCACGCCCTGCTTCAAATCGCTGAGGGCGCGCCCATCGGCGAACAGGGAGTCCTCGGGGTGAGCCAGCATGTTGATGAAGCCGGGTGCCATCGCCTGGCCCTTCACATCGATGACCGTCCGGCCCGCCAAGCCGCGGTGTGGGCCCACGTAGCTGATTCGATCGGCGTCGATGGCAATGTCGCCGACATAGGGCGGGAGACCGGAGCCGTCGTAGATGGCGCCGTTGCGCAAGACGAGATCGTGCAGAGTGCCGTCGTTGCCGGAGGGGGCCGCCGCCGCTGCTGCCGGGGCAAGCGTGATGAGCCAAGCGGCGGCGAACGCGAGAATGCGGTAAATCTCAGTCACGACCGTACCTCCATACATGCTTTCAGCGCCGCGCCCCATGCGTGTCCGAGGAAACATCCCTCTCCGCTAGAATCCGGGCGGCCTCTCGGAGGCCACGCCAAACCGGCGCTCCAGCGCGAGGCCTACGCGTCCAAGAAGACCTTCATCGAAAAGGCGTCCTATGAGCGTCACACCATGCGGCACGCGCCGGGGCGGGGTGAAGGTCGGCAAGGGCCGCTGCGGATCCGGCGCCCAATCACTGCGGGCTTCGGACACCTCGATGAAGCCCGCCCGGATGGTGAGGGAGGGATGACCGGTGAAGTTGGTGATCGTGAGCATCTCGTCACGCAGGGACGGTACGAGCATCAGATCGGCCCGCGAAAACAGCCTGCCCATTTCCACGGCAACCTTGCGGCGCAGCCGGTCCGCCTGCACGAAGTCCACGGCTGAGAGGAACCGCGACTGCCGAAAGACATTCGGCCATGCATCGGGGACCTGCATCGCCAACCGATCGAGATCGCCGCTGAGCGTGAGTTCTTCGAAGGCGGCCGCCGCTTCTGCGAATAGGATCAGATTCAGGGAGTCATAGGGCCACGCCGGCAGGGAGAGTTCGACGGGCGTCATGCCGATTCTCATCGCCAGATCCAGCGCGGCGCGGTCCACCTGGGTGGCTTCACTCATCCATTGGGGGAAGTAGCCCACCCGGAGCCCTTTGACCGGTGCATTCGCATCGTAGTCGAGAGAGCTCGGCCGGCTGTCCACATCACCTCGATCCGGACCGGAAATGGCTCGCAGCACGATCAGCGCGTCTTCCACACCGCGCGTCATCGGCCCGAGTTTGTCGAGAGACCAACAGAGCGTCATGGCCCCCGTGCGCGGCACTCGGCCAAACGTCGGGCGCAAGCCGGCGGTGCCGCAACGCATGCTGGGGCTCACGATGCTTCCCTGCGTCTCGCTGCCGATCGAGAATCCGACCAGTCCGGCGGCGGTTGCGGCGCCCGGTCCCGCGCTCGAGCCGGAAGCGCCCTCTTCGAGAAGCCAGGGATTCATCGTCTGACCGCCGAACCAGACGTCATTCAATGCCAGCGCACCCATGCTCAGCTTGGCGACCAGCACGGCGCCCGCGTCGTGCAGGCGTTGCACGACCGACGCATTCTTGTCAGGCACCCGATTCCTGAACGGCTTGGCCCCATAGGTCGTCCGGATGCCGGCGGTATCGAGCAAGTCTTTGGCGCCCCATGGGATGCCGTGCAGAGGCCCGCGGTACCTGCCTGCAGCAATCTCGGCGTCGGCGTGTTGCGCCTGGGCCAGAGCCAACTCACTCGTCAGGGTAATGACGCATCTCAGCCGGGAATCGAATCGCTGCAGGCGTTCGAGATAAATTCGCGTCAGCCGTTCACTCGACAGCTGCCGATGTTCGATCCATTGCGACAGGCGGCTCACCGGTGCGAACGCAATATCGTCGTCCCGTGCGGGCAGCGGGGCGGCCTGCACATCGTGCCGGATGAATCGCGCTGCCGGGTCGGCCAGGCTCTGCCCCGGCAGATCGAAGGCATATCGGCCCAAGCGAGTGAGGTCATCCCCAACGCAGTCACGGCAAGTGCGATCAAATAGCGATGTCTCATGGGAAAAGTGTGGAGCGATTCTTCGCCTCCAAGGTTCGCGGCCCGGATGCTACTTGACGGTCGCAGCGCCGACTTTGCAGGCCGCTTCGTCCTGTGAACCGGTGCCGCCGGAACACCCGATCGCGCCGATCAGTTTCCCGCCCTCGACGAGCGGGATGCCGCCACGGGGGGCAATGACCCGCAGAGGTCAAGGCGGATCGTGCGGGCATGATTGCAACTCCTTCCTTGTAAGACGCCTGCTGCACGGGTGCGGCGGCCGGCCAAGATTACCAAATCCGGTCAATGAGGCGCGCCTGTGCCTTGAGCCGGTCGATCTCGCGCTGCGAATGGCCCAGAACGTAGGAATGAGGTGGGCGGTTTTTGGAATGTTGGTTCATTCGGTGTAACTCAGCGGGTCCATCGAAGCGCCTTAGCGGTGCCGTCCGACACTCGCCTTCCGATGCAGTGAAATGTGACCACGTGGCGAACCCAACGCCCTCATTATGTCAACAAATTATCCTTCCCTGACTGATGTGTGGATTAATTGACCTCAGCTGCGGGATGACTCGATTGCGGCGGGGCGCAAAAAAACATGATGCGGCTCTACGAAAGAACTCTAACGCGCTGTTTGACTGGGATAGCGATGGGCGCGTCGCTGCTTCTGGCGGCTTGCGGTGGATCTGGATCGGTCCCGGTCACCACGAATCCGCCGGCGCCCACCGCGTCGATAACCGCGTCGCCGATCACCGTCAACCGCGGCGACGCCGCGATGTTGACCTGGAGTTCCACCGACGCCACGTCTTGCAGTGCTTCGGGTGGTTGGACAGGCGCAATGGCAACCAGCGGCAGCCAGAGCACCGGCGCTTTGACGACAGACACCACGTATTCACTGACCTGTATGGGTTCGGGCGGCACCAGTGCGGCGGCCGCGGCCACCGTCACGGTAACGGCCAATCCCGTCCCGACGGCGACGTTGACCGCGAATCCCACGAGCATTCCCAGCGGCGGATCCTCCACGCTGACCTGGAGTTCGACCAACGCGACGTCCTGCACCGCCACGGGTGGTTGGAGCGGCACGAAGGCTGCCAGCGGCACTCAGAGCACCGGCGCCTTGACCACGAGCGCGGCATACTCGCTGACGTGCACGGGTCCCGGCGGCAGCAGCCCGGTCGTCACGGCCACCGTGACGATCGGCACCATCCCAACCGCCACGTTGAGCGCGAATCCCACGAGCATTGCCAGCAGCGGAGCCTCCACGCTGACCTGGAGCTCAACCAACGCCACGTCCTGCACCGCCACCGGCGGCACGTTTGCCGGAGCGAAAGCTGCCAGCGGAAGTCAGAGCACGGGCGCTCTGACGGCCAACACCACCTATTCGTTGACGTGCACCGGCACCGGCGGCACAAGTACGGCCGCGACTGCCACCGTCACCATCGCACCGGTGCCCACCGCTACGCTGTCGGCAAGCCCGACGTCGATTGCCAGCAGCGGGAGTTCCACGTTGACCTGGAGTTCGACGAATGCGACGTCCTGCACCGCCACCGGCGGCTCGTTCGCCGGTGCGAAGGGCACCAGCGGCAGTCAGGCCACCGGGGCCTTGACGGCGAACACCACCTATACATTGAAGTGCACGGGCACCGGGGGCACCAGTACGGCGGCGACGGCCACGGTCACCATCGTCCCTAAGCCCACCGCCACGCTGACGGCGAATCCCACCGCCGTGGTCAGTGGCGCCGCTTCGATGCTCACGTGGAGTTCGACCAATGCGACCTCCTGCGCCGCCACGGGCGGAACGTTCGCCGGCGCGAAGGCCACCAGCGGCTCGCAAAGCACGGGCGCGTTGACGACAGGCACCACCTACTCTCTGACCTGCACCGGAACCGGCGGTAACAGTGCGCCGGCGACCGCCGCCGTCACGATCTCAACCGCCACAGTGACCGTGTCGCCGAAAGCCGCCGGGATCACGGTGTGGCAGACGCAAAAATTCACGGCAACGGTGCCCGGCGGCGGAACGCTGACGTGGTCCGTGGATGGTGTCGCGGGCGGCAGTGCGACCGTCGGTACCATCAGCACGACGGGTCTTTACACTCCGCCGACGACTGCCGGGGCCCACACGATTGTCGCAACAAGCGGCACCAACAGCGGCACCGCAACGCTGGGCGTAACCAATCTCGCGGGCGTCTACACCTTTCATAACAATCTCTCACGGGACGGTGCCAACACGCAGGAATATGCGTTGACCCCGAGCAACGTGAACGCCGGCGGTTTTGGCAAGCTCGCATCCTGCCCGGTCGACGGCGCGATCTATGGACAGCCCCTGTGGGTCGCCAACCTGACCGTCAACGGCGCAAAGCACAACGTGGTGTTCGTGGCGACTCAACACGACAGCCTCTATGCATTCGATGCGGATTCGAACTCCTGCGCAACGCCGCTATGGCATGCGAATCTGATCGACGCCGCTCACGGTGGCGCGGCCGGCGAGACCACTGTCCCTTACACGCTGGTCGGCACCGCGGGAGGCGCCGTCAAGCCCGAGATCGGTGTAACCAGTACGCCGGTCATCGACCCCACCACGGGCATTATCTATGTCGTGTCCATGTCCACGAACTCGACACAGACCACCTTCTATCAGCGTGTGCATGCCATCGATTTCCTCACCGGCAACGAGAAGCCCGGGTCGCCGATGCTCATCACGGGCACGGCGTCCGGCGACGGCGACGGCACGGCCACGGTGACCTTTGATGCAAAACAGGAACTTCAGCGGCCGGGTCTCGCACTCGTCAACGGCATCGTCTACATCGCCTTTGGATCGCAAGAGGACAAGTACAAGTATTACGGCTGGATGATGGGATATCGTTACAACGGCACCGCCTTTTCGCAGACCGCCGTGTTCAACGCGGCGCCCAATAGAAATCCGGGGTATGCGGGAGGCGCCGGCATCTGGATGAGCGGCGGCGCACCGGCCGCCGATGCCGGCGGCAATCTGTATGTACTCACCGGCAACGGCATTTTTGACGTCACGAATACCACCGGGCCCCACGATGACTATGGCGATTCTCTGCTGCAGCTGAGCCCCACGCTCACCGTCTTGCAGTATCTGACACCCAGCGACCAGTTGAACGACAATCATTCCGACCTCGATTTCGGTGCCGGCGGAGCGGCGCTCCTCGCGGATTTGCCCAGCACCAGTCCCATCCGCCACCTGCTGATCTGCGGCGGCAAGGACGGATACCTGTACGTGGTGAATCGCGACAGTTTGGGGGGGTATGACCTCAACGACCGGCAGACGCGTATCTATTCGGGTGGCGAGATCTTTGAGACTGGCGCTTTTTGGAACAACCATCTCTATATTGCCAGTGTCCATGGACCGATGACCGCCTTTGCGCTGGACCCGGCGACGTCGACATTCAACCCGAGCGGCGTCACTTCTTCCCATGCCTATGGACTGGGGGGGAGCACACCCTCGATCTCGGCTGCCGGGACGGCTAAGGGCATCGTCTGGGGATTGGACGGTACCAACTACTGCACGCCCGGCTCGCCGGGGTGCGGTCCCGCGGTGCTGTACGCGTACGATGCCATCAACTCCTTGGCGTCGCTGTGGAACAGCGGCGCGAACGCCGCCGACAAAGCCGGCTATGCAATCAAGTTCACGGTGCCCACCGTCGCCAACGGCAAGGTCTACTTGGGGACCCGCGGCAACAACATCGGCGGATTGGACAGTTCCACTTCCACTCCAGGCGAACTCGACATCTACGCGCTCAAACCCTAGGGCTCGAGCCCTTTGGCGTTCCACGACTCGAAGGAGCGTCGCATGGTGCCATGGCTATAACGGCACTCGAAATCAGGCCGCAATCAGCCGCATCCATTGAAGTTCGTGATCGATGTTACGGAATGAGAACTACAGGATGGAACTCACCGCGAGAGTCGTGTTAATTACCGCGTGGTTCCGGGTGCCGTTGACCCGTGGATTATGTAAAGAAGCTAAATGAAGGGTACTCTAGTGCGTTGTTTGGGTCCCGTGATGACCATCGGTGCGGCGCTGCTTCTGGCAGCCTGCGGCGGATCAGGATCTGCGCCTGTCACTTCGAATCCGTCGGCGCCCACTGCGTCGCTGACGGCAAGTCCAACCACGATTGCCAGTGGCGGGACATCCACGCTGACTTGGAGTTCGACCAACGCGACCTCGTGCACGGCCTCGGGTGGCACGTTCGCGGGTGCGAAGGCTACCAGCGGTAGCCAGAGCACCGGCGCGTTGACCGCGGATACCACATATTCCCTCACGTGTACGGGCGCGGGCGGCACCAGTACGGCTGCCACGGCCACCGTCGCGATAACGGCCAGTTCCGTACCCACCGCCACGCTGACCGCAAGTCCTAACCCGATTGCCAGTGGCGGGGCTTCAACGCTGACCTGGAGTTCGGCCAATGCGACGTCGTGTACCGCCACGGGCGGCACGTTCGCCGGGGCAAAGGCCACCAGCGGCAATCAATCAACCGGCGCGCTCACTGCCAATACGACCTACTCGCTGACCTGCAGCGGCGCCGGAGGCACTAGTACGGCCGCGACTGCCACAGTCACCATCGCACCGGTGCCCACCGCAACGCTGTCGGCAGCCTTAACCTCGATTCCAAGCGGCGCGAGCACCACGTTGACCTGGAGTTCGACGAATGCGGCGTCCTGTACCGCCACGGGCGGCACGTTCGCCGGTGCGAAGGGCACCAGTGGTAGCCAGAGCACCGGAGCCCTGACAGCCAACACCACGTATGCCTTGAAGTGCACGGGCACCGGCGGCACCAGCACGCAGGCGACTGTCACGATCACGATCCTCGGGCTCCCCACGGCTTCGTTGACGGCGAATCCCACCGCCGTGGTCAGTACTGCCGCTTCGACGTTGAACTGGAGTTCGACGAATGCCACGTCCTGCACCGGCACCGGCGGCACGTTCGCCGGCGCGAAGGGCGTCAGCGGCAGTCAGACGACGGGTCCACTGACGTCAGGTACATCCTATTCGCTGACCTGCACCGGAACCGGGGGTACCAGTGCGCCCGCGACCGCCACCGTCACTATTGCCACAGGCACGGTGACGGTATCGCCGAAAGCCGCCGGGATCACGCTCTGGCAGACCCAGCCGTTCACTGCAACGGTACCCGGCGGCGGCACGCCGACGTGGTCCGTGGATACCGTCCTGGGCGGCAATGCCACCGTGGGCACGATCGTCCCGACCGGTACCAGTACGGCTACCTACACGCCCGGGACGGCTGCGGGGA
>WNFQ01000043.1_pt1 | contig 148814 bp, 124 predicted proteins | sample 5400171 | NCBI WGS metagenome assembly WNFQ01 (sample SAMN13153356, study PRJNA577476) | soil metagenome | isolation source: 20 cm soil under Madrone tree | place: USA:California | collected 2016-06-14
AGGAGGCGACAACGCCGCATGAGGGGAAATCTGCCCGGTCCCGAAGGGTGGGCAAGGCACTTTGCTCGAGCGCAACCATTGTATTTGGCCGTGCCGGCGGATCCGTGCGCTGGGGCGTTGCTCGGCTGGTCCATAGTACCCACTATGGCCTGCGCCGCGCGCCTTGCATCCGCTCCCGTGCACGGATCCAATGGCGTGGGCCAAGCCCAACTGCATCGCACGGATATACGGCCTTGCCAACGCGGCTCACGTAGAATACTCAGACAGGCTCCTAGCCGGCGCTCACCAGTTTTGCCACGAAATCGCCGACCGGCATCAGCGCCAGCGCGGCCTGATCGGCGAACACCTTCTTGATGGATTCGGTTTGTTTGGCGCCGAAGTGCGCGGCGACGCTGGCTTCGAACTTCTGCACCAGCACCGGCATGCCTTCGGCACGCCGTTTGCGATGGCCGATGGGATAGTCCACCTGCACGCGTTGACTCGATGTGCCGTCCTTGAAGAGGACCTGCACCGCGTTGCCGATGTAGCGTTTGTCCGCTGCGTAGTACTCTTGGGTGAACGTCGTGTTTTCCTTCACCGTCATCTTGGCGCGCAGCGCATCCACACGGGGATCGTTGGCGACCTGGTCCTCGTAATCGGAGGCCGTGAGCCGGCCGAACAGCAGAGGAACGGCGACCATGTACTGAATGCAATGATCGCGATCGGCAGGGTTGGCGAGCGGTCCCGTCTTGTCGATGATGCGCACGCCGGGTTCCTGCGTTTCGATGGTCACCCGCTCGATCTGGTCGAGCTTGGATTTTATTTGCGGATGCAGCGTCATCGCCGCCTCCACCGCCGTTTGCGCATGGAACTCGGCGGGATAGGAAATCTTGAACAGCACGTTTTCCATCACATAGCTGCCGAAGGGCTGGGGAAGCTTCAGGGCGTTACCTTTGAACAGCACGTCCTGGAAGCCCCAGGTTTTCGCGGAAAGGGCCGACGGATAGCCCATCTCGCCCTTCAGGGCGAACAGCGCGTGCCGCACGGCGCGGCTGGTGGCGTCGCCCGCCGCCCAACTCTTGCGTGAACCGGTGTTGGGAGCGTGCCGGTAAGTCCTGAGCGCACCGCCGTCGATCCAGGCATTCGACACGGCATTGATGATTTGGTCGCGTGTGCCGCCCAACATCGCCGTAACCACCGCAGTCGAGGCGACGCGCACCAACAGCACGTGATCGAGGCCGACGCGATTGAAACTATTCTCCAGGGCCAGCACGCCCTGAATTTCGTGCGCCTTGATCATTCCCGTGAGCACATCCCGTACTTTCAGCGCCTTGCCGCTTCGAGACAGGTAGTCGGCGACCGCCAGGATGCCGCCCAGGTTATCGGACGGATGGCCCCATTCCGCGGCCAGCCACGTATCGTTGAAGTCCAGCCAGCGGATCATTGCGCCGATATTGAAGGCGGCGTTGATGGGGTCGAGTTCGTAGGAGGTTCCCGGAACGCGGGCTCCGCCGGTCAGGGTGGCGCCGGGCACCACGGGCCCCATGAGCTTGGTACAGGCGGGGTACTTCAACGCCTGAAAGCCGCAGGCCAGCGTGTCCATCAGGCAGTAGCTCGCGGTTTCATACGCCAGCGGGCTCGAAATGTCGTAGCTCAGTGCATAGTCGGCGATGGCGGTGAGGATGTGGTCGGGCGCGGGCCGTTCGGCCGATTTGATATCGTGTGACATGGAGACGCTGAGATTCCTTCTTGTGGTCGTTACGGACGGTCGGCCAGGGGCACGAACTTCACATCGTCGGGACCGATGTAGTTGGCGCTCGGCCGGATGATCTTGCCGTCGACGCGCTGTTCGATGATGTGCGCCGCCCAGCCGGAAGTGCGGCTGATGACGAACAGCGGCGTGAACATCGCGGTGGGCACCCCCATGAGGTGGTACGAGACCGCTGAAAACCAGTCAAGATTCGCAAACATGTTCTTGACCTCCTTCATCACGGACTCGATGCGCTCGGCCACCAAGAATCCGCGCATGTCGTTGGCTCCGCGCGCCAGGCTCCGTGCCACTTCCTTGATGACCTCATTGCGCGGGTCGGATATGGTGTAAACCGGGTGGCCGAAGCCGATGATGACCTCTTTGTCCGCGACCCGACGCCTGATGTCGGCTTCGGCGGCATCCGCCGTCGCATAACGGGCCTGAATTTCGAAGGCCACTTCGTTGGCGCCACCGTGTTTGGGTCCCCGCAAGGCGCCGATGGCGCCTGCGATACAGGAATACAGATCCGACCCTGTACCGGCGATCACCCGCGCCGTGAACGTGGACGCGTTGAACTCGTGTTCGGCATACAGATTCAGCGACGTGTGCATGGCGCGCACCCAGGACGCAGGGGGCTCGCGGCCGTGCAACAAGTGCAGGAAATGTGCGCCGATCGAGTCGTCGCCGGTCTGCACGTCGATGCGGCGTTTGGCGGTGGCGTAGTGATGCCAGTAGCACAGCATGGATCCCAACGACGCCAGCAGCCGATCCGCGATGTCGCGCGCTCCGGCCATCGGATGCTCGCTGCCTTCCGGCAGCAGACACCCCAGCGCCGAGACTCCGGTGCGCAGAACATCCATGGGATGACTGGTCGCCGGCAGCTGTTCCAACACCGTGAGGACGGCGGGGGGCGGCACGCGCAGCGATTTGAGCTTCGTCTTGTACGCGGCCAGTTCTGACCGGTTCGGTAATTTCTCGTGCACCAACAAATGGGCGATCTCCTCGAACTCGCATTGAGTCGCGATATCGAGGATGTCGTAACCCCGGTAGTGCAGATCGTTGCCCGTCTTGCCCACCGTGCACAGCGCCGTATTGCCGGCCGTTACGCCGGATAAGGCCACCGACTTCTTGGGTTTGAAAGCGACCACTTGAGAATCCGTCATGTTCGTTTCCCCCGTCATGTTCCTTTCCCCTCGGCGAACAACGCATCTAATTTGGCTTCGTAGGCGTAATAGTCGAGATATTTGTAGAGGTCCGCCCGCGTCTGCATGCGGTCGATCACGTTTTTCTGAGTGCCGTCGCGGCGGATGGCCTCATAGACGGCGAGCGCAGCGGCGTTCATGGCCCGGTAGGCCGAGCAGCAATGCAACACGATGTCGACGCCGACCGTCGACAGCTCGTCGCGCGTGTACAAGGGCGTGTGCCCGAATTCCGTGATGTTGGCGAGGATGGGCACCTTGACCGCGTCCTTGAAGCGCCGGTACATCGAGAGCTCGGTCATGGCCTCGGGGAAGATCATGTCGGCGCCGGCCTCGACGCACGCCACGGCGCGCTCGATGGTCTTATCGATGCCCTCCACCGCCAAGGCGTCGGTCCGCGCCATGATGACGAATTCCGCATCCGTGCGCGCGTCCACCGCCGCCTTGACCCGATCGACCATTTCCTGCTGCGATACCACCTCTTTACCCGGACGATGGCCGCAGCGCTTGGCCTGCACCTGGTCCTCGATGTGCAGACCCGCGGCACCGAACTTGATGAAGGACTTGACGGTGCGCGCAATGTTGAAGGCGCCGCCCCAGCCCGTATCCGCATCGACCAGCAGCGGCAGCTCGCAGGCATCGGTGATGCGCCGCACGTCGATCAACACATCGTCCATGCTGCTGATCCCCAGATCCGGAACACCCAGGGAATTGGCCGCGACGCCCCCGCCGGACAGGTACAAGGCCTTGAACCCGCAGGCGGCCGCCATGCGCGCCGTGTAGGCGTTGATGGCCCCGACGATTTGCAGCGGACGTTCTTCCCGTACCGCAATACGCAATCGCGACCCGGCCGACGCAGGTACGGCTGCGCTCGCGGCTCCCCCGACAAAGCTGGACGTCGTCATATTCGATTCCTTGAGCACAAAACTATAGAGATAACGCGCGGGTGCCTGGTTGACAAAAACGATCAATCTGCCTGTGAGAAATTGCAACACCCGCCGCCGGGCCGAATGCCGTCATTCTAACCGCTTCGCCCGGGCTCGGGTCCTGTCCGCAGCGCAAGTTCACGCAGAATTTCGAGCTGACGCGCGACGCTCGCGCCCGGCCATTCCGCAATTTCATCGATGCTACGGCGGCAGCCGACACACAACTGCCGATCATCCAACCGGCAGATGCCGATACAAGGCGAAGGCACCTTGACGTCCTGCGGCGGTGCCTCTGGATTGGACGACATCGCGACGACTCGCCGGGCTCCTCAGGCGGAAATGCGGGCGAAGCGACGCGCCCCGCCGCCGGCGCGCCGCTCGGACCACTGCCGCACCACGCGGTGGACCGCATCGAGTCCATCGGTGAGCGCCGCCGGTCCGGGCTGCAGGATGAGCGGCGACTTGATTTCGTGCAATTCCCCATCGCGTACGGCAGGCACCTGGTCCCAGCCGATGCGGGAGGCCACGCGCTCGGGACGAAAGCGCTTGCCGCACCAGGAGCCCAGGATGATGTCCGGGGCACGGCGGACGACCTCCCCCGCATCGCCGAGAATGCGATCCTTGCCGAGGGCGCAGTGCGCACGCTCGGGAAATACGTCATCCCCGCCGGCGATGCCGACCAGCTCGCTCACCCAACGAATACAGGTGATCAAGGGGTCGTCCCATTCCTCGAAGTAGACTCGCGGACGGCGCCGCAGCAGCGTCGCCGCTTGCCGTACGCGCTGGATGTGCGCCTCGAGTTCGAGCGCATAGCGGTCGGCCTGATCGGCGGCGCCCACCAGGGCGCCGAGCCGGCGCACATATCCGAGTATCCCGTCGACCGAGCGATGGTTGCTGATCCACACTTCGATCCCGCTTTTTATCAGCGCCTGCGCGATGTCGGCCTGAATATCCGAGAATCCGACCACGAAATCAGGCTGCAGGGCGAGAATCCGGTCGACTTTCGCGCTGGTGAACGCCGAGACCCGGGGCTTCTCGCGGCGCGCCCGCGCCGGGCGAACCGTGAAGCCGGAGATGCCCACGATCCGATCTTCCTGCCCAAGCGCGTACAGAACCTCGGTGGGTTCCTCGGTCAGGCAAACGATGCGGCACGGGTAGCGTGTGTCCATCGGGGCTGTCAAAGGACGCCTTCGGCCAACGCCCCCGCCGCACCGTGGATGATGCCGTGCGCCAGCCCGGACGCCTGCGACAGCACGTGATCCGCGTAGAACTGCGCCGTGCCAATCTTCGCTTCGTAGAAGGCAGCATCGCCCGCTTTCTGCCGGGATTCCGCAAGCCGCTGCCGGGAGATCAATGCCGATCGCAGCAGCTGCCAGCCGCCCGCCACGATGCCGAACAACTTCAGCAGAGGCACGGCGCCGACCGACACGGCGCGGATGTCGCTGGCGTAGTTCTCCACCACGTACCGAACCGACTGTTCCAGCGAGTCGATGGCGCTGGAAAGCGCTGCCGCGAGCGGCGACGGGTCGGGGCCGGCGGCCAGCTCACGCTCGAGCGTCCGCATCCGGTCAATGACGTCCCGCGCTGCCCGGCCGCCGTCGCGCGCCAGCTTGCGACCGATCAAATCGTTGGCCTGAATACCGGTCGTACCCTCATAAATCGGTGTAATCCGCGCGTCCCGCAAATACTGCGCAGCGCCGGTCTCCTCGATAAATCCGACCCCCCCGTGCACCTGAATCCCCAGCGAAGCGATCTCGACCGAATTCTCGGTGCACCAGCCCTTGATCACCGGAATCATCAGATCAGCAAAGGCTTGATGAAGTTGACGATCCGCTGCGGACGGATGAAGACGCGCGGCGTCGAGCGAAACAGCCACCACCGCGCTGAGCGCCCGCATGGCTTCCGTCTGCGATTTCATGAGCAGCAGCATGCGGCGCACGTCCGGATGTCGGACGATGGAAACACGCGCACCTCCCCGCACACCCGCCTCCGTGCTCTGAATTCGCTCGCGCGCATAAGTCAGCGCGGTCTGGTAGGCGCGTTCCGAGATGCCCACGCCTTCGAGGCCCACCGAATACCGGGCGGCGTTCATCATGATGAACATATACTCCAGCCCGCGATTTTCCTCGCCGACGAGCTCGGCCACCGCTCCGCCATTCTGTCCGAACGCCAGTACGCACGTCGGGCTGGCGTGGATTCCGAGCTTACGTTCGATGGAAAGGCATTGAATATCGTTGCGCGCACCGATCGAACCATCCGCCTCGACCAGGAACTTCGGCACCGCAAACAGCGAAATGCCCCTGACGCCTTCCGGTGCCCCGGACACCCGGCCCAAAACCATGTGAACGATATTGTCGGTCATATCGTGTTCGCCATAGGTGATGAAGATCTTTTGACCCTCGATCCGATAGCTTCCATCGCCGGCCGGCACCGCTCGTGTGCGCACCGCCGACAGGTCCGACCCGGCCTGCGGCTCGGTGAGATTCATCGTGCCCGTCCATTCTCCTGTGACCAATCGCGGCAGGTAGGCACGCTTCTGCGCCTCTGAACCGCGCAGATCGAGCGCGTCTATCGTGCCGCGGGTCAACATGGGGCACAACGCGAAGGCCACGTTGGCGCCGTTCCACATTTCCTCGACCAGCGCCGAAAGAGCCCGCGGCAAATTTTGACCGCCGAATTCCGCCGGACAGGACAGCGCGTTCCAGCCGTCCGCAACGAATCGGGCGTACGCCTGCTTCCAGCCGGCGGCGGTCGACACCTGTCCTTCCTGCCAGCGCGCGCCTTCCAGATCGCCGGCATGGTTGAGCGGGGAAAGTACCGCGCCGGCGAATTTGGCGGCTTCCTCGAGTACGGCTTCCGCCACATCTACCGTCAGATCGTCGAAGCCCGGCAGCCGCGCGAGCGACTCGAGGTCCACCAACTCACGCAGCACGAACTTCATGTCGGCCAGGGGAGCTTGATAATCGCGCATGTTCAGTACACTCCCATCAAGTAGCTTTACATATTGCGGCGATAGCGGCCGCCGACTTCGTAGAGGGTGTGCGTAATCTGACCCAGAGAACAGCCGCGCACGGCTTCCATCAGCACTTCGAACGTATTGCCGTTTTCTATGACGGTGCGGCGCAGCCGTTCGAGCAATGCAGGCGCCCGCTCGGCATTGCGCTCCTGGAACGTCTTGAGACGCTGCAGCTGCGACTGCTTCTCCGCGTCGGTGGAGCGTGCCAGTTCGATCGCCTGCGGCGCGCCCTCGGCGTTCGGATTGCGGTAGGTGTTGACGCCGATGATCGGATAGGAGCCGTCGTGTTTCTGGCGCTCGTAGAACAGCGATTCTTCCTGGATCTTGCCGCGCTGGTAGCCGGTTTCCATGGCGCCGAGCACTCCGCCGCGTCCGGAGATGGCATCGAATTCCTTCAGCACCGCCTCTTCGACCAGGTCGGTCAGTTCTTCGATGATGAAGCTGCCCTGGTTCGGGTTCTCATTCTTGGCCAAGCCCCATTCGCGATTGATGATGAGCTGTATCGCCACGGCGCGGCGCACGCTTTCCTCGGTGGGCGTCGTGACCGCTTCGTCATAGGCGTTGGTGTGCAGGCTGTTGCAATTGTCATAAATGGCGCAGAGCGCCTGCAGGGTGGTGCGTATGTCGTTGAACGCCATCTCCTGCGCGTGCAGCGAGCGGCCGGAGGTCTGCACATGGTACTTGAGTTTTTGACTGCGTTCGTTGGCACCGTATTTTTCCTTCATCGCAACGGCCCAGATGCGGCGAGCGACGCGCCCGATCACCGAGTATTCCGGATCCATGCCGTTGGAGAAGAAGAAAGACAGGCTTTGGGCGAAGTCATCGATGTGCATGCCGCGCGCAAGGTACGACTCGACGTAGGTAAAGCCATTTGCCAGCGTGAACGCCAGCTGCGATATCGGATTCGCGCCTGCTTCGGCGATGTGATATCCCGATATCGAGACCGAGTAGAAGTTCTGCACCTTGTGATGCACGAAATATTCCTGAATGTCCCCCATCATCTTGAGTGCGAATTCGGTGGAAAATATGCAGGTGTTCTGGCCCTGATCTTCCTTCAATATGTCCGCCTGCACCGTGCCGCGCACGGTCGACAGGGACCATGCCTCGATCTTCTGCCGTTCGTCCGAGGTCGGATCGCGGCCGTTTTCGACCTTGAATTTTTCCACCTGCTGATCGATGGCGGCGTTCATGTACATGGCGAGGATCATCGGGGCCGGACCGTTGATGGTCATGGAAACCGAAGTGGTCGGCGAGCACAGGTCGAAGCCGGAATACAGGACCTTGAGGTCATCCAGCGTCGCGATCGATACTCCGGAATTTCCCACCTTGCCGTAGATGTCGGGGCGCAGGTCGGGATCCCAGCCGTACAGCGTCACCGAATCAAAGGCGGTGGACAGTCGATGCGCGGGCATGCCCTCGGACAGCCTTTTGAACCGCTGATTGGTGCGAAAGGCATCGCCCTCGCCGGCGAACATGCGGGTCGGATCTTCTCCCTCTCGCTTGAAGGCAAACACGCCCGCCGTGAAAGGATAGGAGCCCGGGAGGTTCTCCTTCAGCAGAAAACGCAGAATCTCCCCGTCGTCCTCGAAGCGCGGCAGCGATACCTTGCGGATCTTGGTGCCCGAGAGCGAATCATGCGTGAGTTGGGTGCGGATTTCCTTGTCGCGGATTTTCACCACGTATTGGGGCTGCGCGTACAGTTCCTGAGTTTTCGGCCACTGTTGCAGCAGCTGGCCGGCGGCCGCGCTCATTTCGGAGTCCTTCACGGCAATCAACTCATCGAAGCCCTCTGCCCGCGAGCCCGCGTTTGCGAACAAGGTTTTGGAAATCTTCAGCGCCTGTCGCTCGTGGGCGATTCGAGACTGACGCGAAACGTCCCTGTGGAACTCGCGCACCGCCTCGGATATCTCCGCCAGGTATCGCACGCGTTCCGGCGGCACGATGGCACGGCCGCGCGAAGAGGCCTTGACCGAAACGAGCGGCAGCTTGGGAGGACCCAACTTCAGGCCCTTTTCCTGCAGGCGCCGCACTACGGCCTGGTAGAGCGCGGTGACGCCATCATCGTTGAAACGCGAAGCCATGGAGCCATAAACGGGCATGTTCTCCGCAGGTTCAGCAAACCATTCATGGTTCCGCTGGAATTGCTTGCGCACGTCGCGGAGCGCATCCTCCGAGCCCTTGCGGTCGAACTTGTTGATGGCGACGAAGTCGGCGAAATCGAGCATGTCGATTTTCTCCAACTGCGAGGCGGCACCGAACTCCGGCGTCATCACGTATAGAGACGTGTCGACCAAGGGGACGATGGCGGATTCACCCTGGCCGATTCCGGAGGTTTCCACGACAATGAGGTCGAAGCCGCTGACCTTGCAGGCGGCGAGGACTTCCGGCAGCGCGGCGGACAGTTCCGTGCCGGCATCGCGGGTGGCTAGCGACCGCATGAAGATCTTGTCGGATTCGATCGCATTCATCCGGATGCGATCGCCCAGCAAAGCGCCGCCGGTACGCTTGCGCGACGGGTCGATCGAGACGACGGCCACGCGGATCCGATCCTCCTGGTCAAGGCGCAGGCGCAGGATCAACTCATCGGTGAGCGAGGACTTGCCTGCGCCGCCGGTCCCGGTTATGCCCAGTACGGGGGTCCTGATGCTGGCGGCGGCCTGCAGCAGCGCCTGGCGGGCGCGCATGGAATAGGCGCGATTTTCGATGGCCGTGATCACGCGCGCCAGGTGCCGGAGGTTGCCTGAGCGCAACACCTCGACGGCATCCGCCTCCGCAGGGGCGAGCTCACTCAGATCGTAATCGCTCGAGCGGATGACATCATCGATCATGCCCTGCAGACCAAGCTTTGCACCGTCTTCCGGGGAATACAGCCGGGTGACGCCGTACGCCATCAGCTCGCGAATTTCCGCGGGCACGATGACGCCGCCGCCGCCCCCGAATACCTTGATGTTTTCGCCGCCGTTCTCGCGCAGCAGATCGAGCATGTATTTGAAGAATTCGACATGCCCGCCCTGATAGGAGGTTATCGCCACACCCTGCACGTCCTCCTGTAACGCAGCATTGACGATCTCCTGTACCGAGCGGTTGTGGCCGAGGTGGATGACCTCGGCTCCCGAGGCCTGCAGCACGCGGCGCATGATATTGACGGATGCGTCGTGGCCATCGAACAGCGCAGTGGCGGTAACGAACCTGACTTTGTTCGTGGCCTGATAGGGGGCCGCTTTGGCGGCTGTGGAAACACCTTTCATCGGGTCGCCTCGCGAGGGTGCAGGTGGCCGACATGGCCAGCTCTGTTAGGGTACACCGCATCTAAAACTATAGGGACAACGCGACCGCGCCGGGATGACAAAAGCAATCAATTTAGCTGAGAGATATTGCATTACCCCGCGGCAGACGGCGGCGGAATTCCCCGGGCGAGGCGCCGGTCCATTTCCTAAAGGCGCGGTGGAAAGCGCTCCGCTCCGAGAACCCCAGCTCCAGCGCGATATCCATGACGCTACTATCCGAATGACTCAGGTAACTGATGGCCAGGTCGCGTCGCAGCTGATCCTTGATGCCCTGGTAGGTCGCTCCTTCTTCATGCAGCCGCCGGCGCATGGTGGCGGGCGTCATATTGAGTTCGGCGGCGATCCGCTCGAACTCCGGTACGTCGCCCGGCAGCTGCTGCCGCAGGCGGCGACGGATGCGCGCGCTCAGACTGCTGCCGTTCTTGTACTTCACCAAAATGCTCTCAGGGGCGGTCCTGAGGAATTCCTTGACCGACCGTTCGTTTTGCACGATGGGCAACTTGAGGTAATCCGCGGCAAATGCGATCGACGTGCAAGGCCTGCCGTAGGCGAGATCGGTGCAATACATCAGCCGGTATTCCTCACTGTGCGCCGGCTTGGGATAATTGAACTGGGCCCGCAGGATGGGGATGCGGCGCCCCACCAGCCAGCATGCAACGCCGTGGAGGAGCATGAGCAGCACTTCATTTCCGAAGATCCTGGGGACCGCGCCCGCCACGCGCTCGCGTAGAACGATGGTCGCCTCCTTTTCGTCGCGCACCAGCGATCCTCCTATGTCATCGAGGATCAACCCATAGAAGCGCAGGCTGCGATCCAGCGCCTGTCCGAGATTCCTACAGCCCACCACCGAGTGAACCAACATGGCGAAACTTCCAGCCTTCATGCGGCGGGAGTCCTGCCCAAAAAACTCATCATCCAAGGTGAGAGCGACCAGGCGCCACAATTCACCGTATTGCTTGGCCGAGACTCGCGCTTGGGGCACTTGCAGAAGACTGGGTGACAAACCCACCTGGGTCAGCAGGCGGTCGGGATCCAGGTGGCGCGCGCGAACACTTTCCAGTGCAGCTGCCACAAAGCAGATTGCGACGGTTCCCGGTTCGGCCGAACCGACCGGAAGGACGTTCCCTGCGCTCAGGGCGCCCGGCGACTGTTGCATTTTCGCTCACGCATTTTGAGTGGTCCGGGCACCGCCAAGGGCCGCGCTCCCATCCTATAGTCTACGCGATACCCGCAGACCGGGCTTGGGAACGAGGATGGGGGTTTCGGCGGCGATGAGTGGGTTCCGGCCGCCCCGGCGGCGGCGAGTTGGGTTAAACTCCATGGCTGCGAAAAGGCCAGGTATGTGCGCACCAAGGCCATTCCGACAGGCGATGCCGTCAGCGAGATTCTCCTGTCGGTGATCGCCCGAACATTAACGACCCCAAGGGAAACTCCGATGACAACCCAACCTGCAGTTCTGACCGATCAGGCCCCAACCGTCAAAATGCTGCTCGACGGGAAATTTATCGATTCAAAGTCCGGCGAATGGCACGACGTCGTCAATCCGGCGACCCAGCAGGTGCTCGCGCAAGTGCCCTTTGCCACGGATGACGAAATCAACGCGGCCATAGCTTCCGCCAAGCAGGCCTACACGACGTGGAAGAAGACGCCGATCGCGGCTCGCGCCCGCATCATGCTGAAGTTGCAGGCGCTGGTGCGCGAACACATGCCCCGGATTGCGGAAACGCTGAGCGCCGAGCAAGGCAAGACCCTGGCCGATGCCGAAGGCGACGTGTTTCGCGGCCTCGAAGTGGTCGAGCATGCGTGCTCGATCGGCAGTCTTCAGCTCGGCGAATTCGCGGAGAACGTGGCCGGCGGAGTCGACACCTACACCCTGCGTCAGCCCATCGGCGTGTGCGTCGGCATCACACCCTTCAATTTCCCGGCGATGATCCCGCTGTGGATGTTCCCCATGGCCATCGTGTGCGGCAACACGTTCGTGCTCAAGCCGTCCGAACAAGACCCCATGACGCCGATGCTCCTGGCGGAACTCGCATTGCAGGCGGGGGTGCCGCCGGGCGTGCTCAATATCGTGCACGGCGGCAAGCGGGCGGTCGATGCCCTGTGCTCCCATCCCGACGTCGCCGCCGTCTCCTTCGTGGGTTCGACTCATGTCGGCACCCATGTGTACAACCTCGCCTCGCAGCACGGCAAGCGCGTGCAATGCATGATGGGAGCGAAGAATCACGCCGTCGTCATGCCGGATGCCAACAAGGAACAGACGCTCAATGCGCTGGTTGGTGCGACCTTCGGTGCGGCGGGGCAGCGCTGCATGGCGACCTCGGTCACCGTCCTGGTGGGTGAGTCCCAGAAGTGGATACCCGAGATCGTGGCGAAGGCGAAGACGCTCAAGGTGAACGCCGGCGTCGAGAAGGGCACCGACTTGGGCCCCGTCGTGTCGAAGAATGCCAAGAACCGCATCCTCGGATTGGTGGACGACGGCATCAAGGAAGGCGCCAAGCTGGAGCTGGACGGCCGCGGCGTCAAAGTCGCCGGCTATGAAAAGGGCAACTTCATCGGCCCGACCATTTTCTCTGCCGTCACCCCGAACATGAAGATTTATACCACCGAGATTTTCGGACCCGTGATGGTCATCGTCGCCGTGGGCACGCTGGATGAGGCGATCAAACTCGTCAACGACAACCCGTTCGGCAACGGCACCGGCATATTCACCCAAAGCGGTGCCGCCGCGCGCAAGTTTCAGAGCGAGATCGACGTGGGCCAGGTGGGCATCAACGTACCCATCCCGGTGCCGGTGCCCTTCTTCAGCTTCACCGGCTCGCGCGGGTCCAAACTCGGCGATCTGGGCCCCTACGGCAAGCAGGTGGTGCAGTTCTACACCCAGACCAAAACCGTCACCTCGCGCTGGTTCGACGACAGCACCCTCTCCGCCGGGGTCAACACGACCATTAGTCTCAAGTGAATTGGGTCTCGAGTGAGCTGGAGTTGAACAGGTGAAAATCGCCTTCATCGGTCTAGGGGCTATGGGCGGCCCGATGGCGCGCAATTTGCTGAAGGCCGGCCACTCGCTCATCGTCTTCGATGTGGTCCAGCGCAACGTCGACGCCCTGACGGCGGTGGGGGCCGCAGCGGCGGCATCGGCCAAACTCGCCGGGGCCCAGGCAGAGCTGGTCATCACCATGCTGCCCTCCTCGCCCCACGTCAGAAGCGTTTACCTCGGCGAGGACGGGGTGCTTGCGGGGGTCTCCAGCGGCACCCCGCTCATCGACTCGAGCACCATCGATCCGCACACGGCGCGGGAAGTGGCGGCGGCCGCCCTCGAGCGCGGCAATCCAATGGCCGATGCACCGGTCTCCGGCGGCACGGGAGGCGCGGAAAACGGCAGCTTGACCTTCATGGTGGGCGCGGCGCCCGCGCTGTTCGAGCGCATACGCCCGATTCTGGCCCACATGGGCAAGAATATCGTGCACTGCGGCGATTCGGGTACCGGGCAGGTGGCCAAGATCTGCAACAATCTGCTGCTCGGCATTTCCATGATCGGCGCCGCCGAAGCCATGAACCTCGGTGCGTCGCTGGGCATCGATCCCAAGGTGCTTGCCGGCATCGTCAACACCTCGAGCGGACGGTGCTGGAGCACGGACACCTACAATCCGTACCCCGGCGTGATGGACAACGTGCCGGCCGCGCGCGGCTATACAGGCGGATTCGGGACCGACCTCATGTTGAAGGATCTCGGCCTCGCCGCGGATGCCGCCAAGCAGGCCAGGCAACCCGTGCCCATGGGCGCCATGGCGCAGCAGCTCTATCAGTTGTGGAGTTCGCGCGGCGCCGGCGGCCAGGACTTCTCGTCCATCATCAATCTGCTCAAAACTGGGGCGTAGCGTATCTAGGAGTCGGTAATGATCGAATGCAAGATCGACGGGCATGTCGCCGTCATCACCCTGAACAACCCGTCGGCCAATACGTTCACCGCCGAGGGGCTGCTCGAGCTCCACGCGCTGATCGGCGATTTGAACCGCAATCTCGACGTATACGCGGCGGTGGTCACGGGCCAGGGCGACAAATTCTTCAGTGCCGGCGCCGACCTGAAATCCTTCGCCGACGGCGACAAGGCGCGGGCCCGCCTCATGGCGCAGCGATTCGGTGCGGCCTTCGAAGCGCTGCAGGAAGCGCGCCCCGTGGTCATCGCAGCGATCAACGGCTACGCCATGGGCGGTGGACTGGAGTGCGCTCTCGCCTGCGACCTCCGAATCGCCGAGGAGCACGCGCAAATGGCCCTGCCGGAACCTTCGGTTGGGCTCCTGCCGGCCGGTTGCGGCACACAGACTCTCCCCTGGCTGGTGGGCGAAGGCTGGGCAAAGCGCATGATTCTCACCAACGAAAAGCTCAATGCGGAAACTGCATTGCGCATCGGCTTGGTGGAGCAGGTCGTGCCCCGCGGCCAAAGCCTGCAGACGGCGGTGCAATTGGCGCAGCGAGTCAGCACCTTGAGCCCGCGGGCCGTGACATTCAGCAAGAATTTGATTCATCAAGCTCGCCAGGGAACCCCGCGCAGCGCGGCGTTGGCCTTGGAGCGTGAAAGGTTCATGGATTTGTTCGAGGGCGAGGACCAGCAGGAAGGCGTCAAGGCGTTCCTGGACAAGCGTAAACCCGTTTGGAAAAACGCTTGAGCGGCACGCCGGCCACAAGCTCGGAAATTCTCTCCGAGACGGCCAACCACGTCGCGTTCATCACCCTGAACCGACCCGAGGCGCTCAATGCGCTGTCGTTCGAGATGATCTCCGAACTGCGCCGGGTGCTGCAGGCTTGCGCGAACGACGCCGCCGTCAAGGCGATCCTGTTGCGGGGCGCCGGTGACAAGGCATTTTGCGCAGGCGGGGATATTCGCGCGCTGTATCAGAGCTTCAAGGAATCGGGAAAGCTGCATCATGACTTCTTCGTGGCGGAGTACTCGCTCGACTACCAGCTCCACACCTACCCCAAGCCTTATGTCGCCTTGATCGACGGGATCACCATGGGCGGCGGGATGGGGCTCGCGCAAGGATCGGCGCTGCGTGTCGTGGGTGAGCGGACGCGGATCGCCATGCCGGAGGTTGGCATCGGATTATTTCCGGACGTGGGCGCGAGTTATTTCCTGTCGCGGCTGCCGGGATGCTTGGGGCCCTATCTCGCGTTGACGGGCGTGCAGGTTCGCGGAGCGGACGCCGTATACGCCCGGTTGGCGGATGTTTTTCTACCGCCTGAGGGGATCGACGCCCTTACGGCGGACTTTGCGGCGATTCGTTGGACCAACGACAGCGTTCTGGATGTGCGGACGGTGGTTCACGGGCGCGCCGCCCAAGGACTGCCGGCGCCCTCTCTGAGCGTGCTGCGTCCCGCCATCGACGAGCATTTCGCTCAGGCCACCGTGCCCGAGATCTTGAAGTCGCTGGACAGCGAATCCCGGCCGGAGTACGCCGATTGGGCGCAGCAAACCGCGAAGCTCATGCGCAGCCGTTCTCCCACGATGTTGTCGGTCGCGCTGCGCCAATTGCAGCGGGGCAAGTCGATGGAGCTTGCGGACTGCTTCCGCATGGAACTCGGCATGGTCGAGCAATGTTTCGAACAGGGCGACTTCATCGAGGGCATACGCGCCCTGCTGATCGACAAGGACAACTCGCCGCGCTGGAAGCCGATGAGTTTGGAAGAGGTGACCGAAGAGTCGGTGGAAGCCTTTTTCCGCGAACGATGGCGCGCCCGAAGTCATCCCCTTTCAGACTTGGAGAGACAACGTGAAATTCAGTAGTTCATTGGCGGTCATCACGGGCGGTGCATCCGGGCTCGGGCGAGCTGTGGCAGAGCGCGTGATCGGCGCGGGCGGAAAGGCCTTCATCATCGATCTGCAAGAAGCGGCCGGTCAGGCGGCGGCCAAGGAAATCGGCGCCGCCTTCTGCAAATGCGACGTTTCGGTCGAATCGCAGGTGGTCGGCGCGATGGATGCCGCCCGCGAGGCCATGGGCGGCATTAATTTGCTGGTCAACTGCGCCGGCATCGTCGGTGCGGGCAAGCTATTGGGCAAGGATGGCCCCATGCGCGGTGATTTTTTCGAGAGTGTCGTTCGGGTCAATCTCATCGGTACGTTCCTCTGCGATAAAGCCGCGGCGGCCGTCATGCAAGCGAATGTTCCCAACGAAGAAGGTGAACGCGGTGTAATCATTCACACCGCGTCGGTGGCTGCCTTCGAAGGACAAATCGGTCAGGTCGCCTACTCGGCTACGAAGGCCGGAATCGCCGGCATGACGTTGCCGATTGCGCGAGAACTCGCGAAGTCGGGAATCCGTTGCGTGGCGATCGCCCCGGGCATTTTCATGACCCCGATGCTCGCGAGCCTGCCGCAGGACGTTCAAGACTCCCTGGGCAAGCAAGTGCCCTTCCCGCCGCGGCTCGGCAGGCCGTCGGAATTCGCGCAAATGGTGCAGTCCATCGTGGAGATACCGACGTTGAACGGCGAGACCATCCGGTTGGACGGTGCGATCCGGATGCAGCCACGCTAGGAATCTGTCGGACTTGGCCCCTCTGCTACGCAGCTGGCAAAAACCACGCTTTTTGCCAGCGGAAACGAAGCTGATGTCCGAAAAAAGCGCCGCAGGCGACTTTTTCCAATGAACTAGGAACGCCGGGAAGCCTTCAGAAGTAGCGTGCGGCGCGCTTTCCCACGAATGCGTTGATACCTTCCCGACCCTCGGTCGATGCGGCGCGCGCGGCGATCGAGGCGCCTTCGCGCTGCAACTGGTCTTCAATTCCCGGCTGCGACTCGGCCATCAGTCGTTTGACGGCGCCAAACGCGCCCACCGGGCCCTCCGCCAAGCGCGCCGCCCAGGCTGTGGCAGCATCCAGCAGTTTGTCGTCGTCCACCACTTCATTGACGAGACCCCATGACAGAGCGGTCTCCGCATCGAGGACGCGGTTCGTCAACAGCAACTCCATCGCGCGCTTGTAGCCCACCGTCCGAGGCAGTAGAAAAGTGCAGCCGGCATCGGGTGTCAGGCCGACACCCGTGTACGCGGGGGCGAATTTCGCGGTGCGGGCGGCGACCGTAAAATCCGCCGCCAGCGCGAGGCCCAGGCCGGCACCCGCGGCAGTTCCATTGACGGCCGCGACCACCGGCGCATTCAATCGCACGAGTTGCGCCATGCCCGCATGCAGATTCGTCGTAAGCTCCGTGAGGTATGATTGGACGTCGCCCCCCGCGGCGATCATTCCCTTCAAGTCGCCGCCGAAACAAAAATTCTTGCCCTGCCCGGTCAATACGACGGCGCGCACCGCCTCCGTCGACTTGATTTCCGACACCGCGGCGAGAAACTCGCTGCCGAATTGTAGATTTATGGTATTGGCGGCGTCGGGACGCGCGAAGGTCAGCAGCGCGACATGCTGGCGCAACTCCAGGCGGATCGCTCGATGAATATCTTCGGTCATTGCTCGTCCCCAACAGAACATGGTGCCGGGATTCTATCGCAATTGCGCCGGTTCCCGCCCGCCCACGGCAAAAAGAGGCGGTACGGTTTCCCGATTCGAGAAAATCGTGAAATTCGATCGCGTCGGGATTATCCTCAATGGTCAGGTTCGCGCCATGCAATTTGAGGGATTTTCATGACCACATCGATCTACGACATTCCCGTGCGCAAAATCGACGGCACACCGGCCTCACTTGCCGAATTCAAGAACAGCGTCGTTCTCATCGTCAATGTGGCGTCCAAATGCGGATTGACCAAACAATACGACGGCCTCGAAAAACTCTACGAAAAATACCGCGACCGCGGCTTGGTCGTCGCCGGATTTCCGGCCAATGACTTTGCCCAACAGGAACCCGGGGGCAATGACGAGATCCAGGAATTCTGCCGGGCGAACTTCGGCGTCAAATTTCCGCTATTCGAAAAGATCACGGTCGTCGGCGACCACAAGCATCCCTTGTACCGCGCCTTGACCGAGGCGCAGCCCGCCGCCGAGAGCACCTCCGACGTACCGTTTCGCGAAAAGTTGAAGGGATATGGCATGACGCCCAATCCGGTACCCGAGGTGCTGTGGAACTTCGAGAAGTTCTTGGTGAACCGTCATGGAACCGTGGTGAAGCGGTTTGCGCCGGATACGGAGCCCGAGGATCCGGCTCTGGTGGGTGCGGTGGAAACCGAGTTGGGGAGACACTGAAGGCAAGGCCCAGCCTCGAAGACAAAGGCCCGCCCCGGGTTTTATCGGAGGGTTGGCGTCAACGGCTGCAACTGCGGCAGAATCTCTTCCGTCGCACGGATCACGTCATCGGGAAAATCGATTTCAATCCAGGGCGCACCCGTGACATCGGCCACTTCGACAAATTGACTTCGCTCCAGAAGCAGATCGCGCACCGCTTCCTCGTGCGGCAGGTGCCCCTGGCCGCGTGCCGCGTAGCCCGCGACCAGCACCGCCAGGCGGCGCGCACCTGCCTCGTCGAAGCGGAAGAATCCCACCGACTCGCCGATGGTGTCGAATTCCAAGCCGCTGCCGAGCACTTTGCGAAATTCGATCGGCACGCCGTTCCGAACGCACACCTTGACAGGCTCATCACCCGCTTCAAACTCCCGGTCGATCAGCAGCCGATTGACCGGCCGGTCGCCCGCAACGAGGGCTCCTGCGATGCGCGCGTCATACAGAACGTCGGCATCCATCAGAAGCACATCGCCGCCGCGGGTCATCGCGTCGGCGACGGCGTGCACCGTCAACACGCTGCCCAACTCGAATTGCGGATTCAATATGATTTCCGGCCGCGGCCGCCATTGCAGCCGATCGAGTTCCTCCGCAACAACATCGGACCGAAAGCCGAGCGCGAGCACGATCTCCTCGACACCCGCGGCTTTGAGCAGGCGCAAGTGCCGCTCGATCAAACTCATGCCGCCGAACCGCAGCAGGCATTTCGGAAAATGCTCATCTTCGAGCTGCTGCAAACGCATACCGCGGCCCGCGGCAAGAATGATGGCCCGCATGAAAACTCTCTCCTATTTCCCAATCAACGATATTGCGGCCAGGACGCGGCCGCGTGGAATAACAGACAGGTTCCTAGGGTTCGCGGCGCCCGCGCAGATGCAGGAATATTCTCCGCCCTTCGATCCATTGCCACGCCGCGAGCGACGGCAGGCCGAACAATACTTCGCGCATCCGCTTGGCGAGCGACAGAGCGAGTGCGACATCCGAACCCAGGCCCAACAACAGTCCCACGCCGATCAACCCGGCTTCTTGTACGCCGAGAGCGGAAGGTACCATGAAGAACACGCTCTTGGCCGCCTGCGTCAGGCTCTCGAGCACCAGCGCATCGGAGAAGCCCACGGGATGCCCGAGCCAGCGCAACGCGAGCCATGTCTCCGAGCAACCGGCGACGAGCCCGGAAATCTGCCAAACCAAGGCCCGCGCCAATCGGTTGCGCGCGGCAAAGATTTCCCGGACGGCCGCATCCACCCGGGCACCGTAATCGAACTCACGGTGGTCGTTGAGCCATGGACGGAACAGCCGCATCGCCTGCTGTTCGACTCGATGAAAGACGCGGCCATTGCGCACGATGATGATCACGGCGACCAGCGGCGGCAGCGCGGCAGCCAGGCCGATGCCGATGGTCTTGATCGCGCGCACGTCATCGGTGCGGGAAAACAGGCACACGACGCCGATTGCAACGAACGCGTACTGCGCGAAGAGCGAGAGCAGAAGCTCGACGACGATGCTCGCGCCGGCCGAGGCGCCGTCCACTCCCTGCTGCACCAGGAGCCGCAGGCCGACGATCTCGCCGCCGACATTGGCGACGGGAAGCAGACGATTGATGGCCTGCCGGATACAGGCGATTAAAAAGAGCGCCGGAAGACGGACGCGCCCCAGAATGACCGAACGCCACCCCAGGACATCGAGCGACAGAGGCAGTGTCTGCAGGGGCACGAGTAAAACCAATTTCCAGCCGGCGGCGGCCAGGAGACTCGCGATCGCTCCCGCACCCAGGATCGCGATGAGCGCGATCACCACGCCCAATCCCAGAGTCAACGAGATCTGCACACCGATTTTCACGCCGCTTTGCCCGGGAGCCTGTCTGAGTAATCGCGTGGCCGCGCCCTAGGCCGCGGTAGTCCGCCGCTTGAGCGCCACGTAGCGTGCGAAGAACACGATCGCGATGATCGGTGTACAGATGCTCGACGCGACGAGAATGGGCGCCAGCCAGTTCAGCCAGGTGAGAGGCGCCAGCAAAAACAGCGCGTCGTCGGGATGAAAGCGCTGCACGCCGGTCCATGCCTTGATGCCCGGGCCGCTGAGGCGCTCGAACATCTCGGCGTACCAGATGCACAGCAACATCGAACCGCTGGTCAGCAACCCGAGCAGCACGGCGATATTGCCCAGCCAGCCGTGGCGCAAACCCAATCCGGCGCCCAGGAACCACAATGCGTCCAGTATCATGTCCGAATAGTAGTCGAGCACCTTGCCGCTCTCGCTGCGCAGATCGCCCATCCGTGCCAGTTCACCGTCGGCCCGGTCGAGCACGCAGGTTACGATCCACAGGACGCCGCTCCAAGCTGCCGTGGTTCTGCTTCCCACTGCGAGGAGCGCACATGCCGCGAGTCCGACAATCAACCTGAGCACCGTCAGGTGATTGGGTCTTACCCATGTGCCGATCAGCGGGCGGACGAAGATCCGTGCAAAGGCGTGGGCATATGTCTGATTGAGCGCGACATCGTCGGTCATTGCCTTATCGATGCGTCCCCCTCACACCCGGAAGCGGTATTCGACGCCCGGAAGACGATCGATGTCAGGCGGGAAACTCAAGCGCTTGTCGGCATAGTATCGCGCTCGATGGTCTCCCTCCGACGCGCGATTATAGGTCAGATACAGGATGCGCCTCCGGCCGCCGCTCAAGTTTGGTTTGGACGCGTGCGGTACGTAACTGTCGAAGAACAGCACGTCGCCGGGCAAGGTCGGCACCGGCACGAGGGCGAAGTCGATCATGTCCTCCGGCGTCAGCGGCGCCCACTCCCGTCCGATCAGACCGGTCTGCCGCGGAGCGGCGGCAATTTCCAGGCAGCCATTCTCGATGGTCGCCGCATCGATCGAGACCATCGCCGTGACGAACAGCGGCGCGTACGCCGACCAGCCAGCCTGCTGATCCTGATGCGCTGCAAACCCTCCACCGCCCGGCATCTTGAAATTGATTTTATCCTTGAACAGCACGGCCGGGCCGCCGAGTAAATGTTCGACGGCCAGTTGCAGCCGGCCGCCGCGGATCAATGCGTCGAAACCGGGATGGTGCGGGCAGAAATCTTCGATGCGCTGGATTACACGCGTATTCGGATCGAGGAGGCTCGGCTCACGATAGATCATCTGCGCACCCGAAACCTCGGGGAGTGCTTCCGTCTCGTCCGTAAAGCGGTCGATCTCGGTCGATTTCGCGCGCGAGAAGAAACCCGGCGCGGCCACCCAGCCATTGCGTGCATAGCGCGCGAGCGCCGCGCCATCGAGGACCGGTCCGCCGCCGCCTTGCGCGAACCACTCGCTTTGTATCATCCTGATTCCTAAGTCAATATTCACTTATAAACGGCTCGACGCGGAAGATGCCCTGCCGCCCGGCCGCACCCCCGGCTCATAGTCTCTTGTCTTAAGTAGTCTTAAGTTATCCCAAGATGTCTCAAGCCAATTCCGCCATGATAAGGGGCATTGCGCCGATCGTCACGTCGGCGTCCAGGAAGTCGAGGGCAGGAATGCGATGTCACGGAGTCCCGCAGCGGGCGGGTAGCGGCAATCGCCTCAGCGGTGTTCAGGCTTCTACGACAGGGCTTCGCGATTTGCAATGGCCGCGCGCCGGTCGCGCGACGAAGGGCCGTAATAGTCGGGGTAATCGCCGCTCAATCCTTTGAAGCGCCGGTGCATCCAAAGGTACTGTTCGGGCACCTTCAGTATCTGCGCTTGCAGCAGCGTATTGAAGCGATCAACGTCCTGCATTGCGCTGACGCTGGGGTAGTCCTGAAGCTCAGGACCGATACGGACTCGATAGCCCGCGTTGCCCGGCAATCGCTCGGGAAAATAAGTCAGCACCGCCGCGCCGGATATCCGCGCAAGCCGCGACGTGGCAGTACTGGTCGCGGCCGGTATCGCAAAGAAGTTGGCCATCACGGCCCCCTTGTTGCGGTAACTTTGATCCGGGGCATACCACACGGCTTCGTTGTGTCTCAGGGCGCGAATCATGGACCGTATGTCGTCGTGCGCAATCGGATGGCCGTGCCGGGAGAATCCCTTGCACATCACGCGAGCGAGCAGCGCATTTTTCGTCGGCCGATAGACCACGTTGAGCGGCACCACCGTACCTAAGATGCGGGTCGCAATCTCGATGGTCGTGAAGTGCCCGCCCACCAGAATTGCGCCTCGACCCTTTGCGAGCGCGGCGACGAGATGCTCGATTCCTTCCACCTGCGCCAGCTTGCGCACGCGCTCGTCGCTGCTCCACCACGTCGTGGCGATTTCGCACAATCCGATCCCTAAACTCTCGCAATGGCGCCTCAGCAGATCGGATTGTTCGACCGGCGACAGGCGTGGAAAGCAGAGCTGAATATTGCGCCGTGCGATGCGGGTATAGGCGAGGGGCAGGTGACGAATCAGCGTACCGATGTGGGAACCCACGAACCGCTGCGCGGCATAGGGCAGCAGCTCCAGGACGCGCAAGATCCCGATTCCGCTCCACGTGAGCCAGTGCTTCGGCGTGAAGAACTCGGGGCGTATCAAGGATATTCGCCCCTCGATTGAGCGGCTCGAGGCTGTTTGCATGGCCTGAACGCTAGAGTCCTCGTGGGGGCATGTCTGTGCGCTATCGCACATAGCCTAAGCGGGTGGCGCGGCCGCGAGGCGGTGCCGGCCCCCCCTGCACCCTCAATTCATGCGGTCGCCGTAAGCCCCTCCGCCGGGGGTCGTGATGACGAACACATCACCCAGCGCCATCTCCGCCTGCCCGACCGCCCCGAGCACTTCCTTCTGCCCGCCGCTTCGTTCGATGTGATTCCGTCCCGGCGCGCCCGCTCCGCCGCCGGCCATGCCGAAAGCGCCCTCCTTGCGGCCATTGCTCAGGATGGCGGCCGTCATCGGGGTGAGGAAGCGGATCCGCCGCACGCCGCCGTCGCCGCCGGGCCAGCGGCCGGAGCCGCCAGAACCCACGCGAATCTCAAAGGACTCCATGCGCACCGGAAACCGGAACTCCAATACTTCGGGGTCCGTGAGACGGGAGTTGGTCATATGGGTCTGTACCACGCTCGTGCCGGCGAATCCTGGACCGGCGCCGGACCCGCCTGCGACCGTTTCATAGTACTGGTGGCGGGCGTTGCCGAAGGTGAAGTTATTCATGGTGCACTGGCTCGCGGCCATGATGCCCAGCGCCCCATAGAGCGCATTGGTCACACAGGTCGAGGTCTCGACGTTCCCTGCCACGACCGCCGCCGGCGTATCAGGGTTCAGCATGCAGCCTTCCGGCACGATGATCTCCAGCGGTTTCAGGCAGCCGGCGTTCAGGGGTATCTCGTCGTCCACCAAGGTGCGGAACACGTACAGGACGGCGGCCACCGTTATGGCACGCGGCGCGTTGAAATTATCCGGCAATTGGGCGCTGCTGCCGGAGAAATCGATGCGGGCAGAGCGCCGCTCGTGATCGACGCGCACGGCCACTTTGATTTGCGCGCCATTGTCCAGGGTCAGCATGAAGCGGCCGTCGCGAAGCGCCGTGATGACCCGCCGCACGCATTCCTCGGCGTTGTCCTGCACATGGCGCATATACCGCATCACCGTATCGCACCCGTACCGCTCCACGATGCCCTTGAGTTCCTGAACCCCCTTCTCGTTGGCGGCAATCTGGGCACGCAGGTCGGCGACGTTCTGCCCCGGATTGCGCGCCGGGTGGCTGCCGCCGCGGAGCAACTCGAGCAGCGCCTCTTCGCGGAATTCTCCGCCCTCCACCAATTTGAAGTTGTCGACGAGGACCCCTTCTTCTGCGATGTTGGTCGAGAACGGCGGCATTGAGCCCGGCGTGATGCCGCCGATGTCTGCATGATGACCGCGCGAGGCCACGAAAAAGCTGGGCTGTTCCAGGTCCAGAAAGACCGGGGTGACCACGGTCACATCGGGTAGATGTGTGCCTCCGTGATACGGATCGTTCAGCACGTATCCGTCGCCGCGCCGCATCGGGGCATTGCGCTCCATGACCGATCGAACGGATTCGCTCATGGATCCCAGGTGCACCGGCATATGGGGCGCGTTGGCGATCAGCGCACCCTCGCCGTCGAACACGGCGCAGCTGAAATCCAGGCGCTCCTTGATGTTCACCGAATGAGCCGTGTTTTGCAGCCGCAGGCCCATTTGCTCGGCAATGTTCATGAACAGATTGTTGAAGATTTCGAGCATCACCGGATCGACGCGTGCGCTTGCATTCCTTACGGCGGTTCGCACGCGAATTCGGCGCATTTCCAAATTGCCTTCGGCCGTGGTTTGCGCACGCCATCCCGGTTCGACTACCGTTGTGGCGTTGCGCTCGACGATGATCGCGGGGCCGTCGACGCATGCACCCGCCGCGAAGGAATCGCGAAGATACAGGTTTGCCGTGCGCCAACCAGGCTGTTCGTCGTCGGCACAGTACATGCGCACTGCGGTGCGCGCCTCCGGGGCGTAAGGCGGCGCAATCTCGTTGCGAAATTCCGGCCCGCTCGGCTGACCGGCGGCGATGCATTCCAGCGACACGGCCTCCAGCACCAATCCGACCTGCGGCGTGAGAAACGCGAAGCGCCGACGGTATGCGCGCTCGAACTCCGCTCGAATCGCGGCCGCCGCATCCGACGGCGATCCCGTTTGCGGCAGTTCGCAGGGCAATGCCGTGTCGGTGCCGGCGTAACGGACGAGCACGCGGCGCACGGCGCGTATCTCGTCCTCGGCGACACCCTGCCGCTGGAGTTCGCGGGCGGCATCGGCCTGAAGCTGCGCCGCGAGCGCGTGCGCCGCCCTGACGCCCTCGTCGGATAGATCGCACTCGAGCGAACGGTCGCGCATGACGATCTGATCGGCCAATCCCAATCCGTAGGCGCTGAGGACGCCTGCCAGCGGATGACAGAAGATCCGCTCCATGCCCAGCGCGTCGGCGACCAGGCACGCATGCTGCCCGCCGGCTCCGCCGAAGCACTGCAGCGTGTATCGTGTTACGTCGTAGCCGCGCGACACAGAGATGCGCTTCACGGCATTCGCCATGCTGCCGACGGCAATTCGCAGACTACCGGCGGCAATCTCCTCGGCACTGACCGCGGCGTCCGCGCTCGCGGAGACGAGGTCCGCCAGCTCGGCGAACTTGAGCAGGGCCACGTCCGCGTCGAGCGGCTGGTTCGCTTGGGGCCCGAATACGGCCGGAAAGAACGCGGGTTGAATGCGGCCGAGAATCACATTGGCATCGGTAATGGTCACAGGTCCGCCGCGCCGGTAACTGGCGGGACCCGGATTGGCGCCGGCCGATCCGGGCCCGACGCGGAGCCTCGCGCCATCGAAGCGGATGATGGAGCCGCCGCCGGCAGCGATGGTATGGATGTTCATCATCGGAGCCCGCACGCGCACGCCCGCGACTTCGGTCTCGAAGGCCCGCTCGTATTCTCCGGCATAGTGGCTGACGTCGGTCGACGTACCGCCCATGTCGAAGCCGATCACACGATCGTGTCCCGCGGCCCGCGCGCTCAAGGCCATGCCGACGATGCCGCCCGCCGGACCGGAAAGGATGGCATCCTTGCCCTGAAATCGGTTCGCTTCGGCCAATCCGCCGGAACTCTGCATGAACAGCAACCGCACCCCCGGCATTTCCTTCGCAACCCCGTCGACATACCGGCGCAGGACGGGCGACAGATAGGCGTCGACCACGGTGGTGTCGCCGCGCGGAACCAATTTCATCAGCGGACTTACCCGATGCGACACGGACACCTGTGTGAAACCCGCCGCCAGCGCCAGCGCTTCGGCAGCCAGCTCGTGCGCGGCGTGCCGAAAGCCATGAAGAAAGACGATGGCGCAGGCGCGGATGCCGGCGCCATACGCGGCCTGCAATTCAGCGGCAAGCGCCTCCTCATCCAGCGCCGCGATCACCTCGCCGCCGGCTCCCACCCGTTCGTCCGCCTCGATGACGCGCTCGTACATCAATTCGGGCAGGACGATGTGACGCTCGAACAGGCGCGGCCGCGATTGATTGCCGATTCGCAGGGCGTCGCGGAAGCCGCGCGTGATGACGAGCACCGTTCTCTCGCCCTGCCGCTCGAGCAGCGCGTTGGTCGCCACCGTGGTGCCCATTCTCACCGACTCCACCAGCGCCGGGCTGATAACCTCGCCGGCGCCAAGACCCAGCATACGGCGAATCCCCTCGACGGCCGCGTCGCGATACTGCGCGGGGTTTTCGGACAGCAACTTCAAGGTCCGCAGCTCGCCGCCGGGCGCGCGCCCGACGACGTCGGTGAATGTTCCGCCCCTGTCGACCCAGAATTGCCAGCGAGGCGCCCCCAATCAAGTCTCCTGCAGCCGCATCGCAGGGAGCTCCGCAGGCGCAACGTCGATCCCCAGCCACGCCACCGCACTGACCAGCGCAAAACCCGTGCCGATGAAAAAGGCCGTGAACCACAGGTGCTGGCCCGAGAAATACGCGACGATGGGAATGCTGACAATGCCGCCGAGATTGCCGCCGGTGTTCATGAAGCCGCAGACGGCCATCGTATCGCCCCGGCCCACCGTCATACCGGCCCCCCAGAACGCGCCTTCGGTCAGTTCGACGCACCCGAAGCAGATGGCGAGAGCAACGACGGCCAGATAGGGGTTCGTGGCATTGACCGCGAGCAGCAGCAACCCGCCCGCCAGCGGCATCGCCACCAAGGGGACCAATCGAAACCCCCAACGCGCGCCGAAACGCTTGCAAAAAACTCCGGTGGCAACACCGCCGATGCCGGCGCCCAGTGCCGCGGCAAGCGGCGGCGCCATGGCGAGGAAGCCGCTTTCCAAGAGTGAGAACTTACGCTCCTCCACGAGATAGTGAAAAACGAAATTCGACAGCAAGTAGAACGTGTAATTCATACACATGTATGAAACTCCGAGCAGCACCACATTCCGATTTGCGAACAACCGCAGAAGCTGCTTCAGAGTGATCGAGGAATGCGTTCGGGAGTCGCCGCTCACGTCGGCATCGACACCCTTGGCGGAGCCGCCGATTTCGGCAAGTTCCAGTTCCGAGACGGACGGGTGCTCGCTCGGCGTGTCGCGGCCATACCATCCCCACGCCGCAATTAGAATGAGCGTCGGCAGACTCGCCCAGAGGAGCGCGCGCTGCCATCCCAGCCCTGCCATGAGCGAGGCAATGAGCGGCTGCGTGAAGGCGGCGCCCAGTTGCAGACCCATGGTCTGCAAGCCCTGCACATACGACCAGCGGGCGGGTGGAAACCAGGCCTCGAATACACCGGCCGACACGGGAAATATGGCGCCCTGAGCAAACCCCAGCAGCACCTGCGCCCCGAGCAGCGCCACGAATAATCCGCTTCCGGTAAAAAAATTTGGCGCCAGCGGCGTGGCAATGGTTGCCAAAAACGCCCACAGCCCGATTATGACGAACGTGCGGCGCGCGCCGACACGTTGTCCAAAGATCCCCCCGGGAATCTGGAAAACAGCATACCCTACTACAAACGCCTGTTCGATCCAGCCGATTTGCAGTTGAGTCAAACCCAGCGCGGGCATCATGCCTTCAGCGGCCACCGTGATGCTTTTCTGCTGCACGTAGGCTATGAACCCGAAGCCGAATAGGAATGAAAAAATGCGCCAACGAATCCGGGCAAAAGGCCAGGCAATGGTTTGCACCCGATTCCCCGGCCTCATGCGCGGCCCGCGCCGGTCTTGACGTGATCTTGCTGCATATCGAGACAGATCTGCACTGCGTGGCCGAATGAGGTGGCCGCCTTGTCGGCGCCTGGGACCGTTTCGATCGCAGGACTCGCCTGCAACAGCATGCCGGGCAGAAATACCGTAATCAGCCGGACGCCTGGGAATCTTTCGCGGACGCGGCCTGCGACCGATTCGCCGCGCTTCCGTTCCTCACTGGGAAAGGCGCTCACCAGGTACACGACCGATACGCTGCCCGGAGAGGCATCGGGCGGCGGCGGAGCGTTCAAGTCGTCGATCGACAGATGGCGGGCATCGACCTTCTGATCGCGCAGGATGCGGACCAGGAGTTCCGTGGCCAAGTCGTCGGCGAGCGAGCCCATGCCGACGCACAGCATGATGGAGCCCGGCGGCACGGAGAGCGGACCTTGGAACGGGCCATGGGTTTGTTCCCGCTGCGTGCGCAGCACGCGCCCGGCGCCGGGGTGGTCGAGCACGGAACCGCGCGCCAGCCGCCGTGAAAACTTGCGCCCCTCTCCGGCGATTGCACCGATGACAGTGACCATGACGTCGCGCACCAGGGTTAGCTGTTGCGGGCTGATGGCGCCGCTATCGAGGTCGAGCCGGGCAAGCGCAAGTGCCGGTATCAGCACCACATCGCAGTACGTGGCAAAGGAATTGCGCTTGAGAAAAGCCCGTGCGGCGGCAATGATCTCCTGAGAATCGCCCGACAGAGAGCGTTGATAGAAGCGCTGCGGCATGGTGAGTGCCTGATGGTCGCCCAGCAGTATGTCCAGGAGACTCAACGCCTTGATGTGTCGCCCCGCCACGACCAGACACAGCGTCAAGGGCGTTGAGACGATCAATCCCACCGGTCCCCACAGCCAACTCCAGAATATGGCCGCCACGACCACCGATAACGGAGACAAACCGGTCGTGTGGCCGTACAGCTGCGGCTCGATGAGTTGGCCGGCGAGCAACTCCACGATGATGAACAGCCCCAGGGTCGCGATGGCCAATGTCCAGCCGGGATCCACTGCGGCCGCCAGCACCGTTGCGAACAGCGCAGCAATCCACACACCGACGTAGGGCACGAAGCGCAGCACCCCGGCCAACGCTCCCCAGAGCAAGGCATGCGGAAGCCCGACGATGATGAGACCCAGGGCGACCGCGATACCGACGCCCAGGTTGACCAGGAATTGCGACACGAAAAATCGCGACAGCCGTTGGCCGGCGTCGTTGAGCGCAAGAGTGGTTGCTCGGATATCGGCACCGCCGGCGATGCGGATGAAACGGTCGCGCACGGCTTCGTGCTCGAGCAGCACGAAAATCAGCACCACGAGCACGATTCCCGCGGTTTCGAGCGGCACCCATATCGATCCCATCACCCTTTGCAGGACCACGAGGGCATTTGCCGGCGGCTCGTGAATCTCCACGGGTATGGGCCGGGGCGCCTCAGCCCGGGGCGCCTCAGCCGGAGTCGGCTCAGCCCGGGGCCCCTTGGCCCGGGGCGCCTCAGCCGCGGACGGCCCGGGCGCGGCCGCTTCGGCAGGCGCTCGCACCGCCGCGTTTTGTTCAATGAAACGACCCGCCTGCCCGCTGAAGGACTTCAGCCGTCCGACGGTGACCTCATTCAAAGTGGTTAGTTTGTGCCGGATCGTCTGCTCGTATTGCGGAAGGCTGGCCGTCATCTTGACGACCTGCATCCCGATGACGGCGGCCGCCGCGCCCATGGCAAGCGTAAGCCCCAGGACGGCGGCCAGCACCGACAGGGTCTGGCCCATGCCGATGCTTCGCAGAACGCGCACCATGGGCGCAATCAGCAAGCTGAGAATGACGGCGAGCGTAACCGGTACCAGGACGTCGCGTGCGAAGTACAACAGCGCCAGCACTGTCGCGGTGGCGACAATGCCGCCTGCACGCTCGCGTAGGGGAGAGATCGGCGGCGGGTCCGGTTCGCGAGACGCGGAGAGATCCATGCGCCATATTCGCACATTGAGCAGCCTGTTGGCCGCTATTGACCCGCCGGCAGGTCCGGCGTGCGCGGCTTTCTGGGGCTTTTCTTGTGCAATCCTTCGTCTTCCAGCAAAAGCTTGCGCACAAACAGAAAGCGGATGGTTTCATATTCGAAGGGCGAACCGGTGGAGTAGTAGCGGAAGCTGATGTTCGAACGCTGATCGACGGCGTTCAACGGCCAAAGTGCCCAGGACAGATTGCCGCGATAGAGGTTGGCCAGGTTGACCCCGTAGGAGGTGCCGTAGTCGCCGAGCAGACCCACTGCCTCACGCAGAGTCGAAGGCCCCAAAATGGGTATCACCAGGTAAGGACCCGGGTGCATGCCCCATTTGGACAGAGTCGTGCCGAAGCCCGTGGGCTCGTTCTGGAGGCGCAGCTTCGTTGCGAAATCGAACAGCCCGCCGATACCGACGGTGCTGTTGATCACGAACCGGCCCAATGCTCTCACGCCGCGTCCCAGCCGGCCCTGCAGCGTGTAGTTGATGACGGTGTCCACCTCCGCCAGGTTCGCGAAAAAATTGTTCACGCCGGAGCGCAGCGGCGACGGTACGCGGCGATAGCCGTTCGACACGGGCAGAAATATCGTTTCGTCGAATCGCGCGTTGAACCGATAGGTGAACCGGTTGAGAGGTTCCCAGGGATCGTAGGTCTTCGGCGGCGGCGCATCCGCCGGCGTCAATGGCGGGGTCGATGCTTCGCCGTGCGTCTCCACGCCCGCCTCTGCTCTCGCCGCCTCTGCTCTCGCCGCCGCTTCCCTGGCTGCTGCCAGCGAGGCCGCTCTCTGGATGGCGGCCGCATTGTCCGCCGCCGGCGTCTCAGCCGGCATGCGATGGATGATCATTCCCTCGGGTGCGCAGCCGCAGAGGCTCATGGCGGCAACCGCGGTCAGCGCGGCGATTCTCATGGAGCATTGCCGGGGGCGGCGCCCCGCCATCGCCCCGCCAGCATGTCCAGCATGTCGGCCACCTGCCGGCGATCGCCGATGTTGCCCAGATGCCCGCCATGGTCGTAGACGGCGACTTTTGGCCCCATTGTATTCTCGAGCCAGGCGAGTTCCGCCTTGTCGAGAATCAGGTCGTCGCTGTTCGTCTGCGCATAGTAGTCCGGATCGTTGCGCAAGGCGTCGCCGATGACGTCCAGCCGGTTCTCCGCAATCAAGGATTCCGGGGTGGAGTGCGGGCGGTGTTTCAGGTAGTACGGCGCAAACACCTTCGAAAAATATTCAGAAAAAGGTTTGCCGCGAAGAATCTGCTGGGTCCGCTCGAGAGAATCACCGACCTTCGGCGGATGTGCGGGATCCACGACCACTCCGGTGCCGGCATACAGGTCGCCCGCGAAGAACATGTTCATCAGGTCGATGCGAAACGTCAGCGCAATCGCCGCCGAGAACTCGGAGTCCGTGTTCAGAACCGCAGCCGCGGCCGTCAACAAAAAATTCTCGTCGACACGCACGCGGTCCGACGCGCGGTACAGGTTCGCAAGCTGGGCGTAAATCTTTTGATACAAGCGCTCGACGCCGGCGTCCCCGGACCCGATACTCATCGCGAAAAGCCGGTCGAGGCGCTCCACCGACGCGAACAGACTCACCGGGGGCTCGATCATCACGACGCGATGAATGTTGAGCTTGTGCTCGGTCGCGTCGATTGATTTGACCACGCCCGCATTGGCGCCGCCGAGACTGTAGCCGAGAATGTCGATGTCGGTAATTCGCACCTTACCCGGCAAATGTGCAACGACTCGCTGCATCGCCGAGTAAAGATCATGTCCGTCCTGCACGAGATCGCCGGCGACGCCGGTGGTGGAGGCGGAAACGATGAATCCCGGAAACGTGGGGGATGGCATCGTCAATACATGATACCCGGCACCGTACAGGGCGCCGCGCAGGGTGGAGAGCACGGACGTGTTGCCGTCGCCGCCGGTACCGGAAATGACGATCGCCAGCGGCGCGGGTTTATCTTGCGACGAAAACCATACGCGAAGGTCGCGGCCGAACCAGAAGACCTCGGGAACCGGCCGCGCCCAGGGCATGTGCATGTTGATTTCGACCAGCGGCACCTTGGCGGGCATGGGTGCAATGTCCTGCGGCGGTGTGCCGTACACCGTCGCACGCAGCGCCGCGGAATCCGCCAACCCGGTGGCCGGTTCCGGCGCACGCGGCGAAGGAATGACCTGATCCGCGGCGTCATGCGCGGACACTGCGTCATCGGCAAACGCCGCGGGGACCATGACCGCCAGACCGGCGGCCGCAATGAAGCATGCAATCGATCTCACGGCCGATGCGACCCCGCCAACTCGCGTTCAAAATCAGCCGCGGCCTTGTCGATGCCGGCAGCCAGCATGAAGCCAAGCCGACGAGAATTGATCATTGATCCCTCGGTTTGTTCAACTTATTTGCGGTACTACTTGCGTGATGATCCGCGTCCGTGGCGCCGAAGGGATGGGCGCTGCCCTCCGTTCCGGCGCCGCTGCGGCCGCTAGGCGAGGTACTTCCGCGGGAACAGGATACGGAACGTCGTTCCCACGCCCTGCTCCGACTTCAGCTCGATGGTCGCGTCCAGCAGCTCGCACAGGCGCTTGACGATCGACAGGCCGATTCCTTCGCCCGATTCTTCTCGATTGGGTTTTTTCGACGGCGGCCCCGCCGGCATCGGCTTCTCGACGTTGCCCAGAGCCTGGGCCAGCGGCTCGGCGGAACCCGAATGAATACCGGGCCCCGTATCGACGACGCGCAGTTCCCATCGCTTGCCGTCGTCCGCACCGCAATCGCCCCAGCTCACGGTGATGCCGCCATGCCGGGTGTACTTGACGGCATTGAGGATTAGATTTTGGGCAATGCGCCGAATCTTCACCGCGTCGCCGTCCGCGGCGAACCCCGCCGGTCCTTCCGCTTGCAGGTACAAGCGATGATGCTGCGCCAGGGGGCGGATGCCCTCGCAGAGCTGCTGGAATATCGGTGAGACGTCGATCGGCTCGATCTGGCGCTGCTCGCGGCCGGCTTCCAGGCGAGCCAGGCTCGTCACATCATCGAGCAGATGATGCAGCGTCGTCACGTTCCGCATCAAGATACGTACGAAATCGTCCCGGGTCGCCTCCTGCAGTGCTCCACGCGCAAGCCCCACGGTGGCATTGGCCACGACGCCCAGATTGCCTCGCAGGTCATGCGCGGCCTGCTGCCAGAGATCGGCGCGCTGTTTTTCCAACTCTTGGATGTCGGACACGGCGCTCTCGAGATCCTCGACACGACCCGCGGCTTCCTGCTGCTGAAGCTGGAAGTATTGGCCGACGCTCTCTTCGATTCCGGCGCTGCACAAGGCGGCCCACACACGGCGCGCGACCGCGACTACGGCATGAGAGATTTGCGGATTTGCGGCCGTATACCCGTCCAATTCGGCGACCACGCATTCGTTGAGCTTGCCGAGCTCGCGGGTGACTTCACGCAGGTCATAGCCCTGCTGCCAGCGCTGCAGTCCATGAGCGGCCGCGGACTCCTGCGCGGCATCCCTGGTCGATGCCACTCCATCGGGGGCCGCCTGGCGCAGCCCGCGCTCGAATGTCGATAGGAGGGCGGGAATATGATCGAATAGCTGTACGCGAGGCAGCGAATCGCCGGTGCTGAGCGCGGGGTCTCGCTTGATGGCGTTTCGCCACGCATCCAGAATCGCGGCGCGACGGGACGCCATGTAATCCGCAAGCGCAAGACGCTCGGCATCGACTTCTTCCATCGCTTACTCCGCTTTTAGAATCGCAAGTGCGAGGCCGCTCATCCGCTAAGCGTAGGGGCATTAAATTGGACCGCAAATAGCTGGTTTGCAAGCAGTTTCCAAATTGAATATTTTACACGCCTGCGCGACTTGCGTGCTCGATTCCCACAGGCCGCCCCCTGTGCGGATTGAGCCCACCGGCTATCATGGCCTGTGGATTCACGACATAGACCCGCGCTGGAAATCACAAACGGCAGGCGTTGCCCCGCCGCTACATTGTGGATGCTGTTCGGTATTTCGGCATTGATTGCGGGATGCGCCGGCGAGAGGCGGAGCTACCGTCCGGCCCCCGCGAGTGCCGCGCAAACGCGCGATTTGATCGAAAGTTCGCTGCCCCGCTCCGTCACGGATCGGGCCGGGTGGGCGGCCGATATGCTCTCTGCCTTCAACGCCCTCGCCGTCGTCCCGACACAGGAAAACATCTGCGCGGTGATCGCGGTGATCGAACAGGAATCGGGATTCCGCGCGGATCCGGTGATACCCGGCCTGGCGGCGATCGCGTGGCGGGAGATCGACGATCGGGCGGCACGCGCCGGCATCCCACGGCTGATGGTGCGTGGCGTTTTGGAGCTCAAGTCGCCGACCGGGCGCAGCTACGGCGATCGCATCGACAGCGCCAAGACCGAGAAGGAATTGAGCGACATCTACGAGGATCTCATCGGTGCGGTGCCGACGGGCCGCACCCTTTTCGCCGACCGCAACCCGATCCGCACGCGTGGGCCCATGCAGGTGCATGTGGCGTTCGCCGAACAGTATTCGGTGGCGAAACCCTATCCCTATGCCGTGAAGACCAGCATTGCGGATGAGGTGTTCACGCGTCGCGGCGGTGTTTACTTCGGCATTGCGCACTTGTTGGACTATCGGGCGCCCTACGACCGCTATCTGTACAGATTCGCCGATTTCAACGCCGGCCAGTACGCAAGCCGGAATGCGGCGTTTCAACACGCCGTGAGCCGCGCCTCCGGCAGACCACTCGTCGCTGATGGCGCGCTTCTCCCGCATGACGGGGCCCCAAACGCGCCCGGGTCGACGGAGCTCGCCGTGCGATCGTTAGGACCGCGCCTCGAGGCCGGCGATAACGCCATCCACCGCGCCCTGGCCCAGGCGAAGACGGCGGATCTGGAACAAAACCCCGTTTACCAGCGGGTTTTCGCCCTCGCAGAGCTTTCCGAGCATCGAAATCTGCCGCGCGCCGCGGTGCCGAACATCGAACTGCACGGACCAAAAATCACGCACCGGCTCACGACGCAGTGGTATGCGAATCGGGTCAACGGACGCTTCGAACGCTGCCTGAATCGTCAGCCTTAGCAAAATCCCCTGCAGCCCTCACTGCTTGCGGGTCTGACGGCACTCGAGCAGCGACTGAATGCTGCTGAGCGCGGTCATGTAACGATCGGCCAGAGCCTTGCCGTCGCCTTCCGCGCCGAGGTCTTCGGCCAGCACATTGGCGAGAGTGTCGACGGCGACTCGGATCGTCATGGATTCGGAATCCGACAACCTGGTGCCGTTGATGATAATTTCAGCTTCTTCTTGCATAGGAATTCCCGCGCCCCCGCTTGCGGCCCGCTTCCCCAGCGGGGGACAACGTTTGATTCTGTGGTCGGCCGGAGACGATCAGCCTTTGCTCTCGTACTTGAATGAAACGCTGATGCGCGATCGATAGGCTTCGACCTTCCCGTTCTTGAGTTGCACGTCGAGCTTCACGATTTCAGCGACTCTCAGGTCCCGCAAGGTCTTGCTGGCGCGATTGATCGCGGCAGCGGTCGCCTTCTCCCAGGACTCGGTGCTGGTTCCCACCAGTTCGATTACCTTGTAGACATTTTCCGTCATGACGATTTCCCCCACTTGTTATGAATCCTGACGCACAGGCCCGACAGATAATACTATGCCAATTCGGAGATGGCCGGTTCATTGAAAATCTTGATGCCGTGCCGGCAGGCGTGGTGCCCCGGGCCGGAATCGAACCGGCGACCTAGCGCTTAGGAGGCACTCGCTCTATCCACTGAGCTACCGGGGCGTGAGGCAACATCCTTATTCGATCGCGGCTCCGGATTCATCGACTGTTCCTTGGCGCAAGCTTGCGCGGAGCGCACCGTTGCCCGGAAACGCGCGAATCCCAAAAATATGGTGGAGGAGAAGGGGATCGAACCCTCGACCTTCGCATTGCGAACGCGACGCTCTCCCAACTGAGCTACTCCCCCTTTCAGGGCGACGAATAGTAGCAGCAAAGGCCGAATTGTGCCAAAAGTCCGCACATCCGGGCGCTGAAACTCGCTACGATGCATCGAGGAGGTCCCGAGGCATGTTGAAAACAGGGGAACGTGCGCCGGAATTCACCCTTCCGGACGACACCGGCAAGGATCGATCGCTCACGGATTTTCTGAACGCCGGCGCCACTGTCCTGTATTTTTATCCCGCCGATTTCACACCTGGCTGCACCCGCCAAGCCTGTGCGCTGCGCGACTTGCAGAGCGAGATCAAGAACGCCGGCCTGCGCGTAGTCGGAATCAGTTCGCAAAGCCCGGAAACCCATGCCAGGTTCCGGTCGAAATACGATCTGCCATTCGCCTTGCTGTCCGACGAGGACAAAGAGGTCATCAAGATGTATGGCGTCAATGGGCCCCTGGGGTTCGGGGTGCGGCGCGCCACTTATCTGATCGATGGGAGCCGCCGTATTCGCGATGCGGTATTGGCGGACTTCGGCATCGGCCGGCATATCGATTTCGTGCGCAAGGCCGTCATGCTGCGCGCACCGAATTAATAGGTCAGACGCAGAAAATCCGCACGCCCGACGCGAGGCGCGGTGACGATGTACATGGTGCTGTACTCGGCTTCTCCGATTGGCGGCAAACCCTTTGCGCCGGTCAGCGACTTGACGATTTCCGGGACGGTATCGCTGTGCCCGACCACCAGGACTCTGCCGCCCGAGTGTTCGTGCAGCACGCGGCGCGCCAGGTTCCGCGCATCGTGCGCCGGAGCAACGATGGGGGTGAGGCCGAGGCGCGAGGCCACCGGGGCTGCCGTCATCTGACTGCGAACCGTCGGCGACACGTAAATGGCGTCGATGTGCCCCGGCGCATGAGCGTCGCCAAACATGCGGGCCAACATTTCGGCCCGCGCCTGGCCGGCGGAGTTGAGCGGCGGGTCGCCGCTGCCGAGTTCTTTTTCCGCGTGCCGGACCACTATAATGGTGGTCGAATCCGCCGTGGCCCAAACCCACACTTCGAATCCCAGGAAGCTCATTACCACCAGCGCGCCCAGCACCGACAGCCAGATGGGCATCAAGAACGGCCGGTGCTGCAATTGCGGGTTATTTCTGGTCATCCCGCTATGATACCAATGAAACGCGGCACGGGCCCCGGAAGCCTCACACGTGCTCCGCGGCTTCGAATCGTGGTGCTCGCGGCCGGATTTTCGACTCGTCTCGGACAGCCCAAGGCACTCGCCCGAATCCGCGGTCTGTCCGCTCTGGACCGCACGATCCGCACCCTGTCGCCGTTCCGGGCAGCTTCCAGCATCATCGTCGTCATCCCGCGTCGGGCCGTTCGGTACAGGTTGGGTTTCCCCCGTCGCTCGGTGGCTTTCGTTGCCAACGCGGATCGGGCGGCGGGACTCGCAAGCTCGGTTCGCTTAGGCTTGGGCCGGGCGCGACACTCCGCCGGAATCTTGTTGTTGCCGGTCGATCTCGTCGATCTTGAGAGTCGGGATATTGCGCGATTGATCGCGCGCTGGCGTGGCGCCCGGCGCAGGGTCGCTGCACGCCGGGTGGAGGATCAGGCCGGAGCGCCGCTCATTCTACCGCGGTGGCTCTACGCCCGCGCCTTAAGTATCTCCGGGGATGCAGGACTGCGTGAGCTGGTGCGCCGGCTGCCGCGGCACGCGGTGTCGCTCACGGATCTGCCGTCCGCCGGGCTGGACGTCGATACGCCTCAGGACCTCGAGCGTGCACGCCGCCGAACACGCCCGTTCCGGCCTAAACCCTAGCGCTCTGGACCAGGCGATAACCGACGGCGGTCTCGGTCAGGATGTGTTTGGGTTGGGCGGAATCGTCCTCCAATTTGTGCCGCAGATGTCCCATGTAGACGCGTACGTAATGCCCGTCCTCGGCATGCGAAGGACCCCACACTTCACGCAAAATCTGCCGATGGGTCAACACCTTGCCGGCGTTCATGACCAGAAGCGTCAGCAGGCGGTATTCGATGGGCGTCAAATGGACCGCGGCCGCGCCCTTGCGCACGGTGCGCAAGCTCATGTCGACGGTGATGTCGCCGAATTGAAAGATTGCGCCATGGGCGGCGCCCGCTGACTGAAGCCGGCGCGAGGCTGCGCGCACCCGCGCCAGCAACTCGCCCACGCCGAAGGGCTTGCTGAGATAGTCGTCCGCGCCGGCATCGAGCGCCCCGATCTTGTCCTGCTCGCCCACCCTTGCCGACAGCACGATGATCGGAACGGATGACCATCCGCGCACATCGCGGATGAAATCCATTCCGTCGCCGTCGGGTAACCCCAAATCCAGGATGATGAGGTCGGGCTTGCGCGTCCCCGCGTCCGTCAACCCTTGCCGCAGGGTTTCCGTCTCGACGACGCTCCAACCCTCGGCCTCCAGGGCCGTGCGCACGAAACGCCGAATTTGCCGTTCATCTTCGACGAGTATCGCGACGGGAGACGGCTCAGCCATTGGTGGTCTCGGATTCCACTTCGACGGCCGCGACGGGCGGCGTGCCGAGAGGCAACATGAAGGAGAAAGCGACGCCGCCGCCGGGCTGGTTGGTGCCGACGATGGTGCCGTGGTGTGATTCGACGATTGCCCGGCAGATCGCCAAGCCGAGGCCTACCCCCGGAGTCGCCGATTCGCGATTGCCGCGCGCGAATTTTTGAAAGAGCGCCTCCTCGCGGCCGGCCGGTAATCCCGGACCGTCGTCCGACACGGAGACCTTGAGCATATCCGCGACGACCTCGGCGGATAGGACCACCTGGCTGCCGGCCGGCGTGTACTTCGACGCATTTTCCAGCAAATTGACGAGCACGCGTTCGATCAACAGGGCGTCGAAGCGCACCAACGGTAACTCGCGCGGCAGCCGCACCTCGAGGCGATGCTGCTTCAACATGTTTCTCGTGGCATCCAGCGCGGCTCCCACCACTTCTTCCAACGGCTGCCACTGCAGGTCCAGCGTCACTTCGCCGCTCTCGATACGGGCCATGTCGAGCAGGTTGCCGACGAGGGTGCTCATGCGTCTCGCTTCGTCCTGGATGGCCTCCGCGGTCTCCAACTGCGGCGCCGACAGGGCCGGCTTGGTCATCGCCAGCGATTCCGCAAGGCCCACGAGCACGGTCAACGGGGTTCTCAAATCATGCGACAACGCGGCCAGCAACGAATTGCGCAATCGCTCAGACTCCATGCGCACCAACGCATCCTGAGCCACCCCGACGTAGTGCACCCGCTCGAGTGCGATGGCGATCAGCGCTGCAAAGGTATCCAAAAGCTGCCGCTGCTCCGGTATTTTGAGCAACCGCCGATTTTTCGGGCGAAGGGCCAGCACACCGCGCGCCTGGGCCGGAGCGCGCAACGGAATATACAGAATCTCGCTGCCCGGCAGCGTATCGGTGCCGACGCCGGCGGGATGGCCCTTGTCGAAAGCCCACTGCGCAATGCTGGTGTCGACGGGGAGCGCGGGCTCGGAACGCGCCGACGCCAACGCAACGCGGCCGGCCGCATCGGGCAGCAGCAGCGCGGCACTGGCGTGAAATGTTCGCTCGATGGACTCGTCGCTGATCTTGACGACCTGATCGAATTGGACCGCGCCCGAAAGATCGCGTGCAATCTCGTACAGTGCAGCGGCGCGCTCCTCGCGATGCAGCGCGACGCGCGCCTGCGAACGCAGGCCGGCCGTCAGCTGCCCCGTTATCAGCCCAACGGCCAACATGATGCAGAACGTCAGAAGATACTGCACGTCGCTGACCGCGAACGAAAACCTCGGCGCCACGAAAAAAAAATCGAATGCGCTGACGCTTAAGACCGCCGCGAACGCCGCCGGACCGCGGCCCAGGCGCACGCCGACGAGCACCACTGCGAGCAGATAAATGGCCACGATATTGGAGGGGTCGAAGCGCACCGCCAAAGGCATCGACAGCGCCGTCACGGCGCCGCACCCGACCGCCGCCCACACATAGCGTAGGCGTTTCCGCTCGCGACGCTCGGACGCATCGGCTCCGGTCAGAGCATCGGCCGCAACCGGCCTCATGCCGCCGTTTCGAGCGGTTGCGGTAGTTCGACCGATTTCGATCAAATCGATATCCGGCGCCAGCAATGCGAGCTTCTGGCCGCTCGAGCGCTGCCAAGGCCATAGAGGGCGTGCGGGGTCGCGTCCGATGACGAGCTTCGACAGATTGTGCTTGCGAGCGTAGTCGATCGCGCTCTCCGCGACTTCCGGGCTGGCAATGACCGCTGTGGTTGCTCCCAAATTCTGCGCCAGATTCAGAGTCGCCAGAATCGTCTCGCGGCGCCACGCGGGCAGACGCTGCAGGGTTGGGGTCTCCACGTAGATCGCATGCCAATCGGCGTTGAGTTGACCGGCCAGTCGCGCGGCGGCGCGCACGACGCGTTCCCCTCCGTCCCCGGGACCCACGCACGTCAACAATGCCGCGTCGGTCTTCCACACGGAACCGATGGCCTTGTCGATGCGATACGCCTGAACGTCCCCCTCCACCCGATCCGCAGTGCGCCGTAGCGCGAGTTCGCGCAGCGCCATCAAATTGCCCTTGCGGAAGAAATTCTCGGCGGCGCGCCCGGCTTGCTCCGGGACGTAGACCTTGCCTGACTTCAGGCGCGCCAGCAGTTCCTCGGCCGGGATGTCAACCAACACGACCTCATCCGCGGCATCGAACACCGTATCCGGAACTGTCTCCCACACGCGTATATTCGTGATGCCGCCCACCACGTCGTTGAGACTCTCGAGATGTTGCACGTTGAGAGTGGTGAATACGTCGATCCCGGCCGCCAGCAGCTCTTCGACGTCCTGCCAGCGCTTGGGGTGGCGTGCCCCCGGCAGATTGGAATGCGCCAGCTCGTCGACCAGAATGAGCGCTGGATGCCGCCGGAGCGCGGCATCCAGATCGAAGTCGCTGAACTCCCTGCCTCGATGCAGCACTGTTTTGGCGGGTACGGTTTCCAATGCGTCGAGCAGCGCCGCCGTTTCGGCGCGACCGTGGGTTTCCACGATGCCGGCGACGACATCGCGGCCTTCGTCGCGCAGCTTGCGCGCGGCCAGCAGCATCGCGAAAGTCTTGCCGACGCCCGCCGACGAGCCGAAATAAATGCGCAGCTTCCCGCGCCGCGCCTGGGTCTCCTGGCGGTTGACCCTGGCCAGCAGGGTATCGGGGTCGGGACGCAGCTCGCTCACGGTGCCCAATCGTAAGGCGCAATGTCGCCGAAGTCATCTTCGTTTCGCGCTCGTCAAAGTTTTTACGGGTTGTTTATACGGGTTTGGATAATCTCGTAAACTCCGAAGAAAGAGCCGAATACCAACATGGATGCCATTTACCTGACGATACTTCTGGTGCTGCTTGTGGCAACGATCGGCCTCGTGCTCGGCATCGATCGCATAGGAGAAGACCGGTGAGTATGGAATACGTGTTGGGCGGGCTGGTTGCGCTCGCCCTGTTCGGTTATCTGGTTTACGCCCTGCTCTGGGCAGAGCGATTTTAGCGTGGACGCCGCCACCAAGTTCGCCTTGCTCGCCGTACTGATCCTGGGTGTGGTGATAGCCTGCGCCAAGCCCCTCGGGAAATATATCGCCGGCGTGATGGAGGGTCGGGACACCTTCGCCTCCCGCATGGGGGGGCCGCTCGAGCGCTTGATCTATCGCATGTGCGGGACTGATCCGTCCCGGGAAATGAGCTGGTCGCACTACGCCATTGCCCTGTTGAGTTTCAATCTGCTCGGCGCGCTGGTCATTTACGGCCTCCAGCGTCTGCAGCCGTGGTTGCCGCTGAACCCGCAACACCTCGGTGCGGTGAGCGCGGATTCCTCGTTCAATACGGCGGTTGCCTTCACGACCAATACCGATTGGCAGGGGTACTCGGGCGAGTCGACGATGAGCTATCTGACGCAGATGGCCGGGCTTGCGGTGCAGAACTACCTCTCCGCCGCCACGGGCCTTGCCGTCGCCGTCGTGCTCATCCGCGGATTCATCCGGCACAATGCCGATCGCATCGGCAATTTCTGGGCCGACGTCACGCGGGCGTCCCTGTATCTACTCTTGCCGCTGTCCATCGTTTTGGCGATCGCGCTCGTCAGTCAAGGCGTCATTCAGAACTTCGATTCGTACAAAGAGGCGACCACGATCGAGAAGCTCACGTTCGACAATCCGAAGACCGATGCCGACGGCAACGCGATCAAGGACGACAAGGGCAACGCCGTCACCGAATCCGTCACGACACAGGCACAGACTCTGCCGATGGGTCCGGTCGCCTCGCAGGAATCGATCAAGGAACTAGGCACCAACGGCGGCGGATTCTTCAACGCGAACTCGGCTCATCCGTACGAAAACCCGACAACGCTGTCCAATGTGCTGGAAATAGCCGCCATTTTTCTCATCCCGTTCGCGCTCACCTACACATTCGGCAGGATGGTGGGGGATACCCGCCAGGGCTGGGCGCTGATGGCTGCGATGCTGGTTCTATTTGCGGCATTGGCGACAACGGCGTATGTGAGCGAACAGAAGGGCAATCCTTCATTCGCGCAGAACGGGGTCGACAGCCAGGCGACTTCCATGCAGCCCGGCGGCAACATGGAGGGGAAGGAAACGCGCTTTGGGGTGGCGGCGTCGGCCTTGTTTGCCGCGGCAACCACCGCGACGTCATGCGGCGCCGTCAACGGGATGCATGACTCCATGACGCCGATGGGTGGGTTCGTTCCGCTGTTCCTGATGCAACTCGGCGAGCTGACGCCCGGGGGCGTTGGCACGGGCATCTACACCATCCTGATATTTGCCATCCTCGGCGTTTTCATTGCCGGATTGATGATCGGCCGGACGCCGGAGTACCTGGGCAAGAAAATCGAGGCGAGGGAGATGAAGCTCGCGTCGATCTTTATTTTGACCACGCCGACGGTCGTCTTGGCCGGCACGGCCATTGGCGTCGTCACGCAGGCCGGTGTGGCGGGTGTTGCCAACCCCGGAGCTCACGGCTTCAGTGAAATTCTGTATGCGTTCACCTCCGCCGGCAACAACAATGGCAGTGCGTTCGCCGGTCTGTCGGCGAACACGGTGTTCTACAACCTTGCACTGGGCATCACCATGTGGGTGGGGAGGTTTTGGCCGATTGTTGCCGCGCTGGCCATCGGCGGATCGCTTGCCGCGAAAAAGCGCATTCCGGTCACGGAAGGTACCATGCCTACCCACGGTCCCCTGTTCATCGCATTGCTCATCGGCACCATTCTATTGATCGGAGTGCTCAACTACGTGCCCGCGCTCGCTCTTGGGCCTGTGGTCGAGCACTTCATGCTCTCGCGAGGCAATTGAGAAAAACTATGGCACGCACCCAATTGGCGCTGTTGGATCGAAAGCTGCTCGGTCCGGCGTTGGTGGAGACGCTCAAGAAACTGGATCCTCGTATTCAAGCGCGGAATCCGGTGATGTTCGTCGTCTATGTGGGCACCATCGCGACCGCCCTGCTCTTTTGCCAAGCGCTTGCCGGGCATGGGGAGGCACCGCCGGGTTTCATTTTCGCGATAACCGTTTGGCTCGCCTTCACCGTTCTCTTTGCCAACTTCGCCGAGGCGCTGGCGGAAGGACGCAGCCGCGCTCAGGCCTCGGCGCTTCGCGACATGCGGCAAACCGTTCTCGCCAAGAAGATCGCCGACCCGACCTTAAACGATCGCTCGACGAGCAGCGTCAAGGCGGACGACCTTCGGCGCGGCGATCTGGTGCTGGTAGAGGCAGGTGATATCGTCCCGGTAGACGGCGAGGTCGTCGAAGGTGCCGCATCGGTCGACGAAAGCGCCATTACGGGCGAATCGGCGCCCGTCATCCGCGAGTCGGGCGGGGACTTTTCCTCGGTTACCGGCGGCACGCGCGTATTGTCCGATTGGATCATCGTGCGCGTCTCCGTCAATCCCGGTGAAACGTTCCTTGACCGCATGATTTCGATGGTTGAAGGCGCGAAGCGTCAGAAAACACCGAACGAGATCGCCCTGACCATTTTATTGGTCGCGCTGACGCTGGTATTCCTCGTGGTGATCGTGACCTTGCTGCCTTTCTCGATCTTCAGCGTTGAAGCGGCCAAGGCGGGCACGCCGATTACGATCACGGCGCTGGTGGCTCTGCTGGTGTGCCTCATCCCCACGACGATCGGCGGACTGTTGTCGGCCATCGGTGTCGCCGGCATGAGCCGGATGATGCAGGCCAATGTCATTGCAACCTCGGGCCGCGCGGTCGAGGCCGCAGGGGATGTCGATATTCTGTTGCTCGATAAGACGGGCACGATCACCTTGGGTAACCGTCAGGCGTCCGTGTTCCTGCCGGCTCCGCAGGTAACGGAGGAAGAGTTGGCGGATGCCGCCCAGATCGCCTCTCTCGCCGACGAAACGCCCGAGGGGCGCAGCATCGTCGTCCTCGCGAAGCAGAATTTCAATTTGCGCCAACGCGACATCAAGGCGCTGAACGCCACGTTCATACCTTTTTCGGCGCAAACCCGGATGAGCGGGGTGAACCTTGGAGAACGCCAGATTCGGAAAGGCGCCGCGGACGCGATCATGAAACATGTGGCGTCGCTCGGGCGTCCGTTTCCCAACGCCGTCACCAGCATCGTGGAGAGCGTGGCGAAGCAGGGAAGCACGCCGCTGGTCGTGTGCGACGGAGTGCGGGTACTCGGCGTGGTTGCCCTGAAGGATATCGTCAAGGGCGGCATCAAGGAGCGGTTCGCCGATCTTCGGCACATGGGCATCAAGACCATCATGATTACCGGCGATAACCGGCTCACCGCCGCCGCCATCGCTGCGGAAGCGGGCGTCGACGACTTTCTGGCCGAGGCAACCCCGGAGGCCAAGCTGAAATTGATCCGCCATCATCAGGCCGAGGGCCGACTGGTGGCGATGACGGGCGACGGCACGAACGACGCTCCGGCACTCGCGCAGGCCGACGTGGCGGTCGCGATGAACACCGGCACGCAGGCGGCAAAGGAAGCCGGCAACATGGTGGATCTCGACTCGAATCCCACGAAACTCATCGAGATCGTCGAGACGGGCAAACAAATGCTCATGACGCGTGGATCCCTGACGACGTTCAGTATTGCAAACGATGTCGCCAAGTACTTCGCCATCATACCCGCGGCGTTTGCCAGCACGTACCCGCAGCTCTCGGCCCTGAATATCATGAGGCTGGCCACTCCGAACTCCGCCATTCTGTCGGCGGTGATATTCAACGCGCTGATCATTGTGCTGCTGATTCCCCTGGCGATCAAAGGCGTCAAGTATCGCCCCTTGGGTGCGGGCCCCTTGTTACGCCGCAATCTTCTGATTTACGGATTGGGAGGGATCATCGTGCCCTTTCCGGGAATCAAATTGATCGACCTGGGCCTGGCTGCAGCGGGCCTCGCTTGAGGAGAGATGTATGTTTGCCCGCTATATACGCCCTAGCCTCTGCCTGCTCTTCGTGATGACGATGCTGTTGGGGATCGCCTACCCGCTTGCCATGACGGGTTTGGCAAAGGCCGTCTTTCCCTCACAGGCCGCGGGGAGCCTCATCCGCCGAGGCGACGTACTCGTGGGCTCTTCGCTCATCGGCCAGAGCTTTGCGGACCCCAGGTACTTCTGGGGCCGTCCTTCGGCCACCGCTCCACAGCCGTACAACGGCTTAGGCTCGAGCGGCTCGAATCTCGGACCCTTGAACCCTGCGCTACTCGAAAGAGTTGCGGCGCAGGTCAAGCTCTTCAGGGATGCCGACCCCGGCAATACGAATCCCGTTCCAGTCGATCTCGTAACGGCCTCCGCCAGCGGTTTGGATCCGGAGATTAGTCCCGCCGCTGCCGACTACCAAGCGCCTCGCGTTGCGCGCCTGCGAAATATCCCGCTCGCGACGGTTCAGGCGCTCATTGCCCGGCACAGGACGCCCGACCGGTTCGACGCGCTCGGCGAGGCGCGGGTCAATGTTCTCGAACTCAATCTGGCGCTGGATTCGCTAAAATAAATGAATGAAGGCTCGCAGCAATCCCGATGAGCTGCTGTCGGCGCTCAAGGCGCAGGAAGCGTCCGCGTGCCGGGGTCGGCTCAAGGTCTTTTTTGGCGCATCGGCCGGCGTCGGAAAGACCTATACGATGCTCGAGTCGGCACGCGCCGCCCGTTCCGCCGGCGTGGACGTGGTCGTTGGATATGTCGAGCCGCATGGGCGCACCGACACGGAGCAGCTGCTGCAGGGGCTCGAGCAGCTGCCGTCTTTGGAAATCCGGTACCGCGGGATCATTCGCCGTGAGTTCGATCTCGATGCGGCCGTCAAGCGCCGCCCTTCCGTGCTGCTGGTGGACGAATTGGTCCACAGCAATATTGCCGGCGGTGAACCAAAACCTCGGCATGCGAAACGCTGGCAGGATATCGAGGAACTGCTCGACGGGCCGAGCCGGGCTTGGGCTCTTCTCCATAGGCCGCGCGATCGTGGACGCCCCAGGTGGGCGCTCCTAGCGCCATCCGCTACGGCCGCCAGTCCGGGTACTCGCGAAATACCTGGAGAACGGCGTTGATCTTGGATCGCGGTAGATCCAAATGCGTCACGAGGCGGGTGTGCGCAGCCACGGAAGCGCGGATTCCGCGCTGCAGAAGATGCTCCGTCAACGACGCCACGTGCCGCGCCGGGATGTCGACGTAGAGAATATTGGTCTGGGGAGGTTCGACCGGGAGGCCGAGATCACGCAGGCCCTCGGCGAGACAGGCCGCATTGTCGTGATCCTCCGCGAGGCGGGCAACGTTGTGTTCGAGTGCATAGAGTCCCGCTGCGGCGAGGATTCCAGCCTGCCGCATGCCGCCCCCCAGCGCTTTTCGCCAGCGGCGTGCCGCCGCAATCACGTCCCGGGAACCCAGCAGGACCGACCCGGCCGGAGCGCCCAACCCCTTGGAAAGACACACCGACACCGTGTCAAAACCCGCCGCCGCCGCACGCTCATCCAGTTTCAACTTGACGATGGCATTGAAGAGGCGCGCCCCATCCAGATGGGTGCGTAAGCCCTGGGCATGCGCGAACGTCGTGGCGTCGCGAAGATACGCAACCGGCAGGACCCGGCCGCCCATCGTATTCTCCAGCGCCAGCAGGCGCGTGCGCGCAAAATGCGCGTCGTCCGGCTTGATCGCGGCGGCGATGCGTTCCAGCGCAATCCCGCCGTGTGCGTCATTTTCGAGGGGTTGCGGCTGAATGCTGCCGAGTACGGCGGCGCCCCCCTGTTCGTACCGGTAGGTGTGCGCGTCCTGGCCGACGATGTATTCGTCGCCACGCCCACAATGCGCCATCAACGCGGCTAGATTGCTTTGGGTGCCGCTCGGAAAGAACAACGCGCTCTCGAAGCCGAAGCGCTCGGCAACGACGCGCTGCAACTCGTTGACGGTCGGATCGTCGCCGTACACATCGTCACCCACCGAGGCGGCGGCCATGGCAGAGCGCATGCCCGGCGAGGGCTGGGTGACCGTGTCGCTGCGCAGGTCGATCGGCGGTGTTGGACTTGAATTCAAGGCGAAAGACTCCTCGGTTGCTGGTACGGTAACTGCCGATGCTGATTGAGAATCGGTGTGAATTTAGGGTCAGTGCAGCACCGTAAATCCGTATCTGACGAAAACGGCGCCGACCGCCGGCTTGCCCAGGTAATCCGCGAACTGTGCGGCAACGCTTTTCGCACCGACGGTGAGCGCGATCGGATAGGTGATGGGGGGATGGGAGTCAGCCGGGAATGTATCCACGATCCGTACCCCCTTATCGATGAGCGCATCGGTCCGGTAGACGATGCCGAGCGGCACTTCGCCGCGTTCGACGAAGGCCAATGCCGCACGAACGTTCTCGGCCCGCACGATGTGATCCGCCACCTTGCTCCATACACCGAGCGTCGTGAGCGCCGCACGGGCATAGCGTCCGGCCGGCACCGAATCCGGGTCTCCGGTGGCCAGACGGCCCCTGCCAAGCGCCGCCGCCAGCTCGAATTGCGGCGCGATCTTCAGGCTGACAGTACTTGCCGCCGGCGCGACCAGAACCAGGCGGTTGCCGAGCAGGTCCCGCCGAGACTCGGCTTGGATGAGTTTTCGCGTCTGCAAATAATCCATCCAGTCACGATCGGCGGAAAAAAATATGTCGGCGGACGCCCCCGCCTCGATCTGCCGCGCCAGAACGGAACTCGCGGCGAAGACGAATTTCACGCCGATGCCGGTGGACTTGCCGAAATCCGCCCCCAGCTTCTCGAGTACATCGGTCAGGGACGCCGCTGCGAACACCAGGATGGCCGGGCGGGCCACTTCCGCTGCGTGGTCGTCTTGAGCGGGTCCAGGGCCCGCCGAGGCCGTTCGAGCCAACAGCATGAATGCCGCGAGCGCACAGCCGGAGAGGCCAATTCGACTCCGTCGGTTCATGGGAAAAAACCAAAGGTGGGGATGAAGTGGAGCATTGTGTACCAGTCAATTCGACCGCGCACGCGGCGCCCGTGTCGAATTTCAGTCCCGCTTCGTGATATTTCTCTTTACATTGGGAGCGCAGCGAATTACTTTCCATATACTTTTTGCAACGCGAGGCTCGCTCTTGGACAGTAGCCCTAGATATGGTGATTGGCGCTGCGTCGACCGCAGCGCGCCCGTCGTCGGACACGGCTCTTAGTTCAGGGAGCGCTTCCGCCGCGGGCGGGAAGCGCGTTTGATCGTACCTCTCGGTACCATTCTCGATTCCACCAATCTCCTTCAAGCGCACGCGCCGAATTGCGGCAGCGTGCGTTGGGGCTGCCCGTCACGGAAGCGGCACCGCTTAGTGTATTCGAGGCGCCCGATGATCGACACCCAGGAACTTTCCATGCCGTCCGCGGAACGTGCCGTGCACGATGCCGGCATACGCGGTGCGCTCGGAACCCTCTTGTCCGGCGACATCGGCCCGCGTACCAACTGGGCTCACCGGCTGCGCACCCTGCTCGCGGTTTTGGGGCCGGGACTCATCGTCATGGTCGGGGACAACGACGCCGGCGCTTTCAGCACCTACGCCCAGGCAGGGCAAAACTACGGTACCAGCCTTCTCTGGACCCTGGCCCTGCTCATCCCGGTCCTATACGTGAATCAGGAGATGGTGCTCCGGCTGGGCGCCATCGCCCAAGTCGGTCATGCGAAACTCATCCTGCGCAGGTTCGGCAGATTCTGGGGGGCCTTCAGCGTCATCGATCTTTTTGTGCTGAATGCGCTCACGCTGGTCACGGAGTTCATCGGCATCAGTCTCGGCCTGGGCGTCCTTGGCGTGCCCAAGACGTGGGGACTCCCCGCGGCCGCGGCCATGATCATGGCCGCGGTGAGCACCGGCGACTTCAGACGCTTCGAGCGGTTCGCGCTGGTTCTGGTGTTCGGCAGCCTGGCCGTCGTGCCGGTGTTCCTCCTGGTGCATCCGCCATGGGCAGACATCGGCCATGATTTCGCGGTGCCGCAGCTGCCGCCGCGCGCCCATCTTGCCGACGTGATGCTGCTCATCATCGCCATCGTCGGCACGACCGTCGCACCCTGGCAGCTATTTTTCCAGCAGAGCTACGTCATCGACAAGCGGATCGGGGCGCGGTTCATCAACTATGAGCGCGTGGATCTCATCATCGGCATCGTGCTGGTCACCGTGGGTGCCGTCGCGATGATCGCGTTCTGCGCGGAGGCCTTCAAGGGAACGGCCGGGTACGGCCACTTTACGGATGCGGGAGCCGTCGCTTCGGGTCTTTCCCGGCACCACGGATCCAGCTTGCCGGGCATCCTGTTCGCCATCGCGTTGATCGATGCCAGCATCATCGGTGCGGCGGCCGTGTCGCTGTCGTCCGTCTATGCCATCGGCGACGTGTTTTCCCTGCGGCATTCGCTGAACCATAGCCCTCGCCAGGCGAAATTCTTCTACGGGCTCTATTTCTGCCTGATCGTGGCCGCGGCGGCGCTGGTGCTGACCCCGAGGGTGCCTCTCGGCCTCCTGACGAATGCCGTGCAGACGCTCGCGGGCGTGCTGCTTCCCAGTGCGTCGGTATTCCTGCTCCTATTGTGCAATGACGAGCAAATCCTGGGACCTTGGGTCAACTCGTTCAGAATGAATGCGTTCACTCTGTTCATCATCGCCATTCTGGTGACCCTATCGCTGATACTAACGGCTGCGGTTCTGTTTCCCAGCATCGGCAGCGGCCAGATTCAGACGATTCTGGGCACCGGCATCGGGCTTGCCCTCATCGCCGTCATGGCATACGCGCTACGCGCGAAGCGCCGCCGGCCTGCGGATCGCGGCCAACTCGAGCGTGCCCGGATGGCCTGGCGCATGCCCGATCTCGGCGCAGTCGGTCCGCTGCAACTGACGCCCATGCGGCGGACGAGCATGATCGTGCTGCGCGGCTACCTCGCCGTCGCCGTCGCGATGGTCGTCATTCGCGTGATCCAATCCGCCACGAGCTGAACGCGGCGAGACCGGGACGCCGGACGGCGGCCCTGAAAAGCCGGCCGTGTCATGTCACAATCGGTGTATGAAAAACAGCGGCAATACTGCGCCCAAAATGAAATTGGACGCCTTGCGTGCCCGCCTCGTGACCTGGTTGACGGACGCCGCCTATCCACTGTGGGCGCAGCACGGCATCGATCCTCAGAATGGCGGCTTCATCGAGACGCTGGCGCAAAATGGCGTCGGCCTGGCGCATCCGCGGCGCGCCAGAGTTCACCCGCGTCAGATCTACGCGTTTGCCCAGGCACCCGGATTCGGCTGGAACGGCGACGTGCGGAGAATCCTGCAGCGAGGATCGGACTATTTCGTCACCCATTACCGGAGACCGGATGGGCTGTTTCGAACCCTGGCCGGTGTCGATGGAAAGCCGTTGGACGATCAGGCCCTATTGTACGACCAGGCGTTCGCGTTGCTGGGTTACGCGGCCGCGGCAGCCGCGCTCGATGCCCGCGGCGACTTCGAGAAACGCGCCCTCGAGTTGCGCGCGGCGATCGAGTCGCGGTTCCGCGCGGACAATGGAGCGTTTCGCTCGAATGAGAATCCTCATGGCTTCTTCGAATCGAATCCCCACATGCATTTATTGGAGGCCTGTCTGGCCTGGGCGGAAACCGGCAACGATCCCGGCTGGACCGATTGGGCCCGGCACATCGCGGACCTGGCGGTGCAAAAGTTCATTCGCCGCGGCACGGGATCGCTCGGCGAGTCATTCACGGCCGATTGGCTTCCCGCGCCCGGAGTGGCCGGCCGGATCGTCGAACCTGGCCACCAATTCGAATGGGCTTGGCTATTGCTTCGTTCCGAAAGCCGCCATCCAGGTCCGCTGAGGGAGATTGCCCTGGGGCTGATGGCGATCGGAGAACAATTGGGTGTACACAATCAGGTTGCCGTCAACGCGCTGCTCGATGACTTCTCCGTCCACGATCCGAATGCGCGGTTCTGGCCGCAGACCGAACGGCTCAAGGCTGCGCTGCTCGCCGCGCGGCTGACGGATGACACGAAGTATTGGGAGATGTCGGCCGCCGCCGCGGCAACGCTGCTGCCGTACCTCGAGACCCCGGTCCCGGGTTTGTGGTTCGACGTTCAGCTTCCGTCGGGTGAACTCGTCGACTCGCCCGCCCCGGCAAGCACTTTCTATCATCTGGTGGGGGCGATCGGGGCGCTGAACGAGTCGCTCGCGGCAGCCTAGCCGCCAGGCGCCGCGCGTAAAGGAGGTCCGGCTGTCAACCCATCCGGCGGGCAATTCGTTATGCTAGGTAACAGCAGGCAACCTTTATGGAGCATGTCGTGCGTACCCCCCTGAAGTTTGGTTCAATTGGGACCGCCAGCTTGATCTGCGCCGTCCTCGTATCGAGTGCCGCCTTCGCCGATGATGCCTCACCGCGCAGCGCGGGCGCCTGGCAGAAGCATGAGTATTCATTCCAGTTCCTGGGATTCACATCGACCTACTCGTGCGACGGTCTGGCCGATAAGCTGAAGACGCTGCTCATTGCATCGGGGGCCCGGCCGGACGCCAAGGCACGGGCAGGCGCCTGCGCGTCGGGATTCGGCCGCCCGGATAAATTTGCCCGGGCGGATCTCACCTTTTATACCCTCGCGCCGGCGGATTCGGCGTCGGCGGGTTCGAGCGCATCCGACTCGAAGCCGGTGGACGGGACTTGGATCCCGGTGACGATTACGTCGCACCGTCCTCGAGAACTCGGCACGGGCGACTGCGAACTCGTGGAACAGTTTCGTTCCAACGTGTTGGGGATGTTCAGCACGCGAAGCGTGGAGAACCGCACCACCTGCATTCCGCATCAACTCTCCGGGTCCACTATCGATCTCAAATTCGAGTCCTTCGCTGCACCGCCAAAGGCTCCGCGCCCGAAACACGCCGCAAAGGATCCTGAGGGAACCAGCGCATCGTAAACACGCGTTCAAGGGGTCGGATCGGGATAGCCCTGGCCGGCGCGGCTTTGGGGCTGATGGCAGCCTGTGCCCCATCCTCCCATGTATTGGTGGGGAAGGCGCGTCCGCCGATCGCGCCATCGCAAGTCATGGTCTATTCGCAGGCGCCGCAGCAACGCTTCGAAGAAATCGCGATTCTCAATGCCTCCAGCAAGAGCATGTTCAACGCGGGCGGGCAGGGCAGCACCGACAAGGTGGTGGAACGTTTGAAGATGGAAGCCGCCCAGCTCGGCGCCAATGGAATCATCCTCGAGGGCTTTGACCAGACGCAATCAGGATCGATCGGCACCGGCGTGGGCTCGGATTCCTATTCCAGGCATGGGTCGGTCGGTGTGGGAGTCGGCGGTTCGCTGGGTATTTTCAAGACCACCGGAAAAGCGCGCGCCATCTACGTGCTACCAGCCATCGCAATACCGCCGAGCTGAGTTGGCGCCCGCGCGGCCGTCCGACATCGCCTATTGCCGCCTGACCATCGTCGCCATCAGATGACCAAGTGCGGCGTTCAAATCCGAGCAACGACCGGTGTGAACGGGAGAGGTTTGCACCATCGTGCTTCTCGCGGCAACCAGCCAATGAAAGCGCTCGCGGGCGCTCAACCGCCCGATGGCGCCTGCATCCGCTCCTCCGGCGCAGATTGCGGGAATGGCCGCGAGCGTGCGCCGGATCAGGTCGAGGTCGACCATGGGATCGAGGGTCAGGAGCGCGCGTTCATCCAGCTCGATGGATGCCTCCAGGAAGCGCTCGACGTCGCAAGACAGAATGATCCCCGCATTCACATATTCGCCGCGCTCGACGCGCGGGACCACGCGCACTATCGCGTAGTCATAGGTATGCGGCACGTGCACGAATCGCCTCCTCCACGAACACGCCGGATGACTTCAATCGGAGCGCGAAGAAATTCAGATAGGCCTCCCGTTGACCGGCTTTTCCGTCGAACCCGGGATCGTCGTGCAACCACTCATCGGGAATGAGCCCGACGATGCTTTCCAAAAATTCGCCGCTGAAGACGGACTTCATTTCCGAATCGATTTCCCGCAACGCTCCGGCGAACCGCAGCAGGACATGGTCCTTGATCAATTTGAAGGGGCTCGTTGCATGGTCGTCGTGCCGGTTCCATGCATGGTGGAAGTACAGGGCGGCCCCATGGTCGATGAGCCACAGGCGGCGATGCCACATCAGCATGTTGGTATTGCGAACCGTGCGATCCACATTGCAGACGAAGGCGTCGAACCACACGACGGCGGATGCCAGATGCTCGTCCGGTGAATAGACAAGAGGGTCGAAGGTGACCGACCCCGGCAGGTAGTCGAGGGCGAGGTTCAATCCGCCGCTATTGCGAATGAGGCTTTGAATTTCCGCGTCGGGTTCGGTCCGTGCGAGATCGACGGGAAGTTCGATGAACACGATCTCCGGTACCGGCAATCCGGCATGACGACCGATTTCGCCGGCCACGAGCTCGGCGATCAATGCCTTCGTTCCCTGCCCTGCGCCCTTGAACTTGAGAACGTAGAGACCGTCATCGTCCGCTTCGACGATGGCCGGCAGCGATCCGCCCTCGCGAAGCGACGTTACGTACCGGCTTGCGGTGACTGTCCTCGGTTTCATCCACTAAGCGGCGTGATCGGTTTCCACCCTCGACAACGCGGGCCGAAGCGACAACTTCTGCGCATGGAGGCCGATCGGCGGCAGGCGCGCATACAGATCCTCCTTGCCTCCCGGGTACCACGACGCCAGCATGTACAGGTAAACGTCGGCGATCGAATATCGGGCGCCCAGAACGTAGGGCTTCAACGAACGGCCGAGCAGTTCCAAGTGCGCCAGAAAATCGCGGGTACCCTGCTCGCGAATCGGCTCCGCGTCCTGCGCTCCGCGCGTCGAAAAACGCTCCGAATAGTAGATTCTCAGCGCAGCCTCATAGGCGTTTGCCGACATGAACGTCATCCATTGCAAGAACAGCGCGTGTTCACTCGTGCCCGGCGGCGGAGCCAGGCCGGCATTGGGATGAACGAGCGACAGGTGAACGAGTATCGCCGCCGACTCGAACATCAATGTGCCGTCGGGCAGCTGCAACGCAGGAACTTTGCCGGTCGGATTGATTTCGCGAAATCTTGCAACCGCCTCGGGCTCCTTCGCGATCCAAACGCGTTCGAAGGGAACCCCGATTTCCTCGAGCGCCACCTGCACGGCAAGAGAACCCGAGCCCTGCCGTCCATAGAGCTTGTATTGATTCATCCGGACATCCTACGGCATCGGATCCCGGTGAGCATTGCGCCCTCTCACGCGCTTGCCGGATTCTGGCCGCCTCGCGCGGGCGCGTCCGTCTTGATCGCCGAGGAAGCGTCCAGGACGACCTGCTCCAGGACCGCGAGGTACTCGATGTAGCGCTTACGTCCAAGAGTGGTGATGCGGCACACGGTCTGGGACCGGCCGTTCTCGATGCTTTTGGAGGTCATCACCAGCTTTGCTTCCTCGAGCACGGTCAAGTGCCGGTTCAAATTGCCGTCCGTCAGGCCGCAAAGCTGTTTCAGTTCGCCGAACGGCAGTCCCTTCGAATTCGTGATCAGGGATGTGAGCAGGCTCAGCCGTGCTCTTTCATGGATGACCCGGTCGAGTCCGTCGTAGGCAAAGCGTGAACTCAATTTCGGCCTGCTGTTAGGGTTTTTCAAGCGATTTCCTCGAATCCATAGCGCAGCACCGCAGCGACGAGCAACTGACCCACACCGAATGGAATTCCCATCTCCCAGGGCGATAGGATGCGCGGGCCGCTCGCAATCATCAAGCAGGCGAGGCCGCAGACGAGATACCAGACGCCCACCGCAAACATCTGGCGCGGAAGAAAACGACACGACGCAAACACTCCGAGGCTGAAGATCAACTCCCATAGTCCCGGCAGCATCCACAACTCCTTCGGAGCGGCAAACAGCATCACACCCGTCAACAGCAGGCCGACAATCGTTGCTGGCAGAAACTGCTCGACGGCGGACTGGATCATCTCGGCGGCGAACCCCGAATGAACGCGCCGCGATGGTTTCGAACGCGGCAAGGGCAACCGACACCGTGGCGGTCGCCACCCAGACGGCGAGAAAGGGCAGCACATCGCGCCCCCCCTGTTTCATCCAGACAACCTGCGCCGCGGCGACGATCAATGCCAAAGTGCCGCTCACCGCAGTGGATGCGGGACCATAACCGCGGAATTGAGTGCCGCGCGCCACTTGAGCGCGAATTTCGCTGATTTCGGCCAGCGCCTGGGTCAGATCCGTCATCCGAAGCCTCTCAAATTCGTTGATGCGGGGCCCCTAGCTTACTCCCGCGGCAAGGCTCGCGGAGCATTTGGAGCGCAGCCCCCGCGGCGCTAACGATACCCGTGAGCGACCCGGTAGTAGTATCGGCGCACGACATGCCCGTCCCGGACCAGCGTGCCATCCTGCAACGGTTCCAGGCCGCTCACGTGGCTTTGAAGATGCTCCGCCGCAAGATCGCCGGCGTCCCAGGCCAGCAGCAGCAATGTACGCCCCGCTTGACGCTCCACCGGAAACCACCTTTCATACATGAGCCCCATGCCGCCGAATAGATGGCAACTCGAGGTTTCGGCAACCGATTGGGACCGGTCATGCGAGTAAAACGCCCGCTCGCTGGCAATCGCGTAGCGATCCATGCCGACGACCAGCAAATCGTCGCCGTACCGGGCGCGCACGTCCTTGGCGATGCCGTCGATCTGCCTGCCGAAATCGCGCCATTCGACGGGCACCAGTTCCGTATGGCTGGAAAGCCCCAGCCCCGGGATGCCCAGAACGAGATGGTAAAAGCCGGCAGCATAGATCAGCAGCATGCAGATCAAGGTGACCGGCCAGGCCCTGCGCAACCACCGGCTCATGGAGCCGGGACCGAGCGGCTCGGCGCCGAACGCCATCAGCGGCAGCGCCGCCGCCCAGGGTGCGCCCGTCCAGTCGAGCTTCACCTCATGCCGGAGGCTGAAAGCGGCGAACACGGACAACGGCACCAACACAGCGACGCGCAAGTACCGCCGGGCACGCGCCGCGGAGTCATCCGAGGACATCGAACCCTGAACGGGTGGACCGCCGGCGAGGGCCGCGCCCGCCGCGAGCAATCCGGTCGGCGTGAGCAGCACCAGGGCCGCGGCAACCAGCCTATGCAGTGAAAAGCGCGGCGCCTCGGCCAGGCGGCGCGAGGTCTGGAAGGCAAACGACGCCCAATCGTGCTGGGCGTTCCAAACCAGCACCGGTGCGAATACCGCGGCCGCGATACAGACCGCAGCGTAGGGTTCCCAGCGCCGAAGCCAGCGGCGCGCGGTTGGATCCAATGTCATGAAGAGGAAGGTCCCCGCACCCAGCATGACAATCGTGTATTTCGAGAGAAGGCCGAGACCCAAGGATAGCCCCGCCCAAATCCACGCCCACCCTCGTCCGACGATCAGCGCACGCTCCAGAAAGTACACAGATGCGGCCCATGCGGCGGTCAGCGGCGCATCCGGCGTCATGAGCATCCCAGCCAGAAAGAAGAATGGCAGAACCTGCGCCAGACCCAAGGCGAGCAGAGCGCTGGATTCGCCGAACACATTGCGTGTCAGCCTATAGATGAAGAACGAGGACACGGTACCGCAGCACAGCGCGCCGAAGCGCACGCCGAATTCCGTATCGCCGAACAGGAGCGTCCCGAGCCTTACCAGCCAGGCCACCATGGGTGGATGATCGAGGTAGCCGATATCGAGGTGGCGGGAATAATTCCAGTAGTAGGCCTCCTCCGGTAAGAGTTCGATCTGCGCGCAATAAAGCACGCGCAGGAAAAACGCGTAGCCGACGAGCGCGACCAGGAGTGCGCGAAAGTGAACGTGGGCGCCGGTAGTGCCTACCCGCTGCAGGACCACGCCGGTGACGATCGCCGCGGGTACCACGGCCGCATACGCCGACCAGCCCTGAATCTGTGTCAGCAATTCGATTACGCCGCTGCGAACGACCAGAGCCAGGAGGCAAGCCGCCAGCAGCAGGAGAGCCAAGGTACGGCGGGAGGATCCCGGCGCGGCGGCATTGCGCCAGAGGTGCAATCCGCTCCAGGCGGCGGCTATTGCGATGAAAACCGCGACGTGACCGGACCCGACCGGCGCGCCCAGCGCAAGCACGGCGCCGCACAGCGCGATATCCGCGAGGACCCAGAAAGGGCCGGACAGGCTGCGCTTATCGGGGGACAGGACGCTAATTCGGTGCAAGCAGCTTGTACCCGATCCCGCGTACCGTCTGAATGGCGTCGGTTTCAAACCCGTGATTGAGCCGCGAACGTAAGCGGCTGATGTGACTTTCGACCACGCTCGTGCGCGGATCGAAATGGATGTCCCAGACCTTCTCCAGCAACATCTTGCGGGTGACCACCCGATTTGAGTGCCGCATCAAGTATTCGAGCAAGCGGAATTCCTGCGGCAGCAAGTCGATCGGCCGCCCTTCCCGGGCCACGCTGCGATGCACGAGATCCATTTCTATGGAACCGGCAAACAGGCGCGGGGCGGCATTCGCATACCGCCTGGCGGCCACCCTGACGCGTGCCAGGAGTTCCTCGAAGGCAAAGGGCTTGACCAGGTAATCGTCTCCGCCCGCCTCCAATCCCTGCACCCGGTCATCGATGCCGCCCATCGTGGTCAGGTAGATCACCGGAGTCATTCTCGCCTCGTGGCGCAGCGCCTTGACCAAGTCCAACCCGGACATACCGGGAAGCATCCGATCCAAGACAATGACCCCGTATTCCCGGCTGCGAGCTTCTTTCAAGCCCGTCTCGCCGTTGCACCTGTGCGACACGGAGTAGCCGTTTTCTTGGAAACGCTCGATCAGCGAGCGCGCCAGTTCGATGTCATCCTCGACCAACAGAATAGACATTACCGGCTCGCGTGGGCGCCAAAAGGTTAGTCGATCGACGTGAAGCCAATGAACCGCGCGTAGGTTAACTCAGCGGCAAGGAAAAAGGCACAGAGGGGTCCCGGCGGGCGGCCGCCGGCCGGGTGAGCAAGACTCAAGTTTTGCCCGTGGGTGCCGTTGAATCAACCTTAGGTTTCGAGCTCTCGGAGTGGAACGCAATATGTTGAATGCTCCCGCGGCCCCGACTTACAAGTCGGGAAAGCAGTCCGTGGCGCCCAACGGCACGGCGTCGCCCGCGGACGCACGCGCCGCCCTGCTGCAGTTCCTGGCCCAAATGGCGGCCGAACTATCCTCCGGCAACGTCGACCTCCCCTGCTTTCCCGATGTGGTCCTGCGGATTCGCAAGGCTCTGCACGATCCGAAGAACACGCCCGGAAAAACGGTGGTCGTCGTCGGTGCCGAACCGCGGCTGGCCGCGCGCTTGCTGCAAACGGCCAACTCTGCAGCATTCAACCCGGCGAACAAGCCCGTGACGGATCTGCGAACCGCGGTTACCCGGCTGGGACAGCAAGTGGTGCAAAGCGCGGCCATGGCGTTCGCCGTGCAGCACATGAAGGACCAAGAGTCGCTGCGCTCGATTGCCGAGCCCTTGAGCGGGCTGTGGAAGGAAAGCATTTCGGTCGCTCTGATATGCCAGATTGTGGCGGGCCGTACCAAGATCAGCCCCGACGAAGCCTTTCTAACGGGTCTGCTCCACGGTATCGGCCGCCTCTACATCATGGTACGAGCGATAAGCAAGGCGCGGGAATTCAGCGACCAGCAGTCGTTTATCGAATTGGTCGCCGGGTGGCAAGCGTCGATCGGAAAGGCGGTGCTCGAAAACTGGGGTTTCGCGGCGCAGATGTGCGAGGCCGTCGCCGAGCAGCGCGACTACGAGCGCAAGCGAAAACGCGTTGCTGAATTGACCGACGTGTTGGTCGTCAGCATCGTGCTCTGCGAAGCGATGCGGATGCCGGCGCCCCGGACCTTCGACGCCGAAGGTATCGAGTCCTTCGCGACGATCGGCCTATCCGACGACGCCTGTACCGACATCCTGACTCAGGCGGAGCTTCAACTCGGTTCTTTGCGGGACGCGCTCGGGTGCTGATGCCGGTCTGAGACGAACGGCCATCCGCTACAATCGAGGCCATGAATCGCCTCTTTTGCCTCGCGCTGTGTCTGATGAGCGCCGCGGCCACCGTCCGCGCAGGCCCCGATGAAAGTGCCCGCTGGCAGAGCGAATCCCGAAACACCAAGATCGTCCGCGACAACTGGGGAATCGCCCATGTGTACGGCAAGTCCGACGCGGATGCGGTTTTCGGCTCCCTGTACGCGCAGGCTGAAGACGATTTCGCGCGCATCGAACGCAACTATCTCGTCGGGCTCGGCTGCCTCGCGCAAAGCGAGGGTGAGGCGGCCGTGTACGACGATTTGCGCCAACGCCTGTTCGTCCGGCCGGAGCACCTGAAGCATCTTTATCGCAGCGCTCCCGCCCGGCTGCAAGAGCTCATGGTCGCGTGGGCGGATGGGCTGAACTTCTTCCTCTCCAGACATCCCGACACCCGGCCGAAAGTCATCCATCATTTCGAACCGTGGATGGCGCTGTCGTTTACCGAAGGCAGCATCGGCGGCGATGTCGAAACGGTGGATCTCGCCAAGCTTCGTGATTTCTACGGCGGGACCGCGCACGGTGACGTGTCGTACGCCCGTGCGCGGGAATCGACCGAGCCGTCGCCCGGCGGCTCCAATGGGTTCGCAATCGCTCCGAGCCGCAGCGCGTCCGGGCATGCGCTTCTATGGATCAACCCGCACACGACCTTTTATTTTCGCTCCGAGTTGCAGATGGTGAGCGGCCAGGGGCTGAACGCATACGGCGCGGTCACGTGGGGACAATTTTTTGTTTACCAGGGCTTCAACTCCCGCAACGGATGGATGCACACGTCGTACGGCGGCGATGCCATAGACGAATATGCCGAGACCATCATCAAGAAAGGCGGCTCCCTTTATTATTCGTACGGCGAGGGTATTCGCAAAGTCCGGGTCAGCCAAGTCCGAATCCGATACAAGCTGGGAGGCGGCCAGGCCGTTCGGGATTTCACGGTCTACCATAGTCATCACGGGCCCATCGTACGGGCCGACCATGGAAAATGGATTGCGGTCAGGTTGCTTCAAGATCCGGTCCGGGCGCTGACTCAGTCGTACGCCCGCACGAAGACGGCCGATTACCGATCGTTTCGCGCAATCCAGGAGATGCGCACCGATACTTCCAACAATACCGTATACGCGGATGCGGACGGGACCATCGCTTATTTCCACGGAAATTTCGTCCCGAAGCGCAACTCCGGTTTCGACTTCACGCTTCCGGTCGACGGCAGCAATCCGGCGACGGAATGGCAAGGCGCCCACGCACTCTCCGATACCATCACGTTATGGAACCCCTCGAACGGCTGGATCCAAAACACCAATAATTGGCCGTTTTCGGCGGCGGGTCCGGACAGCCCGAGGCGCGAGGATTACCCGGCCTACATGTGGAGCAAGGGTGAAAACCCGCGCGGTGTCCACGCGGTCGAGGTGTTAGAGAATCTGCAAGGCGTCACGTTGGGTGGCTTGATCGCCGCCGCATACGACGGTCATCTCACGGCCTTCGATGTGCTTCTGCCGCCATTGCTAAAAGCCTATGACGGTTTGGCACGCGTGGACCCGCTCGTCTCGAGTCTGCGCGAGCCGATCGGGACGCTGCGCAATTGGGATCGGCGAACCTCCGCGGATTCCGTCGCCACCGCCCTTGCCATCTTTTGGGGCAACGCGCTGGTGGACCTGAAGGGCGCGCAAGCCCGCGAGGCGGATGAGCCGGTCTACGATTTCCTCGCCGACAAGCTCAGCGACGCCGAGCGGCTCAGCGCGCTCGGCACCGCCGTCGCCGCCCTCGAACGCGACTTCGGCGGATGGCGAGTGCCTTGGGGAGAGGTGAATCGCTTTCAACGGCTCACCGACGATATCGTGCAGCCCTTCGACGACGCGAAGCCCAGTCTGCCGGTGGGATTCGCTCCCTCCCAATGGGGCGCCCTGGCATCGTTCGACTCATCGAAACCGCGCAGCACCAGGAAGATCTATGGATCGGTCGGCAACAGTTTCGTGGCCGCTGTCGAATTCGGGACGCCGGTCCGCGCAAAGGCCATCATGAGCGGCGGCGAAAGCGGCCATCCCGCCTCGGCTCATTTCACCGACCAGGCAGAGCTGTATAGCAGGGGTCAATTTCGCGACGTGCTGTTCGTCCCGGAGGACGTTGCGGCGCACGCCGAACGCACCTACCATCCGGGCGATCCCCAACCGCCGGCGGCGGCGCCATAGCATTGGACCTCGGCGAGTTGGCCGCTTTGTGACATATCGCCATTTGAAACGTGCCATGTGGCAACGCGAAGCGGAGCGCGGTTGGTGATAATTTCGTTGGACGCCCGGCAGCATGGAGGTGATCGTCAGGGTGTCGCAGTGGCGAAAAGCCGCGCGCACGGATGCGCGCGCATCGATTCGCCGCCCCAGGAGCCGAGGAGCCTGTCTGAGTATTTCCCGTGGGCCGCGTTGGCAAGGACGTATATCCGTGCGATGCGGTTGGGCTTGGCCCACAACATCGGATCCGTGCGGGGGAGCGGATGCGGGGACGCCCCAGCTCACAGATCCGATGGCCCAGGTAATCGTCAACGATTGCGCTCGAGCAAAGTGCCTTGCCAACCCTTCGGGACCGGGCAGATTTCCCCTCATGCGGCGTTGTCGCCTCCTTATTGGGTCATTACCCAACCTCGTCGGCTCCGCCTTGCCTCAGGGGAAATCTGCCGCGGTCGCGGCCACGGGAAATACTCAGACAGGCTCCTAATGCTCCGTCGACGCCGCAGTGTCGGCAGGCGGGGCGGGCGGTGCGGGGACCGCGGTATCGAGCCCCCGGCATCCGTGTTCTTCGGTACAGACTTGATTCACCGGGCATGCCACCGGCAAACCCTTCACGCAGCCGCGAGCGTCCGCACCCGCGCTTCGGGGCGCGCATCGCTCACGCCCGTTGCAGCTTCGGTGGTCATCGCAATCCGCGTCGCTGACGCAGGCCATCATGCCCGGCTCGCGCTCTTCCGTCGCCAGTTCGCCTTGTCGTTCGATGACACCCGTCAACGTCGCATTCAGGAGCCGCTCGGGCGCGGCTCCTCTCGAGGAGAGTTCCACCTCGGCGGCAACGACCTCCCAAGCCGGTGCGAGGGGGCTCGCGGCCCGGTAATACAGTCCGATTCGCAGCACCGCGCGCGGATCGAGAGGTTCCGCCAGCGCGAGAGGGATGATTCGCGTGGAATCGCGCGGCCACGCTTCACCGTGCGTCAACGGCAGGTGCCGCGCCGCCTTGCCGGCCTCGTATATCCGTAACTCCAATAGGCTGCCCGCAGTCAGTTCTTCGGCACCGGTGACGACGCGCACCTGAAGGTGGGAGACGGTCGCCGCAAACGCCCGGGAATCGACCAGGGCGAACGCGATGAACAGGAGCCAAATCCGCGACCAAGTAAAGGGTAACTTCAAGGGAACCTCTCGAGGTATGGCCGGGCGCGTGCCCTGCGCTCCTTGCTCCATCATATCCGATCACCCGCCGCACTCAACCTGCAGCATTCGAGCGACACGCCCAGGCTCCTAGTTAACTTATTGACGACGGTCAGTTGCTCCGGGTCACCGGAGCCTCGTTGGAAAAGGCGCCATCGTCCTGCACGGCGGGCCCCTGCGCCGCCGCAGGCAATGAGGCCACCGCTGCTCCCCGGCGCCGATGCGCTGCCAGGGCATCCTCGGCGATGCGCAGCCGCAATTTCGCGCCGGCATAGTCGGGTGCAAGCCGCAGCGCTTCGCGCAAAGACAGGATGGCATCGGCGGCACGGCCCAGGGTCATCAGGGCGGCGCCCCGGGCCGTCAATATCGGCGCGTCCGAGCGATCCGTGGTACCGCTCAGGGCGACCACCGCGCGCGCGACTTCGCGATCGCGCGGCGCCAGGCGAGCCGCCACGAGATAGGCGTCCAACGCACCCGGCCGGTTGTCGTTTTGCAGGAGCAGACCGCGCCGTTTGAACACGATGACCTCATCGGGGGCCCCCGGAAGCCACGCGGATTCGCAGGCTCGCTCGGCATCCGGGCCCGTCCCCGTTTCACACTCGTGGAGAAGGGTGCGGCGGTGCCCCTGGGCGACGGCTATCTTTGCGCCGACCGCATCCTGGACTGCACCCGATTTGATGGCGTTGCGGTAGACGCCGATTGCCTCGCCGGGACGCCTCAATTGCACCAGCGCATCGCCTTCGGCAACGAGCAAGCCAGGATCGTTGGGCTTCATGCCGAGAGCCGAAGCGCAGGAGACGAGCTCCGAGAACTCGACGCAGCGGGAAGCCGCCGCCTCGAGCCGGGTTTCGGCAGCGGTGGTCTGGTTCAGTGGCGCCGAAGCCGCGCTTGCCGCGGCAACGACAGAGGCCAGGACAAGAATGGCCAATCCTGCGAGGTTCATTGGTCGATTTCCCGCACCACGCGAAAGCCGACGCTGCTGCTGCGATAGCCGCGCTCGAAACGATTGCGGTACGCCGCATTGACGTACCGCGGAGTACTGAACCACGATCCGCCGCGCAGCTCGCGTTCGCTGCAACCGGGCTCCACGCGCGCCGAGCCGTCCACGGGTGCGGCCGTGTAGTCACCATGCCAACAATCTTGCACCCACTCGAAAACGTTTCCCAAAAGATCGTGGAGACCGAATGCATTCGCCTTGAATGAGCCGACGGGCGCGGTGTTCACGAAGTTGTCGGTGCAGGGAAAGACATTCCAGCCGGGAAAGCGCTGGGCCGCAGTGTAGTCCGCGACATTCGCTTCCGCGCATGCCCCGGCGGCAGTCTCGCCCCACGGAAGCTCCGCATCGGAACCGGCCCGCGCGGCATATTCCCATTCGGCCGAACTCGGCAGCCGATAGACGTATCCGCTCTTCGCGGTCAGCCACGCAGCGTACGCCGCGGCGTCGTCCCACGAGACGCAAGCGACCGGATGCATGTCGCTCTGCGCGAAGCCCGGCGCTTGCCAGCTCGCATTTTCCCGGTATTCCCAGCGCCCATCATAGGTATTGCATCCGGCAGTCTCCCGCTGCGTGTTTGCGATGAACTCGCGGAATTCCCCCACGGTGACTTCGTTCGAGCTCATCGCGAACGCACGGCCGATGAGCACTGCATGCCGCGGCAACGCGAACTGCGACACTTCATTCATTGCACTTGCGCTCCCCTGTTCGAAGCTTCCCGTCGGCAAAACCATCATCAGCGGGCACGTGGGGCAATCGCGAATCACCGTACCGGCGGCGCTGCGGCTCGCTATCCGACCGGCCGGCAGGGGCGAGCGATGAAAATGCGCCGCGAAGACCACCACGAGGATCGCCGCAGCCAGCGCCGCCGACGGCAAACCCCAATGCTTGAGCGCGCCGTGCCGATGAGTTCCGGACAATTCGGCGAGAAACTCCCGGACGCTGGGCGTGCGGTTGCTTCGTTTGAAAGCCAGCGCGCGCGTGATGGCCATGTATTGATGGGCGGCCATGCCCGGTGGCTTCGTCAGCCGAAATTGCGCGCCGCGAATGCGGGGATCGGTGTCGCGCCCGAAGGGATGCTTGCCGCACAAAGCCTCATAGGCGATGCACGCGAGCGCATACACGTCGTCGGCGGGCTCGGGATCCTCTCCTGCCGCCAGCTCCGGACTGGCATACCGCGGCGTGATCGCCTTGGGCGTGGCGTCGTTCGCCGCTTGCAAGTCCGTCGTGACGTCCGCCTGAGCTATGAATTTAGCCATGCCGAAATCGATGACCTTGACCCTCCCGTCGTCCGTGATGATTACGTTGCCGGGCTTGAGATCGCCGTGAACGATGTGATGTTTGTGGGCGTACTCGAGTGCCTCGCCAACGGATGCCAGCAGCTGCAGCGCCGCGGCGGGGGCCATGCCGCCGGGATCGGACGATCGAAGGACCTTCTGCAGCGATCGGCCCGCAAGGTACTCCATCGTCATGAATACGGTCCGGCCGTCCCGGTCGCAGTCGATCACGCGTACGATGTTCGGATGGGTAAGGCTCCGGAGCTTATGGGCCTCCCGCTGCAGGGCGGTGATGGAGCCGAAGTATTCGTTGAACGGTTTCGTCAACACTTTGACGGCGACGTGAGTATCGCTCGAGCCCGCTTCCGCCCGCCGCAAGTCGATGGCCTTGAAGACCCGGCTCATGCCGCCCTCGCCGATCAGCGCAACGAGACTGAACCTGCCCTGCAAAATATCACCGACGCCGACCCCCGTTACCCTCTCGGCAGACCCCTGGCGGCTGCCGCCGGTGACGACGGTCGGATCTTGAGGCCACTCCGCGATCTGCTTCGAAATCGCCTCGTGCGTATCATCGGGCAAAGGCTGCGCTGCCTGGTATTCTCGCAAGGTTTCCAGCAGTGCGGCGGACGGCGTTCGCTCGACCACCAATTGCCTCTCGATTTCCATGGACAAGTCGTAGTAGCCGAGATGACCCGACTGGAAGGCCCGCAACGCGTGGAGGAATCCTGATATTTGCACCGGATGATTGTCTCATGCCTGGGATAACGGACCGCTAAGATGCGCCCATGGCTTCTGACATAACCTATACATTAAAACGAGTATTCGGCTTCGACGCTTTCCGCGCCGGCCAGGAGTCCGTGGTGCGGGATGTCCTGGCGGGCCGCGACGTTCTCGCCCTGATGCCCACCGGGGGCGGCAAATCGTTGTGCTACCAGCTTCCCGCCCTGATGCAGCCAGGCGTGAGCCTCGTCATTTCGCCGCTGATCGCACTGATGCAGGACCAGGTTCGTCAATTGCAGGACGCCGGCATCGCCGCAACCTTTGTGAACTCCAGTCTCGAGTCCGCGGAAATCGCCCGCCGTCTGTCGGGACTGGTGAGGGGCGACTACAGGCTGGTGTATCTGGCGCCCGAGCGGCTGGTTCTGCGGGAATTCCTGGAGGGCCCCTTGAGCCGTTTGAGCGAAGGTCCAGGCATCAACGCCTTCGTCGTCGACGAAGCGCACTGCGTATCCGAATGGGGCCACGACTTTCGCCCGGAGTACCGCCAGCTATCCGCTCTGCGCCGGCGGCATCCTCTGATACCCATCCTGGCCTTTACCGCCACCGCCACGCCGCGCGTTCGAACCGACATCATTGCGCAGCTTGCGCTGCGCGACCCCGCCGTGCACTTGACGAGTTTCAACCGCCCCAACCTGTTCTATCGCGTGCTCCCGAAAACCAAGCGCAGTTACAGTGAATTGCTGGCGCAGGCGCGCGAAGGGGGCGCCGGGATCGTCTACTGCCTGTCGCGCCGCCGCGTCGACGAACTGGCGGCGGAGCTTAAGTCCCACCGCATCCGCGCCCTTCCCTATCACGCGGGACTCGAGGCGCAAACCCGGCGCGACAATCAGGAGGCGTTCATTCGCGACGATGTACAAGTGATCGTTGCGACCATCGCCTTCGGAATGGGCATCAACAAGCCGGACGTGCGGTGGGTGATTCATTACGATCTGCCCAAGAGCCTCGAGAGCTACTATCAAGAATCGGGTCGCGCCGGCCGCGACGGCGATCCCGCGCGCTGCACTCTCTATTTCGGTGCCTCCGATATCCGCACCGCCGAGTTTCTGATTCAACAGAAGGTGGATCCGAACACGGGCGCAGCGCTCGAGAACGAGCAACGAATCGCGCGCCAACAACTGCGCCAGGTCCTGAACTATGCCGAATCGGCCGAGTGCCGCCGCGCCATTCAGCTGCACTACTTCGACGAGCGGTTTACGGGTCCCTGCGGCGCCTGCGACAATTGCTGCGAGACGCGCGTAGTGCAGGACTGCAGCGTGGACGCCCGGCAATTCCTATCCTGCGTCGCGCGCCTCGCGCAACGCGGCGAACGCTTCGGCGGCGCCTATATCATCGAGATACTGCGCGGCGCCCGCACCCGCCGGCTCATGGACCGCGGGCACGATGGTTTGAGCGTGTATGGGATCGGAAAGCATCGATCCGTGACGGAATGGCGATCGTTGGCGCGATCCCTGCTGCACCAGAGACTTCTCGATCAAAGCCAGGACGGCTACTCCGTACTCTCCCTCAACGAATCGAGCTGGCAGGTTCTGCGCGAGCAGCGAGCCGTGACCGTGGCGGCAGCGGTCAAGGCCGATCCGGCGCTCGTGCGCAATACTGCTGCCGCGGCCACCGCGGAAGGCGACGGATTGTTCGAGCGGCTGCGTAAATTGCGCAAGCAGCTGGCGGACGCTCAGGGCCTGCCGCCCTACGTCATTTTTCACGACGCCACGCTGCGCGAGATGGTGGAGCGGCGCCCGCAAACGCTGGACCAGTTCGCCGGAATCCGCGGCGTCGGCGAAGGCAAGCTCGCGCGCTACGGGCAGCAATTCATCGCTGCGCTGCGTGAACTTGGCTCGTGACCGTGGGGAGGTCTTGGCGTCGCTGTCAGCCCGCGATATTTCATCATGGCATCGATGCTGGGCGGCCTGCCGCGCCATGCCGCGTACATCGCCGCCGGGTCCTGCGTATTGCCGCGGGATAGAACCATTTCACGGAATCGGTCGCCGTTGGCGCGTGTAAGACCGCCATGATCATCGAACCACTGATAGGCATCGTCATCGAGCATCTGCGTCCATAGATACGCGTAATAGCCGGCGGAATACCCGCCGCTCCATATGTGGCTGAAATAGCTGGAGCGATAGCGCGGCGGCACGGCGCGGATATCCAGGTGCGCGCGCGCCAGCGACTGCTTTTCGAACTCGTCGGGATCTTGCAGCGGCGCAGTGTCGGCCAGAAGATGCCACTGCATGTCGAGTTCTGCGGCGGCCAGCAATTCCGTCAAGCGGTATCCTTCGCCGAAATTCTCCGCCTTCGCGAGCTTCTCGATCAGGTCGGCGGGCATGACCGCGCCCGTCTTGTAGTGCCTGGCGAAATGATTGAAGACCGCGGGATAAATCGCCCAGTGCTCGTTGAACTGAGAGGGAAACTCCACAAAATCACGGGCCGTTGCCGTGCCCGACAGGTCCGGATAGCGGGTATTCGACAGCATGCCATGCAGCGCATGGCCAAACTCGTGAAACATCGTCCTGACGTCTTCAAAGCTGATGAGCGCGGGTTCGCCGGCGGCGGGCTTCGGTAAGTTGGCGACATTGTAGATCACGGGCAGCGTGCCCAGCAGTTTGGACTGGCCCACGAACGACGACATCCATGCGCCCCCATTCTTGTTGTCGCGCTTGAAATAGTCGCAATAAAAGAGCGCCAGGGGTTTGCCGTCGACGTCGCGAACTTCGAAAACGCGCATATCGGATTGATACACTGGAATATCTTTGCGTTCTTTGAATGTGATGCCATACAGTTGATTGGCGGCGTAGAAGACTCCGTTTTCGAGGACGCCGCCGATTTCAAAATACGGTTTGATCTGCGTGTCGTCGAGACTGTACCTGGCCTTGCGCACCTGCTCACCGTAGAATTCCCAATCCCACGGCTCGAGCGTGAAACCACCGTGTTGTTCATCGATCAATGCCTGTATGTCGGCGCTCTCCTCGGCAGCCTTGGCGGTCGCCACGGGGACCAATGCATCCATGAAACCAAGCGCTGCCTCCGGAGTCTTGGCCATTTGGTCCTTCAACTTCCATGCGGCGTGGTTCGGAAACCCAAGCAAGGCGGCCCGTTCGGCGCGCAGCCGGGCAAGCCGCGCAATGGTGGCCCGCGTATCGCCGGCATCGCCCCGCTCCGTTCGACCCCAAGAGTTCTCGTAGATCGTCTGCCTGGTCGTTCGATCCTGCAACGATACGAAAGAGGGTTGCTGCGTCGTGTTTTGCAGCACCAGCACATATCCGTCGACTTCTCGGCTCCGCGCGGCCTGCGCAGCGGCGGCAATCTGGGCATCGCTCAAGCCTGACAGCGCCGCGGGCAATTGCGCGTGAAAGGCGGCCTCCTTGGTCGCTGCCAGCAGCTGCCTCGTGAAGGTGTCGGAGAGCGTCGAGGCTTCCTCATTCAATTTCCTCAATTTGGCCTTATCGGCATCCGCAAGATTCGCTCCCGAGTGTACGAACTCGTCGTAGGTGAACTCGATCAGCCGTCTGGACTCCGGATCGAAGTGGCGGGAATCGCGCTGTTTGTAGACCGATGCAACGCGGGCGAACAACTTTGGATTCAAGTAGATTGCATCGTGATGTGCCGCAAGCTTCGGCGCCAACGCAGCTTTCACCGCCTGCAGCTTGGGGTTGGTGTTCGCCTCGGAAACGGCATTGAACGCCGCACGGGCGCGCTCCAGGAGGAGTCCGCTCTTTTCAAAAGGCACCAGCGTATTCTCAAACGTGGGCTTTGCCGGACTCTCGGCGATGGTTCGAATTTCCGCCTGCTGCTGAACCATCCCGGCTTCGATTGCCGGTTGATAGTGCTCATCCCTGATCCGATCGAATGGCGGCGCCTGGAACGGCAGCGTACTGGCCGCATAGAACGGATTGGAAGGCCCGAATCCGACCTCTGCCGCGGCGGAGTGCGTCGCCGCCGCGGCCGCGATCACGGCCAATGAGGCTATCAACCCACGAATGGCATTCGACATGTATTCCTCGTGAGCATTGCCCGCGAATCATACTCCGGTATGGGGCTGACCTCCGCCCGCCGCCTGACCGGCCCAAGGACGGCGCGCTCATCGCGGTCATCCACGGGACGGACAAGCGCATCAAACCCATTCTTCTGTTCGCGCATATCGACGTGGTTGAGGCCAAACGCGAGGACTGGGAGCGGGGTGGCGCGCAGCGATAGGGGCTGCCCGGGGCTATGTCCTCTCGCTCGGGGCCCGACCCGAGAATCCTCGTGCGTGCCCCTCACAAGCGATGGGGGAGGTTCGGGGACGCATTCGCTACGCTTTAGACGACAGGAAATCGCTCAGACACGCCCGATCCGCCATCACCTGGCGCCTTGTCCCGCATGCATCACGAGGAGAGGACTATGAAGTTCCACCACATGTGCATCGTCGTCGCCGACCTCGACAAGGCCATCCATCTCTGGCGGGATGTGTTGGGCTTTCGTTTGGAGACTGTGGTCGATCTGCCCGATAAGACACCGGGGTCACCCACAAATTTCGGCGACGACACGCTGATGGACCGCTCCTGGAAGGTGAAGGGCGCGCGGTCGACCATGGCGTGGCTCAGATCCCGCGGCGGCGCGCAGATCGAGCTTCAGCGACCCATTTATCCCGCTGTCGAACTGACGCCTTCGGAAAACCTGCGCTATGGCCATACGGGTTTTCACGAGCTCGGTCTTCTCGTGGACGACATCGACGCGATGTTCAAGAAGGTCAAGGACGCAGGATACAAGCCCGTGACCGAGGACATCTGGGCTGCCGGTCCGTTCGGACGGTCTTTCATCTTTCCCGATGACGAAGGCAACCTGATCCAGCTCTGGGAAGAGCGTAAGCCGGCGCAGTAAGCGGGGAGTCGGGCGGGATCTTGCGCGAAGGCCGCCGCCCGCGCCGGAAGGCCGGCAAGGAATACATGATGCAAGTCCACGCCGATCTGGGACCAGGAGCTGTGATGCAGTGCTTCATTGAGCGCGTCGTCGGCCCGGCGCGTGCCGGAGCTTATGCCACGGCAGCAGGCTTGCCCGCCTCCGCGATCACTTCGTCGGCTACGTTGCGCGGCACCGGCTCGTAGTGTGAAAACTCCATGGTGTACGACGCCCGGCCGCTGGTCATGCCGCGCAGCTGGCCGATATAGCCGAACATTTCCGACAGGGGCACGGTCGCCACGACGGCGATGTTCGTGCCGCGCTCCAGCTGATCCTGGATCATGCCGCGGCGCCGATTGATGTCCCCGATCACGTCGCCGAGATAATCGCCCGGCGTAACGGTTTCGACCTTCATCACCGGCTCGAGCAGAATTGGTCCTGCCTTGCGGATGCCCTCGCGGAACGCGGCCTTCGCCGCGATTTCGAAGGTAAGCGCGTTGGAGTCGACGTCGTGGTAGCTGCCGTCCGTCAGGGTCGCGCGAAAATCCACGGTGGGATACTTGGCCAACACACCGGCCTCCTTCTGTATCTTCAACCCCTTCTCGACCGCCGGCACGAACTCCTTGGGCACCGATCCACCCACGGTCTTGTCGACGAACTCGAATCCCGCGCTGCGTTCGAGCGGCTCGAACGTGATCCACACTTCCGCGAACTGACCGGAACCGCCGGTCTGCTTCTTGTGGATGTATTGTTCATCAACTTTCTTCGTGATGGTCTCCCGGTAGGCCACCTGCGGCTCGCCCATGGTGCCCTCGACGCCGAACTCCGTGCGCATGCGGTCCAGCGTCACTTCGAGATGCAGTTCGCCCATGCCACGCAGGATGGTTTGCCCGGTTTCGCGATCGGTTTCCAAATGCAACGAGGGATCGGCGCGTACCATCTTGCCGAGAGCGGCGCCGAATTTTTCCTGCTCGGCCTTGAGCTTCGATTTCACGGACACGCTGATGACGGGGTCCGGAAAGCGCATGCGTTCCAACACCACCGGATTTGCGGCATCGCAGAGCGTATCGCCGGTTTCCGTATCCGCGAGCGATACCAGCGCGATGATATCGCCGGCGCGCGCCTCTTCCACGGGGTTGGCTTCCTTGGCGAACATTTCGACCATGCGGCCGATTTTCTCGCGCTTGCCGCGCGTGGAATTCTGCACCGAGGCACCCTTGGTCAGCACGCCGGAATACACCCGAATAAACGTGAGTGCGCCGTAAATGTCGTTGATGACCTTGAAGGCCAGAGCCGAAAACGGCTCGTCGTCCGAGCACTTGCGCTCGCCGATGGGCTCGCCGTCGGCATCGACGGTCTTGATGGCCGGCACGTCGGTGGGGGCCGGGAGATAGTCGACCACCGCGTCGAGCACCTGCTGCACGCCCTTGTTCTTGTAGGATGAACCGCAAAGCACGATGGTGAACGCAGTATTCAAGGTGCCCTTGCGCAGGGCCTTGCGCAGCACGTCGCCGGACGGGACCGTGCCGTCGGTCAGATACGCCTCCATGGCCTCATCGTCCTGCTCGAGGCAGGTATCGATCAGTTCGGTGCGGTACTTGTCGATGGATGCGAGAATCGCGCGGTCGCTGGGCGTCGTGATCTTGAGTTTGTCCGCGATGTCCGGAGTAATGTCGAGCACCCGCCAAACGGCGTCCTTGTCGTCCGAATCCCACACCAGCGCCTTCATCTCGACCAGGTCGATCATGCCCTTGAAGTTGTCCTCCGAGCCGATCGGCAGTTGGACCGGCAACGGACGCGCTCCCAGACGCTTTTTGATCATGTCGACGCAGCGCAGGAAATTCGCTCCGCTGCGGTCCATTTTGTTGACGTAGCACATGCGCGGGACGTGGTAGTTGTCGGCGAGGCGCCAGTTGGTCTCCGATTGCGGCTCCACGCCGGCGACACCGTCGAACACCACGACTGCCCCGTCCAGGACGCGCAACGACCGGTTCACCTCGATCGTAAAGTCCACGTGTCCCGGTGTGTCGATGAGATTGATCTTCTTCTCGCGCCAGAAAGCCGACACGGCGGCGCTCTGAATGGTGATGCCCCGCTTCTGCTCCTGTTCCAGGTAATCGGTGGTCGTCGACGTCTTCAGATCCTTGGTATCGTGAATATCGATGATGGTGTGCTTACGCCCCGTGTAATACAGGATGCGCTCGGTCGTCGTCGTCTTGCCGGCGTCGACGTGGGCGATGATGCCGATATTGCGAATATCGGAGAGGGGGGTTGTACGAGCCATATCAAACTTCCATGACGGTTTCTTAGGTAATCGGGGTTAACCGGAATCAGCCCAACGGCGCTGCCGCGCAATAGATAGACGGTCACGTGCAAGGAGTTCGCGTCTACGCTGGCTGCTAAAGGGCGCAGAGTTTGACACGGCGGCGCCGAAGTGTCGAAAAAAAATGCTCGTTTTCTGCCATAAGTCACGAATCAAGGCCCTGAAAGCCCGATTTGAGCGTTCCTAGGACCCCTGGCAGCCCACCCGAACCGGGACGTTTCCGCGGAAACGCCGCCGCCCCGCGGCGGTCCTCATCGGAGGGAACGAAGATAGGCGATCAGACCGGCACGCTCGGCGGAATCAGGCACCCCCGAGAATGGCATGACGTTTCCTGGAATGAGGTCCTGGGGGCTGCGCAGATAGTCGTCCAGTGCCTTGGCGTCCCACACGATACCGGCGCCGCGCATCGCCCGGCTGTAGCGGAACCCCGGGACGCTGCCGGCCTGGCGGCCGAACAAGCCCTTGAGCGTGGGCCCGGTGCCGCTGCTCCCGTCGGTGGAATGACACACGGCGCACTGATTGAAAACCTCGGGCCGCGAAGCGGCCTCCTCGCCGATGCAAGGACCCCACGGCAACGAGGCGCCGATCGCCGTCATCAGGATGACGGTCATCGGTAAGAGCCGGTGGCCGCGGCCGGTCGGTTTGTTTCTTGTCGTTAACCATCCCGTCTCCCTGACGTCGACAGCATACAATAAAACTATCCGTCGGGACCGTTGCCGCCGCGGCCGCCGGCCGATTGGTTTTCCACCATGTCCTTCAGCCGATTCAGAGCCTGATCCCACTGCTCGGCAATAAGGCCGAGCGAATGGCGCGCCTTTTCCAGTCGAGCGGATTCGAACTCCCACAGACGCTCCCGGCCGGCCTTCATGCCGCGAACCAGGCCCGCCCTCGAGAGAACCTGGAGGTGTTTCGTGACGGCCTGGCGGCTAATCGGAGTCCCCGCGGTAAGCTGGGCAATCGATTTAGGCTGGCCGTCGCACAGCGCCGCAACCAAGCGCAATCGCGTCTCGTCTCCCAACGCCGCAAATACCGGCGCCGAGCTGCGCAGCGCGGCGATCTTGATTGGTGGACTACCCTGAGGAGACATGCTTGTCGATGCCCGCCATCTGTTCCTCCCATCCCTCGCCCATATGCAACCTCCTGATTGCAGGTTACGGCCGGCCGTTCCGTTACGCAACTATTTTGTTGCATTTTCTGCCCTTGTTGCCCCGATACACATGTGGTAACTACTCGACGGGCCCGCGGCCGTCCTGCACCGGCGCACGCCGTCAATCAACGGAGTATCGATGGAAAACGCGTCACCCACGACAGAGTTGAGTCGCCGCGATCTGCTGCGCATGATCGGCGTAACCGCCGGCGGCGCCACGATGTATCAGGCGATGAGCACGCTCGGCATCGCCGCTGATTCCCCGTATCGAGGCCCCATCGATTTGCAAGGGACCCCGAAAGGCGCGTCGGTGTTGATCCTGGGCGCGGGCATGGCGGGCATGACGGCGGCCTATGAGCTGCGCAATGCGGGCTATAAGGTCCAAGTGTTGGAATACAACGGCCGCGCCGGGGGCCGCAACTGGACGTGGCGCGGCGGCGACCGTTACACCGAACTCGGGGGCGCCACGCAGGAATGCCGGTTCGACAAGGATTTATACATCAACCCGGGTCCCTGGCGAATCCCGTATCACCACCGCGGCATGCTGACCTATTGCAAACGGCTGGGAGTTCCACTCGAGGCCTTCGTGCAGCTCAACTACAACGCGTATTTGCACAGCAGCCGTGCGTTCGGCGGCAAACCGCAGCGCTACCGGGAGGTCAAGGCGGACTATCACGGACACGTGGCCGAACTGTTGGCGAAGGCAACGCGCCAGAACGCACTGGACGCGGCGGTGAGCAAGGAGGACCGCGAGAAGCTGCTTGAATCGCTGCGCGAGTGGGGCGCGCTCGATAAGAATTTTGCGTACATCGCGAGCGAAGCCGGCAGCGAGCGCCGAGGCTTCACGAAAAAACCCGGCGGCGGCCTGACGGGGAGGCCCATTCCATCCGATCCCGTCGGATTGACCGATGTTCTGCAATCGGATTTATGGCGTGGTCTGACCGCCGGGGATGAGCTGGACATGCAGACATCCTTGTTTCAGCCGGTGGGAGGCATGGGAAGGGTCGGCGAGGCCTTCGGCCGGGAACTCGGGCCCTTGATTCGCTACAACGCGAGGGTGATCGACATTCACCAGGACAAGCAGGGCGTCACCGCTACCTATGAAGACACCCAGAGTCCGGGCACCAGATTGACCGCAACAGCGGATTGGTGCTTGTGCACGATCCCTCTACCCATTTTGGCCCAGATCCCGCTCAACGTGGGGCCCGCCATGGGGGCTGCGATTTCCGCGGTTCCCTACGCATCGTCGGTGAAGGTCGGGTTGCAATTCAAACGCCGCTTTTGGGAGGAAGACGAACATATCTATGGCGGCATTACCTACACCGACTTGCCGATCATGAATATCGCCTACCCCAACACCGGCTACCACGGCAGCGGCAAGGGCGTTTTGTTGGGCGCCTACATTTTCGGCATCAACGCGATGGATTTCACCGCCATGGCGCCGGAGGAGCGGGTGCGAAAGGCAGTCGAGTACGGCAGCCAGATCCACCCGCAATACCGCGAGGAATTCGACAACGGCGTGGCGATGGCATGGCATCGGTCGCCGTTCACCATGGGTTGCTTCGGCATTTGGAGTGACGAGGCGCGCGCCCGGCATTACGACAATCTGTGCCAGATAGATGGGCGTATCGCCCTGGCAGGCGAACACGCTTCTTTCCTCGGCGGCTGGCAGGAAGGCGCGGTGACGTCCGCTCTCGACGCGATCGGCCGCCTGCATCAGCGCGTCGTGGCGCAGGGAGCAAGGGCATGAGGCTACGATTCGAGCGACTCCCGGTGCGCGGGCTTGGGCAGGTCCTGCTGGCCGCGACCTTCGCCACCGCTGCCTTGGCGGATGACAACTCGGTCACCCGCACCGCCGGGTTCGGAAAAGGCGGAGGCGCCGAGATCTACGGTCACATTTGCCAGGGATGTCACATGCCGGAGGCGCAGGGCGCCGCCGGCGCCGGCCATTATCCAAAACTGGCGGGCGATCCCGCGCTCGTGTCCTGGCAGTATGTGGCGCTGACGGTGCTGCACGGCAAGAACGGCATGCCCGCGTTCGGTCAACAGCCTACGGGCGAAGCCATGGATTTTCTGCTGGTGCATTTGAGCGACGCCCAAGTGGCCGACGTCGTCAACTACGTGCGAAGCAATTTCGGCAACCATTACAAGGGCAGCATCACCGCGGAGCAGGTCGCGGCATTGCCGCACCCGGGCGCGGCCTCGCCCGCGAGCCGAAAATAGTGCCGGATGACCCGGCCCCGCACCATTCACCGGCGACCAGATCTCGATGGCTTATCCCGGAGGAATGTTGTGAACCTGGATTGGAGAACCTACGCCTTCGGGTCGGCGGCATTCGCCGCCTTGACGGCGATATTCGGCAAGGTCGGGGTCACCGAGCTCAATTCCAATTTGGCGACCTTCATACGTACCCTCGTCATCCTGGCGGTCAGCGCGTTACTGATCACTGCGCGAGACGAATGGCAGCGGCCGGACACACTGTCGTCGAAAGGCGTAGTTTTTCTGGTTCTGTCCGGGGTGGCGACCGGGTTGTCGTGGCTCTGTTACTACCGCGCCCTGCAGTTGGCGCCGGCCTCGCGCGTGGCGCCCATCGACAAGTTGAGCGTGGTGCTCGTGGTGATCTTCGCAGTGGCGTTTTTGGGTGAGGATTTGACATGGAGGGTCGGGATCGGCGCGGGGTTTGTTGCCGCCGGCGCACTCCTCATGGCGCTGTAAAGAGCGCCGATGCATGAACGAAAATGCCCGGCGTCAATACCAAAAAAGCGACCGTCGTTGGTATAGTCGCCGTTGCGCAACGAGCTGGGGATAGGTGAATGGCACGATTGGTACGACGCCGCGAATTGCTGGCGGGCGCCGGCGCAGCTCTGATCGTCGGCGCCCTGCAGGGTTGCAGAGTCGGCCTTCGCGACACGCCGCAAAACTCCTCATCCGACAAGCTGGTATTTCCCAGGCTTCGCGCCAGCATCGACCGAATCACGCGCATTACGGTATGCACGCGGCCGTTTCGAGCGCAGGGCCCGCGCCTGGACACCGAGCAGATCGGCCGCAAAACCGTCGTGCACAACTACGGCCACGGCGGCAGCGGTTGGTCGCTATCGTGGGGATCGAGCGGAATCGCGGTGCAGAAAGCGATGGCGACGGGCGAACGCGATATCGCGGTCATCGGCTGCGGCGCGTTGGGGCTCACATCGGCAATCCTGCTGCAGCGTGCGGGAGCGCAGGTGACCATCTATGCCAAGGATCTGCCGCCCAACGTCCGATCCTCTCTGGCCACCGGCTTGTGGACCCCCGACTCTCGCATCTGCTTCGAGCAACACGCCACGCCGGCGTTCAAGCAGACTTGGCAATCCATGACGCGAAATTCCTTCCAAACTTATCAAACCTTGCTGGGATTGCCGGGCAATCCGGTGGAATTCATCGACTCGTATTACGCCTCGGATAGCGCGGACACTGAGCGCCATCACGGTACGGCGACCGACCAACGGCCGAAATTCGCGGAGCTTCAGTGGGAACTCGTCAACGAGCTGATTCCGAAGAGCGAAGAGTACGGACCGGGTCGACATCCCTTCGGTCAGCGTTATCTGCGCCGCAATACGCTGATGATGTTCAATCTCGCCGCCTATTCGCGGCTCTTGCTGTCGGACTTTGCCGCAAACGGCGGAAAAATCGAAATCGCCGAGTTTCACACCCCCGCCGAACTTGCGGCGCTACGACAAAAGACGTTGATCAATGCCACCGGCTATGGGGCCCGGGCTCTGTTCGATGACCAATCGATCACGCCGGTACGCGGTCAATTGGCGCGAATGATTCCTCAACCGGAGGTCAACTACGGGTTGTTCTACAAGGGCGTCTCGTTCGTGCCGCGGCGCGATGGCCTGGTGTTCCAAGCCGTCGGTGAAGATGACTACTATGGATTCAACGACGCCACCGCGGACCCGGATCCCGCGGAAGCGGCATTTGCGGTCAATACCATCGCGACGCTGTTCAACGGCGTGTAGACCTCAATGGCGCGTTGACCGACTCGACCCGCACGATGCCGTGCGTATACTTGGCCCATGATCCCGATCATCCGGCTGCCGCGCAGCATGCAGCTCAGTCTCGAATCGACCGCCCAAGCCCTGCTGCAGCCGCCGGGTGGACGGCGAATCGATTTCACTCGTCCTGTCGGAGAGGCGGCACTGGTGGGGCCCGACTCGACCTCGTGGCGCATCTTCAAGAACCCCATCGCCCTGCTCGTTGGCGGCATGGCGGCCGTCATACTGGAGCTGGCGGAGCCCGCCGTGCGGACGGGCGTATGGAAGCACTCGACGTTTCTCACCGACCCCATGGGCCGCCTTCGCCGCACGGGCCTCGCCGCGATGGTGACGGTGTACGGCGCGCGCAGCATCGCTCTGCCCATGATCGAAAGCGTGGTTCGCTTGCACTCCCGGGTCGTGGGCGAAACACCGGCCGGCGAGGCATTTACCGCGAACGACGCGCGACTCTTGACGTGGGTTCACGCAACCGCCAGTTTCGGCTTCGGGGAGGCGTACAGCCGCTACGTGGCCCCGCTCCGCCCGCATGAGTTGGATGCCTTGTATCGGGAAGCAGTGCCGGCGTCCCATCTGTACGGCGCCGTCGACGCGCCCGGATCGGAAGCGGAACTGCACGCCTTGTTCGATTCCATGCGGGGACGACTCGAAGCATCCGAGATCGTGTTCGAATTCCTGAGAATCATGTGCAAAACGCGCGCCCTACCGGCCCCGCTTCGATGGCTGCAACCCCTGTTGGTACGGGCCGCCGTCGAGATGATCCCGGACTGGGTACGCGAACGCCTCGGGCTCACCGCGGCGCATGGACTGCGCGCATCGGAAAAAATCCTCGTGAAAATGGCGGGCGCCGTGTCGGACCGGATTGTTCTGCCCGACGGCCCCCCATCGCAGGCGTGCCGCCGTCTCGGATTGCCCAAGGCCTATCTTTACGGATAGGGAGGCTACCTCTGCGAAACCACGAATTCATCCAGCACCGCCCGTCTCATCAAGTCCGGCGGCAGGAGGCCCTGGCTCAATAGAAAATCGTGGAATTTCTTTTGATCGAACTTTGCACCCAACGCGGCCTCCGTCTCCTTGCGCAGTGCGAGCAGCCGGGTGTATCCGTAGAAATAGCTGTTGGCCTGTCCGGGCGACCTGAATGTGAACCGTTCCACCTCTTCCGTGGCGAAGGCGTGACTCAGCATCACATCCTTTTCGAGGACGTCGTAGGCCGCCGCCGGCGTCATCTTGCCGCTTTGCAATTCCGGGTCGAGAAATGCCCGGGCCGCACGCAACAGCCGCAGTTGCAGGGTCAGTAGCTGCCCCTCCAAGGGCTCATAGGGCTGCATGATGTATTCGGAATACAACCCCCATCCTTCGGCGTTGGTGGAGTTGAACGCGTAGAGAGCCCTGGCCAGGCTCACGCCACGCTCGACCATGGAATCGAACTGCAATTCGTGGCCCGGCCGTGCTTCGTGCGCAGTCAGCGTCCAGGCAACGGCGTCGTACGTGAAGTCGTCGTACCGGTCCTCCGCACCGCCGGTGGCCGACGGAATGTTCAAGGGCAGGATGAACTCCCCGCGCTGTCCCGTGTTGTTCGAGAAGGGCGGCGGTTTCATGTGCGGCGCAGGTTGTTGCGCGGTTTCGGCAGCCGTGGCGAGGCGGATGATGGCGGGGCGATCCGGAAGAGTGACCAGGGAGTTCGCGAGAATGATCTGCTCGATCGCCTCCAGCCGCTTCTGATAAAATGGCAGGATCTCGGCGCCCGTAATCTGCTTCTTTTTCAGTTCCGCGATGACGCTGCGGTAGTCGTTCGCCGCATATCCGTCCGCCTTCGCAATCTTCGCCGCCAACGATGCCATTTCAGCCTGGTATTCAGCGAACGCGGTGCGGGCCATCGATGCGATTTGCGCCGGAGGGAGGTCGACTCCATATCCCTCCAAGGCGAGCGCATACTCCTCGGCCGGCAAGCGGAAGTCCGAGCGGGCCTTGGGTAAAATTTGCGCGCGGACCCATGCGTCGTAGTCGGCAAGCTGAGCCTTCAGGCTCGCATAGCCGGACTCCCACCCGCCAAGTTGGTATTTCGTGAACAAGGCCGCAATACCGTCAACATAGTTCGAGTTGCGGCCGAGCTCCGTTTCCACTTCGCCTTTCGACGGATAGATGACTCCGGCCTTCGCAATCTGGAGCAACTCGCGCTGTTTCAATACCTCGGTATACGGCTTGAAACCAGGTTCCATCCCCGTGTATTTCCGCAGACGGGCGACCGCGGCCGAGCGGCGATCCGGGCCCACCTGATCGTCGAGCAGGGTCCGCAAGCCCTGAAAAATGTCCTTGCTTGCATTCATGAACGGGACTTCGTGCTGCCGGGCGAAGTCCTCCTGTCGAAACTGCAGGTCGAAGGCCTTGCGCAGAATGGCAAGGTCTTCGCGTATTTTGCGGTCCGTTTCTTTCGATTCCGCCGTGGCGACCTTCGCGAGCACCGCTTCGAGTTCATGGCGCTGGGCGATTTCATCGTCGAGCGTGGGGTTCGAGATTCGATCATCGAACTTCGACAGCCCTTGTGCGGAACCTTCCTCCGGAGCGTGCGCGAACCGGACGGCGAGCAGGCCATTCGTGTAGGCGTCGCTTTTCTCTATCCATCCCGGCTTCGGGACCCCGGCTGCCAAGATCTGTTGCACGGACGTGGAGGTGAATAAGATAGTCATCAGACAAGCCACGATCAATCGACGCATTACAGTCCTCCTGAGTGTCCCCGGGGCGCACTATACAACGGTGATCACAACCGTGATCGCAATGCTGGGCCGGGTGACGCATAATGGATGCCCGCTGCCCGCCAGATAAAGAGGCCTCATGCATTATTCGCTGAAGAGCATCCTCGGAGCGGGCGGGTTCGTGCTGCTAGGCACGGCGGCGCTGGCCTTCTTGTTGACGCAGATCAGCAATCGCCACCTCTCGCTCAAGTCTCAGCCGATATACGAGGTCACGGCATTGTTCGACAATGTCGGTGATCTCAGAGCTGGCGCACGCGTTTCGATGTCCGGCGTGGAGATGGGCCGCGTCAGCCGCATCGCCTTCGATGCGGTAGAACGAAAGGCCGTGGTGTCGATGCGCCTAAGCACCCAGTTCAACCGGATCCCCATTGACAGTTCCGCGGCCATTTACACTCAGGGAATACTGGGCAGGAAATTCGTCGGCCTGACGAACGGCGGCTCGGACGTCTTCCTGAAAAATCAGGATCGCATCGCCGCCACGCGCTCGGCCATGCCGTTGGAGAATGTGATCGCCCAGCTCTTTACCAGATACCTGAAAACGAAGGCCGCCCCTCCCGCCGGCGCAGCCGCAGACAGCGGCCGGTAACCTTAGAATCCACGCCAGGGCATGCTTGCGTGGTGGGGCCGACTCCGTGTACTTTGTATTGCAAAGTACTCCACTGGAAAATGCCCTCATGACATCAGCAACGCTCGCGGCCGATCGACGAACCAGCCGCACAGCGGCCCGCAAACCGCTGCTGCTGGTACTTCTGCTCGTATCGAACTTCGCGTATGCAGGTTTCGATCACGAATGGGCACTGGATCAACACGGCATCTGGTCACGGCAGGCTCAGACCGGCCTCGAGTACGGCGTGATCGCGGTCGAGGTGGCGGGCAGCCTATGGTTTGGAAACGACGACCAATTGGGTCACACCTTCTGGCAGACGCTGGACGCATCCGTTATTTCCGGGGTCGGTGCGGCCGTTCTGAAGCGGGGCTTCAGCCGCGCACGTCCCAACCAGGGCGGAAATCCCAATCAGTGGTTCAAAGGCGGCTGCTGCGAAAGTTTCCCGAGCGGCGAGGTCACCTTGCAGGCAAGCTTCGTTACCCCCTTCATTGTGAACTATGCGCGGCAGCATCCTTGGGTTTGGGCCCTCGAGGCGCTTCCGGTCTACGATGGAATCGCACGCATGAAGAGCCAGGAGCATTGGCAATCCGATGTCATCGCAGCTTGGGTGCTGGGATCTGCCGTCGGCTATTGGACCACGACTCGGGAAACGCCGTTTTCGGTGCAAATCCTGCCTCGCGGAGTGTCGGCCGGCTTTTACAAACGATTTTAGCCGGGTCACACTCACCCGCATCGGCGAACCTCGGGACGACACCAAGCCATGGCCACTGATCCTCAGGAATCCTTGCAATCCTTGCAATCCTTGCCCACGGCCGGTCGGCACCCCGGGGCGGGGTCGGCGGCCCCGCAAGGGGCCGACCGACCACCGACATCCAAGCTCCATCGATCCCGCGGCGGGTTACTCGCCGAAGTGAAGGCCGGGCAGCACCGCGGTGCCTTCTTTGCGGACCGCGTCCAGATCATTGGGATCGAGCCCGAGGATTTTCAGGACGGTCGGCGCGATCTGCGAAGTCTCGACGAAGCTCGTCACGGTTCGCGGCTTCAGCGACGGATTCGAAAGCAGCAGCATGACGTTGGTATCGTCCTGCGCGAAGCCCCCGTGTTCCGCCTGCTTCTTCAGACTGCCCGTGTAAACCACGCCCACGTTCGGCTGAATGATGATGTCAGGAGTGCGCGGATCGCCGCCCGCGGCCGGTAGACCCGGTTTGCCGTAGATTGCCTCGAGCGAGGGCCCGTAGAAAATCTGGCCGATTCCCGCCGCGTTCGCATTCGCCTCGAGCACGCCGACCGCCGCCAGTGTGCTCGCCCCGGGCTTCAGCCATAGCAACGAAATGTCATCCTCGGTCGCACCGATCTGGTTGATTTCCGAGTCGGGCAAGAACGCCGCCCCGAGCAGCGCCGACGGCGGAGTGCCATTGGTGCCGCTGTGGCCGGGAATGGGAAAGAACCGATTCGTATCGATCGGCGATTGCCCGTGCTTGGCGGTGATGATGATGGTGGTCGAGTGCAGAAGATGCTGTCTCTTCAGTTCGCTGACCCACTGACCGATTGCGGCGTCGACGAATTTGATCTCGCCCTCCATGCTGTCAGTCGGCGTTCCGGCCGCGTCGGTGTAACCGCCTTTGACGCCGGATTCGATCAATTTCTGACCGACGCTGACGGCCTGGAAATTCATCCCGAATATTTCCGGCACGCGGCCCTTGCTGCCGCCGAGATGAGTCTTCCCTTGGATCCAGTTCAGCACCGCATTCACTTTGAGCTGGTCGTAGCATTTGATGTTGTCGAAATCGGTGGTCCAATCGCCCCCGTTGCTGTTCGGAAGGGAGCTGCAATCAAGGCCGGTCGCCGTCTTGACGCCGGGCAACGGGATCGAGTTGGAATTCACCTCGGGCGAATAATAGTCGTCGACATTGCTGGGAACCGCCGTGCCGGTGGGCCCCGAGACGGCCGCATAGGCCGCATGCTTGTCGGACCAGGCCGTGTAGCCGCCGGCTTTGTGGATCACGCCGTAAATCGTATTTGCACGGATGAAATTCCACGCATAGACCGGGGCGCACCCGTTGAACGGATCCCGCACCAGCTTATTCGGATCGATGGACTTGAAGCCGCCATCGAAGGGACCATAGGGGCCGCCTCCGTTGAGCATCGTCTGGTCGATTTCGTTGCCTTCTTCGTATTCGGTACGGGTGCCGTTCGGCCGGCCAGGAATGCAATCGCCGTGGAGCACGCCATTGCCGGTGTCGGCGGCCGGGGGTGCCAGAACGCGGTCGTACGCGACGTCATAGTAGGCGCCGACCAGTTTGGGCGTTCCGCCGGTCACGATGGACATCAATCCGGGAAAGGAGTCGGAGGGTTTGGCTGTCGAGGTGCGGACGTAGTTGACCCCGGTCTCGGCCAATTCGGTCAGATTCGGACAGGTGTTCGCCATCGCACAATTGCGAAAGTCGAGGGCATGCATGCCGTCGATGCTGACCAGCAGTACATGGCGGCTTGCCGCTTCGCCTTCCTCGGCCGCGGCGAAAGACATGGGCGCACCGATCGCGGAAACGCCGCACGCCAAGGCAGCTATTCTTCTTATCATCGACATGGATCGACTCCTATTGGTTACGACTTTGCAGTACAAACCAGTCTAGAGGCGGTCTATGACGGAAATTTGACAGATCCAGGTCGGGCGGCGGCCGGACCGGCAGCCCAGGAGCCAGTCTCCTAAGCCGCAACCCCCGTCTCGACCAGGAGAACCCTGAGGTCGGCGGCCGCGGATTCGAATTCGGCGCTGATGACGGTCAGCTCCCGTTCGTCGAGGGCGCTCACCGAGCTTATCAAGCAGGCTCGATCGCGACCGCGGCGCTTTGCCTCGTATAGGGCCTTATCCACGAGGCTGATGGCGTTCTCCAACGAAATTTCCGTTGCCGAACCGGCCATCGGGAAGAACGCGTATCCGATCGAGATCGTGCATTGGATGGCCTGTCCGTTCCACAACACGGGATCCCGGCGCACCGTTTGCAGCAGCCTCTCGACGGTCGAGTCCGCCTGTTCGCGCGTGATCGGATCGAGTATGGCGAGAAATTCCTCCCCGCCCCAACGCACCAGTTTGTCGCTTTCGCGCAGGGCAGCGGACAGCCGATGACTCACGGTTGCCAACACCGCGTCGCCGGCGGGGTGTCCCAGCGTGTCGTTGATCCGCTTGAAGTGGTCGAGATCCGCCAGCAGCACGCAGCCGCCGACCGGCCGTGCACCGTCGACGGACAGCACGTACTCGTTGAAATAGCGGCGATTCCGCAGGCCCGTCAGCGCGTCGCGCTCGCTGTCGAAGCGCAGGCGATTGTTGGCCCTGCGGACGCGCGCGATCGCCCACATCAGTGCGGCGCACAGGCACGTCACGAAAAAGGCGCCCGCCAGAATGAGCTGCAGCCTTAGTCGCTGGCCGTGCATTTCGGAAGCCTTCAGCTCATTGTCACGCCGTAAGAGCTCGAGCTCCCGAGCCTGGCGTTCGTCGTCGAATTTCGCCGATAGTTCGAGAAAAGCGCGCTGACGAGTGATCGTCATGATTTTCTCGCTGACCACTTCATAGCGATGATAAACCTGGATGGCCATCATCAGATAACCCGCATGCTCGAGCGCATCGGCGTATTCCCGCAGGAACTCCTTGACGTCGAGGAGGTTATCGCCGGCGAGGGCTTGCGCGATCGCATCTTCCGCCAGCTTTTCGCCGGGCTTTATGTTGCCGAGGCCGATGTATGCCAGTCCTTCGTTGAACATGACGATCAGAATGTCGCCGCTCTCGCGCAATCGGAGGATGAGGGGCAGCGCTTGTTTCGAATACTTGAGCGACTCGGCGAAGTCGCGGGTCTTCAGATATGAGTCACCCAAGTTCACGAGCGCAGTGGCAAGCCATTTGTTGCTTCCGGCACGCTTGGCGTGATCGAGCGCCGCCAGACTGGCGCGGCGTTCCTCGGCACGATTGCCCTGCCGGTCTGCGACGTCCGACGCGCGGCTCTCGACTTCGACCATCGCGGCCTCGTCGCCGAGCATCACCGCCAGGCGCCGCGCGCTCTCCAACTGAGCGGCCGCTCGCTCCAGGTTGCCGGTATTGAGAAAAATGTGCGTCAACCAAAGCATCGCGTGCAGGCCGCGCACCTCGTCTCGCATTTCGTGCGCCAGATCCAAGCCGCGTTCGAGGAACGGCAAAGCCGCCTCCGCCTGTCCCAGCATACGCAGCGTATTGCCATGAAGAATCGAGACCCGGTAGCGCTCGGCCGGCGAGGCGATCGATTCGATGTCGATTCTTTTGAGTTCGGTGTCGGCGGCCGAGTATTGGTCGCGCTGATAGAGTGAGTAGGCGCGAAGATAGTGCTCCGCGACCGCCGCCGATTTGTCGCCTTGATGGGACAGCATCTGCAGCCGGGTTATCGTCGCATCGACATCCAGGTCACGGTGCACGTCGGAAAGAACCATGCCGCGAACTTCGAGCATCTGGATTTCCGGTGCGCGCCGTTCCGCCGAAGTCGGCACCGCATCGATGAGTTGTGCCGCACGTTCAGGATCGGACCAATCGACCATCTCGACGCGGTCCGCGAAATTCTGTTCGACGGGAGCAGGCGCACCACCGGCGGCGCCGGCGGCCGCCAATCCCAAAATACAGACCAGTGCGCCGATTTTGATGTGCCGCATACCCGGTTATAGCTTGACTGCAGTGCAGCGCGAATGAGCAATTGTGGTCACGCCGACCCTGCCGGGGCGTGATGAAGGTCATTTACCTGCATATTGCAACGGGTGCTCTGGCAACTATTGGTGCAGCTTGTGACTCGAGTCCGAATTCAGGGTTCTTCCTACAGCCGATTCGAGTCTGATATTACATCAGAGCCGGGTGGACCCGGCGGCCGCGGAGAACCAACAGGGAATCCGGAACCCGGATTAGACATAAACCGGCCGGGCGTTACCCCACGGGTTGTGACTCGGGCCATCTTGCGATTTGGCGGAGAGGGTGAGATTGCTCGCGGCGGACGCCGCTCGTCCTCCGCTTCGCTCCGGACCGTTGCAGCTTCGCTGCAACGTCCAACCCGGCGCGGCGCCGGGTTGTCGAACCCACGAGCTGCGATTTGGCGGAGAGGGTGAGATTCGAACTCACGAGACCTGTGAGGGTCCGCCGGTTTTCAAGACCGGTGCATTCAACCGCTCTGCCACCTCTCCCACGTCCTAAGGGCGCGCCCGACGCGTCGCGAAATTTTACCTGACCCGGGAGTTGCATGCTGCCTTGCGCGAGGGCGGCCGCCCCAATGCCTCGCGGCGGCCGTCGGGTGCCTCAGATTGCCCGATATTGCAATTTTGGGGGCCGGGGACATTGATTCCGCGCACACTACCCTAAGATAGAGGCTTGCCGGTCGGTTTGGGCACGCACCGTTCGGGAATGGTAAAATGCGTGGCAGGAACTACTCAATCACTGATTTCGTGAGGGCTTTTGATCATGGCCAATTTCCCTAGTAACGCTGCGTTTCCGCGGGGCGGAGTGGACAGCCGCAGCGTCTTCATCACCCGTACGTACACCCATCTCGTGGCCGGCATCCTCGGCTTTATCCTGGTGGAACTGGGACTATTCGAATCCGGCCTGGCCGGACAAGTCATGCAGTTCATCTCAGGACTTCCCTGGTTGGTGATCCTGGGTGCCTTCATGCTGACGGGATGGCTGGCAACGCGCACGGCGCAAACCAGCACGTCGATCGGGATGCAGTACTTCGCGTACGCGGCCTACGTGGTCGCCGAGGCGCTGATCTTCGTTCCGCTTCTGTACTTCGCCGAAAGGAAAGCGCCCGGCACCATCGACAGCGCCGTTCTGATCACCGCGCTCGGGACCGGTGGACTGATGTTCGTTGCCCATCGCACGCGCAAGGATTTCTCGTTCCTGCGTGCCATCCTGATGTGGGGCGGCGTGCTGGCGCTACTGGCCATCGTCGGCGGAGCCATCTTCGGCTTCCAACTGGGTACCTGGTTCTCGGTGTTGATGATCGGGTTCGCGGGCGCCGCGGTGTTGTATGACACCTCCAACATCATCAACTACTACCCGGAAGATCGCTACGTCTCGGCGGCAATGCAGCTGTTCGCTTCGATCGCGCTGATGTTCTGGTATGTGCTGCGCCTGTTGATGGGCAGCCGCAACTAGCAAGCTGCGGTCCGTCACACGACACGGGGCGCGGACTCTCTTCGAGGGGCCGCGCCCTTTTTCATGGGTGGCCGAATCAACGGCGCTTGTCGAATCAACGGCCCTTATTGATTGAGTACCGTCACCCCGCCCATGTAGGGTGCCAGTGCGGACGGCACGGCAACTGAACCGTCTTCTTGCTGAAAGTTCTCCAGTATGGCCACGAGCGCCCGGCCCACCGCTACACCCGAGCCGTTCAAGGTGTGCACCAATTCGGGTTTGCCCGTCGCCGGGTTTCGCCATCGTGCCTGCAGACGCCGCGCCTGGAAGGATTCGCAGTTGCTGCAGGATGAGATCTCGCGATAGCGGCGCTGCGAAGGCAGCCAGATCTCCAGATCGTAGGTCTTCGCGCTGCTGAATCCCACATCACCGGCACACAACGAAATGACGCGATACGGCAATTCCAGCGCCTGCAGCACCTTCTCGGCGTGCCCGGTCAATTCCTCCAGCGCGGCGTACGACTGATCCGGTCGGACGATGTGCACCAACTCCACTTTCTCGAATTGGTGCTGGCGAATCATGCCGCGCGTATCCTTGCCCGACGCGCCGGCTTCCGACCTGAAGCACGGCGTATGGGCCACATATTTCAACGGCAACTTTTCCGGGGCGAGAATCTGGTCGCGCACCAGATTCGTGACCGGTACTTCGGCGGTCGGAATCAGGAAAAATCCCGGATCGCCGCGCACTGCGAATAGATCCTGCTCGAATTTGGGCAGCTGCCCCGTGCCCTCCAGGGCGATCGCATGCACGAGGTACGGCACGTAGGCCTCTCGATACCCATGCTTGGCGGTGTGCATATCGAGCATGAACTGGATGAGAGCTCGATGGAGCTTCGCCAGGTTTCCGGTCATCACCACGAACCGCGCCCCGGAAATCCTCCCCGCAGCTTCAAAATCCATCCCGAACCGTTCGCCGATCCCCACGTGATCCTTGGGCTCGAAGGTGAATCGCCGGGGGTCGCCCCAGCGGCGCAGTTCGACATTCGCCGCCTCGTCGGCACCGTCCGGCACGCTTGCATGTAATAGGTTGGGTAGTCCGAGCTGGAAAGAGTGGAGTTCCGCCTGGACCTCGTCGAGTTGCTTCTCCAGCGCCTGCAATTCGGCGCCCAGCGCTTCACCCCGGGCCAGGAGGGGTGCGGCATCCTCCCCCTTGGCCTTTGCCTGCCCCACCGCTTTCGCACTGGCATTGCGCTCCGCCCGCAAGCGATCCGACTCGATTTGAACCGCCTTGCGCTGCTCCTCCAATGCCGCAAACCTGGCGACATCGAATTTGAAATTGCGGCGCGCCAATTGGGCGGCCACTCCGGACAAATCGCTGCGCAGCAGCTTCGGGTCGAGCACGATGAATCCTAATTTTTTGGAGCATGAATCCCGCAGGGGCCAGTAATCCTACCAGCCTGACGTCGCGCGTCAGGCGTTTCCGCGGAAACGTAACTTGACCGCTCGTCGGTCGCAACTCAGGCCCCTCACCGCCCGCCAGTCCACTCACCTAGGAACGCTTGGCGCCGTGAGTGTCCTTTGCGTCCTTCACGCCCCTGCTGTCCTTGGCGTCTCGATCGCGCGCGCGCCGCGCCTCCAATGCCTCGCCGATCTTGATTTCCAGCCCGCGCGGCGCCGGCACGTAGTAGCGGCGATCCGGCATGTCGTCGGGAAAGTACCGTTCGCCGGCCGCGTATCCGCCGGGCTCGTCGTGGGCGTAGCGATAGCCCTTCCCATAGCCGATTTCCTTCATGAGGCGGGTCGGTGCGTTGCGCAAATGCAGCGGAACCTCCAGCGACCCGAGACCATTCGCGTCTTCGGTGGCAGCGTTGTACGCGGCGTAAACGGCGTTGCTCTTGGCGGCACACGCCATGAAGACGATGGCTTGGGCGATCGCGAGTTCGCCTTCGGGACTACCCAACCGCTCGTATACCGCACACGCCTCCAATGCCATGGTCAGGGCCCGCGGATCAGCGATGCCGATATCCTCGCTCGCCATCCGCAAGGCGCGGCGGGCCACGTACAAGGGGTCACACCCGCCGGCCAACATGCGGCACAGCCAGTACAGGGCGGCGTCGGGATCGCTGCCGCGCACCGACTTGTGCAAGGCGGAAATCTGGTCGTAGAAGTTTTCACCGCCCTTGTCGAATCGCACGTAGGTGCTGCCGATCACCGCGCGCGTGGTATCGGCATCAAGGTGCCGCCCCGGAGTGCAACGGTTTGGTTCGCCGCGGCGGGCGGGATCGGGGGAAGCGACTCTGTCTTCCTCCTCGCCCTCCTCCGGAATGCTCAAGTCCGCCGCGGTTTCCAGCAAGTTCAGCAGCCGGCGCGCGTCGCCGTCGGCCGCCGCCAACAGCAACTCGCGCGCGGCGGCGTCGATGTGCAGCTTCAATCGCCCGAGGCCGCGCTCCTCGTCCGCAAGCGCACGATCGAGCAGCTTGCTCAAGTCCGTAAGCGTAAGCGGCTTCAAGATGTAGACCCGCGCCCGCGACAGCAGGGCGTTGTTCACTTCGAACGACGGATTTTCGGTGGTTGCGCCCACGAAGATCAGCGTTCCGTCCTCGACGTACGGCAGGAAGGTATCCTGCTGCGACTTGTTGAAGCGGTGAACTTCGTCGAGGAACAACACCGTGTCGCGGGTCCCTCGCAGGGCGCGCGCCTGCTCGACCACGGCTCGAATGTCCTTGATTCCCGCGAGCACGGCCGACAGCGAGATGAACTCGGCCCGAGCACCCTGCGCAACCAGGCGGGCGAGCGTGGTTTTGCCGGTCCCCGGCGGGCCCCACAGAATCATCGAGTGAGGGCGGCCGGACTCCAATGCGCGCCGCAGCGGCGCACCCGCACCCAGCAGATGCGATTGCCCCACGTATTCGTCGAGAGTTTGCGGCCGCAGTCGATCGGCAAGCGGCCGGTAGGTGCCGTCGCCGCGTGACCTCCCGGCCTCCGCGCTCACTTGGAAGGACCGGGTCCGATCACATCGGCCTCCGCGCGTTGCTCACTTGGGGCTGCGTCCGATCACATCGACTCCCGGCGGCGGTGTGAATGAAAACAGGTCGGCCGGAAACTTGGCATTGCGCGCGGGATGGGTGAAGGTCAACTGCGTCACTTGCCCGAGCTTGTCCGCGAGGAACATCGACGCCAGCTCACCCTTGTCGAAACCGATGCGTACCACTTGGAAGTCGGTATCGGCGCGCTTGGGAATGAGCTGAAACCACTGCAGCCCGCCGGCGGGCGGCAGCGCCTTGATGTCGAATTGAGTACTGATGGATCCGCCGCCCGACAGCAGACTGGCGGGAGTACTGGCCAACGTACTGTCCATGTCGCGTACGTTGGCCTGTTCCAGGTCTTTGTCGTAGAACCAGATCTGCTTGCCGTCGGCGAGCACCAACTGCTCGGAAGGCTCCACGTAGTCCCACCGAAACTTTCCCGGCCGCTCCAGATATAGCTTGCCGGCCGCGCTGCGCAGCACCTTGCCATGGCCATCATCGATGGTCTGGGTGAAATCCGCGGACCACGTCGCCAATCCCGCCAGGTATTTTTCAACGTCGGTCGCGGGCGTCGCGTGACCTAGAGGGTCGCCGGCGGCGAAGAGCATGAGAGCGAGCGCCGTCGTCTGCACGATTCGCGTTGCGGCTTTCACGGAAGGGCCTTCTTGGATTGGAATTGGCACGATTTACTCCTGCGGCGGCGGTGCGCCGAAAATCTCGCGGGCGCCGTTCGACTGCAGGGGGCCGACCAATCCCGCCGCCTCCATCGCCTCCACCAATCGGGCGGCCCGGTTGTAGCCGATCTTGAGCCGGCGCTGTACGCCGGAAATCGACGCCTTGCGAGTTTCGGTGACGATGCGCACCGCCTCGTCGTACAGCGGATCGGCCTCTGCATCCACCGGCTCGTCGCCTTCGTCGTCCTCGGATGGGAATCCCGGGATGGGAGTGCGTGGACCTTCCAGAATTTCTTCGATGTAGATCGGCGGCGACGCGGCCTTGAGGCCGGCGACCACACGATGCACCTCTTGGTCGGAGACGAAGGCCCCGTGCACGCGCGTGGGTATGGACGTACCCGGCGGTAGATACAGCATGTCGCCGTGACCCAGGAGCGACTCCGCGCCGCTCTGGTCGAGAATGGTGCGCGAGTCCACCTTGGCCGACACCTGGAAGGCGATTCGGGTGGGAATGTTCGCCTTGATGAGGCCGGTGATGACGTCCACCGACGGCCGTTGCGTCGCAAGGATCAAGTGGATGCCCGCGGCACGCGCCTTCTGTGCCAATCGCGCAATCAACTCTTCGACCTTCTTGCCGACGATCATCATGAGATCCGCCAACTCATCGATGATGACGACGATGAACGGCAGCGCGGTCAGGTCCTCGACGTCCTCGGCGACGATGCCGGGCACGCCTTGCGCGATTTTTGCCATCCGGATCGGATCCTTGATCGGTTTGCCCGCGTCGGCCGCGTCCTTGACCTTGCGATTGAAGCCGCCGATGTTGCGCACGCCCAGCATCGACATGAGCTGGTACCGCCGCTCCATTTCCGCAACGCACCAGCGCAGTGCGTTGGCCGCCTGCTTCATGTCGGTCACGACGGGCGACAACAGATGCGGAATTCCTTCATAAACCGAGAGTTCCAGCATCTTCGGGTCGATCATGATCATGCGCACGTGCTCGGGGCTGGCCTTGTACACGAGGGAAAGGACCATGGCATTGATGCCCACCGACTTGCCGGATCCGGTGGTGCCGGCAATGAGCAGATGCGGCATGCGCGCGAGGTCGGCGACCACCGGTACTCCGCCGATGTCCTTGCCGAGCGCCAGGGCGAGCGGCGAGCTCACCTCGTCATAGGGCTTCGATTTGATGATTTCGCCCAGGGTCACGATTTCGCGCTTCTCGTTGGGTATTTCAAGACCGACGACGGATTTGCCGGGGATGATTTCCACGACCCGTACGCTGATGGCCGACAACGCCCGCGCAAGGTCTTTGGCGAGATTGCTGATCTGGCTCACTTTGACGCCGGGCGCGGGCCGAAGCTCGAATCGGGTGATCACCGGCCCAGGTTGCACTGCCACGACTTCCGCTTCCACGCCGAAATCCCGTAGCTTGATCTCGACCAGTCGCGACATGGCCTCCAAAGCTTCGTCTGAATACGACTGCTCGCGGGGTCCGGGCTCATCGAGCAGCGACAGGGCCGGCAGTTCGCTCGACTTGGGGGCATCGAACAGCGGTACTTGCCGCTCGCGCTCGATGCGCTCGCTCCTCGGGACCGGAGCGACCGGTTCGATGCGCGGCGGCGGGCGGCTGGCGACCTTTTTCTGCTCCTCGCGGACCACGCCCTGCCGCGCCTGCTTGCGCTGCTGTCCCGAGGCCAGCTCGCGCCGCTGTTCGATTTTTGATTGCGTCCAGTTGATGCCCTTCAGGACCGAGGCGCCCAATTTATCCATGACGTCGAACCAGGACACCCCGAGGAACAGAGCGACGCCCGAAAACCACAAGGCCAGCAGCAACAGGGTCGCGCCCAGGAATTGCAAGGCCTCCTTGCCGTGATCGCCGACGAATTCGCCCACCACGCCGCCGGCGCTGCTCGGAAATGCGGTGCCGTCCCAGTGCAGGCTCGCCAGCCCGCAACTCGTCAGCAGCGTCACTCCGAATCCCGCCGCCCGCAGTATGGTGTTGATGCGCGACCGCGCATCGGGAAGGGCCTGCTCCTTGTGCACCAGCCAGCCGGCGTACGCCAACATCACTGGGAATAGGTATGCCGGGCGGCCGAAAAGAGAGAAAAAGAAGCCTGCCAGCCACGCGCCAACGGGTCCGATCCAGTTATGCACTGACGCGCCGTCGCCGGTATTCCAGAAGCTGGCGTCATCTTTGTGATAAGAAAGCAGCGCCAGGACCAGCAGCAGAGCAACGGCCCCCAAGAACCACAGCGCCCCTTCGCGCAGCGCCCGCGCCACTGTGGCCGACAGTTTCATGGTGGACTTGGATTTCTTGGCAACAGTCGCTTCAGTCAATTCTAGACCTTTAATGATATTTACTTCTTAACCATTTGAATATTATGTAATAGTAACCGAGTCTCGCGCTCGTCGAAAGCGCTGGTCGTAGGTTTGAGGCCGGCCACTTGTTTGAACTGGCTGGCGCCCACAGATTTACTTACCATGAGCCGGCGGCAGTAACGTCCGCGTACGACCATTTAGAAGAGAGGCAAATTATACATGAGCGTCGTCAGGCACAGTCCACTCCTTATCCTGGGATCAGGTCCTGCCGGCTATAGCGCCGCCGTCTACTCGGCGCGCGCCAACCGCGCACCGCTGCTCATCACGGGGTTGGAGCAGGGGGGCCAGCTCATGACGACCACCGATGTGGACAATTGGCCGGGAGACGTAGAACACCTGCAGGGTCCGGCGCTCATGGACCGCATGCGCCGCCATGCGGAGCGCTTCAACACGGAAATCGTATTTGACACGATCAACCGCGCCGAGCTGCGGCAGCGCCCGTTTCGCTTGTTTGGCGACAGCGGCGAGTACACCTGCGACGCGCTCATCATCGCGACCGGCGCGTCGGCCAAATATCTGGGACTTCCCTCGGAGGAGATCTTTCGCGGCAAGGGAGTTTCCGCCTGCGCCACCTGCGACGGCTTCTTCTACCGTGGCAAGCCGGTTGCCGTGATCGGCGGCGGCAACACGGCGGTGGAGGAGGCGTTGTACCTGGCCAACATCGCATCGCACGTCACTCTCGTGCATCGGCGGGATAAACTAAGATCTGAGAAAATCCTTCAAGATCGCTTATTTACGCTTGAAACCTCAGGTAAAGTCAGCATAATTTGGAATCACGCGGTGGATGAAATCCTGGGGGACGATGGGGGCGTCACGGGCGTGCGGCTATGCGCGGTGCAGGGGAATGCGACGCGCACCGTGAAGCTGGACGGAGTATTCATTGCCGTGGGACATCAACCGAATACGCAGCTCTTCGAGAAACAACTCGACATGCGCGGCGGCTACATCGTCGTCAAGGGTGGCCTCGAGGGCGATGCGACTTCGACGAGCATCCCGGGAGTGTTCGCCGCAGGAGATGTCGCCGACCACGTCTATCGCCAAGCCGTGACCTCCGCGGGCACCGGCTGCATGGCGGCCCTCGATGCGGACAAATATCTGGAGCGTGTCGAGACCAACCCCCGAGCTGAGCCGCTCGCCGCCCACGCGTGACCAATCCGCGCGTGCGTTTGCTTCGGAGCATTGCCGATATCGATGCGGCGAGTTGGAACGCCGTCGCGGGCTCGGTACAACCTTTCGCGAGGCATGAGTTCCTGCACGCGCTCGAAGCTTCGGGCTGCGTGGTCCCTCGCACCGGCTGGACGGCGCGCCATCTGCTGCTCGAGGACGCGCGCGGCCGCCTCCTCGCCGCCATGCCGCTCTATCGCAAAGGGCACTCGCGCGGCGAATTCGTTTTCGATTTCTCCTGGGCGAATGCCTACGCCCAGCATGGCCTCAAGTACTATCCGAAACTCCTGACGGCCATCCCCTTCACTCCGGTCGCAGGCCCACGCCTGTTGGTGCCTCCCGGACCGGACGCACCGGCCGTGACCGCCGCGCTGATCCAGGCGGCGACCGATTATGCTCGGTCCGAGCATCTTTCCTCCTGGCACGTCTTGTTTCCCGGCGTCGCGGATCTAGCGCCCCTCAACCGCGCGGGGTTGATCGAGCGCCGGGATTGTCAGTTTCATTGGTTCAATCAGGGTTATGACTCCTTCGAGGCCTTCTTGAGCGGATTCACCGCGGAGAAGCGCAAGAAAGCGAAGCGCGAGCGGCGGCGCGTCGCCGAGGCGGGCATAGAGTTCGACACACGGCTGGGCGGGGAGATGGACGATGCCCTTTGGAACACGGTGTACGGCTTCTATGCGGACACCTTTTATCGCCACGGGCACGACCCCTATTTGAATCTGAATTTCTTCAAGCTGATTGCCGCCACCATGCCCCATCAGCTCATGCTGAAAATAGCCCGGCACGGCGTTGAGCCCATCGCCGTGGCGATTTTCTTCGTGGGCGAGGATGCCCTGTTCGGCCGATATTGGGGTGCGGGAGGCAACTTTCACAGCCTGCATTTCGAGACCTGCTATTACCAAGGGATCGAGTACTGCATCGAACATGGGTTGCGCCGCTTCGAGCCGGGAACCCAGGGAGAGCACAAGGTGCCGCGAGGTTTCGTTCCAACGCTCACCAGTTCCATGCACGACATCGTCGATCCGCGCTTCTCGGCCGCCATTCGCGACTTTGCGCAACGCGAGGCTCGCGGAGTCGATCATTACGCCGCCGCCGTGAACGAGCACATCCCCTACCATCGCGCGCCCGATGAGGAGTTGCAGCTCTGAGTAGGCTTGTCTGGCTGGGCGAACATGCAGAACCGGACTGGTTCCCGCCCGTCGAGCAAGCTTTGCGGGATCCGCCGGGACTATTGGCCGCCGGGGGCGATCTCCATCCCGCGCGTCTGCTCGCGGCGTACGAACGCGGCATCTTTCCTTGGTACTCGGCGCAGCAACCCATCCTGTGGTGGTCTCCCGATCCGCGCATGGTCTTGTTTCCGGATGAATTCAACGTCTCACGTAGTTTGCGCAAGACGCTCAAAAATGGTCCGTACAGAACCCGGGTGGATTGCGCGTTCGGCGCGACCATCCGGGAGTGCGCGGCGCCCCGCCGCTCGGGACCCGAGACGTGGCTCAACCCCGACATGATTCGCGCCTATGAGCACCTCTTTGAATTGGGGTTCGGGCACTCCATCGAAACCTACCTTGGGAGTCGACTTGTCGGGGGCTTGTACGGAGTCCGGTTGGGAGGAGTCTTCTTCGGCGAATCGATGTTCAGCCGCGAGAACGATGCCTCAAAAGTGGCCATGGCACGGCTGGTCGATGAATGCCGTGCGCGCGACATTCAAGTCATCGATTGCCAAGTGGCAAGTTCGCACCTCGCCAGCCTCGGCGCGCGTGAAGTCTCCCGCTCCGAATTCGTTGCGCTGCTGCGCCGGCAAGCGCGGCGCGCGCCGAGCGACCGGTGGGTAGAGACACTCTGCATGCCGCCGGTATCGGCGTCGTAAAATTGCATTAGCAGGGGGCTTTATGCACAATGCGCCCGGCTTATCGCATCCCTACATACAACAAGGACGCATGTCAAAAGAAGAGGCAATCCAATTCGAGGGCGAGGTCGTGGAGACCCTGCCCAATACGACGTTTCGCGTCAAACTCAAGACCGGCCATCTCGTTACGGCCCATATCTCGGGCAAAATGCGTAAAAATTACATTCGAATCCTGACCGGCGATCAAGTCACGGTGGAAATGACCCCGTACGACCTGACCAAGGGCCGCATCGTCTATCGCGGCCGCTAAGGAAAGTTCGCGCGACCCTTCGCCGGGCTTTCGTGCGACCTTCGCTAGCTTTCGTGCGACAAGAGTGCGGGCTCGTTGGCCGCCCGCGTGTCGAGTTTCAACTTGTCGCCGTCCTCGCTCAAGGTGACTTCCACGTGTCCGCCATTGACGAGCTTGCCGAACAATAACTCCTCTGCCAGCGGCCGCTTGATGAACTCCTGGATGACGCGCGCCATGGGCCTCGCCCCCATCTTTGGATCGTAGCCCTTCTTGGCGATCCACCTGCGCGCGGGTTCATCAACCGATATGGACACGCGCTTCTGTTCCAACTGCGCCTCGGCCTCGACCAGCAGTTTGTCGACCACCCGCTCGATCGTGTCCTGATCGAGACCGGCGAACTGCACGACGGCATCCAGACGATTGCGGAATTCCGGTGAAAACAAGCGTCGAATCGCCTCCATACCGTCGGACGTGGTGTCGGACTGCGTGAATCCGATGCTCGGACGGCTCATTTCGAACGCGCCCGCGTTGGTGGTCATGACGATGATGACATGGCGGAAATCCGCCTTTCGTCCATTATTATCGGTCAGCGTGCCGTGGTCCATGACCTGCAGCAGCAAGTTGAACACGTCGGGATGCGCTTTTTCGATCTCGTCGAGCAGCAGTACGCAGTGCGGATGCTTCGCAATCGCCTCGGTGAGCAGTCCGCCCTGATCGAAACCCACGTAGCCGGGAGGCGCGCCGATGAGCCTCGACACCGTATGGCGTTCCATGTATTCCGACATGTCGAAGCGAACGAATTCCACGCCCATGGCGATCGCCAATTGCCGCGTCACTTCGGTTTTGCCGACGCCCGTGGGGCCGGAAAACAGGAAAGATCCTACCGGTCTGCGCTGATCGCCCAATCCGGACCGCGACATCTTGATGGCGGCCGACAATGCCTCGATCGCCTTATCCTGACCGAAGATGGTCAATTTCAAATTACGCTCTAAGTTCTTGAGTACGTCCCGGTCGGACAGGGAGACGTTTTTCGGCGGTATCCGCGCAATGCGGGCCACGACATTTTCGATCTGGCTGACGGTCACCGATGCCTCGCGGCTCTCCACGGGCTTGAGGCGCAGGTTGGCGCCCGCTTCGTCGACGACGTCGATGGCCTTGTCCGGCATGTGCCGGTCGTTGATGTGACGCGCCGCGAGTTCGGCGGCCGCCTGCAAGGCGTCGTCTTCGTACTTGACGCCATGATGCTCTTCATAGCGGGTCTTGAGTCCGCGCAGGATGTCGACCGTGTCCTGAACCGACGGCTCGGTGATGTCGATCTTCTGAAATCGCCGCGCCAGCGCGTGGTCCTTCTCGAAAATCCCGCGATATTCGTTATAGGTGGTGGATCCGATGCAGCGCAGCTCCCCGTTCGCGAGGGCCGGCTTGATGAGATTCGATGCATCCATCACGCCCCCGGACGCGGCGCCGGCGCCGATGACGGTGTGGATCTCGTCGATGAACAGGATCGCGCCCGGTTGCTTCTTGACCTCGGCGAGAACCGCCTTGAGGCGCTTCTCGAAGTCGCCGCGGTACTTGGTGCCGGCCACCAGGGAACCCATGTCCAGCGAATAAATGGTGGCGTCGAGCAGAACATCCGGAACTTCGTTCTCGACGATCATGCGGGCCAGACCCTCCGCGATCGCAGTTTTGCCCACACCGGCCTCTCCCACGTACAAGGGATTGTTCTTGCGGCGTCGGCACAGAATCTCGATGGTCCGTTCGACCTCGAGTTTGCGCCCGATGAGCGGGTCGATCTTGCCCTTGCGTGCGGCATCATTTAGATTCGTGGCGTACTTCTCGAGGGCGTTGCCGCTGCCCTCGCCGTCGCGCTCCGCGTCGCCGGAGACGCCGCCCTCCTCCCTTTCACTGCGTTCCTCGCCGCCGGCCTTCGAGAGACCGTGCGCGATGAAATTGACCACGTCGAGACGCGACACGTCCTGCATGCTCAATAAATAGGCGGCATGCGACTGTTTCTCGCTGAAGATCGCGACCAGCACGTTGGCCACGGTGACTTCTTTCTTGCCGCTCGATTGAACGTGAAACACCGCGCGCTGAAGCACCCGCTGAAAGCCCAGCGTCGGCTGCACGTCGCGATCCTCGCCGGGCGGCAGTCGCGGTGTGGTCTGGTCGATGAACTGCTTCAGCTCGGTCTTGAGCTTGGGCGTATCCGCGCCGCACGACTTCAAGACCTCCCTCACCTTGGGGGTATCGACGATCGCGAGCAGAAGATGCTCCACGGTCATGAATTCATGCCGTGCTTCCCGTGCACTGGCAAACGCATCATTCAAGCAAAATTCGAGTTCTTGACTAAGCACAGGTTATGCCTCTTCTAGCGTTGCCATCAGCGGATGCTGATGTTGTCGCGCATACGCGATCACTTGAGCCACCTTGGTCTCTGCAATCTCATAAGTAAATACCCCGCATACCCCTTTGCCCTTGGTATGCACCTCGAGCATAACGCGAGTCGCCTTGGTACGGTCCATCGCAAAGAAGCGTTGCAGGATATCGACAACGAATTCCATGGGAGTGTAGTCGTCATTGATGAGGACCACCTGATAGAGTGGGGGGCGCTTGAGCCGGGGCGCCGATTCCTCAACGACCAAGCCCGTCCCGTCCCGACCTCGTTCAATGTCGCTCATGTGTGAATAGTTTATAGGGTGCGTTATCACGGTTTACAAGCCGTCCAAGCAAATCGCAGGGCCAAACGCCAATGTCGCAGATCAGTGTCACTTTATTTTCACAAGCAAAAACAAATGCTTGAGCGGCCCGGCGCATAGCCCGTATGATTGCCCCGCTTAAGGTTTCCATGTCGCGCGGTGCGGCCGACGCTCAAAGCCCAAGGCGCCAACGAACTTCCCATGCTTGATATGCGAACAAATCAGTGGCTGTCCCGTCTGCAAGGCAATGGCCCGGCGTATGTATCGCTCATCCTCGCGGCGTTGATCGCCATTGAGCTGGCCCGGATGGCCCTTTCCTTCCTCGGCGGTCCGGTCAAGACCCCACAGCCGGTCGTGAACCGGCCCGCGGCCCCGCATGTCCGCCCGGGGGTGGACGCACAAAAGGTGGTTTCGGCCCATCTATTCGGAGTTGCGGCGGTCGAGCCGGGCGCCCAGGACCCGGCCGACGCGCCTCTGAGCAGCGCAAATCTGGTGCTGGCGGGCACGATTGCAAGCCAGGATCCCAAGCACGGAGTGGCGATCATCAGCGACGGCGGCCCATCGAAGGTGTATTCGGTGGGCGATAACGTGAGCGGGGCGACCTTGCACTCGGTATACCTCGATCACGTCATCCTCGATCGCGCCGGGGTACTGGAAACCCTGATGCTGCCACGGCAGCTGGCCGGGAGCCGGCCGATGGCGGCCGCCCGCAGGACCGGCGGAGCCGACCCTCGCACCGTCGCGGCTGTCGACAACATTCGGCGGCTGGTCCAGCAGGATCCAGGGATTTTGGACCAGGTCATGCGCACCGTCGCCTCCTACGACAATGCAGCGGGCAAACTGCGCGGATTCCGCGCCTATCCGGGCAGAAACCGTGCCATCTTTAATAAACTGGGTTTAAAACCCGGGGACTTGGTCACGGCAATTAATGGCACGGCGTTGGACGATCCTCAACATAGTCAGGAAGTCTTCAACACCATTCAAACCTCGGATCACGTGACTGTGACGATCGAGCGCGGCGGGCAGAAACAGGACATCACCCTTAACATCGCCCAAGTGGCCGCTCAAGCCACCAGGGACCTGGAAGGAGATACGGCTCCCGCGTCGTCGCTTCCGGGTGGGGTGCCTCCCCCGGGGGCGGCGCCTCCGAACAACAGCAATGAGAATCCCAATGATCAGTAGCGCGCGCCTCCTCCCAAAGCGTTCAATACACGACGGGTGCCCATGATGCCGACCACCAGACCGCCAGATAGACTCCGAACGGGCACCGTGTGCGCAATCGCGGTCCTGCTCGTCGTGATGTCCTTGGCAGCGGCAGCCGCGCCCCCCCGGTCGACGGACGGGCCCACCATCACCCCGAATTACAAAGACGCCGACCTGAGCCAGATCATCCAGGCGGTGAGCGAGGTCACCGGCAAGAATTTCATCATCGACCCCCGGGTCAACGCCAAGGTCACGATGCTGTCGGCGACCCCGATGTCGCCGGCAGCATTTTATGAAGCCTTTCTCGCAGTTCTGCAGGTTTATGGCTACGTGGCGGTGCCCGCCGGCAAGGTCATCAAAATCATCCCGAACACGGATGCGCGGCAGCTACCGTCGATCGACCTGCCAAACGACGTGAGCTCGACCTCGGACGAAATCGTCACCCAGATCATCACAATGAAGAATGTGAGCGCAGCGCAGCTCGTGCCGTTGCTGCGGCCCCTGATCCCCCAGCAGGGTCACCTCGCCGCCTACCCGAGCGGCAACATGCTCATCATCTCGGATCGCGCCAGCAACGTGAACCGCATCATGAAAATCATCGCGCGGATGGATGAGAGCGGCGACGAGCCCGTGGAGGTGATTGCGCTGCGCAATGCGAGTGCGGCCGACCTCGTCCGAACGGTCAACCAGCTGAGCCAGGGGCAGGCCTCCGAAGGGGCTGGCGCGCCGGTCAAGATCGTGGCCGATGAACGCACCAACAGCGTGCTCGTAAGCGGCGAAAAGTCGCTGCGGTTAAAGATCAAGGCCCTGATCGTCAACCTGGACACGCCCATGCAGAGCGGCGGCGACACGCAGGTCAGGTACCTGCGCTATGCCGACGCCGAAAAGATCGCGGACAAGCTGAAGGGCCAGGCGACCGCCTCGGCCAAGGCCCAGGGCGGCCCGCAGGGCGGCGCCGCGCCCAGCGCCAGCGGCGGAGCCAACGTCGATGCCAGCGTGACCATCTGGGCGGACGTGGCCACCAATGCACTCATCATCACGGCACCGCCGAAAATCATGAAATCGTTGATGGCCGTGATCGACAAGCTCGATATCCGCCGAGCCCAGGTGCAGGTCGAAGCGCTCATCGTCGAGGTGGACGTCAATAAGAGCTCGAATCTCGGTGTGCAATGGATCCTCTATGGGCAGGGCGGCAACACCGTCCCGGCAGCCGTCACCAATTTCCCGGGTTCCGGGACAGGCATCGTGAACCTGGCGGCGGCCGCCCTGGGCGGGACCACCACGTCCAGGACCACCGGGACCACCGGGGTCGGTGGCGTGGCGGGGGCCGTCTCGGCCCTCACCACCGGCGCAACCCTGGCGATCGGGCGTTACAACCCCACCTCAGGAACGAATTTCGCCGCCATCGTTCAAGCCTTGCGCAGCGATGGGTCGAGCAACATCATTTCGACTCCGTCGCTCATCACCATGAACAACGAGGAAGCCGAGGTCAAGGTGACGCAGGAGATTCCCCTGATTACGGGCTCATTCTCCAACACTCAGGCCAGCATTTCGGGCACCACCAGCCCGTTCACCACCATCCAGCGCGAGGAAGTGGGCACCATCCTGAAAGTGACGCCGCACATCAACGAAGGCAATTCTGTCCAGCTGAAGATCGAGCAGGAGGACTCCTCGCCCGGCGCCAAGCTGACTGATTCGGCCGACATCTCGACCAACAAGCGCTCGATCAAGACGACGGTGTTGATCGAGGACGGCGGCATCATCGTGTTGGGCGGACTCATGTCCGACACGGTCACGCAGAGCGAGGATCGGGTCCCGGTGCTGGGGGCCATTCCGCTCCTGGGCAACCTCTTCAAATCGCGCAGCGGGTCGCGTCAGAAGAAGAACCTCCTGGTGTTCATCCGGCCCAAGATCCTGCGCGATGCGGACGCCACCGAGACCACCAGCGAAGGTAAATACGAGGAAGTGCGGGAAGAGGAAAAGAAGCTGGGACGCGGGCATATCAACCTGTTGCCGGGCGAGAAGCAGCCAGTCATACCGGTGATTCCGCCGAAGTCCGCGCTGCCGCCGCCACCGCCCCCCGCCATCACCAATCCGGGCGGCGCGACTCCGAACCCCACCTCGCCGCAGACCGCGGCGCCGCAGACGAATGACGCACCGCCACCGGCCGCACCGCCGCCGGCCGCACCGCCGCCGGGCACGCCATGAACGCGGAAATCCAGGAACCGCTCCAGCGGAAGCTGTCCTTCCCGTTCGCGAAGCGGCACGGCGTGCTGGTGCGAGGCGTCGCCAACGACGTGGCCGACACGGTCTGCCGCCCCGGCGTCACGCCCCAGGCGCTGGCGGAGGTGCGGCGCTTCATCGGCGTGCCGTTGAAGCTCGAGCGCGTATCCAGCGAGGCCTTCGACTCGATGCTGCGCATTGCGTACGAGGCCGGTTCGGGTGCTGCGATGCAGATGTTGGAAGGATTGGACGACAATACCGACCTCGCCCACTTGGCCGAGGACATTCCCGAGTCCTCCGACCTGCTCGAAAGCGACGACGAAGCGCCCATCATTCGCCTGATCAATGCGTTGCTCACGCAGGCGGTGAAGGAGAACGCCTCGGACATCCACATCGAGCCCTACGAGAATCGGCTGGTGATCCGGTTCCGCGTCGACGGCGTGCTGCGTGAAGTGCTCCAGACGAAACGCGCCGTGGCACCGCTCGTGGTCTCGCGCATCAAGGTCATGTCGAAGCTCGATATCGCGGAACGGCGGCTGCCGCAGGACGGCAGAATCTCCTTACGCATCGCCGGCCGTGCCGTCGACGTGCGCGTTTCCACCTTGCCGTCGGGGCACGGTGAGCGCGTGGTGCTGCGATTGCTCGACAAGCAGGCCGGACGCATCGAACTCACCTCCCTCGGCATGGACCAGCGCACCCAGGCCACGATGGATGAGATCATTCACAAACCTCACGGGATCATCCTGGTGACGGGTCCGACCGGATCCGGCAAGACCACGACGCTGTATGCCGCACTCGAACGCATCAACGACAATACCCGAAACGTCATGACCGTCGAGGATCCGATCGAATACTACATCGACGGCATCGGCCAGACGCAGGTCAACACGAAGGTGGAAATGACGTTCGCACGGGGCCTGCGCGCCATCCTGCGCCAGGACCCCGACGTGGTCATGGTCGGTGAAATCCGCGACCTCGAAACCGCGCAGATCGCGGTGCAAGCCAGCTTGACCGGCCACCTTGTGCTCTCCACGCTGCATACGAATACCGCGGTGGGCGCGGTCACGCGCTTGCGCGACATGGGAATCGAACCCTTCCTCCTGTCATCGAGCTTGATCGGCGTGCTCGCGCAACGCCTGGTGCGCGTGCTCAACCCCGAAACGCGGGAGCCGTTCCAAGCCGGCGAATACGAGCGCCGCTTGCTCAATCTCGACCCGAAGGGGCCACCGGCGCAGCTCTACCGCCCCAGCAGCGAGCCCGGGACCGGATATCGGGGGCGGACCGGCATTTATGAATTGATCGCGGTCGACGACCATATGCGAACCATGATTCACGACGGCTCGTCTGAACAGGATCTCGAGCGCTATGCCCGCACTGCCAGTCCGGGCATCCGCGACGACGGCCGGCGGAAGGTGATGGAGGGCGAAACCACGCTCGAGGAAGTCTTGCGCGTTACCCGCGAGGATTGATCCGATGGGTGCCTTCGAATACACGGCGCTCGATGCGCAAGGCCGTGAACGCAAAGGCCTGATCGAAGGCGATACCCCGAAGCACGTCCGGCAGCTGCTGCGCGAAAAGCATTTGCTGCCCATGGATATCCAGGAGACGGCGGAGCGCGAGCTCAAGCAGAGCCGGCGCCGCGGATTCATGCGCCGCGGCCTTTCCACGTTGGATTTGGCGCTGCTCACCCGGCAATTGGCGACTTTGCTGCACTCCGGGTTGCCGCTCGAGGAATCGCTGCAGGCGGTCGCCGAACAGACCGAGAAGCCGCGCGTTCAGAGAATCATCCTCGGCGTCCGTGGCAAGGTGGTGGAGGGCCATCCGTTGGCGGACGGCCTCCGGGATTTCCCGCAGGCGTTCCCGGAGATCTATCGGGCCACCGTCTCCGCAGGCGAACAGTCCGGCAAACTGGATTCGGTATTGGAAAGGCTCTCGGACTACACCGAATCCCGCCAGGTCATGGGCCAACAGGTGAGCAATGCCCTGGTCTATCCCATCGTATTGATGGTGCTGTCATTCGCCATCGTGTCGTTTTTGCTGGCATATGTCGTCCCGCAGGTGGTGGCGGTTTTCGAGTCCGGCCATCAGGAATTGCCCGTCGCCACGCGGCTTCTGATTGGTATGAGCGATTTCGTGCGTCATTACTGGTTCTATGGATTGATCCTGGCCGCGGTGGCGGGCTGGGGATTCATGCGCTGGCTGCGGTCGCCGGAAGCGCGGCTTCGTTTCGACGCATTCCTGCTCCGGGTGCCGCTGGCGGGCAAACTGATCCGCGGCGTGAACACGGCCCGTTTCGCGCGCACCTTCAGCATTCTCACGGCGAGCGCGGTACCGGTGCTCGAGGCCTTGCGGATCTCGGCCGAGGTAGTCAACAATTTGCCGATGAAAAGGGCCGTGGAGGATGCGGCGCTGCGGGTGCGCGAGGGCGCGCCGATCGGTAAGTCCCTGGCGGCGAGGAAGCTGTTCCCCCCCATGATGATTCACCTCATCAGCAGCGGCGAGAGCAGCGGCGAACTGGAAAAGATGCTCGAACGTGCGGCCTCCAATCAGGAACGTGAGATGGATAGTCTGCTGTCGACCATGACCAACCTGTTGGGGCCGTTCATGGTGGTGTTCATGGGAGCCGTCGTCATGTTCATCGTTATTGCGCTGTTGCTGCCGATTTTTCAACTCAACGATCTGGTCAAATAGCGCGCGACGTGCAATGACTGTGCGCCAGGCTATTGCGCGCCAGGCGCATTTCCGTTTATAAACCGCGCGTGTTGGTTCACTGGTGAAGCGAAAGCTTCGGTGGCATGAGCGAAAAACCCGAATCGGACGAGTTCGAGGAAGAGGACGCAGAGGACGTTGCGCCGGGCGGTGATGATGTGGACGTGGATCACATCATGCGGGACGTCGAGTCACAGCGGCGCCGGGCCCCGAAGGGTGCCGAACCGGCCTGGCGGCGTCTGGAACGGGTGATGGAAGAGCGCCGCACGGCCGAACTGCTCAGCGACTTCGACGATTACAAAATCGACGATGCCGGCGAGTTCGACGTGGGGGACGGCGAGGAATCGGACAAAGTTTCCGGCAGGAAGAAGCATAAAAAGAGAGGGCACTGACGGTCGATTGGGCACACCGCCCGGTTACCCCGCGCCGTTACACGGCGGCCGCCGGAAATGCTGCCGTACACGCTGCGCTCGTGGAAGTCGATTTCGTGGAAGCGCCAGAAATTCGCGGTGTAGTGATTGCTGCTGCCGCCCACCAGGCGGGCGTCAAAAACCAGTATTTCAACTCGTCATGCTCGAAATCCGCCGGCGACAGCCGGGGACCCTGCTCGAAGACCAGAACGGTGAGGGCTGCCTGGGAGAGTTCGCGGGCGATGACGCCGCCGGCGGCCCCCGACCCGACCACGATGAAGTCCACGGTTTCGTTGGGCCGTCACGCCGGCTTTTCCGGATAGGGCACGAAGCCGGTGTAATTCGCATCGTAGTGGCCGAACGGCGGCGTGAATGCGTGACGATCTTCGAATCCCATCATTTTCCAACCGAGCCCCTCCGTATTACCCCCGTACTTGGGCGAGGAGAACATGCCGAGGACGGTCAGCATGCGTCCGCTTCGGGGATCATATTGTACAGCGACGACGACTTCGCCATGACCTCGCATCCGAACCCGATGCAGAACCCGCAGTGCGCACAGCCGGGGCCGGTGTGCACGACTGCGAAGCACGGCGCCGCAAAGCGCTGCGACTGGCGATCAAACCCCTTCCCCGCAAGCTTATTCAACGCAAGGCAGGCTCATTCAGAACGGCGATCGCCGCAGATCCGGCTCAGTTACTCCGTTTGTGCCTCGAACACCAGCAAGCGGGCACCCAAGACTCCGCTCGGGGGAGCGGCGAGGTAGAGCCGGTCGCGCTTCGCGTACCACACCCCGGTGCGAGTGCCGAGTGCTGTCGGGAATCTTCCCATGTCGGTGTAGTGGTCCGCGTCGACCTGCTGTACCACGCTCAAAAAGCCCTCTCCGCCTGCCACATAAATGCGCTTTCGGTCGGCGTCGAAAAACATATCGTCCATGTCGCCCGCCGTCGGCAAGCTGGCAACAATCTTGCCGGAATCCATGTCTAGAACAGTGAGGCGGGACGGCTTGCGCGTGCCGATAAAGACCCGGCGATTGGGCTCATCGAGGACCATTGGAAAGTTCGCCGAGTGCCCAGCGGGCAGCGACCACGCGACCATCTTTCCATTGCTGCGGTTGATGACCTGAATATTCTTCGTGTCGGCCACATTGACGAAAATGCGAGGGCCCTTCGTTTCGAGTTGAAACCCCTCGGGGTGCCCTTCAAACTTGTATTCCGTCGGCAGGCGCTTGTTGGTCACGGGATCGATTACAGCGATGCCACCATCGCCATAACCCAGATAAATCTTTTTTGCCGACGCGTCGTAGCGCAGATTATCCGGATCGGATCCCTCGCCAAAATCGATGCGATCAAGCAACGTGAATTTCGTGCCGTCGTAGACGTCCACGTGGCCGTCCGCCGAATTGGCGATGAACAGCTTGTCCCATTCCGCCAGATAGAGCGTGCCCTGCGGCTCGGCGAGTCCGTCGATTTGGTGCAACATGCGCCCGGCGAACACATCCACGATCTGCACCGAGTTATTACCGAGTCCTGAGAAGATTACGCGCTTGCGCTTGGCGTCGATTGTAAAGTGGTCAAGTCGGCCCTGAACACCGGGCAGCGGTATCTCTTGCACCTCTCGCACCGGCGGGGACTCGCGCTCCTGTGCGCGAGCGATGGGACCGAGAGCGGCTACCGCGCCGAAGCAGAAGACAGTACCTAGAATAGTGCGACGGAGATGCATGGTTGAATGCCTCGTTCGGTGGTTGGTTGGGAATTGAAGGCGACTATTCAGGGGACGACCTCGAAAGCGCGCAACTCGGCGCCGCGTTCCCCGTCGCGCGGCACGGCGACATATAACCGGTGCCATCCCGGCACAAAAACCGATGTACGTGCAATCGGGCCGGTCGCGATGCGGGCGATGCGCTCGTAGTGATCGGCGTCGATCTGTCGGGTGACATCCACGAATCCCTCGCCACCGCTCGTATAAATGCGCCGCGTCGATGAGTCGAAAGAAAGGCCGTCGAGCATCGCCACCGTAGGAACGGATGCGACCACGGCGCCCGAAACGGAGTCGAGCACGACGATGCTCGCGGGTGTGCGCACCCCGAGAAAGAGGCGGCGGCTTTTCTCATCGAGGGCGATGGCAACGTTCTTTTGGATCCCAGGAATGGTCCATTTATCCACTTGCGCCTTCGTCTTGCGGTCGAGTACGACGACCTGAGAGTCATCCGGCACCAGGACAAATGTGTGCTCGCCATGGGTCTCGACGACGCTGCCGCCAGCATGAGCGTCCGTGGTGAGAGCGGCTACACGAGCGCCGCTGGCGGCGCTGAATATGGTGAGATCCCCCTGCTCCTTGTCGGCATCGCGTCCTCCGGACCCGACATAGATTTCCTTCGACCGCGGGTCATACGCTATGGCATCCGCTCCGAGCGACACGTTAGCGGTTCGAATCACGGCAAGCGTGGTCCCATCAAGCGTTTTCACCGAACCATCCGCCCCGGAGGCGACAATGAGCTCGTTGAACTTGGGAATGAACAGCACCCCCTGCGGCTTGGCGAACCCAGGGAGCGTGTGCGTCACACGGCCGACCCTCAGATCGACCACCTCGATGGTGTTTTTCGCCAGTGCTGCGAGGAAGGCCCGTCGTCCCTTTACGTCGATGGCGAAGTGGTCGATGCGACCGTCGACCTCGGGCAACGGGATCGTCTGCACGAGGCTTAGGGAGGCCTTCGCCACCATTGCAGCGGAAAACGAAAGCAAAAGAGTCAAGCTGACGATCAGCTTGCGCATATGGCGACCAAGGATCGACGTGGCGTTGTCTACCATCTTGTTTATGCTCCCCGACAATCATCACTGTCGAATCAGGTTCCGTATCATGAGCGTCCGAAGCTTTCAAGAACCTGTCAGGAACGAATAGTCCGGAAGAGTCGTCTTGCATGCGCCGGTTGTCTGTACGTCGTTTCGATCACGGTGACGCGCTCCGCCTGCGGCGGGCGATTGGGCTGGACGTGTAAGTCGGTGACCTGTAAGAATGAATAGGGGGTACATTTATGGCACGAATCCTGCTCGTCGAGGACGATCCTGCCCTGTCGCGCGGAGTTATCGCGCTTCTCAAGGCTGCCGGACACGCCGCCGACTGTGCCAACGACGGGGAAACCGCTCTGTTCCTGGTCGATTCTGAACCCTGCAGTCTGGTCATCCTGGACATTGGGTTGCCCGGCATATCGGGATTCGAGGTGATCAAAAGGTTGCGTGCGCGGGGCTGCAAGACACCCATTTTGGTCTTAACCGCCCGCGATCACGTGACCGATCGGGTGAAGGGACTCGATCTGGGAGCGGACGATTACTTGTTGAAACCATTCAATACCAGCGAACTGGGTGCGCGCGTCCGCGCGCTACTGCGGCGCGACCACGGCGATCCCAGCCCGGTGGTGGTCATCGGCAATCTGAGGATCGACCGGACACACGGCACGGCCGAAGTTTGCGGCCGACCCCTGCAGTTGCGGCCCCGCGAATGGGCGGTGCTCGATCGGTTGACCGCAAAAGCCGGTGAGATCGTGTCGAAGGAGAGGCTGATCGCCGAGGTCTTCAGCTTCGACGACGCAGTGGCCCCGAACGCCCTCGAGGTGCACATCGCGCGCCTCCGCAGGAAACTCGAGCCGGATGGGCCGGCGATCCGAACATTGCGAGGACTCGGATACATGCTGAAGGCTTCTTGACGTCACGAGATGTTCAAGTCGTCGATTACAAAGTTCTTGATCGCTTCATTGGGCATCCTGATGACCGGTCTGTTCGTCGCAGCGCTGATTCTTGCCGTCGAGGCTTGGGCCAACTATGCACTGGCCGGCCGGATAGCCCGCCTGACCAGCACCGATAAGACGCTGTTCGACGCCCTGGTAACCGTTCGCGCCCAGATTCCCAAGGACAGCACCGCACTGATCGCGGAGGAGGATCCGAAGCCGGTGATCGGTGCGACCTATGCGGATGCGTCGAGGACGGTGAAAACCGCGCTGGACGCACTGGAGTCCACCGACATTGCCAATCGTCGACTGCTTGCGGCCGCCATTCGAGACGCGTGGCAAAAAGTGAAGGCGTTGCAGTCCACCGTCGATATTCAGGCGTCCCGCATCCGGGTCGGGCGGAAATTGCACGCCATCGACGACTGGCGCCAAGCGATTCACGAAATGCTCGAGACCTTGAGCACGGCCTCGGTGGCGGTCGGTAATACGGTGAGGATAGGCGATCCGCTGATCGCCGAGATGGTGCAGATACGGCGGACCGCATGGACGATCCGCGATCGCTATGGACTGCAGTGCTCGATGCTGCGTCCGTACGTGGACACCAGCCAGCCGCTGGACTCCGCACAACTCGACAGTTGGCTGGGAAATCGGGCGGTCTATACCTATGCCTGGCACACGCTCGATGAATTTCTACTGCGGCCCGGCGTGTCGAGCGCCGTGCGCGAGCGGGTCGAACGCGCCCGCCAAAAGACGCAGGAGGCACAAGCCGAGGTCGATGCCATCGTCAAGCGATTCGACAACTCCGGTAGGCCGGCCGTCGCCAGTGCCGAATGGACCACCCTGTGCGACGGCCCCTTCGATTCGATTCTCGCCATCGCCCAACAGGCTCAGGATGAGGCCAACACGCACGCCGAGGCCATTCGAGCGGCGTCGTTTCGGCTATTGCTCGTGGCCGGAGTCGACCTTACCTCAGTCATCGCCTTCGGCGCTTTTGCCGTCGTTCACGTACAGCGCCGATTGGCCCGTCCCATGAAGATCCTGACTGCGGCGATTGCGCGTCTGAGCCGCCGGGATTTCGACGAAGCAGTACCCTCGACCGGAAATCCCGATGAGCTGGGTAGCATGGCGCAGGCGCTCGAAACATTGCGCGCCAGCGCGCTCGAGGCAGAGCGTCTTCAACAAGCGATGAACCGCTTCACGGCTGATGCCTCGCACCAAATGCGCACCCCGCTGACAATCCTTCGCACGCACATCGCCGTGCTGGGCGGACTGATCCCGGCGAATGGCGATGCGTACTCTTCATTCAATGACGTCCAGGAAGCGGCCGACCGGCTGCAGCGTCTGCTCATTCAGCTGCTGAAGCTCGCCCGAGCCGATGGTGGTCACGCGGTGGATCAGGATTCGGCGGCGATCGATCTTCGTGAGGTCATTCAGGAGATCGCGGCAAGTCACGTGCCGCAAGGAATCGAGGCCGGGATCGATTTACATTTCGAAGCCGAACAGCGGCCGTTCCCGACTTACGCAAACCCGATCACGATCCACGAGATCTTCGCAAATCTGATCGACAACGCGATTCGCTACAACGACGAGGGCGGCACCGTCGTGATCAGACTCTTCGATGAGAACGGCAGACACGTAGTCGAGGTCGAGGATGACGGCCCGGGAATCCCCGATGCCGAGAGAGACAAGGTATTCACGCGGTTTTATCGGCTAAACCGCGACCAAAGTCGGGTTGGCAGCGGGTTGGGACTGGCCATTGTCCAATCGCTTGCGGCGACGCTGAATGCCGAAATCAGCATGAGTGCGGGAGCCAATAGCGGCGGTTTGCGGGTGCGCGTCGCCTGGGCCTAGCCTCGCACGTATTTTTTCAATGACGTTTTAGCGTCACGCGACATGACGTCAAAACGCCACGTTTTGAAAACGCATGGGCCCACCCGGAAATGTGTCTATTTTGATCCTTCGCCCGCCCTGACAGCTTCCTGAAAGCTACCCGCGCTCATGATGAGCCCCACTGATGCCAGGCTGATGTCGCATGGAGCGTCAGACGTTTAATAACTATGTTGGGGAGCATATGAACAGACAACTCCGCGTTGATGGTGGAACCACGCATGGCTCGCAGGGCCCTTCGGCCAAGCTGATGCACGCGATCGCAATGGTGCTTATGAGCACTGCGCTGGCGGGACTAACAATGTCCAACGCGTTGGCGGAGGCCCCCACCGCGTCGGCCGACTCGCAGGAGAAGAGCGAGACGATGGAAGCAATCGTCGTGACGGGCTCGAGAATTTCCCGGCGCGACTATCAGTCCGACAGCCCCATCGTGACGATCGATCAATCGTCGCTGGCGGCCGCGGGGCAACCGACGCTCGATCGCGCGATCGGCGAGATGCCGCAGTTCGCCGCCGCCCAAGGCATGAGCGAAGTGGGCGACGTACAGGGCGCCACCGGTTTTGCCGGCGGCCAGGCTTACGGCGACCTCCGCGGCCTGGGGCCGAATCGAGCGCTCGTCCTGATGGATGGGCGGCGACTCATGTCATCGAATCCGAATGGCTCCGTTGATCTCAATACCATTCCGATGTCGATGATCGAAAACGTCGAGATCATCACCGGAGGCGCATCCTCGACATACGGTTCCGACGCGATCGCGGGCGTCCTGAATTTCAAGCTGCGGCAGACCTTCAGCGGCGCCGAGATCAGCTACACGCACGGCGCAACGACGCATGGCGACGGCGCCACGGAACATGTCAGCGCACTGCTCGGCGGCAACTTCGCCGATAACCGCGGTAATTCGGTGCTGGCGTTCGAGTATTCCCAACGCAACGTGGTGCACGGTGCGGACCGGCCGTTCTTTGCGAACATACGCGAACTGGCGCGGCCGCCGGAGGGCATCATGCCGGCCGGCACCTTCGGATCGGCGCCGTCGATCGCAGCGGTGAACGGCGTGCTCGCCGGCTATCCCGGCACGACGCCCATCGCGGGGACTGGCGCCTACAATGGATCGCTTGGTGTGAACACCGATGGCACGATTTTCAGCGATCTTGCGGCGCCCAATTGCGTTCAGAACTACAAGGGTCTCGGGCCGAAGGGCGTCAACATCAGCAAGAATTGCCAACAGGTTCAAGTCGGTCTGGGTAATTTTTTCGCAATTCAGGTGCCGCTCACCAAGTACAACGTGCTCGCCCGCACCACGTACAAGCTGAACGACGATGTTTCGGCTTACACCCAATTCAGCTTCATGGAGTCTTCGACACGCGACGAGACGGCCGGCGGGTCCACCGGTCCCGGCAAGGAACTCTTGGTTCCCTTGAACAATCCCTTCGTCGTCGGTAACCCCGCGCTGCAGACCATTCTCGCATCGCGCACTCCGGACCCAGCCAATCCAACCGCACTGACTCAACCATTGGTCTTGACCAAGCTCCTGACGGCTAGCGGCAACCGGATTCAGACCTTCAAGTACGATGTGTTTCAGGCGATCGCGGGCGTGAAGGGAGACATTCCGGGCACTGATCTCACCTGGGACGTTTACAGCTCCTATGGCCACACCCTTTTCAACAATCAGCAGCAGAACGACTCCAGCAAGGCGGGATTCGCCGCCATACTCAACGGCACCGTGAATTATCAGGGCGCCACCGGCAGTTGCGTGGGCTACGCCTGGAACCCCTTCGGTGTAAACCCCTTGAGCGCCGGGTGCCGCGAGTTCGCGACGCGCGAGAACTCCAACGTCAATACGATGACTCAGAAAAACGTGGAGGGCACCCTGCAGGGCAAGATCTGGACGCTGCCGGCGGGCGAGCTTCGGTTCGCGCTGGGTGCGGACTACCGCGGCAGCAGCTTCGACTACCAGCCTGATCACGGCCTCGTTACCAACGACAGCTTCTCTTACGACACGTCCGTCCCGACTTCGGGCACGCAGAACGTCCGCGAGGTGTTCGGCGAATTGCTGGTGCCGGTTCTCAAGGATCTCCCGTTCATCCAGGAATTATCCCTCGATCTCGGCGCTCGACGGTCCCAATACGACCTGTTTGGCGGGGTCAATACCTGGAAAGCCGATCTGAACTGGAAGCCGGTGTCTACAGTCTCTGTGCGCGGCGGGTATGCCAAGGCGATCCGCGCTCCCAGTCTGGGCGAACTCTTCGCGCCCACGGTCACCGGAAACTTGAACATCGGCGCAGGCCCCAGCGCGGGTGATCCTTGCGCCACGGGCAGCGTATTCCGCTCGGGCGCCAGCGCCACTCAAGTCGCGGCGCTCTGTCAGGCGCAAGGTGTTCCGGCGGCGCTGTACCCGACCTATACGTACGGCGTCGACTCGGTGCACGGCACCTCCGGCGGCAACCCGAAGCTCACGCCGGAGACCGCCAACACCTATTCCGTCGGCACCGTCTGGAGCCCGCATTTCGATTCTGACCTCATGCGGAAATTCCAGGTGTCCGTGGACTACTATCACATCAACATCTCGAATGCCGTTGGTTCGCTGTCCCTGACCGATATCCTGCCGCGGTGTTTCAATTCCGACGGAATCAGCAATCCCACTTTCTCCGCGGCGAACATCTACTGCCAGCAAATCGTGCGCGATCACAATACCGGCGACATCGTCCTGGGCCATGAAGGGCTTCTGAATCTCGCCAGCTACAAGACGGACGGTGTGGACACGGAGATCGATTGGGGCTTCGGACTCGGCGCGCTGGGCTTATCGGACAATGCCGGCGCCGTTCGGTTGAACTCGCTGATCAGCTACACCCACACGTTCAAAGTATCGTCACTCCCGGGCTCGCCGGTTCTCGACTACGCCGGCAGCATCGGCAACTCCGAAGTGAGTCCTGAAATGGCCCATCCGCATTGGAAGGCGAATACCGCGTTCGGATACGCGATCGGACCCGTGTCGGCCGCGGTGCACTGGCGCTATATTGCCGCGATGAAGCATCAAGACCTGGTTGTGGATCCCACCGCCACCACGCCCGGAGTGGGAACCTATAATTACTTCGATCTCGATGCGCACTATAACGTCCTCGAGCACCTCGAACTCACGGCGGGTCTCACGAACATCGGCGACAAGGCGCCTCCGTTCGTGAGCGGCCAGCCGCTGACCACCGACACGGCGACCTACGACATCATCGGTCGGACCTACTACGTCGGGTTCAAGGCAAAGTTCTAGGGTCCCCCCCTCGTGCCCTGCCACGAGGGGATCCTTCCTCCCCAGCACATGCTGACGTCCCTACAACGCAAGGAGAAGCTGCAGACGGTATTCCGCGTCGCCAGCGGAAATTTTCTGGAAATGTACGATTTCATGGTCTTCGGCTATTTCAGTGCCGCCATCGGCCGCGCCTACTTTCCCGCCAGCAGCGAATTCGCTTCGTTGATGTTTTCGATGACGACGTTTGCCGTGGGTTTCATGGTCCGTCCGCTGGGCGCGATATTCCTGGGCGCCTACATTGACCACATCGGACGGCGGAAGGGCCTGCTGGTGACTCTGGGGCTGATGTCGGTTGGGACGCTGACGATTGCGCTGGTTCCCGGTTACGAGACCATTGGGCTGTTCGCGCCCATCGTCGTGGTTCTGGGCCGGCTATGCCAGGGCTTCTCGGCCGGCGTGGAGTTGGGCGGTGTCTCGGTCTACCTCTCCGAGATTGCCACGCCGGGACACAAGGGATTTTACGTCTCCTGGCAGTCCGGCAGCCAGCAGGTGGCAGTGGCCTTCGCAGGCGTACTCGGCTACGCGCTGTCCAGTTGGATGCCGCCTGAGGCACTGGAGGCCTGGGGCTGGCGCATTCCGTTGATAGTCGGTTGCCTGATCATTCCCTTCATTTACGTGATCCGGCGCACTCTCCAGGAGACCGAGGAATTCGCTTCGCGCAGGCATCATCCGAGCGCCGCGGAAATCTACGCCGGCATGCTGACGCATTGGCGCATCATATGCACGGGCGTCGCGATGGTCCTGATGACCACGGTCTCTTTCTATACGATCACCGCCTACACTCCGACATTCGGCAAGAACGTACTCGAACTGACGCAGAGTGATGCGCTTCTGGTCACCCTGTGCGTGGGCGTATCGAATCTGATCTGGCTGCCGCTCATGGGATCCCTGTCGGATCGAGTCGGACGGCGGCCGATGCTGCTGCTCTTCGCCGGCGTTGCCATACTGACGGCCTATCCCGCGATGGCATGGCTCGTGGATCAGCCGACTTTCGGCAAATTGTTGGCCGTCGAACTTTGGTTGTCCTTCATCTACGCCGGCTACAACGGTGCGATGGTGGTCCATCTGACCGAAATCGTGCCCGTTGCCGTCCGAACCGCCGGCTTCTCGCTGGCCTACAGTCTGGCGACGACGATCGGCGGCTCGACGCCGGCGATCGTGACCTATTTGATCCACGAAACCGGCAATCGGGCCATGCCCGGAGCGTGGTTGTCCGTGGCCGCCGCCATCGCATTTTTGGCCGCATGGATCAGCCGGCGAAACTCATTGCAAGCGAGCGCGGAGCCTGTCTTGGGGAAGTAGGCCGACGATCAGCAGTCGCGAGTGGTTGTTGGCGACGCCTGGACCTTGGCGGTCGACTACACTTGGCCATACTATTGCCATCTTAGCTCTCATGGGTCCATCGGAACAGTATTCAGAACGCCTCTCGGCCCGTGAACGATCGCAGGCTCGATGGGATCGATGGCATGCGCGCCTGGGCAACATACGATTGACGCTTGCGGCCGCCTTTCTGATGCTCGCGCTGGCATGGAGCACCCGCGGTACGCCGGGGCAGTGGCTGCTCGTGCCCGCGGTTCTATTCGCTGCCGCCCTGCTCTACCATCAACGCGTGCAAAGGCTGCGGGCGCTAGCCCAGCGCGCCGTGCAGCTCTACCGGACCGGCCTCGAACGACTGCAGGGACAGCCACCGGCTTGCGGGCCGGCCGGCGACCGGTTCAACGACGAGCACCACGTGTATGGCGCCGATCTCGACCTATTCGGCAGGCAAGGCCTCTTTGCACGGCTCAGCACGGCGCGGACACCCATGGGAGAAAGCACTTTGGCGGGCTGGTTGCTGGCCCCCGCGGACCTCGAGATGATTCGCGAACGCCACGCCTGCATCGCAGAACTTCGAAACCGAATGGACTTTCGCGAGGATCTCGCCATCCTCGGCGAACCGCAGAGCATCGCTCTGCATTCCAGCACGATCACGAGTTGGGCCAATGCTCCCAGCGAGCTGTCGGGTCGCTGGCTGCGGCCCGCCGCCGCCCTGCTGGCCGCTGCCGCAACGGTGACGGCGGCAGTCTGGGCAATCTGGGGGGCCGGTTTTCCGTTTCTCACGGTGCTGGTGGTCGAAGCCGCCGTCAGCTACGCATTTCGCAACCGGGTGCACGCCGCCGTGTCGGGTGTCGAGAGCGCATATGAAGACATCAAGCTGTTGTCGGTGTTGCTGCTTCGGATCGAAACCCAACCCTTCGACTCGCCCCGCCTGCTTGCGCTCAAGGAGAAACTATCGTCTCACTCATTGCCCGCGTCGGCGACACTGTCGAAGCTCGCCACCATCGTCGGTTTCGTCGAAGCACGGCGCAATCCCCTCCTGGCACCGTTGATGCTGCCCTTGATGTACGTCATCCAATCTGCGCTGGTCGCCGAACGGTGGCGCGAACGGCACGGACAAGTCGTGGAGTCCTGGCTCAACGTGCTAGGCGAGATCGAAGCGCTGGTGTCCCTTGCCTCCTACAGCTTCGAGCGGCCCGAGGATCCTTTCCCGGAGTTCCTGGACGGGCCTGCCGCATTCGTTGCAACGGGACTCGGCCATCCGTTGATTGCTCCGCAAGCGCGCGTTCGCAACGACGTCGATCTCTCCGGCCCGACGAAGGTGCTCCTCGTAAGCGGCTCGAACATGTCGGGCAAGAGCACCCTGCTGCGCTCGGTCGGCATCAATACGGTCCTGGCAATGGCCGGCGCACCCGTATGTGCCGCGCACCTCCGGCTCACGCCGCTTCAAGTCGGAGCCAGCATCCGCGTCAATGACTCGCTATACGAGGGCAGTTCGCGTTTTTATGCCGAAATCACCCGGCTGCGGCAACTGTTCGAGCCATCGCCTCTGCCGCTGCTGTTTCTCTTGGACGAGTTGCTGCAAGGGACCAATTCGAACGACCGACGCATCGGCGCACAGGGTGTGTTGCGTGCATTGATCGAGCGCGGCGCCATCGGGTTGGTGACCACGCACGACCTGGCTCTCGCCGACGGCGCCCTACTGCCCCCTGGTGCGCTCAAGAATGTCCATTTTCAGGATGAACTCGAGAACGGCCGCTTAAGTTTTGACTTCAAGTTGCGCGATGGAGTGGTGACCAAAAGCAACGGCATCGAATTGATGCGGGCGATCGGGCTGGACGTGTGAGTCGGCGGCATGCTGACGTCCCTACGACGCAAGGAGAAGCTGCAGACGGTATTCCGCGTCGCGAGCAGCGGCGAGCGAAGTTCGGAGTATTATATTCCAATGGACATCGAGCCCACTGCGCGCGGGCTCCTTCCCCGCGACGCCCTACGCCGGCTCGCACGCCGATCCAATTACCGGGGCTTGCTGCAGCTGGGTCTGCACGTCGGCCTGCTGGTAGGAACCGGTTTTGTCGTCTGGGCGAGCCGGGGGCATTGGTGGCTGACGGGCGCGCTGGTGGTGCACGGGATGGTGATCAGCTTCCTGTTCTGTGCACTACACGAGTCGATTCACCGCACGGCGTTCGCAAGCCGTTGGCTCAATGACGCGGTGGCCTGGGTCTGCGGTGCCCTGCTCATGCTGCCACCTGAATACTTTCGCCTGTTTCACTCCGCCCATCACCGGTACACACAAGATTCGGCACGGGATCCGGAGCTGACATCACGGAACCCGTCGAGTCTGGTAGCTCACCTTTGGCGCGTTTCCGGTCTGCCGTATTGGGCCGATCGGCTGACTGTCACGATGAGTCATGCGGTCACCGGGCGCGTGGGGGAGTCGTTCGTGCCGCCGGAGGAGACGGCGCACGTCGTGCGCGAGGCGCGGGTTCTATGGGCCTTCTATCTGTGTATCCTCGTGGCCTCCATCTATTGGCAGCGAACCGAGGCTCTGGTCTACTGGGTGTTCCCAGCTCTTCTGGGCCAACCTTTTCTGCGGCTATTTCTGTTGGCGGAGCATACGGGTCGTCCGTTCAGCGACGATATGCTCGAAAACACGCGGACAACGTACACCAATGTGTCCGTGCGGTTGTTGACATGGCGCATGTCTTACCACGCGGAGCACCACTCCTTTCCGTCGGTGCCTTTCCATGCCCTAGCTGAGCTCAATGCGTTGATGGGGAGGCGCGTTCGCGTAACCGCTCCGGGCTATCTCGCCGTTCACCGTGAACTGTTACAACGAGTGTTGGATCAGCCTCGAATTGATGCGGGCGATCGGTCTGGATATGTGGAGTGATTACGTCGTACGGCAACCGATTGCGCCTTAGTACTCGGCGCTCCTGCGCCTCGCCCTGCGGGCATTGCGCTACGCTGTCCCTGCTACGCGCAAGCCCTGGGTAGCCCATTGCGCTGCGCTATCCCTGCTGCGCGCAAGCCCTGGGTGACCATCCATGGTCACCCGCGCAACGCATGCGTTGCGCCCATGGCTACCCGTGCGACGCATGCGTCGCACCCGCGTTCGCGGCGTTCAAGTCGGCTTCCTGCCGACTTAGTGGAAGTTCCGCGAAGCAACCGTCAGGTCGCCGAGCAACGCCGAAAGATCGGTCAAGCGATGCGCGATCACATGTAACACATCCCCCTCGCGCTGCAATTTCCCGTGCACCAGGAGCAGCCGCGATTCCAGCAGCGCTGCGCGCTGCGCATCGGCCACGCGTTTCCAGACGATCAGATTCACGTAACCGGTTTCGTCCTCCATGGTGACGAAGGTCACGCCGCTCGCGCTGCCCGGCCGCTGCCGCGTAATCACCAATCCGGCGGCCGTCACCGATCGGCCGTCAGGCTGCTCCCAAAGCTCCCGATTGGGAATGACGCCGCGTTTTGCCAATGCGTCACGCAGCAGCGCCAGCGGATGACGGCGCAGCGTCAAGCCCGTGCTGAAGTAGTCGGCGACGATCTCCTGCCCCTCACGCGGCGCGCGCAGCAGCGGCATGCCCTCTTGGGCCGCGGTCATCGCGGGCAACAGCGGCAGAGCGCGTTCCACTCCACTCACCTGCCAGACGGCACGATGCCGATGACCTGCAAGGGCAGCGAGCGCATCGGCCGCGGCCAGCGCCTCGAGATCGCGGCGATCGAGGGTTGCGCGTTCGGCAAGATCCGCGATGTCCGCGAAGGCGCCGGCGGCGCGCGCCGCGAGCAGCCGAAAAGCGCCTTCCTGCGATAAACGCTTGACCACCCGCAAACCCAACCGCAATGCCGGGCGGCCATCGTCCCGTCGCTCGAGTGTGCAATCCCAATCGCTGACGGCAACGTCGACCGGCCGCACCAGGACGCCATGCGCCCGCGCATCTCGCACCAATTGCGCGGGTGCGTAGAAACCCATCGGTTGGCTGTTGATGAGCGCCGCGCAGAATGCCGCCGGTTCGTGATGTTTCAGCCAGGCGGAGGTATAGACGAGCAGTGCGAAGCTCGCCGAATGCGATTCCGGAAATCCGTATTCTCCGAACCCTAATATCTGATTGAATATCTGCTGCGCAAAACTCTCCGCATATCCGCGTTCCAGCATGCCGTCGATCAATTGCTTCTGAAAGGGTTCCAGGCCGCCCTTGCGTTTCCAGGCCGCCATCGCGCGCCGCAGACGATCAGCCTCGCCTGGTGAAAAGCCGGCCGCCACGATGGCGAGCTGCATGACCTGCTCCTGGAAAATCGGTACACCCAGGGTGCGTTTGAGCACCGCTTCGACGTCCTTGCTCGGATAGCTCACGGCCTCCTCGCCGTTGCGGCGGCGCAGGTAGGGATGCACCATCTCGCCCTGGATCGGACCGGGACGCACGATGGCCACCTCGATCACCAGATCGTAGTAATTGCGCGGCCGGAGGCGTGGCAGCATGGACATCTGAGCCCGCGATTCGATTTGAAACACCCCGACGGTGTCGGCGCGGCAGATCATGTCGTACACCGTCGGATCCTCGCTCGGCACCGTCGCCAAATTGAGCTCGCCCGCCACCGTCCTCGAACCGCCGAGCTCGTTGACCAGGTTGAAGGCACGGCGTATCGCGGAAAGCATCCCGAGCGCCAGCACATCGACCTTGAGCAATCCCAGCGCATCGAGGTCGTCCTTGTCCCACTGGATGACCGTGCGCTCCGGCATCGTCGCATTTTCAATGGGAACCAGTTCGTCCAGGCGGCCGCGTGCAATGACGAAGCCGCCCACGTGCTGCGACAGGTGACGCGGAAATCCCAGGATCTCCGAGGTGAGCTCCATGAGCCGCTGGATTCGGGGATCGCTTGGATCGAAACCCGAAGCGCGGATGCGCTCCGGATCGATGCGCTGGCCATCCCACCACTGAAAACCGCGTGCCAGCCGGTCGACTTCCGCAAGATCCAATCCCAATGCCTTGCCCACATCGCGCAGCGCGCTGCGGGGCCGGTAAGAAATGACGGTGGCGGCGAGAGCCGCGCGCTCGCGGCCGTATTTCCGGTAAATGTATTGAATGACCTCTTCGCGCCGCTCATGCTCGAAATCCACGTCGATGTCCGGCGGCTCGTTGCGCTCCTTCGAGATGAAGCGCTCGAACAGCATGGCCATGCGCGAGGGATCCACCTCGGTGATTTCCAGGCAGTAACAGACGACGGAGTTAGCGGCCGAGCCCCGCCCCTGGCAGAGTATTTTCTGCGAACGCGCATACTGCACGACGTCGTGCACGGTGAGAAAGAACGGCTCGAACTTGAGTTCGGCGATCAGGCGCAACTCATGCTCGATGCTGTGGCGCACGGCGGGGGGTGCGCCCGCCGGCCAGCGCTTCGCACAGCCTTTTTCGGTCAGCGCGCGCAGATGGCTGGTGGGAGTCTCTCCCGCGGGTACGATCTCCTCCGGATATTCGTATCGCAGTTCATCGAGCGCGAACGTACAGCGTTCGGCGATGATGAGCGTCTGCTCCATCAGGGGCGCCGGATAGAGTTGCCGTAAACGCGGCGATGGCCGCAAACACCGTTCCCCGTTGGGAAACAAGGCATAACCCGCCGCGTTCAATGGTGTTTTCAAGCGGATCGCCGTCAGCACGTCCTGCAAAGCACGGCGGCTGCGCCGATGCATGTGCACGTCGCCGGCGGCGACGCACGGCAGATCGAGTTCCTTGCCCAGCATCTCGAGAAATTCCAGGCGCCGCGTATCGCAGCCGGCGGTCAGCAGTTCCACGCCGATCCACACCCGGCCGGAGAAGCGTTCGCGCAGCCAACGGCCGTCTCCGTGCTGCGGCAGCGGTACCCTGCCCGAACGCGGCAGCCAAATGATCAAGCAGCCATCGAGCGAGTTCACCAGATCGTCCCGCTCGAGCGTGTAGCGGCCTTTGGCGGTAGCGCGGCGACACCGGCTCACCAACCGGCTGAGCGCGCCATAACTTGCACGATCGGTTGCCAGCACCACCAGCTTGAGGCCATCCACGCAGGTGAATTCCGCGCCGATGATGAGCGGCAGGCCGTGTTGTTTCGCCGCGATATGCGCCCGCACCACGCCCGCGAGGGAACATTCATCGGTAATGGCGAGCGCCCGATAGCCGAGCTTGACGGCCTGTAGAACCAGCTCTTCAGGCTGCGAAGCACCGCGCAAAAACGAGAAATTGGTGAGGGCATGCAATTCGGCGTACATGAGGGTTAGGAGCCTGTCTGAGTATTTCGCGTGGCCGCGACCGCGGCAGATTTCCCCTCAGGCAAGGCGGAGCCGACGAGGTTGGGTAATGACCCAATAAGGAGGCGACAACGCCGCATGAGGGGAAATCTGCCCGGTCCCGAAGGGTTGGCAAGGCACTTTGCTCGAGCGCAACCATTGTATTTGGCCGTGCCGGCGGATCCGTGCGCTGGGGCGTCTGCGGCGTTGCATCTCCTTGCCAACGCGGCTCACGCGAAATACTCAGACAGGCTCCTACGCGAACATGCCGTGCAAATACCAACACTGGGTCTGCCGCTGCTGAAACACCCACCACCGGGCGCCCCGGGCCTGGCGCGCGATGTAATAGTCACGCGCCACGTCCTTGCCATCCCACCAACCGCTCTCGATGCGCTCAGGGCCCTGCTCGAGAATCGAGCCCCCTCGGCACAATTGCTGCAGGTTCGCCGCGAGCAGCACTGGTTCATCCAACAGCCACACCGGCCGCGGCATCTCGCCCACGCGCATCTCCCCTGCGCGCTCGCCTGCGCGCATGGCCGGCGTCAACCGCAATTCATGGACTCGCCGCCACGCGGCCTCAGGCCGGTGCTCGGGGACGGAAACGACCCCATACACCGCCTGTTCGCCGAGCCGCGCGCGCAAGCGCTCCACCAATTGCGGTGCCGTGTTGCCCGCGCACACGCCGCCTGCGCGCATGCCTGCGAATGCATCGAGGGAGCCGGCCGGCAGCGGCTGCAGCGAACCCGACTTGAGCTCCATTCCTCTGACCGGAGCCGCGAGTTCGAGTCTATTCAGCTTTTCATCCAGCACATCCGTGAGGCGTCGGCGCTCGCTCGTGATGGTCGCCAATCCCAGGCGCACGCGTGTCACGGGTATCACGCGATGGCGCAGACTGAGTTCCAATGACTGAACGCCTGCCTGGCGCTCACGCAGGAACTGCGCGCAGCGTTCGATCAACGGTTCGAGGGCCTTTTGCAAATAGACGACGGTCTCGATTTCCGCCTCGAAATCGCAGCGCTCGCGAAATCGCATGCGCGGCACGAACGCTCTGCGGGGTGCGGCTTGCCGTGCCAACGCGATATCGAGATCCAGGACGGCGGCAGGACTCAGCCGTTGCGATATTCCCGAGCGCGGCAGACGCAGCAATTCGCCGATTCGGGTGATGCCGATGGCGCGCAAAGTTTGCAGCCATGCGGGATCCCACGACGTGCAGGCGATCGGCAGCTCCGCGAGCCCTCCCGCGAGCTGCCCGGAATCTTCTATGCACGCCGGATTGCCGGCGCGCGCCAGCCACAGCGCCGCCAAAGCAGTGGGAGCCGTCGCCGCGTCAGCGCGGAGGGAGAGCCGGCCCCATGCGGCTTCGATGGCCGCATGCAATGCGGCGAGGGAGCCGAACAACTTCACGCTGCCTTTGATTTCCAAGAGCAACGCATTGGGCATTTCGATGCTGACCAACGAGGTGAATTGCTGTGCGCACAGGCAGAGACGCTGCAGCGTTGATGCCGCGGGAGCACCAAGCCGCTGCGGCTCCATCAAATCCGGAAACACGACGGCATACCAAAGCTGTTTCGGACAAGGCCGGACGGCGGCCGGCGCAAGCGGCGGCACACCGCGCACGATCGCAGGCCGTGCTTCGGCCACGATCACAGACAACGCCTCTGTGAGGCGGCCATCGGTGGAGCCGGCCGCAAATAAATCCGCGGTCGCGGATTTCCAGCCGCGCGATTTCATCGTGTCCGGAATTCAACGGGACCGGGTCGGCCGCCCTGCACCTTGACGAGTTCGAGCTGCGTCTCGTGCTCACCCTGCGTCATCAGCAATCGCAAGCTGGCGGGAGAAGATTCGAACCGATGCCGTTCGGGACGAAACAATACGCCGAGCGCACCACCCGCTTCCGCCGCGAGTTTCAAACGCCGCAGCCAACGATCATCGGTGCCTTGCAGCCACAGCAACACCGCCGCACACACTCCGGAGCTCAGCGCCTGTTCGGCAGCCCACAGAGCTTCGGTGGCGCTGGCGGGACGCACGACAAGCAAACGGCTGAGTTCGATTCCATGCTCCGCCAGCGCCGGCGCATAAGGTTCATGGGGAGGAGCAATCCAGACGAGCCAGGGAACCTCACCGTCGATTCTTTGCTGGCATTTCACGAAAGCCGGTAAAAACAGTTGGACTTCACCGAGGCCGGTCGTCTCCAGCAGCACTTCAATGAGCGACGCCGTCGGCCAACCACCGCCTGGCAGGCGCGCATCGAGCGCGCTTCGACCGGTGGACCAGACCGGACGAGACGGAGTGGCCGAGGCGTCTTTTAACTTCCAGACGCGCGCATCGGCCAGGATATCCGCAAGCGCCACAGCCGGATGAGTAATGGCCTCACGCAGCATCCACGTCTTTACCGCGACGAAGCACCCCCACCACGACCCCTTCGATAATCATGGGCTGTTCCTTGAGATCGACCCGGATGGGTTCGAAATCGGTGTTCTCAGGCAACAGCCACACGATCGTGCCTTCCTGCCGATAGCGTTTGACGGTGACTTCGTTCTCCAGGCGCGCCACCACGATCTGGCGATTACGCACTTCGGGGGTGCGGTGCACGGCAACCAGATCGCCATGCAGGATTCCGGCATTCTTCATGCTCATGCCCTGCACTTTCAGCAGGTAGTGGGGTTTCGGTTGAAATAGCTGAGGATCGATTTGATAACGCGTTTCGATGTGTTCCTCGGCCAATATCGGGCGACCGGCAGCGACTCGTCCGATGAGCGGCAGCCCCAGTTGTTCCCGCAAGATGTCCTTGAGTTGAATGCCGCGCGAGGCCCCGGGGATCAAATCGATGACGCCCTTGCGCTGTAAGGCACGCAGATGTTCCTCAGCGGCATTGGGAGATTTGAACCCGAGTATCCGTGAGATTTCCGCCCGGGTAGGCGGCATGCCGTTTTCGGCAATGGCGTCTTGAATGAGCCTGAGGATCTGGGTTTGACGAGGCGTAAGGTCGGTCATGCGTCACCTGTATATGTAGACAGTGACTGTCATTATATACAGTATCGATGAGCTGGCAAGGGGGGCCCCGGGCAGGGTAACTTGCCGGATCCAAAAATGCCCTCCGGGCCCAAATTCTCTGGCGACGAGCCACGGGGAGAAGCTCGAGGCGGGGCGCTTTTACCGCGGCATCGAGCGCAAGATCGCCCAAGCACAACGGCGCGGCCATAAGCGCCAGGCGAAGCGTTTACACCGCACAGCAGCACGCCGCCGAAAAGATGCCTTGCATCAGTATTCGCGAAAGATCGTCGATCAGTATCAGAGCATCTATGTTGGAGACGTGAATAGCCGCAAACTGGTGAAGACGCGGATGGCAAAATCCGTGCTCGATGCCGGCTGGGGCATGCTCAAGACGCTATTGCAGTGCAAGGGCCAGCAGGCCGGCAGAAGCGTTCGAATCGTCAGCGAGAGAAACACAACGCGCACCTGCAGCAGCTGTGGGTCCCTCACCGGACCCACAGGTCTGGCCATGTGTGCTGTAAGGTCATGGGTGTGCAGCGAGTGTGGTGACACTCACGATAGGGACGTCAATGCTGCAAAAAACATCCTGGCCGCGGGGAGGATGTCCCTGTCCGTCAGCGGGAACGAGTCCTCTTCTTCAGCAGCGCCCACGAGCCCGACACAACGCCGAGGCGAGTTAGTTAGGAAAAGCGTGCTGAAGAAGGGGGCATGAGCACCGGAACGTATTGTATTCGGGCGAATAGCCATGCGGCCAGCGATTGACGGTGATCGCCGTGATGTCGCGAGCCGGATCGAAGCCTCCATCCTGCAGGGTACGTCCAAGTTGGTCGCGAATATTCCGTTCGAACCCGTTGTTCGAGCCGGAGGTTCCCGAATCGCACAAGCCGTTTATTGTCGGCCGCGCGCGCTTCGGCCGGATAACCATCGCGAACTCGGACGCCGGCGGTGCCGCATATACCGATGCAGCCATCGATCAAGGCCATCGGGCCGTCATGGAGTTGCTGCACGCCGAAAAGGCTTGACGCGGCCGCGATCATGCACAACTGATGTGCACGTTTGACGCACGCGTTTGCTGCGCGTCTGCTACCCGTGCCCGTCGCACGGCCTGCTGCGCGTGGCTGTAAAACTTACACTTTCGGCCGCATTCCTTAAGGGGATTTAATATCCACGCAACAAAATTGGGCAAAATAGTCGCTGCTTTTCGACAAATAGCGCATTTCAGTTGCATTCGCGCCGCAAATTTGGCTTTATGTGCGACTGTGTTGCGACGCATGTGAGCCCGACTGAGAAAGGACCTGCTTGCTACAACACGTCGGGCTTTCCGAAACCAATGAATTAACCCTAGGGGAATATTGATATGACATTTACTACGACACTCAAGGCTACCGTCGCCGCCGCCTGCGTAATAGCTTTCGCCGGTTGCACCGACTTGAAGCCGATCCAAGCTCAGATCGACGATCTGAAGTCCCAGGTAACCAAGTTGCAGAGCGACACGGCGAAGGCTTCCAGCGATGCCGCTGCGGCCAACAGTGCCGCTGCCAGTGCTTCTTCGGCCGCCTCCGGCGCGCAGAGCACGGCGAATCAGGCGTTGTCGACCGCTCAGTCGAATTCGACTGCCATCGAAGCGATCAACGAGAAGATCGATCGCATGTTCAAGAAGTCCGTGTCGAAGTAAATTTCGAGCATTTGATGTAGAGGTGAAACGCCGCGGGTAACACCGCGGCGTTTTGCATTGTGGGGGACCGATTCTTTGGGGGGTCGTTTCTTGGGGCCGGTTCGGCCGTCCCGAAGAGCAGGTCAATATCGAACGAGCGCCGAGCCCCACGTGAACCCGCCGCCGAACGCCTCGAGAAGCAGTAACTGGCCGCGCTTCACCCGTCCGTCCCGAATTCCGGTATCGAGCGCCAGCGGCACCGACGCCGCCGAGGTATTGGCTTGGGTATCGATGGTCACGATGACCCGCTCCATGGGCAAATCCAGCCGTTTGGCGATGGCCTCGATGATGCGGATATTCGCCTGATGAGGAATCAGCCAGTCGAGCTGGTCCTTGGTCATTCCGTTGAGGGTCAGGGTTTCCGTGACGAGCTGCCCCAAGGTGTTGACCGCCACCTTGTACACCTCGTTACCCTTCATCTGCACTCCGGCCTTGCCCTCGCGAACGAGCTTGAAGCCTTTCGAAACCCCATCGGGGTAGAGCAGCAGGTCCTTGTACTTGCCGTCGGAATGCAGCCGTGTGCTGATGATGCCCGGCTCGTTCGATGGCTGCAGTACGACCGCTCCCGCACCGTCGCCAAAGATCACGCAGGTCCCGCGATCGGTCCAATCCACGATTCGCGTGAGGGTCTCCGCTCCGACCACCAGGGCGCACTTGGCCTCGCCCAAGCGGACGAACTTGTCCGCCACGCTGAGCGCATAGACGAAACCCGTGCATGCCGCTTCGAGGCTGAAGGCCGCGCACCCGTGAATGCCCAACCGGTCCTGCAACAGCGTACCCACGTTCGGAAATACCAGATCCGGCGTCGTCGTACCCACGCAAATCAAGTCGATATCTTGAGCGGTGACCCCCGCCGCCGCCATCGCGCGGCGCGCCGCATGCTCCGCAAGATCCGTCGTGGTCTCCTCTTCCCCCGCAACATGCCGTTGCCTGATTCCGGTGCGGGTGCGGATCCATTCGTCGCTCGTCTCGACCAGCCTTTCCAGATCGGCGTTGGTCACTATCTTCTCCGGCAGATAACTGCCGGTGCCCGCGATGCGTGAATACATGGAGATCCTTCATGCCCCGTGCGGGGCGCCCAGCCGTTCGATGATTTTCGCCGGTACGCCGTTTCGCGCTTCCTGGATGGCAACCTCGATGGCGCGCTGAAATCCGAAAAGATCGGCGCCGCCATGGCTCTTGATGACGATGCCGTTCAAGCCGACCATCGTCGCACCATTGTAGCGTCGCGGGTCCAAGCGCGCGCGCAAAGCGTCGAGCGCGGGCTTGGCCGCCAGGGCGCGCAATTTGCGAGCGAAATTGCGCGTGAACTCCGTACGCAGCGTGTCGGAGATCAGCTTGGCGGCGCCTTCCATCGTTTTGAGCGCAACATTGCCGGTGAAACCGTCCGTCACGACCACGTCCACCTTGTCCGAAAAAATATCATGCCCCTCGACGAATCCCACGTAGTTGAGCCCGCTCGCGGCCAACAGGTTGTGAGCGGCCTGCACGATCTCGTGTCCCTTGATCTCTTCTTCTCCGATGTTGAGCAGTCCCACGCGCGGCCTATCGTGGGCACCCGCCAAATCGGAGGCCAGGATGGATCCCATGATACCGAACTGCAGCAGCTGTTCCGGCGTCGCCGACGCATTGGCGCCCAAGTCGAGCATGTAGGTATGCCCGCCGCGCGATGGGATCAATGACCCGATCGCCGGGCGCTCCACGCCAGGCAGCATCTTGAGCACGAAATGCGCCATTGCCATCAGTGCACCGGTGTTGCCGGCGCTGACACAGGCGTCCGCTTCTCGGGCCTTGACCAGATCGAGGGCGCGGCGCATCGAGGAATCCTTCTTGCGCCGCAAGGCCTCACGCGGGTGATCGGTCATTTCAACGACCTGTGCCGTGAAGACGCAGACGAGGTTCGAGGGTGTGCGGCCGTTCGACGTTTCGCGTTCCAGATCGGTCTGACGCCCGATCAATGTGAAGCGCACATCCGGGAATTCACGCGCCGCCGCCAGCGCCGCTGGAACGCACGTAGACGGGCCTCGATCGCCGCTCATGGCGTCAATCGCAATATGGAGCAGCTCAGCCACTGTGCACGGTGGAACGGGCCGGGCGGCGAGCAACTCGCCGCTCAGGTGTCAGGGCTTATTCTTCGCTTTCGCCCGCTGCAATGTCCGCCTTGGTCTGTAGCACCTTGCGGCCGCGATAGAAACCGTCACGGGAAATCCGATGGCGTGAATGAGTCTCACCGCTCTTCGAGTCGATGGATACCGCGGGAGCCGCGAGTGCGGAGTGGGAGCGATGCATGCCGCGCTTGGACGGGGTCTTTCTGCTTTTTTGAACTGCCATGAGTGCTGTGTCCTGTCAAGTTTTCTTCAATAAATCCTGCAAAGCGCTGAACGGCCGACGCATGTCGCCGGTCACGCCAGTCGCCTCATCGCCGGTCGCGTAGCTCGGTGCCCTGCCGCAACTTTGCGGTGAATTGCACGCCGGGGCAATCGGTAAGGCCAACAATAATTCTTCCTCGGCCAGCTCGCGCAGCGACACCCGGCCGTTCTCCATCCTAAAAAACTCCCGCTCCGTCTCCGCATCCTCCGCATCCTCGGAGGCCGCGAACTCAATCTCGCTGGCACCGGTCAGCCCCAAGCCGAACCCTTGCATGCAGCGCTGGCACACCAGTTGCGGAGATGCTTCGATCGACACCAGGGCTCCCGGTCTTCCCGATGCCAATTTTGCAAATGCAAAAGTCGCACTCAGCGTGCCCCGGGGATCCGCCAGCAAGTCCCGGAGCCGCGGCAGTTCGCCCAGCTCATAATCCCGTCGCAGAGCCGCCGACTTCTCGGCAAGTTGCGCGCAGTCAACGAGGTCGGGCAAGCCGGCTGCCATGGGCCGCGTATAATAGGGCCCGTGCCCACAGCTGTCAAAAATCAATCGGGTGCAAGTCGTTGTTTTTGAAGTCTCCTCCCTCCCTGATCCTCGCGTCCACCTCGGTCTACCGTCGGGAGCTGCTGGCGCGCCTGAAAATACCGTTTGAATGTCACGCTTCCGGGGTCGACGAATCCCCCGGGGCCGGCGAGACGGCCCTCGCTCTGGTGGCCCGCCTGGCGCGGGCCAAGGCCCACGCCGTTGCCGCGGGTCGTCCGGACGCCTGCGTCATCGGTTCGGATCAGGTCGCGGTCCTCGGCGAACGGGAACGGGAACGGGGCGAGACCGTCCTGGGCAAGCCCGGCTCGGTCGCAAGCTGCATCGATCAGCTCCTGCGCTGCTCCGGACAGACCCTTTCCTTCCTCACCGCCGTGGCCGTGGTCCGCCGGACAGACTCGTTTTTGTCCGAATTCATCGACACGACTCGCGTTGCTTTTCGGAACCTCGACCGAGCCACCGTTGAGCGTTATGTAGCCCGCGAAGCCCCTCTCGATTGCGCAGGCGGATTCAAAAGCGAGGGGCTTGGGATCTCCCTGTGCGAGTCGATCGACAATACCGATCCCACCGCCCTCGTCGGGCTGCCTCTGATACAGCTCGCTGCGGTGCTGCGAAAATTGGGATTTGAGGTCCCCTGACGAAGTCGGGGCGTGCGCCGACCGCGGAGGCTTGTTTTGAGGTCCCCTGACGCCGCCGCCGCCTCCTACCGTGCGGGTTTGCGCGACCCACGCGGCGCTGTGGCCGATCCATGCGGCGGAGGCTTCGGGTTCAGGCGGTTGGCCGCCCCGCGCTTCGCCGTGCGCTTCATGGGTGTGATCGCGTCGAGCACGGCGGACAACTCAGCCGGAAGGGGCGCGCTCACATGGAACGGCATGCCGGATCCGGGCCACTCGAAGGCCACGGATTGCGCGTGCAGGAACGTGCGCTTCAATCCATGACGCTTCAGTTCGGCATTCCGTTCGCGATCGCCATACTTGTCGTCGCCCAGCAGCGGATGTCCGGCGAATCCGGCATGGACACGGATCTGGTGCGTGCGGCCGGTCGGGATGTCCACTTCCATCAACGTGGCCAGGGGCCCAAAAAATTGCACCGGCTTGAAGACGCTCACCGAATCCTTGCCTGCCGCAGCCACCCGCACGTGCCGCTCCCCATGCTGGCGATTGTCGGTGGCCAGCGGGGCATCGATGCGCTTGGTGCCCAGTTGCCAGCTCCCTGACACCAGCGCGAGGTAGGTCTTGTGCATCCCGCCGTTGCGGATCAGTGCATGCAAGGAGGTCAGCGTAGGCCGGTCACGGGCGATCAGGAGGCAGCCGCTGGTATCCCGGTCCAGGCGATGTACCAGTTCCAAATTTTCCCGCGGACGCGACGCCCGCAGCGCTTCGATGACGCCGAAGCTCATGCCGCTGCCGCCGTGCACGGCAACCCCCGCCGGCTTGTCGAGCACCATCACGTGCCTGTCCTGAAATATCACCGCCCCTTCGATGAGTTCCAGCAGACTCGAGGACGGACGACCGGGACCGGCGCGCCCCGCCTCGTCGCCGGCATCGATGCGCACCGGCGGAAGCCGCACCTCATCGCCTTCCGCGATCTTGTATTCCGCGTCCACACGCTTGCGATTCACGCGTACCTCGCCTTTCCGCAACAACCGATAAACACGGCTCCGCGGAACGGATTTGAAGTGGCGCATGAGAAAGTTGTCGATTCGCTGGCCCGCTTCGTCGGCGGTTATGGTGCGAAGCTCCACCGCACTTTTTGGACCGTGCAGACGGACGGGTTCGGCGAAGGGACTATTCATGATTAAGGATCTTCGTTGAGCAATCTTCTAAGGTATTGATTACATTGACCCTGACGGCCTGTCGTGATAATGTCTCAAAACCGTGTCAGGCGCTGAACCATTTTTGGGGGACGGCCTAAATTCTTGGACCTACGCAGGTAGACCAGTCGACACCGGTTTCGGTGGCTTCCCATCCGTTGGGGAGCCGCATATTAGTTGGTTCTGGAATTCCAGACCATCGCTCGGCCGATGAGATAGATGCTAGAGAGCCCAGCAGAGCTCCGGCGTCTTACAAGCGGTTAACCGAGAACAAGGCCCCGGGCTTGCCGTATGGTTCAATTCGGAATTGGGTTTTGGCAGAATTGGGTTGAGTTGACACCGATCGCTTGGTTCGCGTTCGGTGCGGCCCTAATTCTTGTCGTGCCCGACGTCGCGGCTCCGGCTTCTATTCTCAAGCTCTCCTCCTCGGCCCCTACCACCTTAGTTGGGGCAAATGAAAAGAATGCTCGTCAACGCAGTTCAAGAAGAAGAACTGCGAGTCGCACTTGTCGATGGCCAGAAACTATACGACCTATCGATTGAGATCCCGTCCCGGGAACAGAAAAAATCCAATATCTATAAAGGCCGAATAACGCGCGTCGAGCCCAGCCTCGAAGCGGCGTTCGTGGAGTATGGCGCGCAGCGCCACGGCTTCCTGCCGTTGAAGGAGGTATCCAAGGAATACTTCCGATCCCAATCCGCCGCCGGCGGCAGGCTCAACATCAAGGATCTCCTGCAGGAAGGCCAAGAGCTGATCGTGCAGGTGGAAAAAGAGGAGCGCGGCAACAAGGGCGCGGCTCTCACCACCTTCATCAGCCTGGCCGGCCGTTTCCTCGTGCTCATGCCGAACAACCCGCGTGCGGGCGGCGTGTCGCGGCGGATCGAAGGGGAAGACCGCGACCAGATGCGCGAAGCCATGAATGCACTCCAGATCCCGGACGGTATGGGTGCGATCGTGCGCACCGCCGGGGTGGGCCGCACCACCGAAGAACTGCAGTGGGATTTGAACAACTTGAAGACGGCCTGGGACGCGATCGTCGCCGCCAACGACGGTCGTCCGGCACCGTTCCTGATTTTTCAGGAAAGCGATGCCGTGACCCGCGGCCTGCGCGATTACTTCTCGGATGACGTCGGCGAGTGCCTGATCGATCAACCGGAGGCCTTCCAAAAGGCGCTGGAGTACATGCAGCGTTTCATGCCGCCGGATGCTCAGCGCAAGCTCAAGCTGTATACGGACCCGGTGCCCCTGTTCACGCGCTACCAGATCGAAAGCCAGATCGAATCGGCGTATTCACACAAGGTGACGCTGCCGTCGGGTGGTAGTCTCGTGATCGATCACACCGAGGCGCTGGTGTCGATCGACATCAATTCGGCTCGAAGCACGCGCGGCGGCGACATCGAGGCGACCGCCCGCAACACCAATCTCGAAGCCGCCGAAGAAATCGCGCGGCAGCTCCGTTTACGCGACATCGGCGGATTGATCGTCATCGATTTCATCGATATGGAATCGACGGCCAATCAACGAGCCGTGGAAGACATGCTGCGCGATGCCGTCAAGATGGATCGCGCGCGCATTCAGCTGGGCCGCCTCTCGCGTTTCGGCCTGCTCGAACTCTCACGCCAGCGTCTAAGGCCCGCATTGAGCGAGACGACGCACATCAACTGCCCCCGTTGCAGCGGCCTCGGCACCATCCGCGGGGTGGAATCGATGTCGTTATCCTTGCTGCGATTGATCGGCGAGGAAGCGCGCAAGGAGCGCACCGGCCGGGTGATCGCGCAGGTGCCGGTGGACGTGGCCACCTACCTGATGAATGAAAAGCGCGATTGGCTCAATCAAATCGAATCGCGGGACAAGGTTTCCCTGGTCATCGTGCCGAATCCGCACTTGCAAACCCCTGCGTATACCCTGCGTCGGATCCGCGACGACGAAAAGGAGCTGCCGGAGAACAGCACGGTCAGCTATCAACTCGCGGATCAACCCGTCGTGGACGATTCCAACATCGGCAGCCGCGACAAAAAGCCCCAGGGCGAGGCGCCCCTGGTGCCCAGCATCCTTCCCGCTTCGGTCGCTCCCATCATTCCCATGCCGACGCCCGAAGCGCCTCCGCCGCCTCCGGCGCCAATCGAGGTTGCTCGAGAAGGCGCATTGGTACGCCTCTGGAGATGGCTGTTCGGTGCCCCGGCGGCGGCGGCGAATGCCAGGACCGAATTACAATCGGCGCCGGCGCCGCGCGATCGACCGGCGCCACGCGATGCGCGGCCCGATCGGAACCGCAGCAGCGGCGGCGACAGGAACCGCGATCATTATCGAGACCGCGATCGAAACAGCCGCCGGGACGGGCCGGGGCGCGATGGCCCGGGGCGGGACAGCCAGGGGGCGCGAGACGGCTCGAGGCGCGACAGTCCGCGTGACGCCGGCCGCGATCCGCGGCGCGACCGTCCAGACCGCGATGCCGTCGCACGCCAGGGAAATGTGCCGGGGCGCGACAGCCCGGGGCGCCCGCCCGGGCGCGATGACGGGCCGCGCAGCGACGTTGCCGCTCGTCAGGATGGACCGCGAAGCGACCCGCACCGTACCGATCAACCGCCGCGCTCCGACAGCGCTGCTCGTGGCAACGACGGACCACGGACAGGCGATCGCGACTCAGGCGGCGAGCAGCGTCCGAGTGGCGAGCGCACGGGACGCAGCAGACGCCGGCGTGGACGGGGCCGGCGCGATGGGGGCGAGAACGCCGCCAACGGCCCGCCGAGCAGCAATGGGGTCGCTGAAGGCGGTGGCAACACCAGCGGCCGGCCGGAGTTCGCACCGCGGTCGGACGCGCCTCCGCACTCCGATTCAGCTCGTCCCGATGCCGCTCCCAGTCCCGAGGCGGTGGGTCACTTTGAAGCGCCTCCGCGGCCGGAGACGCCGTCCGGGATGGACTCGGCAGCCGCCTTCGAACGCGCACCCTCGGTGCCGACGCCGCCTCCGGCCCGCGAGATACCGCCGCCGCGGCAGATCGAAGCGCCACAGGCGCCGGCCGGTAACGACAGCAAATATGTCGTGTGGTCGTCCGCTCCGAGCGATGTGCCGCGCAGCGGTCCAGACGACCGCTAGCAGCCGGGCGGTGGTTCCGGATTCAGCTTGATTCGTTGCGCGCGGACCGCAGGGGGTTCGCGCGCAATCGCACGCTCAAACACAGGCTGACGAGCACCAGCGCTGCGGCGAATCCGCGCAGAGTGGCAATGGCGAAATTACCGATGATGAAGTTGAGCGAGTGCCCGAACGATGAGCGCCGCATGACGAGAAATAGGGCCGCGAGCAGCAACGCCGTCACGGCGTAGGTCAAAATCCAGACGAGTCGCTCCCTGGGACGAAGCGTTCGAGTCGGCGCCTCTTCGGGACCGGAGTCCCGGCGCAGTCCGTAGATGACGACCGCAAGCACGACCGCCAGCCCGGCGAGCGAACTGACATCCTGCAGCAACCGGGCCCCCATCAGTCGATGACCGACGATATCGACGACGGGGTCATCCAGCGCCGGAATCATGCGGACTCCCCGCGCTCCCTCGTGCGTAAAGGCATCCCACACCAAGTGGGTAATGGCCCCCGCCAGAGTCCCCAACGCTGCAAGAACCCACTGCTTGAGACTGGAGAGGTCGGCGGGCGCGGCCAACGGCAGCCACCGCGAGTACGTGTGATCGGGGAGCACCTCCATGACCGCCGTCTTGATCATCCGTTGGAAGATCCAGAAGGTCGCCAGGCCCACCGGCAGACAGAAGGTCAGCAGGGCGAGTGCGCTGTGAGTCTCGATTCTCGCGGGCCTCCAAGGCATCAGGAAGCCGAAATCGGGAACCATGCTTCCGATGATGGTCGCCGAGAGCAACCGCCACCGCGCGAGCGGCCGGGAGAACGGCACCACGGCAGCGACGTGGGAAATGGTGAATGGCATCAAATACCTTCGTTGTCATCGAACCGTCATGGTACAGCCCTATAAATTACGCGGGACTTGAAAAGATTAAAATCGAGACACATACCATGGCCAACGCCGAAATCGCCAACCATTTGCCTCGATCCTCGCCGGTCGTTGGGCACAAATCGAATCCCTTGTTCAATGTTCTCGCCGGCATCGTCATCGCGATTGGCATCATATATGCTGGGTATCACTTGGCGGATGACTTATCCGTGGTCCGCGATACGCGCATTTATCCCTATGTGCTGCTGGGCGTCGCCCTGTTCATCGCCCTGGGGTTTGAATTCGTCAACGGCTTTCACGACACCGCCAATGCGGTGGCCACGGTCATCTACACCAACTCCCTGTCCCCGAACCTGGCGGTCGTCTGGTCCGGGTGCGTCAACTTCCTGGGCGTGCTCGTTTCGAGCGGCGCTCGAAATGGTCCGTGATCGCTCCGTCAGCCCGCAATCCATGCCGGCCTTGGGCGCGCTGGCGGGCTCGATTTCGACGCAGGTCAAACGCTACCAATCGCTCGCGAAGCTCCCGGCCGACTCCATGGTCAACATCCGCAAACGATATGTACCTGGTCAGCGAAGGATTGCGCTTCCTGGGCAAGTCAAAGTCCGTGTCGGTCTCTGCGGACGACAAGAACGTGCTGGGCGGCTACAAGAAGCAGCTGGATAACGCCACCAAGTTCATCCCGCCCTGGGTGAAGGTCGCGGTTGCCATTGCGCTGGGCCTCGGCACGATGATCGGTTGGAAGCGCATTGTCGTGACGGTGGGAGAACGGATCGGCAAGACGCACCTGACTTATGCTCAAGGGGCTTCGGCCGAGTTCGTCGCGATGGCGACGATCGGCGCCGCCGAATTGTACGGCCTCCCCGTGAGCACGACGCACGTGCTGTCCTCGGGCGTCGCGGGGACCATGGTCGCCAATCATTCGGGTCTGCAATGGGCCACGGTGCGCAATTTATTGATGGCGTGGGTGCTCACGCTGCCGGTCTCGATCGCCCTCGCCGGCAGTCTGTATTGGCTGCTTCGAACGTTGCTCTAGGAGCCGGTTTCGCGTAGCTGCGCGACGAGTCCACGCGCCGCCAGCGTGGTCAGGTCGAGGACGCGCTCGAAAGCGTCTTCATCTCCGTAGTACGGATCCGGCACTTCGAGGCAAGAGTCCGGTGCGTACTCCATAAAAAGGCGCAGCTGCGCCGTCGATGCCGCCGGCCGAAGTGAGGCCAGGTCGCGTAAATTTTGACGATCCATGGCCAGGATCAGATCAAATTTCGAAAAATCGCCCGGCACCACCCGTCGCGCGCGCAAGCCGCGCAAATCGATGCCGCGCCGCAAGGCTGCGCGCTGGGTGCGCGGATCCGGCGGATCGCCCACGTGATAGTCGGCGGTGCCGGCGGAATCAATCTCCACCTTCAACTCCGGCGCCTCCTCGATCATCATATGCCGCAAGACACCCTCCGCCGTGGGACTGCGGCAGATGTTGCCGAGGCAGACGAAGAGTACTCTGACTGGCCTTTTCTGTAGTGTTTCGTCCATAGTTGTCTTCTCCATGTCATCATCATGTCATCACCCCTCACGGCGGCGACAAAATCATGCGTGCCCGGATCCTCATAGCCGACGACAACCGCGATGCGGCCGACACCATGGGCATGCTGTTGGAGCTTGGCGGCCATGAGGTCATCATCGCCCATTCGGGAGATCAGGCGCTGGAACTGGGGAGGCAGCACCGTCCCGATGTCGTTATCCTCGATATCGGAATGCCGGACATCAACGGCTACGACGTTGCCCGAATAGCCCGGAACGAGGACTGGGGCAGAAGCGCCTACATGATTGCCCTGACCGGTTGGGGACAAGCGGAGGACAAGGAAAGGGCTCGAATGGCCGGATTCGATCGACATCTAACCAAGCCCGTCGACCCGGACCTGGTGGAGGAAATTCTGAAAGGGTACCTGATCGGGCGGCAGGGTAACTGATCAGGCAGCGGGGTACCTGACCGGGCGAGGGCACCTGATGGGGCGGCGGGCCCCACCCGCCTACGCCGCCGCGCCGGCATGCGCCGACTCGATCATGGCAATTGCTGCCAGGGCATGCTCGGCGGCGTTTTCCGTCGCGGTGCCATCCAGGATTCCCGACGCCACGTCCGGATAGAATTCCTCCCAGCGCCCGGCCTCGATCTCGAGTGGATGGTGTTGTTTGTCGACATCGATCCGGTCGGCCTGCATCGATGGCAGACGGTTGCGAAAGCCCGGATCGCGCGGTTGTTCGCCTCGGCGAAGCGCTGCCTCGTACGGATCGACCCCGGCGGTGACGTAGCTTCCGAGCGTCCCGTGGACTGCGAATCGGGGCCGCGCGCCCGCTACCGAGGTGGACGCCGACAGGATGCATCGCATGCACCCGTACCTCAGCGTCAATTCAAAATAATCATCGACGGCGGCACGCGGGCGCTGCACTCCCAGGTCCGCGGTCCAACGATCGGGCGTTCCGAACAGTTGCAGCGCCTGATCGATCAGATGCGGCCCGAGGTCCCACAACAGGCCGGCACCCGGCCCCGGCCGATTGCGCCAGCCCGGCGTCAAGTCCTTCTTGAAACGGTCCCAGCGTGACTCGAACAACAGCACCTCGCCAAGTTCCCCATCCCGCAACACCCGTTTGAGCGCGAGGAAATCCCCGTCGAGCCGCCGATTCTGAAACACGCTGAGCAACAAGCCGCGGGAGCGCGCAAGCGCGATCAGTTCGGCGGCCTCGGCGGCGGAAAGCGCGAATGGCTTATCGATGACGACATGCTTGCCCGCCTCGAGAGCGGCACGGCCGAGACGGTAGTGAGTGTCGTTCGGTGACGCAACCACGACCAAGTCGACATCGTCGGAGGAACATGCAGAGAGCGGGTCGCCCACGCAGCGCGGCGCATCGCGCCGCAGACGGAGACTCTCCGGGCGGGCGGTAGCCACCAGAACGATGCGGAAAGACTTGGCGGCTTCGAGCAGAGGGCCGTGAAAATACGCGCCGGACAAACCGTGCCCGATGAGTCCGACGCGTATCGGCGGCCGAGAAAGCGATGAGCCGGCTGACATCACGGTGCTCATTGTAGCCGGCCTGCCTTGGAACCAGTATGAAAACACAGCAGCCTCAGGCACAATCGGTATAATCTGCGTAATCGATTACGCAAAAATTCCCGACTTAGGAAACCCATGATGCCGAACCCATCCCCAGTGCCGAATCCCGCCGCTCCCGGTTACCAAACGGGCTTCTGCAACGAATTTTCCTCGGAAGCCGTCGCCGGGGCGTTGCCCACCGGCTCCAATTCCCCGCAAAAAGTGCCCTTTGGGCTCTATGCGGAGCAACTCTCCGGCACGGCGTTCACGGTGCCGCGCCGCGAATCGAGGCGTTCTTGGCTGTATCGGATACGGCCCTCGGCGCTGCACGGCGAATATTCGCGCGCCGACAATGGAACGCTCGGCGGCCCCTACTGCGCCGCGACGCCCAATCGGCTGCGATGGGACCCGCTCCCGCTGCCCTCGAGTCCAACCGATTTCGTCGCCGGTCTGCTCACCATCGGAAGCACCGGCCCCGCCGAGCGTCCGTCCGGTGCGACAGTCCACATTTACCGGGCCAACCGCTCCATGCAGAGGGTGTTCTTCGACGCCGACGGCGAGATTTTGATCATTCCCGAGCGCGGCCGCTTGCGCCTTGCAACCGAATTCGGACTTCTTGATGCCGGCCCGGGAGAGATTGCGGTGGTCCCCCGGGGCATCAAATTCCGGGTTGAACTCGCCGATGGGCCGGTGCGCGGCTACCTGTGCGAGAACCACGGTGCTCCATTCAGACTTCCGGATTTAGGACCGATCGGCTCCAACGGATTGGCGAATCCCCGCGATTTTCTCGCACCGGCGGCGTGGTTCGAGGAACGCGACGAGCCCACCGAGCTCGTGCAGAAATTTCAAGGCAATCTGTGGTCCACGGTGCTGGGACATTCCCCCTTGGACGTGGTCGCCTGGCATGGGAATCACGTTCCCTACAAATACGATCTGGAGAGATTCAATGCGCTCGGATCCGTGAGCTTCGATCATCCCGATCCCTCGCTGGGCACGGTCATCACCTCGCCCACGAACACCGCCGGTCTTGCCAACGTCGACTTCGTCATCTTCCCGTCCCGCTGGCAAGTGGCCGAAAACACCTTCCGACCACCGTGGTTCCATCGCAACTTCATGAACGAATATATGGGTCTGGTCCGTGGCGTCTATGACGCCAAGGCGACGGGGTTCCTGCCCGGCGGCGGGTCGCTTCACAGCTGCATGAGCGCCCACGGACCGGACGCAGCAACGACGCGGCGCGCCATCGACGCGGCGCTCAAGCCGGAAAAGCCCGCGGACACCCTGGCCTTCATGCTCGAAACCAGCGGCGTCCTGTGCCCGTCGCAGAACGCCATGCAGCTCGAGCAACGGCAACGCGACTACGATTCCTGTTGGGGTGGGTTGGAAAAATCCTTTGTGGGATCGGGACGATGATGGACAGTACTCATGATCAAAGCCTCACGTGCTGGGTGGCGTCGGCGAACGGCCACGATCAATTTCCCATCCAGAATCTTCCCATCGGCATTTTCACGCCCGCAGAGGGACGGCGGCGAGGCGGCATCGCCATCGGCGACTCCATCTTGGACGTGGGCGGCCTGCTCGCCGGCGGCGTACTTACGGGCGACGCCGCGATTGCGGCCTCGGCCGCCTCCGGCGATACCTTGAATCCGCTCCTCGAGCTGGGCGGCCGATTCCGTCTGGCCCTGCGCCGCAGGATCTCCGAGCTCCTGAGCGACTTTGCCGCCGAGGCGCATTTGCAGGGGTTGGTACATCCGGCCAAGGACTGCGTGCTGCACCTGCCCGCCGATATCGGCGATTACACGGATTTCTATGCGGGCATCCATCACGCCACGGCGGTGGGCAAGTTGTTTCGTCCCGACGCGCCCCTGCTTCCCAATTACAAATACGTGCCCATTGCCTACCACGGCCGTGCTTCTTCCATTCGCGCCTCGGGCGTGACGGTGCGCCGGCCCCGCGGGCAGCTGAAGATGCCCGACGCATCCGGCCCGGTCTACGAGCCCACCAAGCGCCTGGATTTCGAATTGGAGATCGGTATTTGGGTGGGACCGGGTTCGGAACTGGGTGTGCCCGTGCCGATCGGCCGAGCGCACGAGCACATCGCCGGGTACTGTCTGTTGAACGATTGGTCCGCTCGCGACATTCAGGCCTGGGAATATCAGCCGCTCGGTCCATTTCTCGCCAAGAATTTCATGACGACAATCTCGCCGTGGATCGTGACCTCCGAGGCGTTGGAGCCGTTTCGAATTCAGCAACTGCCGCGGCCCACCGGCGACCCTCGGCCGTTGCCCCACCTGTGGGACGAATCGGATCAAGCACGGGGCGCCATCGATCTCGATCTGGAAGTGAGCCTGAGCACCGAAGCCCTGCGGGGCAGCGGCGGGGAGCCGCTGCCCATCACTGCCGCCAACGCGCAGCACTTGTACTGGACAGCCGCTCAAATGCTCGCTCACCACACGAGCGGAGGCTGCAACCTGCGCGCGGGCGATTTGCTCGGCTCGGGCACCATCTCGAGCCCGGGCGATGGACGCGGCAGCTTGCTGGAGCTGAGCAAGGGAGGAGCCGACCCTATTCTCCTGTCCAACGGCGAACGGCGCACCTTTCTGCTCGACGGCGATGAGGTCATCATCAAAGCCCGTGCCCATCGGCCGGGATTCGCATCGATCGGTTTCGGCGAGTGTCGAGGAATCGTTGTCGCGAGTTAGCGCCACCGCCCAGGCTCGTTCCGCCAAAACGGCACAGAGTGACGGCCGGCGACAATCCGTGCGAGCGGTGGCGATCGGTGCATCCTTGTTGAGCACGCTCGGGAAATTTGGAGGCGACGCCACGCTGTCGGAGCTTGCGGCCGCGGCCCACCTTCCCTTGAGCAAGGCGCACCGGTATTTGAGGGCGCTGATCGGCAGCGCGTTCGTAGAGCAGGACGCTGCGACGGGAAATTACCGCCTCGGTAGCGAAGCGCTGGCCTTGGGGCTTGCTGCGCTCGCCGGCATTGACCTGGTCGCGCTCGCGACGCCGTTGATCGCCGCTTTGAGCGCGCTGGTGAACGAAACCATCGTGCTGTCGATTTGGGCCAATCACGGCGCCACGGTGGTTCATGTCAAGGAACCGCCCCGGCGGGTCACGGTCGTCACTCGCATCGGATCCGTGCTGCCGCTACTCACCTCGGCCACCGGCCTGGTCTTTGCCGCGTACCTTCCCGCGGAGGAGATCGAGGCCATGAAGTCCGCCGAAATCGATGCCCTGGCGCACGGCAGGAGCACCGCGAGGCAGGCGGCCGCGGTGCTCGACAAACGTCTGCGAGCCGTTCGCACGAACGGCGTGGCGCCAATGGCCGGATAGCCGCGGTCATCACGGTGCTGGGGCCGACCACCAGCTTCGACGCATCGACGGACGGCAGAATCGCGCGCGCGGTCACTTCCACCGCCGCCCTGTTGAGTTCCCGGTTGGGCTACACGGGGCGATGATCCCGGGAGCCTAGGACCACACTGCGCGCCCCCCCACGGGCCGCGGCCTCGCGAACCCGCTCCAAGTCCTCCGGCGTATCCACGCCCATCGGCGGCGCTTCGGCCAGCGCGACCAGGTGAATGCTCATGCCGTACTCGAGCGCACGCAGCTGTTCCAATTTTTCAGTCATCTCCAGATAAGTCGGCGGCCGCGACGCGAACTCGAGCAGACTGCGCACGCGATACCCATAGATGCCGATGTGGCGCCACGCGCCGTCGAATCGCGCCGGCCTGCCCTCTATGACGCCGTCGCGCGGCCAGGGCACCGGCGCACGGCTGAAGTAGAGGGCCCGCCCATCGAGTCCGCGCAGCGCCTTGACGCAGCTTGGATCGAGAAACTCCTGGAGACTTCCGATCGGCGCAACCGCCGTGGCAATGTCGACCGCCGGGCGCGCGTCGAGCGCAGCCGCAATCTCGGTGATCACGGCCGGCGGCATCATGGGTTCATCGCCTTGCAGGTTGACGACGATGTCGCCGGCGGGCAAGCCGCGCGTTTGCGCCACTTCGGCGATGCGATCGGTGCCGGATGCATGCCGGGAAGACGTCAGAACGCAATCGGCGCCGAACTTCAGTGCCGCCTGCAAGATTCGCTCATCATCGGTCGCCACGACGACGGATGCCGCGCCGCTGTTGCACGCGCTCTCCCACACCCACTGGATGAGCGGACGGCTCGCGATGGGCAGCAGCGGCTTCCCGGGCAGACGGGTGGCTGCGTAGCGCGCGGGAATGACGACGTGAAACACGCGAGTGGTCTTTGTTGTCAGCGGCTGAGCAAGGGATCGTCCAACCCAAGCACCCGCGCTTCCTCGGGAAGCATCACCGGAATGCCATCCCGGACGCCATAGGCCAGCCGGTCGGGACGGCAAATCAGTTCCATCGTCGCGCCGCTCCCCGAGGCGCGCAGCGGCCCTTTGCAGATCGGGCACACCAGTAAATCGAGCAACCGTTTATCCATGGGCCGGTCCTTGCGACGCTTGATCGCGTTTTCCAATCTTTCGGAGGACGATGTCCAGCAATGTATCCGCCTCGCCCCCGTCGAAGCATGCGCTCACCGGGACGTACCAATGTCGCGCACTGGCAAATTTCCCGCATTTTACGGCATCCTTCTCGGTCATGAACACCGACTTGTCGTCGCCGAACTCGATGTCTTGAGGCCCGAGGCGCGCGTGATCGGGAAGCGGACGACCCAGGACTTCGATCCCGCGCGACCGCAGCATGTTGAAGAACCGTTCGGGGTTGCCGATACCGGCGACGGCATGGATCGACGTGCCGGCGAACGCGCGCAGCGGCCGCACCGCCCCATCATGCAGGGCCACCGCGGTCTTCGCCTCGAGGCGCATGCTGAGCGCGCCCCGCAGCAGCGCACGTCCGCCGTTGACGACGATGGCATCCGCGGCCCGGAGGCGCCCCGGCGCCTCGCGCAGCGGCCCTGCCGGCAGCAGCCAGCCATTGCCGAAGCGGCGGTCGCCGTCGATCACCACCACCTCGCAATCCCGCGCCAGCGCATAGTGCTGCAGGCCATCGTCGCTCACGATGACGTCGCAGCCGTCGCCGGCCAACAACTGCGCGGCCGCGGGGCGATCCCGGCCGATGGCCACCGGAGCGCCGGTGCGCCGGGCCAACAGAATGGATTCGTCGCCCACCACGCCGGGATCATCGGCCGTCGTGATGCGGCGCACGTCTCGCGATGAACCTCCATAGCCTCGGGTAACGATGCCGGGCTTGTAACCCCGTTCGGCCAGATGCGCGACCAGCCAACAGACGAGCGGAGTCTTGCCGGTGCCCCCCACGCTGACATTTCCGACCACCACGACCGGACACGAGATGCGCGACGCTCTACGCAGATGGTGCACATACAGAAAACGCCGCGTCCCGGACACCGCGCCGTACGTCAGCGACAAGGGCACCATCCACCACGGCGGCGCGGCGCGATCGTACCAAATGCTATTGAGCCAGGATTGAACCGACATGGCGCCGTGAGCTACACGTTGAACTGCATCCCGTGCAATGCGGCATACAAGCCGCCGAGAGACAAGAGCTCTCGATGATTCCCCATCTCGACGATGTGCCCCTCGTCCAGCACGATGATTCGATCGGCACCTTCGACCGTCGACAGCCGGTGCGCGATCACCAAGGTGGTTCGCCCGTGCATGAGCAGGGCAAGTTCCTGCTGCACGCGGCGTTCGGATTCGTTGTCGAGCGCCGCGGTCGCTTCGTCCAGGATGAGAATGGGCGAGTCTTTTAGGAGCGCGCGGGCGATGGAAATGCGCTGCCGCTGTCCGCCGGAAAGATTTTGACCGCGGTCATGCAGCGGCGTCTCGAAGCCCTGAGGTTGAAGGGCGACGAATTCCATGACGTTGGCGGCCCGTGCCGCCTCCTCGACCTGCGCCTGGGTCTTGTCCACCGCGTTGAACGCGATGTTGTTGCGGATGGTGTCGTTGAACAGCACGACATCCTGGCTCACGAAGCTCACCTGCGAGCGCAGATCCGTCAAGCGATATTCGCGCACGTCGACTCCGTCCAGCAGCACCGCACCCGCTTGAACGTCATAGAAACGCGGAACCAAACCCACCAGTGTCGTCTTTCCGCTGCCCGATCGCCCCACGATGGCCACCGTCTCGCCGGGACGCACGTGGAAGCTCACGTTGCGCAGCACCGAGCCCTTGTCGCCGCCATACATGAACGACACATTGCGGAATTCGATCTCGCCGCGTGCGCGCGTGAGGACTCGCGTACCGCCGCTGCCCTCGGTCGGCTCATCCAGCAGCGCAAAGACGCTCTGGCCGGCAGCGATTCCCTGCTGCAAGGGACCGCCGACATTGACCAGACTGCGAAGGGACGACGGGATGAGCATCAAAGCCGTGAGAAAAGCCCAGAAGTCGTCGACCTGCATGCCCTTGGCAAAGACCAGGCGGATGGCAACGTACAGAACGCCGCCGAGCGCCACGGCGGCGATGCTCTGCACGACGGGGTTGGTCAACGATTTGGCGCGCGCCAATTTCATGTTGGAGGCACGGTTCAATTCGTTGGCCGTCTCGAAGCGGTCGGTTTGATGCTCCTCTGCATTGAAAATCTTGATGAGCCGGTGCGCATCGATCGCCTCCTTGGCGACGCGCGTGATATCGCCCATCGAGCCTTGAATGCGAGTGCTGTAACGGCGGAATCTGCGATTCGCGATCTGCATCAGCCACCCGATCACGGGCGCAGCGATGATGCAGAACAACGCGAGCTGCCAGTTGATGTAGAACATATAGCCGGCCAGCACGATGATGGTGAGGCTGTCTCCGATGAGCGAGATCGACGCGCCGGTGGCTGCATCCGCGACCTGCTCGACGTTGTAGGTCAGCTTGGACAGCAGTTGGCCGGACTGCTGGCGATCGAGGTAGGCCGTGGGCAAACGCAGGTAGTGCGAAAAAACGTCGCGCCTCAAGCCCTTGATCACCTGCCTGCCCACCCAGGTCGGATAATAATTGGCCATGTAATCGCCGATGCCGCGCAGCGCGAAAAGCACCACGACGCCGATGGGCACCGTCCAAACCACGTCCGGATTCTTCTCGACGAAGGCATCCCTGAGGAAAGTCTTGATGAGATACACCAAGCCTGCCTGCGTCGCCGAAAATAGGACCATGCCGAGAAATCCGATCAGGAACACACCGGCGTACGGTTTTGCATAGCGAATAAGGCGCCGATAGATCGACCAGGCATTGTTGTCGTGTTTCGGAAGCCCAACGCTCGCGGCCGGGATCTCGCTCAAGGGGAGCCGCCCTCGTGCACGGTCGCGATGTTGAGCTGCGCAAAACCGAGCTTCCCGGCAATATCCATGGCCGTCACCACTGCTTGGTGGGTGGACCGGGCATCCGCCCGAATCGTGAGGGGCCCGCGCTCGGTTCCCGCTTCCTTGACGAGTGCGGCGCGCAATGTTTCGGGGTTGGCGTTGATGAGGGCCCGTTCGTTGACCCGGTAGCCCCCCTCCGCGGTGACGGTGATCACCAAGGGCTCGCGCGAACCGCGCGGCAGCGGAATCTGACTGGCTTGCGGCAGCTGAACCTTGACCCGCCCCTCTTGTTGAAACGTGGTCGAGACCATGAAAAAGATGAGCAATACCAGCAGAACGTCGATGAGCGAGATCAAATTGATCTCCGGATCCTCATGTTGGCGCGGCCGCAGTTTCACGATCAGAAGCTTGCGGGTTCCGCGTGGCTGCGTTCGTCCAATGCATCCACGAGCTTCATGGCTTCTTTTTCCATGCGGATGACGAGACGCTCCACTTTGCCGCGCAAAAAGCGATAGGCGATCAACGAAGGGATGGCGACCGTCAGACCCGCTGCAGTTGTGATGAGCGCTTCGCCGATGCCGCCCGACAACGTCCTCGGGTCGCCGAGGCCGTTCGCCGTAATGGCGTTGAAGGCATGAATGATGCCGGCAACCGTGCCGAGCAAGCCCAGCAGTGGGGCCACCGAGGCAATGGTCCCGAGAGTGTTTAGAAACCGCTCCAGCTCATGGATCACGTGCCGCCCACCGTCCTCGAGGCGCTCGACCATCAACGCACGCGGCTTGTTTCGATTGACGAGACCGATGGCCAAAAGCTTGCCCAGCGGCGAATTCTGCTCCAGGGCGACGATCAGCTTCTCGCTGAGCTGGTCCGCCTCGATCCAATTCCAGACCTTTTGCGACAGATCACGCGGAATAACCCGGCTGCTCTGCAAGGTCCACAGCCGCTCCAATATGATCGCAACCGCGGCAATAGAGCACAGAATGATCGGCCACATGAAGCCGCCGCCGGCGCGGATGATCTCCCACATTGCGTCCTCTTTCGTAACCCTTCGACCAGCCGGCATGATACTTGAGCCCCGACGACGGAGATACCGCCATCGGCCAACCACGTCACTGTTTTGCGTCGCCGGCGCGCGAGGGTCCCCCCGAATCGGCGGAAGCGGGATAATATTGCCCTGGGGAGCTGACCTTAATTCATGCAACGCTGGCTCAAAAACATCACACCGGCGCGCCATGCGCTGGAGAAACGATGGTATCTCAAGCCCATCACCGCGCTCATTGTCGACCGGGGTTGCTGGGCATTCAAGCGAACCCGGGTCATCAATGCATTCTCGCTGGGCCTGCTGATCGCGTTCGTGCCTCCTACTCCGCTTTTGCCGCTGCATCTCGCCTTGTGCCTGGTGCTCGGCATCGTCTTTCGACTGAACCTGCCCGTGCTGCTTGCGACGGTATTCATCAGTAACCCGCTGACCTGGTTTCCACAGGTGGCCTGCTCCATCTGGGTGGGCGCCAAGCTCATGGGATTGAACCTCATGCCGATGCTGCACGGCTTGAGCCACCGGACCTTTCGAGCACAGATTCACCAGCTCTGGGAACCGTTGATGCTCGGAGCCCTCGTGCTGGGCATTTGCGCCGCGGTCGTCGGCTACCTGCTCGCGCAATGCGTCTGGCGCGGATTGGTGATCTATCGCCTGCACCGGCGCCGCGCGCGCTTAAATCTGCACGGCCGCGCGCTCGACTAGAACGCCATCCACCAAGGTCAGGACCCGGTCGAGGCGCGCGGCCAGCCGTTCGTCGTGGGTGACTATCACCAGGCTGGTCCTGAGTTCCCGATTCAGTTCCAGCATCAGTTCGAAGACCTGCGCCGCATTCACGCCGTCGAGGTTCCCGGTGGGCTCGTCGGCCAGTACCAGCCGAGGCCGGGTGACCAGCGCCCGTGCGACCGCCGCCCGCTGACGCTCGCCGCCGGAGAGCTGCGACGGGCGATGGCCCAGCCGCGCCTCCAACCCCACCCGGATCAAGATCGCCGCGGCTGCCTCGCGCGCGGCCGCCGGATTCATGCGCCTCACCAGCAAGGGCATCGCGACGTTTTCCAGGGCCGTGAATTCGGGCAGCAGATGATGGAACTGATAAACGAAACC